>Ga0306920_100000093_pt1 | contig 112612 bp, 98 predicted proteins | sample flu12Cox44000170_FD_204666 | JGI IMG/M metagenome (GOLD analysis project Ga0306920, IMG submission 204666) | Lab enrichment of tropical soil microbial communities from Luquillo Experimental Forest, Puerto Rico - flux4day.12C.oxic.44.000.170 (v2)... | ecosystem: Environmental > Terrestrial >...
GCAGCATCTGTAGCGAGCCTCAAGACCCAGCCAGTCACCGCATCAGCGCTGACTTGCGATCAGCGAAGCCTGCCATTCTATGCCAGCTCCTCAACAGAACGCAAGCACTTTGCAAAAATCTTCCAGAAGAGACGCGGCCACCCTCCTCCCACCCTCCTCAATAGACAGGCTGGACAGACGCGGCGCGCACCTCTGGAATGCAAAAGGCGCCGCTTCGCGGCGCCCTCGCCCCGCGCATCCGTTGGCGCTACAGCCCTTCAGCCGTCCGCACCGCGATGATCTGCACCTCGGCCCGTCCTTCGCGCGGGCGATGGCGCAGCCACCAGACGCTGCCCTTCTTGATCGTCCACGGATCGCCGCTGAGCGTCGTCTCGCCCGCCATCAGGTAGGCGGCGACGCGGCCCAGCGTGGGCTGGTGGCCGACCACCAGCACCGCCTCGCGGGAGTCCGGCCAGCGCGTGGCCGCCAGCAGGCCCTCGACGTCGCCGTCCGGCGCCAGCGCCAGCGACTTCTTCACGCGACGCCCCAGCGGCGCCACCGTCTGCAGGCAGCGCTGCGCGGGGCTGCAGAGAACGCGCGCCGAGTCGGGCAGGAACTGGTTGAGCCAATCCGCCACGCGGCGCGCCTGGCGCTCGCCCTTGGGAGTCAGCGCCCGCTCGAGATCCGCCTGCGGATCGTCGAGATGATCGCCGGCTTCGGCGTGTCGCCACAGGATCAGGTCCATCGTCGTCGCTCCGGAATGGGGTTGCCTACTTGGCGCGGAAGCGGGCCATCAGGGCCTGCTGCGCACTCACGCCATCGGTGACTATGCGTTCGTACTTCCCATTGGACTGCAAGGACCATGCATCCCGTGTGTCATGCAGGTAAGGCACCAGGCATTCGTCGATCACCCGCTGGCGCAGCGCCGGATCGTTGATCGGCCAGGCCAGCTCGATGCGCCGGAGCATGTTGCGCAGCATCCAGTCGGCGCTCGACAGGTACAGCGCCTCCTCGTCCTCCGACTCGCCCCAGCGCAGGTAGATGATGCGCGAGTGCTCCAGGAAGCGGCCGACCACCGAGCGCACGCGGATGTTGCCGGTCAGGCCCTCGATGCCCGGCGGCAGCTGGCAGGCGCCGCGCACGATCAGGTCGATGGGGGTGCCGGCCTGGCTCGCCGCGACCAGCGCGTCGATCAGCGCCGGGTCGGTCAGCGCGTTGACCTTGACGACGATGCGCGTCGGCTTGCCCGCCCGCGCGGCGTCGGCCACCTGCGCCATGAGCACCAGCAGCCGCTTGCGCAGCACGAACGGCGCCGTCAACAGCTGGCGCGGCGGCTTCATGCGCGTGAGGCTGGCGATCTGCTGGAAGATCTGGTCGGCGTCGGCCGTGATGCCGTCGTCGGCGCTGAGGTAGCCGACGTCGGTGTACAGCCGCGCCGTCTTCGGGTTGTAGTTGCCGGTGGACAGGTGCACGTAGCGGCGCAGCCGCGGCCCGCGCGGCGAGGATTCGCGCCGCGTCACCAGCAGCAGCTTGGCGTGCGTCTTGAAGCCGACGATGCCGTAGACCACCTGCGCGCCGACCGCCTCCAGGCGCTCGGCCCAGTTGATGTTGGCCTCCTCGTCGAAGCGCGCCTTCAGTTCCACGACGACCATCACCTCCTTGCCGCGGCGCGTCGCCTCGAGCAGCAGGTCCATCAGCACCGACTTCTCGCCGGTGCGGTAGATCGTCATCTTGATGGCCAGCACCTGCGGATCCAGCACCGCCTCGCGCAGGAACTCGACGACCGGCTCGAAGCTCTCGAACGGGTGGTGCAGCAGCACGTCGCCCTCGCGCAGGCGGTCGAACATCGAGCCCGTGCGCGGCAGGCGGCCTTCCGGCCACGACGGCTCGTAGGGCGCGAAGCGCAGCATCGGGCCGTGCGGCGGGTCGACGGCGAGGTCGATCAGCTCGTTCAGGCGCACCAGGTTGACCGGCCCGTTGACGCGATGCAGCGCCGCCTCCGGCAGGTCGAACTGCGCCAGCAGCAGGCGCCACAGCTCTTCGGGACAGGTGTTGACGACTTCCAGGCGGATGGCGCGGCCGTAGTGGCGCGTCGTCAGCCCGCGGCGCAACGCCTGGCGCAGGTTGCGCACGTCGTCCTCGTCGACTTCGAGGTCGGAGTCGCGCGTGACGCGGAACTGCGAGAACGACTCCACGATGCGCCCCGGGAACAGCTCGGCCAGGTGCGCGCGGATCACGCTGGTCAGCAGCGCGAAGTGCTGCTCGCCCTTGGGGCAGACCTCCGCCGGCAGCTTGATGACGCGCGGCAGCACGCGCGGCACCTTGACGATGGCGATGGTGTTCTCGCGGCCGAACGCGTTGCGCCCGCCCAGCTGCGCGATGAAGTTCAGCGACTTGTTGGCCACCTGCGGGAACGGGTGCGCCGGGTCGAGCCCGACCGGCACCAGCAGCGGCCGCACCTCGCGCTCGAAGAAGCGCTCCACCCACTCGCGCTGGCCCTCGGTGCGCTCGGCGTGGTTGACGATGCGGATGCCGTGCAGGGCCAGCGACGGCATCACCTGCTCGTTGAACACGGCGTACTGCTCCTCGATCAGCGCGTGCGCCTCGTTGGAGATCACGGTCAGGTCGCGCAGCGCGTCGCCCGCGCCCGAGGCCCGAACCAGTTCCAGGACGTCGGCGAAGCGCACCTCGAAGAACTCGTCGAGGTTGGACGACACGATGGTGACGTAGCGCAGCCGTTCCAGCAGCGGGACGTCGGCGCGCAGGGCCTGGGCCAGGACGCGGCGGTTGAATTCGAGGATCGAACGCTCGCGATTGAGCAGGGGCAGCCGCGGTGCCGGGGCGGCCGTGGGGACGTCGGTCATCGCCTCAGTTTATGAAGCTTTGATGACAATTTGGAGACAAGGGCCCGGGCTTACCCGGGGAAAGGGTGCGTGCAGGCGGCTTTTCCGCTCGACGGCAAGGTTCGCCGACGCCGCTCAGCGCGCCGCGACGCCCACCAGGTCGGCGCCCAGCGCGCCGGCCACGAGTTGCAGGCTCACCGCGCCGCCCTCGGCCGCGCGCTTCCAGACCGCCTCGTCCACGCACTCGTCCAGCGGACGCGGCACGGCGCCCGCAGCGGCGTCGGCGCTGGCCACGACCAGCCGGAACCGGCAGTCGGCGTCGGCGGCTTCCGGCACGCGGCGCGACACGACGCCCGCCTCCGTGCGTGGCGCGCCGCTCAGCGCCGTCCACGTCGCGGGGATCGCCTGCGACACCAGCAGCCACGACAGCAACGTCGCCGTCACCATCGCGAAGCCCATGAACAGCGCCTTGCCGCCGCGGTCGAACTCGCGCTCGGCGTCCGCCTGCGACCGCGCGAGCGCGACCAGGCGCGTGAAGCCGGCGCCGGCCAGCAGCGCCAGGACGGGCGCGGCGATGCGCAGCCACGGCACCGGCTGGAAGCCCGGATGGCGCGCCAGGCCCCAGGCGACCCACAGCGCCGCCACCCCGAGCACGGCGCCCAGCGCCCTGCCCCGGAGCACGAAGCCGCGGCCTTCGGACGCGCTCATCGCTGCCGCTCCAGACAGGTTGCGTGCGCGCGCACGCGCGTGACGCGACGCGCCCGCGAGAGCGTGGCCATCAATGCGCCTCGTCCCAGTTCGGGCCGATGCCGACCTCGGCGATCAGCGGCACCGACAGCTGCGCCACGCCCGCCATCAGCTGCGGGATCTCCGTCTTGGCCCACTCGATCTCGGCGTCGGGCACCTCGAAGACGAGTTCGTCATGCACCTGCATCACCATGCGCGTGCCCTTGCCCTGCGCGTCCAGCGCCTTCTGCACCGCCAGCATCGCCAGCTTGATCAGGTCGGCGGCGGTGCCCTGCATCGGCGCGTTGATGGCCTGGCGCTCGGCGGCCGCGCGCAGCGGGCCGTTGCCGCCGCGGATCTCGGGCAACTCGATGCGGCGGCCGAACAGCGTCTCGACGTAGCCCGTCTCGGCGGCGCGCGCCTTGGTCTGGTCCATGTAGCGCTTGACGCCCGCGAAACGCGCGAAGTAGCGGTCGATGTAGTCCTTGGCGGCCTTCTGCTCGATGCCCAGCGACTGCGACAGCCCGAACGCGCCCATGCCGTAGATCAGGCCGAAGTTGATCGTCTTGGCGTAGCGGCGCTGCTCGCTGGTGACCTCCCCGGACACGAGGTTGAACACCTCGGCCGCGGTGGCGCGGTGCACGTCCATGCCGTCGTTGAACGCGCGCAGCAGGCCCGGATCCTGGCTGATGTGGGCCATCAGCCGCAGCTCGATCTGCGAGTAGTCGGCCGACACGATCACGTGCCCCGGCGGCGCCACGAAGGCCTCGCGCACGCGCCGGCCTTCCGGCGTGCGGATCGGGATGTTCTGCAGGTTCGGGTCGTTGCTGGACAGCCGCCCCGTCACCGCCACCGCCTGCGCGTAGTGCGTGTGGACGCGGCCGGTGTCGGGGTTGATCATCTGCGGCAGCTTGTCGGTGTACGTGCCCTTGAGCTTGGACAGCCCGCGGTGCTCCAGCAGCTTGGCCGGCAGCGGGTAGTCGAGCGCCAGCTTCTCCAGCACGCTCTCGTCCGTCGATGGCGCGCCCGACGCGGTCTTCTTGGCGACCGGCAGGCCCAGCTTGCCGAACAGGATCTCGCCGATCTGCTTGGGCGAACCGAGGTTGAACGGCTGGCCGGCGATCTCGTAGGCCTCGTTCTCGAGCGCCAGCATGCGCTCGGCCAGCACGCGCGACTGCTCCGCCAGCCGGGCGCTGTCGATCAGCACGCCATGGCGCTCGACGCGGCCCAGCACGAAGCTGGTGGGCATCTCGATGGACTCGTAGACGAACTTCAGGCCCGGCTGCGCGGCGATGCGCGGGTAGAGCGCCTGGTGCACCTGCAGCGTCATCTCGCTGTCCTCGCCCGAGTAGTGCGACGCCCGCTCGACGTCCACCTGCGAGAACGGGATCTGCTTGGCGCCCTTGCCGCACAGGTCCTCGTAGTCGATGCCCTTGCGGCCCAGGTGGCGGTCGGCCAGGCTGGACAGGCCGTGCGGGCGATGCGCCTCCAGCACGTAGCTTTCCAGCAGCGTGTCGTGCTCGAAGCCCTGCACCGCGATGCCGATGTTGGCGAACACGTGCATGTCGTACTTGACGTGCTGGCCCACCTTCTTCGCGTCCGGGTTCTCCAGCCACGGGCGCAGGCGCGCGATCACCTCGTCGAACGGCAGCTGCTCGGGCGCGCCGGCGTAGTCGTGGCGCAGCGGGACGTAGGCGGCCTTGCCGGGCTCCACCGCGAACGAGATGCCGACGATGCGGGCGCGCATCGCGTCCAGCGAGTCGGTCTCGGTGTCGAGCGCGGACAGCGGCGCCGCCTGCAGCTTCGCGATCCAGGCGTCGAGCTGCTCGAACGTGAAGATCGTGTCGTACTGGTGCGCGAGCGCCGGCGCCTGCACCGGCGCGGCGGGGGCGCCGGCCTCGTCGTCGAACAGGCCGCGGTTGGCGCCGGCCGGCGCAGGCGCGGGCGCGGCGGCCACGCCCAGCTGCTTCTCGATCTCCTCGCGCCAGCCGCGGAAGCCGTAGCGCTGGTAGAACTCGAGCAGCTGCGCCTGGTCGGCCGGGCGCAGCGCGAGCGATTCGAGCCCGGGCCAGGTCTCGACGTGACCGGCCATGTCGTGGCCGGTCACCACCGTGACGAGCCTGCGCGCCATCGGCAGCCAGTCCAGCGCCGCGCGCAGGTGCTCGCCGACGGCGCCCCTCATCGTCGGCGCCGCGGCGATCACGCCGTCCAGCGAGCCGTATTCCTGCAGCCACTTGACGGCCGTCTTCGGGCCGACCTTGTTGACGCCCGGCACGTTGTCGACCGTGTCGCCGATCAGCGAGAGGTAGTCGACGATGCGATCGGGCGGCACGCCGAACTTGGCCAGCACGCCGGCGGCGTCCAGCGTCTCGTTGCTCATCGTGTTGATCAGCGTGACGTGGTCGTCGACCAGCTGGGCCATGTCCTTGTCGCCGGTGGAGATGATCGTCTTCCAGCCCGCGGCGGTGGCCGCGCTCGCCAGGGTGCCGATCGCGTCGTCGGCCTCGATGCCGGGCACCACGATGATGGGCCAGCCCAGCATCGCGACCACGGCGTGGATGGGCTCGATCTGCTTGGCCAGATCCTCCGGCATGGACGACCGGTTGGCCTTGTACTCGGGGTACCACTCGTCGCGGAAGGTCTTGCCCTTGGCGTCGAACACGCAGGCGGCGTAGTCGGCGCCGACCTGCTCGCGCAGCAGCTTCATCATCGCGACCATGCCGCGGATCGCGCCGGTGGGCTCGCCGCCGGGGCCGCGCAGGTCGGGCATCGCGTGGTAGGCGCGGTAGAGGTAGCTGGAGCCGTCCACCAGGAGCAGGGTTTTCTGGGTCATCGCGCCATTGTGCCGGGTGGTGCGGGCCCCTCGCCGCGGCGGCTCCGGCGCCGGCCGCCGCCCAACACAGCTTTACAGCCAGGCTTCGGAATCCGCGAAGTCCCGCGAGGGGCGAGCGACTAGAATGGGCGCATGACCGCCCGTCTCGCTTCGACCCTTGTTTCCGCCTGCCTGCTGGCGCTGTCCGGCGCGTCCGCCTTCGCGCAGCACAACCCGAAGCCGGCGCCCGCGCACGCGCCGGAAGCGGCGTCGGCGCCCAAGGCGAGCGTCGACCCGGTCACCGGCGCGCTGGTCGACGAGGCCCCGCCCGTGCCGAGCAAGGACGCGAAGATCGAGCACCTGGTGTCGGAGGACTCGCAGGTGCGCATCGAGGAGACCCGCGTGCGCGGCGTCACCAAGAAGATCGTCGTGCACTCCAAGATCACCGGCGACAGCTACGAGATCCAGCCGCGCGACCCCAGCCTGGCGCCGGAGCACGACAAGGCCGCCGGCATGCGCACGTTCTCGTTCGGCTTCTGAGCCGTGTCCGGCGCGACCGCCGCGCGCGACGCCCTGGCCGGCGCCGCCTTCCACCGAGTCTCCTGATGGCCGTCTACACCGAAGTCGACGCCGACACGGCGGCCGCGCTGCTGCGCACGCTGGACGCGGGCACGCTCACCTCGATGCGCGGCTGCGCCGGCGGCATCGAGAACACCAACTACTTCGTCCACTCCGACAAGGGCGACTGGGTGTTGACGGTGTTCGAGCGCCTGGGCTTCGACCAGCTGCCGTTCTACCTCGGCCTGATGCAGCACCTGGCGCGCAAGGGCCTGCCGGTGCCCGAGCCGCGCACGGACGCATCGGGCAACTTCCTGCACTCGATCGCCGGCAAGCCGGCCTCGCTGGTGAACCTGCTGCCCGGCCGGAGCATCGACGCGCCGATGCTGGCGCACTGCTCGCTGCTGGGCGTCACGCTGGCGCACCTGCACACCGCCGCGGTCGACTACCCGCTGCAGCAACCCAACCTGCGCGGCCTCGAGTGGTGGGAAAAGACGGTGCCCATCGTGCAGGCGCACGTGGGCCCGGAGCTGGCGCGGCGCCTGGCCGAAGAGCTCGACTTCCAGCAGCGCTTCCACGCCGCCGCCAGCACGCAGTCGCTGCCCAGGGGCCCGGTGCACGCCGACCTGTTCCGCGACAACGCGCTGTTCGACGGCCCGCCCGAGTCGCCGCGGCTGTCGGGCGTGTTCGACTTCTATTTCGCGGGCGTCGACCACCACGTCTTCGACCTGGCCGTGTGCGTCAACGACTGGTGCATCGACCTGGCCACCGGCCGCCTGGAGCCCGAGCACGCCCAGGCGCTGCTGCGCGCCTACCACGTGCATCGCCCGATGAGCCCGGCCGAGCTGCGCGCGCTGCCCGGCATGCGGCGCGCGGCGGCGCTGCGCTTCTGGCTGTCGCGCCTGGCCGACTGGTACCTGCCGCGCGAGGCCGCGCTGCTCAAGCCCAAGGATCCGACGCACTTCGAGCGCGTGCTCCTGGACTGCATCGAGAACCCCTGGCACCCGAGCCTCTGACCACGATGCGAACCCCGACCGCACCCGCCACGATCCGGTTGCGGACCCCGCCCGCCGTCGCCGGCCTGCAGTGGATCCGCCGTGGCCTGCGCACGTTCTGGCGCCGGCCGCTCGGCTTCATCGGCCTGTGGCTGTTCTTCACGCTGAGCCTGCCGATGATCGCCTTCCTGGCAGTGGCGGTCTCGCCGCTGGTCATGGTCGCGATCGCCGCATGGCTGCCGCTGCTGACCGTGGGCTTCATGCAGGCGACGTCGGACGTGCTCGACGACCTCAAGCTGCGCCCGGCCGTGTTCAGGGCCCCGTTCACGACCACGCCGCGGGCCGCCCGCGCGACGCTCGCGATCATGCTGATCTACGTCGCGGCCATCGCCGTGCTGGCGCTCTGCGCCGACGCCATGGACGGCGGCGAGACCCGGCGCTGGCTGCAGGCGGCCATGACGCCGCCCGCCGACGGCAAGCCGCCCGCGATCGCGCCGATGAGCGACGCGAGCCTGGCCTCGCTGCGCTTCGTGGTGCTGGGGCTGACCGTCGTCTCGATCCCGCTGTGGTACGCGCCGGCCCTGGTGCACTGGGGCGGCCAGGGCGCCGCGCAGGCGATGTTCTCCAGCGTGGTCGCGATCTGGCGCACCAAGGGCGCGTTCCTCGCGTTCCTGGCGGGCTGGTTCGTGGTGGGGATCGCGTACGACGCGCTCGTCCAGCTGCTGGCGGCGGCCTTCGGCGTCGAGATGGTGTCGCTGGCCGCCCTCACCGGCCAGATGATGCTCAGCATCGCCTACTTCGTGTCGATGTGGTTCGGCTTCGTCGACACCTTCGAGATCGCGACATCGCGCACGGACGACGCCCCGGCGGCGTCCTGACATACCCGCGATCCCCCGGGAGAGGGGCGACAGCCCGCGCGAATTCAGCTTCAATCCAGGTTCGCGTCCCGCGCGCACTGGAACCGCCAAGCCACCGGATGAAGACCCCGAACACGCTCGACAAGCTCAACACCCTCGCGCACTCGCACGGCCCGCTGCCCACCGGGCGCGGCATGTCGTCCGGCGTCGTCGCCCTGATCCTGGGCATCCTGTGCTTCCTGGGCGTGCTGGCGTTCCACTTCCCGCAGTACCTGTCGACGCCGGAGCTGCGCAAGTCCTACGACGTCGCCACCATCCGCCTGATCATGTACTGGGCGATGGTCGTGGCCGGCGGCATCTCGCTCTACAACATCCTGTTCGCGCGCACCCGCTGGCTGGCGGCGTCGGCGTTCTTCCTGGTCGCCGCGTCGGCGCTGCTGGGCGGCGCCAAGGTGCCGGTGAACAACTTCCCCGACCACACGCCCTACATCGGCCTGGACTGGTTCATCCTCGACCTGCTGGGCTCGTCGCTGATCTTCGTGTTCATCGAGAAGCTGTTCGCGCTGCGCAAGGAGCAGCCCGTCTTCCGCGCCGAGTGGCAGGTGGACATGCAGCATTTCATCGTCAACCACATGATCGTCGGCTTCGTGCTGCTGGCCACCAACCTGCTGGTGCACAAGCTGTTCGGCTGGGCGGCCAAGGACGGCATCCAGGCCTGGGTGCGCGACCTGCCCTACCCGGTGGCGCTGTTCCTGATCATCCTGGTGGCCGACCTGGTGCAGTACGCCACGCACCGCGCGTACCACGAGGTGCCCGTGCTGTGGCGGCTGCACGCGGTGCACCACAGCGTCAAGAGCATGGACTGGCTGGCCGGCTCGCGCCAGCACGTGGTCGAGCTGCTGATCACGCGCACGCTGGTGCTGGCGCCCATCTTCGTGCTGGGCTTCGACAAGGGCGTGATCGACACCTACATCGTGATCGTCGGCTTCCAGGCGGTGTTCAACCACGCCAACGTCAGCGTGCGGCTGGGGCCGCTGCGCTACCTGATCGTCACGCCCAACTTCCACCACTGGCACCACTCGCAGGACGACGAGGCGATCGACCGCAACTACGCGGCGCACTTCGCGTTCATCGACTACCTCTTCGGCACCGCCGTGAAGTCGGATCGCAAGTGGCCCGACCAGTACGGCGTCGTCGGCGACTACGTGCCCGACGGCTTCTGGAAGCAGGTGAAGTTCCCGTTCACGTGGAAGGGCTGAACTCGGCGGCCTGGCGCGGCAGCTTCTTCGCCATGAAGAGGTAGCCGAACGACTGGCCGTCGATCTCGAACATGTCGGGCGTGCCGCCCTGCATCAGGAAGCCCTCGGCGCGGTAGAGCGCGACGGCCGGCTCGTTGACCGACAGCACGCGCAGGTCGATCCAGCGCAGGCCCTGGGCGGCGGCCCATCCGGTCGCATGCGCCAGCAGCCGGCGCGCGAGCCCCTGGCGGCGGCGGTCGCGATCCACGCCCATGCCCAGCAGGCAGCGGTGGCCGGTGAAGGGCTCCGGGTGCGCGCGCAGGTCGACGTGGCCGGCCACGCGCCCGCGCGCGTCACGCGCGACCCACGCGCGGCGCCAGCCCGGCTCGCCCACGGCGATCGCGAGGCCGCTCGCGAAGGACTGCCGCCTGTCGGCCGGGAAGCCGGCGGTCGCGCGCGGCAGCGGCATGAAGTAGTCGCCGTCGCGGCCATTGTCGGACAGGTGATCGTCGAGGTAGAGGAAGAACTCGTCCAGCGCCGGCCCGTCGACCGCGGCGATGCGCACGGCATCCGCCTCGACCTGCGCCGCGCCGGCGAGCGCCGCCTGGCCCAGCCACTGCGCCCACGTCAGCTTCGACCACCCGCCGCCCGGCTGCATCGGATGCGGCGGCGGCAGCGGCGTGCGCGGGCGCAGCGGCCGCCGCGGGTGCAGTGGCAGCTTCGGGTTCATCGGCCGCACGGGCTTCATGCCGGTCGCGGGCTGCGATCCAGCGAGCCAGGCGACGGCCAGGCCGTCCTGGTCCTGGAACGTGCCGTCCCGCAACGGCCCCAGCCAGCGCCCGCCGCGCGCGAACACGTGGCCGCGGTCATGGAACGCGATCCACTCGTTGTCGACATCGAACAGGTAGGTGCCGTCGAAGAAGGCGACCAGGCGGACGTCGGCGTCGAACAGAGGGGTCATGCGCGCTCCCGCGTCGGCGTCAGTCCACCGGCGTCAGCTTGGCCACCGACAGCGCCAGCCACTTCATGCCGTGGCGGCCGAAGTTGACCTGGGCGCGGGCTTCCTCGCCGGCGCCTTCCAGCGTGACGATCACGCCCTCGCCGAACTTGGTGTGGAACACCGACTGGCCCTGGCGCAGCCGGTGCCCGTTGCTGGTGGCGCTGCGGCTGTCCTGCATCGCCTTCGGGACGGGCGCGCTGTCGACCCGGCCCGCGCCGACCATCGAGCCCAGCCCCGTGCCGCGCTCCCACGCCTGCTTGTACTCGCGGGCGTAGCCGGAACCGAAGGACTGGTTGCGCGGCGTGAGCCAGCGCAGGTTGGCCTCGGGCAGCTCGTCGACGAAGCGGCTCTTGACGTTGTAGCGCGTCTGGCCGTGCAGCAGGCGCGTCTGCGAGAAGCTCAGGTACAGCCGCTTGCGGGCGCGCGTGATCGCCACGTACATCAGGCGGCGCTCCTCCTCGAGGCCGTCGTTGGACTGCAGCGAGTTCTCGTGCGGGAACAGGCCTTCCTCCAGGCCGGTGATGAAGACCGAGTCGAACTCCAGGCCCTTGGCCGAGTGGATGGTCATCAGCTGGATCGCGTCCTGCCCGGCCTGGGCCTGGTTGTCGCCGGCCTCCAGCGACGCGTGCGTCAGGAAGGCGGCCAGCGGCGACATGATCTCGCCGGTCTCGGCGTCGGGCGCGGTGGGCGCGTCCAGCACCAGGCCCGGCACGTCGCGCGAGCTCGCGCGCGACGCGAGCGTGCCCGGGCCCAGCTCGTCGACCGGCAGCGCCACCGCGTCGCGGCCGAAGCCCTCCTGGGTGACGAAGGCCTCGGCGGCGTTCATCAGTTCCTCCAGGTTCTCGACGCGGTCGGCGCCGTCCTTGTCGGCGCGGTAGAAGTCGATCAGGCCGGTGTCGGCCAGCATGTGGTCGATGATGTCGCGCAGCGTCATGCCGCGCGTCGCGTCCTGCATGCGGTGGATCAGGCCCGTGAACGCGGCGAGGTTCGTGCCGCCCTTGCCGGCGACGCTGCCCACGCTCTGGTACAGGCTGCGGCCGCTCTGGCGCGCCGAGTCCTGCAGCAGCTCGATGGTGCGCGCGCCGATGCCGCGCGCCGGGAAGTTGACGACGCGCAGGAAGCTGGTGTCGTCGTTCGGGTTCTCGATCAGCCGCAGGTACGACAGCGCGTGCTTGACTTCGGCGCGCTCGAAGAAGCGCAGCCCGCCGTACACCCGGTACGGTATGCCGGCGTTGAACAGCGCCGACTCGATCACGCGCGACTGCGCGTTGCTGCGATAGAGCACCGCGATCTCGGAGCGCGCGGTGCCGGCGCGATGCAGCTGCTGCGCCTCGTCGAGGAACCACTGCGCCTCGGCGAAGTCGCTCGTCGCCTCGAACACGCGCACCGGCTCGCCCGGCCCCTGGTCGGTGCGCAGGTTCTTGCCCAGGCGCTTGGAATTGCGGTCGATCAGGTGGTTGGCGGCGTCCAGGATGTTGCCGAAGCTGCGGTAGTTCTGCTCCAGCTTGATGACCTTGTCGACGCGGAACTCGCGCTCGAAGTCGGCCATGTTGCCCACCAGCGCGCCGCGGAAGCCGTAGATGCTCTGGTCGTCGTCGCCCACCGCGAACACCGCGCCGTGCGGGCCGGCGAACATCTTGAGCCAGGCGTACTGCAGGCGGTTGGTGTCCTGGAACTCGTCGACCAGCAGGTGCTGGAAGCGGCGGCGGTAGTGCTCGCGCACGGCCTCGTTGTCGCGCATCAGCTCGAAGGCGCGCAGCAGCAGCTCGGCGAAGTCGACCACGCCCTCGCGCTGGCACTGGTCCTCGTAGGCCTGGTAGATCTCGACCAGCTTCTGGGTCTGGCCGTCGTGGACCTCGACGTCCTTCGGGCGCAGGCCGTCCTCCTTCGCGCCGGCGATGAACCAGGTCACCTGCTTGGGCACGAAGCGCTCCTCGTCGAGCTGCATCGCCTTGATGATGCGCTTGACGGCCGACAGCTGGTCGGACGAGTCCAGGATCTGGAAGCCCTGCGGCAGCCCGGCCAGCTTCCAGTGCGCGCGCAAGAAGCGGTTGCACAGGCCGTGGAAGGTGCCGATCCACATGCCGCGCACGTTGATCGGCAGCATCGCCGACAGCCGCGCCAGCATCTCCTTGGACGCCTTGTTGGTGAAGGTGACGGCCATGATGCCGCCGGGCGAGACCTGCCCCGTCTGCAGCAGCCAGGCGATGCGCGTGGTGAGCACGCGCGTCTTGCCCGATCCGGCGCCGGCCAGGATCAGCGCGGGCCGCGCGGGCAGGGTCACGGCGGCCAGCTGCTCGGCGTTCAGGCCGCGCAGCAGGCGGTCGGCGCCCGGGCTTTCGGGATCGGCGTCAGAATGCTGGATATGCATCCACCCATTCTAGATTCGGGCGCCCGCCGCGCCGGACGCGTTTCCCTGGCCGCGGCCGGGCTGCTGGCGGCGACGCTCGCCGCGGCCGCCCCCAAGCCGCCGCCGGGCATCGCGCAGGACTGCCCCGCCCGCGCGACGCTGCTGGTGGAGCACTTCATCGGCGCCGACTGCCTCGCCTGCTGGCAGGCCGCGCCGCCGGGCCTGGGCGCCATGCCCGTCGCCGCCCGCGAATGGAGCCTGGACTGGATCACGCCGGCCGCCGACGACGCGGCCATGGCCCCGGGCGCGCTGCCCGAGGCCGGCGAGCGACTGGCGCGCGTGAGCGCGGAGCTGCCCGCGCGCATCGCCAGCGCGCCCGCGGCGTTCGACAGCGTCACCGCGCTGGCCAGGCCGTCGTCGAAACGCCGCTTCTATGTCCACTCCAGCCTGCCGCACAACGGCTACATGGGCGTGCAGATGCATGCGACGGGCGTGTGGCCCGCCGGCAGCACGGGCTGGATGGCGCTCGTCGAGCAGATCCCCGTGGGCGTGCGCGACACGCAGATCCCGCGCCGACTCGTGCGCGTGCTGGTCGGCCCGGTCGCGCTGCCGGACGGCCTCGGCGCGAAGCACGCCGTCGCCCCGCTGTTCGGCCTGCGCTGGCCGGAGAACGCGCACGCCGAGAACCTGGTGGCCACCGCGTGGATCGAGAACGCCGCGGGCCGCATCACGCAGGTCGCCACCGACCGCTGCGCCGACCCGAAGTAAGGAGCGAATCCGCCATGGAGATCTTCGACTACGACAACATCCTGCTGCTGCCGCGCAAGTGCGTGGTCGACAGCCGCAGCGAGTGCGACACCTCGACGCAGTTCGGCCCGCACCGCTTCAAGCTGCCGGTGGTGCCGGCCAACATGAAGACGGTGCTGGACGAGCCCATCGCCGAGTTCCTGGCCAGCAACGGCTACTTCTACGTGATGCACCGGTTCGACCTCGACACCGTCGCCTTCGCCAGGGCCATGCGCGACAAGGGCCTGCCGGTGTCGATCAGCGCGGGCGTCAAGCCCGAGGACCACGCGGTCATCGAGCGCCTGGCAGCCACCGGCATCGGCGCCGACTACGTCACCATCGACATCGCGCACGGCCACGCCGAGAGCGTCAAGAAGATGATCGCGCACATCAAGAAGACGCTGCCGCAGGCCTTCGTGATCGCGGGCAACGTCGGCACGCCGGAGGCGGTGATCGACCTCGAGAACTGGGGCGCCGACGCCACCAAGATCGGCGTCGGCCCCGGCAAGGTCTGCATCACGCGGCTCAAGACGGGCTTCGGCACCGGCGGCTGGCAGCTGTCGGCGCTGAAGTGGTGCGCGCGCGTCGCGACCAAGCCCATCATCGCGGACGGCGGCATCCGCCACAACGGCGACATCGCCAAGAGCCTGCGCTTCGGCGCGACGATGGTGATGATCGGCTCGCTGTTCGCCGGCCACGAGGAGAGCCCGGGCCAGACGGTGGAGGTCGACGGCCGGCTCTACAAGGAGTACTACGGCAGCGCCTCCGACTTCAACAAGGGCGAGTACCGCCACGTCGAGGGCAAGCGCATCCTCGAGCCGATCAAGGGCCGGCTGCCCGACACGCTGCGCGAGATGCAGGAAGACCTGCAGAGCTCGATCTCGTACGCCGGCGGCCGCTGCGTGGCGGACATCCGCAAGGTCAACTACGTGATCCTGGGCGGGGAGAACGCGGGCGAGCACCTGTTCATGTGAAGCGGCCGCTTCGCCTCTGCATCCGGGGGGATACCGAGGCCAGGCGCGGCAGGCACGCGTTAGCATCCGCACGGCGACGCCGCGCACTGCGCGCGAAGGCGCCGGAAACCAGACGCCCAGGGAGGGAGACCATGTCCGACATCAACCACTACGCGCCGCCCAAGGCCCAGATCAACGAGCCGCTGCCGCTGGATGGCGACGAGCCGCAACTGGCGTCGCGCTGGCAGCGCTTCTGCGCCGCGTTCGTCGACGGCATCATCGCCGGCGCGCTCGCCGTCGCGATGCTGATCCCGCTCTACGGCAGGGAGGCGGTGGCCCAGCTCGGCCGCTCGCCGTCCTCCCTCATCGGCGGACTGCTGCTCTACTACGTCGTCTACATCGCCCTCCAGGGCTGGTTCCTCTACAGCTCCAGCCAGACGATCGGCAAGAAGGCGGTGGGCCTGCGCATCGTGCGCCCAGACAACTCGCACGCCGACTTCCCGCGCCTGCTGCTGCGCCTGGCGATCATGACGTTCAACGGCCTCATCCCCTACATCGGCAAGATCTTCGGCCTGGTGGACGTGCTGTTCATCTTCGGCGCGAAGAGGCGCTGCCTGCACGACATGATCGTCGACACCATCGTCGTCACGGCCGCGTCCTCGCCCAACGCCACGCGCGCCGGCTCAGGCGCCTGACGCGGCCTCCGCGCAGCGCCGTCGCGCCGGATCCGTCTTCCGGAGGGATCCGCGCCCGAAGCGGGCGCGGCACGCATTAACATGCGGACACCGCGAGGGTGCGCCACGACGCGCCTCGGACCCGAGGTACGCCGGCGCGAACCTGCGCACGATCAGCTTCTGATCCTCCACCGACCTCTTCGCGCTCCTTGACGACGCTCGACACCAGGCTCCTCGCCGAAACCCCCGAGGGCATCGCCATCCAGCTGCGGCCGGCGGGCGCGGTGCCGCGCGGGCTCGCCTACGCGCTGGACTTCCTCATCCGGCTGATCGTGTGGGGCGTCGCCGCGGCGTTCCTGGCGCGCATCAAGGGCATGGGCTCGGCCCTGATCCTGATCAGCGCCTTCGCGCTCGAGTGGTTCTACCCGATCCTGTTCGAGCTGCTGCCCGGCGCCGCGACGCCCGGCAAGCGCGCCCTGGGGCTGCAGGTACTGATGGACACCGGCCTGCCGGTCACGCCGTCGGCCGCCGTCACGCGCAACCTGCTGCGCGTGGCCGACTTCATGCCTGTGGCGTTCGCCTTCGGCCTGCTCTCGATGCTGCTGCGGCACGACTTCAAGCGCCTGGGCGACATCGTCGCGGGCACGCTCGTCGTCCACGCCGAGCAGGTGCGCCTGGCCGGCAAGCTGCCCGAGGCCGAGCCGCTGGCGCCGCGCGTGCCGCTGACGCGCGCGCAGCAGGTCGCGATCCTGCACCTGGCCGGACGCGCGCGCCGGCTGACGTCCGAGCGCGTCGACGAGCTCGCCGCGCTGGCCGAGGACGCGCTGCCGCCGCCGGACTACGCGCCGGGCGGCGCGTCGCCGGCGCCGATCCGGCCGGGCCCGCGGCTGATCGCCGTCGCGCAGTGGCTGATGGGACAACGTTGATGGCCATGACGCCACGCCAGTTCGAAGCCCGCTACGAGTCGTCCTGGATCGAGCTCGAGCGCGGCCTGGACGCGCTCGACGCCGGCCGCAAGGCGCGTCGGAAGGCCGGGCCGTTCCCGACCGGCGCGACCGAGCCGCCCGGCGCCGCGCGCGTCGCGCAGCTGTACCGCCAGTGCTGCGAGCACCTGGCGCTGGCGCGCGAGCGGGCCTACCCGGTGCACCTGGTCGCGCGGCTGGACGCGCTGGCCGCGCGCGCCCACCAGCGCATCTACCGGCGCCACGACCTCGGCCTGGGCGCGCTGCGCCAGCTCGCGCTGTACCGGGCGCCCGCCGCCGTGCGCGCGCTGCGCTGGCACCTGCTGGTGGCCGCGCTCGTGTTCGTTCTGCCCGCCGTCGTGGTGGGCGTCGCGACATGGATCGACCCGCACTTCGTGCTCACCGTGGTCGACGCCAAGCAGGTGCACCAGTTCGACGGCATGTACGGCCCGCAGGCCGGCGAGCGCCTGGGCCGCACCTCCGGCGACGACTGGACGATGTTCGGCTTCTACATCATGAACAACGTCGGCATCGCGTTCCGCTGCTTCGCGGCCGGGCTGATGCTGGGCGTCGGCAGCCTGTTCATGGTCGGCTACAACGGCCTGCTGCTGGGCGCGGTCGCGGGCTTCCTCGTCACGCGCGGCGACGCGGAGCGCTTCTTCTCGTTCGTCGTCACGCACGGCGCGTTCGAGCTCACGGCCATCGTGCTGTCCGGCGCCGCCGGCCTGAAGCTGGGCCACGCGATGCTCGCGCCCGGGCGCCTCACGCGCACGCAGGCGCTCATGCGCGCGGCGCGCGAGACCTCGCCGGTGGTGTTCTGCTTCGCGGCGATGCTGCTCGTGGCGGCGGCGATCGAGGCGTTCTGGTCGTCCGCCGGCTGGATCGCGCCAGCCGTCAAGTACGCGGTCGGCGGCTGCTGCTGGGCGCTCGTCTTCGCGTACCTGGGCCTGCAGGGCAAGGGCCACGACGCCGCCGTCCTCGGAGCAAGCGAGCGATGAAGGCCGAACAGCTCCAGCTCGCGCTGCGCCCGCGGCCGGCCTACGAGGCGGTCGACCTCGGCGTGCGCATGGCCCAGCGCAACGGGCGCTCGCTGGTGCGCGCCTTCCTGCCGCTGGCGCTGCTGCTGGTGGTGGCGTGCGGCGCGACGATCGAGCTCGCGTGGTGGCTGCCGTCCACGCTGCTGTGGTGGTGCAAGCCCTGGCTGGACCGCACGCTGCTGGACATCTACGCGCGCCAGGCCTTCGGCGACGCGACCCGCTTCTCCGACGCCTGGGAGGCGCGCCGCCGCGCGCCGTGGCTGCCGATGCTGCAGTGGCTGACGATCTGGCGGCTGTCGTTCTGGCGCGCCTACTCGATGCCCGTGGGCCAGCTCGAAGGCCAGACCGGCGCGGCGCGGCGCCAGCGCGTCGCGGCCATCCTGCGCGCGCACCGCGGCGCCGCCATGATGATGCAGAGCGCGTTCAGCTGGATCGAGTTCTTCCTGTCGTCGGGGCTCGTCGCGCTGATCCCGTGGATGACGCCGGGGCTGCACCCATTCGGCGACATCGAGTGGCTCGGCTCCGACAGCATCGCCGTCAAGCTGATGCTGTACGCGGCGCACGCCGCCGCCGTGCTGTTCACCGAGCCGTTCTTCGTCGCCGCCGGCTTCGCGATGTACCTCAATCGCCGCGTCGAACTCGAGGCCTGGGACGTCGAACAGGACCTGCGCCATGCGTTCGGGCGCTGAGCTGGTCCGCGCCGTCGCGCTGGCCGCCGCGTGCCTGGCGGGCGCGGCGCACGCGCAGGACGCGGCGGCATCCGCCCCGCAGGACGGCGTCTCCGCGGTCGCGCCCACCACCGACCCGCGCGCCGCACGCATCGAGAAGGCCGTGGACGAGCTGCGCGCCGATCCGCTGCTGTCGGGCAGGCACATGGAGCACCAGCTGCGCTGGATCGACGACGACGAGCCCGAGAAAAAGCGCGAGCGGGACTCCCTGGCCGAATGGCTCGCCGCGCTGGCGGGCTTCATCAACGACACCAGCCGCTTCCTGCTGTGGGGCGGGGCGGTGGTGCTCGTCGCGCTGGCGCTGGTCGGCGCGCGCCACGTGATCAGGCTGCGCGCGTTCCAGCGCCGCGCGAAGGCCGCGTCGGCGGTCAGCCATGTGCGCGACCTGGACGTGCGCCCCGAGAGCCTGCCCGACGACGTCGGCGCCGCCGCCTGGGCGCTGTGGCAGGCGGGCCGGGTGCCGGAGGCGCTGTCGCTGCTGTACCGCGGCGCGCTGTCGCGGCTGATCCACCAGCATCGCGTGCCGATCACTGCGTCGGCCACCGAGGGCGAGTGCCTGGAACTCGCGCGCGCCCGCCTCGAGGCGCCGGCGCTGCGCTACGTCACGCAGGTGGTGCGCGCCTGGGAGGCCAGCACCTATGGCGGCCGCGCGCTGTCGACCGCGATGGGCGAGGCCCTGTGCACGGGCTTCCGCGAGCGCCTGGACGGCCGCCCCGCCGCGGGAGGCGCGGCATGAAGGGCCCGACGATCCTGCGCGTGCTGGCGGTGCTGGCCGTGCTGGCGCTCGCCGGCTGGCTGGTGCACAAGACGCGCTGGGAGCTGGTGGAAGTCGAGGACGACGCGCGCGGCAAGGCCGCGACCGACCCGTACTACTCGCTGCGCCATGTGCTGCAGGGCGCCGGCGCCACGCTGGAGCCGCGCTCGTCGCTCGACGCCCTGCCGCCGGCCGGCGCGACGCTGCTGCTCGAATCGCAGCTGTGGGACATCTTTCCCGAGCGCGAGGCGCGCCTGCGGGCCTGGGTCGAGGCCGGCGGCCACCTGGTGCTGCTGTCGCCGCACGCGCGCGGCGGCGACGCGGGGCTGCGCTGGGTGCCGCTGTCGTCGGCGGATCCGCGCCGCCAGGCCGCGCGGCCCGCGCCGGCGCCGTCGGACGCGGACGACGACGAGGACGACGCCCCGAAGAAGAAGGCCGACGACAAGGACGACGACGGCGCGGCACGCAAGCCGACGCCGCAGCAGACGGAGCAGCAGCGCCGGCGCGTCGAGAAGATGGCCAAGGTGTTCGGCGTCAAGCTCCCGGAGCGCGGCTGCGCGATCTTCACCGAGACCGAAGCGACCACGCAGCCCGCGTTCGAGCCCGGCCGCGCCTACCGCGGCTGCACGCTCGCCGGGACGCTGCGCCCGCTCGGCCGCACCGCGCCCACCTGGCAGCTGACGGGTTCGCGCGGCACGCTGGCCATGCGCGTGCCGGTGGGCCGCGGCGACGTCACCGGCGTCGCGCCCGGCCTCGAGATCGAGAACCACGACCTGCTCGAGGGCGACAACGCGCTGATCGCCGCCGCCGTGCTGCAGGCCGCGCCGGGGCGCGCCGTCTGGATCGTCGAGGACGAGGCGCGCGAGCCGATCGTGGGCTGGCTGTGGCACGAGGCGCGCACGCCGTTCCTGCTGGCGCTGGCGGCGATCGCGCTGGCGCTGTGGCGCCTGCTGCTGCGCTTCGGCCCGCGCGCGGCGGTGCCGCCGCAGGCGCGGCGCTCGATGGGCGAGCAGGTGCGCGGCACCGGCCAGTTCATCGCCGGCAACGACCCGCGCGCGCTGCACGCGGCCACGCGCAAGGCCTTCGAGGACGCCGCCCGGCCGCGCGTCGAGGGCTGGATCGAGCTCGACGACGGCGGGCGCGTCGCGGCGCTCGCGCGGTCCCTCGCGCCTGCGAACGCCATCGACCAGGCCGTGCTGCTGGCCTCGCTGAACGTGGGTGGCGGCGCGACGAACGCGCAGATCCTGGCGGCGACCACCGTCCTCGAGCAGGCCCGGCGCGCGATCCTGCGCGCGTCCGCCGCCCGCCCGCATTCCTGAACTTTTCCAACGGACATCACCATGGCCATCGAATCCCAGGAACTCCAATTCATAGTCGCCGCGCTGGCGAAGCTGCGGGCCGAGGTCGGCCGCGCGCTCGTCGGCCAGCAGGAGGTCATCGACCAGACGCTGGTGGCCTTCGTCGCCTCCGGCCACATCCTGTACGAAGGCTTGCCCGGCCTGGGCAAGACGCTGCTGGCGCGCGCGCTGGCGCAGGCGATGTCGCTGCAGTTCTCGCGCGTGCAGTTCACGCCCGACCTGATGCCGTCCGACCTCACCGGCCACGCCGTGCTGGAGCCGGGCGCAGACGGCGGCATCGGCCGGCTGCGCCTGCGCAAGGGCCCGATCTTCACCAACCTGCTGCTGGGCGACGAGATCAACCGTGCGCCGGCCAAGACGCAGAGCGCACTGCTGGAGGTGATGCAGGAGCGCCAGGTCACGCTGGAAGGCCAGACGGTGTCGCTGCCGCGGCCGTTCATGGTGCTGGCCACGCAGAACCCGATCGACTCCGAAGGCACCTACCCGCTGCCCGAGGCGCAGCGCGACCGCTTCCTGTTCAAGATCGACATCGGCTTCCCGACGCAGGCCGAGGAGGTCGACGTGGTCAAGGCCGCCACCGGCCACCAGGTGGGCGACGCGCTGCCGCTGGACAAGGTGCAGCGCTGCCTGACGGAAGCCGATGTCGCCCGCCTGCAGCAGTGCGTGAGCCAGGTGCTGATCGACGATCGCGTCGTCGACTACGCCGTGCGACTGACGCGCGCCACGCGCGGCGCCGTCGGCCTGGGCAACGGCGCGGGCTCGCGCGGCGCGATCGCGCTGGTGCGCGCGGCGCGCGCGGCGGCGCTGATCCAGGGCCGCGACTACGCGACGCCGGACGACGTCAAGCGCCAGGTGCTGCCGGCGCTGCGCCATCGCGTGGTGCTGTCGCCCGACGCGCAGCTGGAAGGACGCGCCGTCGACGACGTGCTGCGCGAGATCGTCACGCGCGTCGACGCGCCGCGCCTGTAAGCCGGACCGGGACGACACGTGGCCCGCCTGCTGCTGCCCACCCGGCGCACCGTCTACGCGGTGGCCGTGATCGCCGCCGGCACCGCCGTCGCGCTGCTGGTGGCGAAGTGGCGCGATTTCGCGGACCCGCACATCGCGCTGGCGGGCGGCGCACTGTTCGGCGTGCTGGCCGCCGTGTTCGCGGTCGATGTCGTGCTCACGGCGCTCGACCTGCGCCGCCAGCCGGTCGCGTTCGAGCGCCAGATGCCCAGCGCGTTCGCGCTCGGCCAGCCGCACGGACTGACGGTGACGCTCGCCCACGAAGGCCCGCGCCCGCTGCGCATCGAGCTGTTCGACCACGTGCCCGCCACGATGACGCAGCGCCTGCTGCCGGCCACGGTCGTGCTGCCCGCCGCCAGCAGGCTCGACGTCCGCTACGAGATCACGCCGACGCAGCGCGGCAAGGTCGTGTTCGAGCCGGCCGCGATCCGCGTGCGCTCGCGCCTGGGCCTGGCCGACCTGCAACTGCGCGTGGGCGAAGCGCAGTCCGTGCACGTCTACCCGAACTTCGCCGCGCTGGCGCGCTACGCCTGGCTGGCCGGCGACCGGCGGCTGGCCGAGATCGGCATCAAGACCTACGCCGCGCGCGGCGCCGGCACCGATTTCAAGCAGCTGGGCGAGTACGTGCCCGGCATGCCCACGCGCCACATCGACTGGAACGCGTCGCTGCGCCATCGCCGCCCGGTGGTGCGCGAGTTCCAGGACGACCGCGACCAGTCCGTCGTCTTCCTGCTGGATTGCGGCCGCCGCATGCGCGCTGACGAGGGGCCCCCGCCCGCGGAGTACCGCGGACAGCCCCCCGAGGGGGCGCGCGGCCTTGCTCCGGAGCGGCCGAGCGCGGCGGCCGCGAGAGGCTCCCGCATCGGCGGCAGCCACTTCGACCAGGCGCTCAACGCCGCGATGCTGCTGGCCTACGTCGCGCTCAAGGACGGCGACGCGGTGGGCGCGCTGACCTTCGGCCACGACGCGTCCGAGCAGCGCCACTTCGCGCCCGCCAAGGGCATGGCCGCGCTCAACACGCTGGTGGCGCGCCTGCACGACATCGAGCCCAGCCCCACGCACTCCGACTACCTGGCCGCCGCGCGCGACCTGATGCTGCGCGTCAAGCGCCGCTCGCTGGTGGTGGTGCTGACGAACTTCCGCGACGAGGACTGCGAGGAGCTCGAGGACGCGCTCCGGCTGATGCGCACGCGCCACCTCGTGCTGCTGGCCAGCCTGCGCGAGGGCGTCGTCGCCGAGATCGCGGCGCAGCCGCTGGACGAGCCGCAGGCCATCGTCGACGTCGCCGCCGCGCACTGGTTCCAGAACGCCCGTGCCGAGGCCTTCCGCCGGCTGGCGGGCCGCAACCAGCTGCTGGTCGACACCGAGCCGGAAAGGCTGGCGGCGGCGCTGGTCAACCGCTACCACGCGGTCAAGCGGGCGCGGCTGCTCTGAGGGCCGCGGGGCGACGGTCCCGAGAGGCCGCGCTCCAGTCCGGGAGCCGGGCGCCGCCTACAATTGGGGCAGCCCCCCGGCACGGCGCGCCCTGCGCCATTCCTTCGAGTCCGGGGTCTGCAAATCACTGCTGAACCCCTCCATGTCCGAACTCGCCAAGTCGTTTGAACCCGCCGCCATCGAAGCCCGCTGGGCGCCGCTGTGGGAAGAGAGCGGCGTCTACGAGCCGACGCTGGACACCGCCAAGCCGTCGTTCGCCATCCAGCTGCCGCCGCCCAACGTCACGGGCACGCTGCACATGGGCCACGCGTTCAACCAGACCATCATGGACTCGCTGACGCGCTACCACCGCATGCGCGGCTTCAACACGCTGTGGGTGCCGGGCACCGACCACGCGGGCATCGCCACGCAGATCGTGGTGGAGCGTCAGCTGCAGGACAAGGGCGTCACGCGCCAGGAGCTGGGCCGCAAGAACTTCGTCGCCCGCGTGTGGGAGTGGAAGGAGGAGTCCGGCTCCACCATCACGCGCCAGATGCGCCGCATGGGCGACTCGGTGAGCTGGAAGCACGAGTACTTCACGATGGACGAGGGGCTGTCCAAGACGGTCACCGAGACCTTCGTGCGCCTGTTCGACGAGGGCCTGATCTACCGCGGCCGCCGCCTGGTGCACTGGGATCCGGTGCTCAAGTCCGCCGTGTCCGACCTCGAGGTCGACAGCAAGGAGGAGGACGGCTTCCTGTGGCTGGTGCGCTACCCGCTGGCCGACGGCTCGGGCGACCTCACGGTGGCGACCACGCGTCCCGAGACGATGCTGGGCGACGTCGCGCTGATGGTCAACCCGCAGGACGAGCGCTACACCGCGCTGGTCGGCAAGCAGGTGATCCTGCCGCTGGTGGGCCGCAGCATCCCCGTGATCGCCGACGACTACGTCGACCGCGAGTTCGGCACCGGCGTGGTCAAGGTCACGCCCGCGCACGACGCCAACGACTACGCCGTGGGCCAGCGCCACGACCTGCCCATCATCGGCGTGCTGGCGCTCGACGCCACCATCAACGAGAACGCGCCCGAGGCCTACCGCGGCCTCGACCGCTTCGTCGCGCGCAAGAAGATCGTGGCCGACCTCGACGCGCAGGGCTTCCTGGTCGAGACTCGCAAGCACAAGCTGATGGTGCCGCGCTGCGAGCGCACGGGCCAGGTCATCGAGCCGATGCTCACCAACCAGTGGTACGTGGCGATGACCAAGCCGGGCGCGGACGGCACGTCCATCGCCGACAAGGCCATCAAGGCGGTGGCCGACGGGCAGGTGAAGTTCTACCCCGAGCAATGGGTCAACACCTACAACCACTGGATGAACGACATCCAGGACTGGTGCATCTCGCGCCAGCTGTGGTGGGGCCACCAGATCCCGGCCTGGTACGCCGACGACGGCCGCATCTTCGTCGCGCGCGACGACACGGAGGCGGCGAGCAAGGCCGCGGCCGCGGGCTATGCCGGCAAGCTGGTGCGCGACGAGGACGTGCTCGACACCTGGTACTCGTCGGCGCTGGTGCCGTTCTCGACGCTGGGCTGGCCCGAGAAGACGCTCGAGCAGGACCTGTTCCTGCCGTCGTCCGTGCTCGTGACCGGCTACGACATCATCTTCTTCTGGGTCGCCCGGATGATCATGATGACCACGCACTTCACCGGCAAGGTGCCGTTCCGCGACGTCTACATCCACGGCCTGGTGCGCGACGCGCAGGGACAGAAGATGTCCAAGTCCGAGGGCAACGTGCTGGACCCGGTCGACCTGATCGACGGCATCGCGCTGGAGCCGCTGCTGGACAAGCGCGTGGTGGGCCTGCGCCGCCCCGAGACCGCACCCCGGGTGCGCGACAACACGAAGAAGGAATTCCCCGAAGGCATCCCGGCGTACGGCGCCGACGCGCTGCGCTTCACCTTCGCCGCGCTCGCGACGCTGGGCCGCAACATCGCGTTCGACTCCAAGCGCTGCGAGGGCTACCGCAACTTCTGCAACAAGCTCTGGAACGCCACCAAGTTCGTGCTGATGAACTGCGAGGGCCAGGACTGCGGCCTGCTCGAGGGCGACAAGACCGCATGCCCCCCGGGGTACAACAAATTCAGCCAGGCCGACCGCTGGATCACGAGCGCGCTACAGCGCACCGAGGCCGAGGTCGCCAAGGGCTTCGCCGAGTACCGCCTCGACAACGTCGCCAACGCCATCTACCAGTTCGTGTGGACGGAATACTGCGACTGGTACATCGAGATCGCCAAGGCCCAGCTCGCGGAGGCCAAGGCCGCCGGCGACGAAGCGGCCGCGCGCGGCACGCGCCGCACGCTGATCCGCACGCTGGAGACGGTGCTGCGCCTGCTGCACCCGGTGACGCCCTTCATCACGGCCGAGCTGTGGGACACGGTCGCCCCGATCGCCGGCCGCGCGCCCGCGCCCGGCCAGACGATCGCCACCGCGCCCTACCCCGTCGCCCAGCCCGAGCGCATCGACGAGGCGGCCTGCGCGTGGGTCGAGCGGCTCAAGGCGGTGGTCGGCGCCTGCCGCAACCTGCGCAGCGAGATGAACCTGTCGCCGGCCGAGCGCATGCCGCTGCTGGCCTTCGGCGACGCCGGGTTCGTCAACGCCGCCGCGCCGCTTCTGAAGGCGCTGGCCAAGGTCAGCGAGGTGCAGGTGTTCGCCGACGAGGCCGCGTTCGCCCAGGCCACCAGGCTGACGCCGGTGGCGGTGCAGGGCGACGTGCGGCTGTCGCTGCACGTGGAGATCGACGTCGCGGCCGAGCGCGAGCGCCTGGGCAAGGAGATCGCGCGCCTGGAGGGCGAGATCGTCAAGGCCAACAACCAGCTGGGCAACCAGAACTTCGTGTCGCGCGCCAAGCCCGAGGTCGTCGAGCAGATGCGCACGCGCCTGGCCGGCTTCGTCGAGACGGTGGCGCGCATGAAGGCGCAACTCGAACAACTGGGCAATTGAACCCAGCCTGCCCCAACGGAAAAGCGCTGCCGCGGCAGCGCTTTTCCATATGCTAGGGAGAGAACGGCGCCGGCGCTGCCGCCCGAACCTCCCCCGGAGATTCAAGGGAGCGGCCGATCCGGCTTCGCCGGTCGGCTCGCGGCCGGCCCCTCGGGGGCAGCGAGCGCTCGCGAAGCACCCCCTCGGGGGGCAGCGAGCGTGGGGCCGTCATTTATTCAGCGGCGGCGCAGGAAGTGGATGTAGTCCGCCTTGTCCTGGCTCTGCTCGAGCAGCTCGTTGCCGGTCTGGCGGGCGAAGGCCTGGAAGTCGCGCGTGGAGCTGGGGTCGGTGGCGACGACCTTCAGGATCTCGCCCGTCTGCATCTCGGCCAGCGCCTTCTTGGCCTTCAGGATGGGCAGCGGGCAGTTCATGCCGCGCGTATCGATTTCCTTGTGGGCTTGCATGGGGTGGACCTGGTGGGAGGACGCGTCGATTCTATGACGCGTCGTGCCTGGGCGTCGCCGGCGCAGCGCGCTCCTGCGACGTCATGAACTTCGGCTCGATGCCGCGCGAGCGCAGCCATTGCGCCACCGCGTAGCCGGTGCCGGCCGGCCAGCAGACGATGTCGCCCGGCGCGAACAGCTTGTACTCGGCCAGTTCGGGCGACAGCCGGATCTGCCCGCGCGCCACCACGTGGTACGCGATGATGATCTGGTTCATGCGCTGGAAGTCCCACACGCCCACGAGATCGACCGAATCGACCGTGAGCGCCGTCTCCTCGAGCACCTCGCGCGCGATGCCCTCCTCGGGCGTCTCGCCGGCCTCCATGAAGCCGGTGATCAGCGCGAACATGCGGCCGGTCCAGGCCGCGTTGCGCGCCAGCAGGATCCGGCCGTCGCGGTCGGCGCACTCGACGATGGCGGCCAGCACCGGCGTCGGGTTGTTCCAGTGCGTGAAGCCGCAGTTCGTGCAGCGCAGGCGCTCCTTGGGGCCGCCGTCCTCGTCCTGCGTGACGAGCGACAGCGCATGGGCGCACTGCGGACAGTAGCGCCACGTGGCTCCCGTCATGCGGGGAACACGCCGGTGGAAAGGTAGCGGTCGCCGCGGTCGCACACGACGAACACGATGGTCGCGTTCTCCAGCCGCTGCGCCACCTGCAGCGCGACCCAGCACGCGCCGGCCGCCGAGATGCCCGCGAACAGGCCTTCCTCGCGCGCGAGGCGGCGCGCCATCTCCTCGGCGTCCTGCTGGCCCACCAGGATCAGCTCGTCGACGCGCGAGGGCTCGTAGATCTTGGGCTGGTAGGCCTCGGGCCACTTGCGGATGCCCGGGATGCGCGAGCCTTCCGCCGGCTGCGCGCCGAGGATGCGGACGGCCGGGTTCCTCTCCTTGAGGTAGCGCGACACGCCGGTGATCGTGCCCGTCGTGCCCATCGCGCTGACGAAATGCGTGATCTTGCCCTCGGTGTCGTTCCAGATCTCGGGGCCCGTGGTCTCGTAGTGAATGCGAGGGTTGTCGGGGTTGGCGAACTGGTCGAGCACCAGGCCCTTGCCGTCGGACTGCATCTGCAGCGCGAGGTCGCGCGCGTACTCCATGCCGCCCGACTTCGGGGTGAGGATCAGCTCGGCGCCGTAGGCCTTCATCGTCTGCACGCGCTCGATCGACAGGTCCTCCGGCATGATCAGCACCATGCGGTAGCCCTTGATCGCCGCGGCCATCGCCAGCGCGATGCCGGTGTTGCCGGACGTCGCCTCGATCAGCGTGTCGCCCGGCTTGATCTGGCCGCGCTCCTCGGCGCCGCGGATCATCGAGATCGCCGGCCTATCCTTCACCGACCCGGCCGGGTTGTTGCCCTCCAGCTTGCCCAGGACGACGTTGCCGCGCGCGGCGATCTCGGCGCCGACGACGCGCTGCAGCCGAACCAGCGGCGTGTGGCCGATGGCCTCCTCGAGGGTCATGTACGTCGGCATGGGCGGGGGATCCGTTGAAACGATGAGCTGGACAGAAGTCCCCATTGTCGCAGCGCGCCCCAAACCTCGCCTTCGCCATGTGATAATCCGCCCCCTGCGCACGTGCTTACGCCCGCAGCATCCCCTGCCTCGGTGGCGTAATCGGTAGCCGCGACGGACTCAAAATCCGTTCTCGAAAGGGGTGTCGGTTCGAGTCCGACCCGAGGCACCAAGGGCTCCCTTCCGCGCTCGCGGCCCACCAACGCCGGGCTCGCCAATCGTCCGCGCCGGCGCGCCTCCGGGGCCATGGCACACTGGGCACTCACTGTCCAACACCCCGCCATGCAAGCCCCGCCACCCATCACCCGCCTCCTGCTGATCGTCTGCACCGTCACGCTGTTCGCCTCGCAGATCCCGGCGCTGTGGATGCTGATGGGCCAGTGGCTGGCGCTGCATCCGGTGCTGTCGGGTTTCTGGCCGTGGCAGGTGCTGACGTTCCCGATCGTGCACGTCAGCGTGCTGAACTGGCTGTTCAACATGATGATGCTGTACTACTTCGGCTCGGAGCTGGAGGGCATCTGGGGCGAGCGGCGCTACATCCAGTTCGTGCTGGCGAGCGTGCTGATGGCCGCGGCCGTCTACCTGCTGCTGACGCTGCTGCCGCCGCTGCTGGGCTGGGCCATGCCGGCGGCGGCGCTGTTCGATTCCTCGAGCATCGCGTTCGGCATCCTGATCGCGGTGGGCATCCTGTTCCCGCATCGGCCGATCCGGCTGTTCTTCGTGCTCGAGGTCACGCAGCTGGTGGCCGCCTGGATCTTCCTGGGCATCAGCGTGTTCCTGATGCTGGGCGACTTCGCCAACGGCTCCGGCGGCTGGGCGCGCGACCTCGCGCAGTTCGGCGGCGCGCTGGGCGGCTACCTGATGATCCTGTACTGGCGCTGGCGCCCGCCGTCGTTCAGGCGCAAGAAGCCGCCGACGCACATCCGGCGCGTGCACTGACGCGCTTCAATCCGCGAGGCCCTCGCGGATCGTCGGCCGCTCCAGCCGCAGCCGCAGCTCGCGCTTCATGCGCTCGTTCGAGAGCCGGCGCGACTCGTTCAGGAAGCTCCACTGCGCGGGGGTGAAGCGCTCGCCCGCCTGCGCGCGCGTCACGCGCGCGGGGCGCGGGAGGCCACTCAGGTCGGCGACGAGGTCGTAATAGTCGCCCGTCTTCATGTCGGTGTCGTCGCAGACGTTGATCGCGCGCTGCGGGCGGCCGCGCCACAGCGCCGCGATGCAGGCCCGCGCGAGGTCGTCGGCGTGGATGTGGTTGGTGTAGCCGTCGTCCCCGGCCGCCAGCACCGGCGTGCCGCGGCGCACGCGATCCTGCGGACGCCCGCCCTCGCGGTCGCTCGCGTAGATGCCGGGGATGCGCAGCGTCGTCACGCGCACGCCGGTCGCGCGGCCCCAGGCGCGCAGGCGCGACTCGGCGTCGACGCGGCGGCGGGCGCGGTCGGTGGCGGCGTTCAGCTGGCGCGTCTCGGCGACGAGCTCGCCGCGGCAGTCGCCGTAGACGCCGGTGGTGCTCGCGTACACGACGCGCGACGGCAGCGCGCGCCGGCTCAGCGCCGCGAGCAGCGCGGCCAGGCGCGGGTCGGCGTGGCCCGTCGCGGGCGGCGGCGCGAGGTACAGCACGGCGTCGGCGAGGCCGGCCAGGCGTCCGAGCGACGCGCGGTCATCCAGGTCGCCGACGACGGGCCGCACGCCCGCGGCGCGCAGCGCGCCGCAGCGATCCGGCGACGAGGTCAGCGCGAGCAGGCGCAGCCGGCCGGCCAGCGCGCGCACGACGCGCAGGCCGACGTCGCCGCAGCCGATGATCAGGAGGGTGGGTTGGCGCGCCATCAGGGGCGCATTGTCTCAACCCCGGCGTTCGGCAGCGATGACCAGGGCCAGCCCGGCCAGGATCAGCGCGATGCCGACCGCGCCGCTGGCGCGCAGCGGCTCGCCCAGCAGCAGCACGGCCAGCGTGAAGGCGGTCATGGGCTCGGCCAGCGCCAGCGCCACGCCGGTCGCGCCCGAGATGAAGCGCAGCGCGGTGCTGAACAGCAGGTACGACACGCCCGTCGCGACGATGCCCAGCCACCCGACGACCAGCCACGTGCGCGCGCCGGCCGCGGCCAGGTCGGCCGGCCCCGACGGCGCGAGCGCCCACGCCGCCGGCAGCGCGATCGCGGCCGCCGTGCCGAACACCCACAGGCTGGCGCGCGCCGGCGACGCGTGCCCGGCCAGCGACTTGGCCGTCAGCGTGTAGACCGCGTACGAGAAGCCGGCCGTCAGGCACAGCAGCAGCCCGCCTGCGTCGGCCGGCGCGGCGCCACCGTTGCCCAGCGCGATCGCGGCCCCGCCGGCGATGGCCAGCGCCGTGCCCAGCCACCACGGCGGCACCGGCGCGCGCCGCGTGATCAGCGCCTGCAGCGCGCCGGCGAACAGCGGCCCGCTGCCGATGCCGATGGTCGTGCCCACCGCGACGCCCGCCAGCCGCACGCCCGAGAAGAACGCGAGGTTGTAGACGGCGATGGCCGCGCCCGCCAGCAGCTGTCGCTGCCACAGGTCGCCCGGGCGCGGTCGCGCCGTCCCGCGCTCGGTGGCGGCCACCAGCCCCGCGAAGAACAGCGCGGCGATGACGAGGCGCAGCGTGCCGATCCAGTACGACGACAGGTGGCCACCGGCGAAATGCTGGGACGTGCCGGTCGTGCCCCACAGCACGGCCGCCGCCAGCGCCAGGACGATGCCCGGCCAGGATGCAGTCTTCATGCGGCCATGGTCGCGCGGGTCGGCGGCGGATTTGTCGAGAGACTCTCGACTTCAGCACCCGTGAACGAATCGGGCGCGTTGGATGCGTCCACGGTTCTTCAGTCGCCCCGCAGCGCGCGCACGCCGATCTCGCGATCGCGCCGCAGCGCATGCGCGAGCGCGCTGGCCGTGGCGTAGCCGACGCGCGCGGCGACGGCCTCCAGCGTCAGGCCGCGCTTGAGCAGCCGCTGCGCCGCGTCCAGCCGCAGCGCGCGCAGCCAGGCCTGCGGCGACTGCCCCGTCAGCTCCAGCAGGCGCGCGTGGAAGCGCTGCGGGCTCAGCAGGCAGCGCTCGGCCATGCGGGCAGTGGTCCACGGCTCGTGCAGCGCGCCGGCCAGCTCGGCCTGCAGGCGGTCGAGCGCGATGCCGCGCCGCACGCCGGCGCGCGGCGTGCCGAGGATGGCGGCGAGCAGGTCGTCGGCGTCCGATCGCCCGACCAGGGCGCGCACGCCGGCCGTCACCGGGAAGCGGCGCGCGCGGTCGAGGCCGCGCTGCGGCGGCACGTCCACCACCACCATGCGCAGGTCGGGCGAGGCCACGTACGCGTGCGTGACGCCGGCCGGGATGATCAGGCCGCAGGAGCTGTCCGAGAAGTCGGCCGACGCGCCGACCTCGATGTCCATGCGGCCGCGCCAGGCGAACAGCACCTGGGCGTAGCCGTGCTCGTGCACGGTCTGCTCGCCGCTGTACGAGCGGATGCTCAGCTGCGGGGCGACGGGCGCTGCGTGGTCGGACATGTCCCGAGTCTAGGGCGAGATCGCCGCCGCGCGGGATAATCCGACATTCGGCGCCGCCCGGCGCCCTTCGCGTTTCCTCGCGCCCGCCGCTGTTTTCGACATGACCTTCACCGTCACCCTCCACCCCGCCGAGCGCGCCTTCGACGTCGCGCGCGACGAGACCATCCTGTCGGCCGCCATCCGCGCCGGCGTCGGCCTGCCCTACGGCTGCCGCGACGGCGCCTGCGGCTCGTGCAAGAGCCGGCTCAAGGAGGGCCGCGTGATCCATGGCGCACACCAGCACAAGGCGCTGTCCGAGGCCGAGGAGGCGGACGGCCTGATCCTGACCTGCTGCGCCACGCCGCAGACCGACTGCGTGGTCGAGGCGCGCATGGTGGTGGGCGCCGGCGAGTACCCGATCAGCAAGATGCCCGGCCGCGTGCTGAGCCTGGAGCGGCCGTCGGCCGACGTGGTCGTCGTGCGCGTGCAGCTGCCCGCGACGCAGCCGTTCCGCTACCGCGCCGGCCAGTACGTCGAGTTCATCCTGCGCGACGGGTCGCGCCGCAGCTACTCGATGGCCAACGCGCCGCACAACCTGGGCACGCCGGCGGCCATCGAGCTGCACATCCGCCACATGCCCGGCGGCAAGTTCACCGACCACGTGTTCGGCGCGATGAAGGAGAAGGACATCCTGCGCATGGAGGGCCCGTTCGGCAGCTTCTTCCTGCGCGAGGAGAGCGACAAGCCCATCGTGCTGCTGGCCTCGGGCACCGGCTTCGCGCCGATCAAGGCGCTGATCGAGCAGATGCACCACCTGGGCAGCATCCGCCCCGTGCGGCTGTACTGGGGCGCGCGCCGCCAGGCCGACCTCTACCTGAACGACTGGCTCGCCACCGCCAGGGAACTCGTGCCGCAGCTGGAGTACGTGCCGGTGCTGTCCGAGCCGGCGCCGGAGGACGCGTGGACGGGCCGCACCGGCTTCGTCCACCAGGCCGTGATGGCCGACCTGCCCGACCTGTCGGGCCACCAGGTCTACGCGTGCGGCGTGCCCGTCATGGTGGAGTCGGCCCAGCGCGATTTCGTCGCGCAGTGCGGCCTGCCCGGCGACGAGTTCTACGCCGACAGCTTCACCTCGGAAGCCGACAAGCACGGCGACTGAAGGCCACCGCGACCGGCCTTGCGCGCGTCCGCCGCCGATGGATTTCGACACGCTGCCCCACCAGATCGCCTGGTCGCTGCTGATCGGCGCCGAGACCTTCGCGGTCGCGGCGCTGTGGCCGCTGTCGGAATGGGCCTCGACGGCGTGGCGCCATCGCGGCTTCCTCGTCGCGCTGGCGGTCACGCTGGCCTGCATCGCGCTCGACAGCCGCGCCCTCGCGTTCGCGCGCCTGTTCGACGACCCGCGGCGCTGGGCGCGGCTCGACCATGCGCTGGCGTGCCTCGTCGTCCCGCTGTTCCTCGCGTTCCCGGGCGCGGTGTGCGTCGCGTCCGCGCAGTCGCTGCGGCACGCTGGCGTGCCGGACCGGCCGGCGCGCGCTCTCTCGCTGTTCGTGGCGGCGTTCGCGGCCGTGGTCGCGCCGCTCGCCGCGCTGGCGGCGGGTTGCGGGCTGGCCGGGATGTGCCTCTAGCGCCGGGACGTCACTCGCCCAGGTAGGCGGCCCGCACCTTCGGGTCGTTGAGCAGCATGTCGGCCTGGCCGTCCATCGAGATCTCGCCCGACTCCATGACGTAGCCGCGGTTGGCGATGCCCAGCGCGCGGCTGGCGTTCTGTTCCACCAGCAGCACGGTCGTGCCCTGCTTGTGGATGGACTCGACCACCTCGAAGATCTTGTCGACCATGATCGGCGACAGGCCCATCGAGGGCTCGTCCAGCAGCAGCACCTTCGGGCGCGCCATCAGCGCGCGGCCCATCGCCAGCATCTGCTGCTCGCCGCCGGACATCGTGCCGGCCAGCTGCGCGGCGCGCTCCTTCAGGCGCGGGAAGGTGGTGAAGACCTTGTCGATGTCGGCCTCGATCTCGTCGTCGTGGCGGACGTGCGCGCCCATCAGCAGGTTCTCGGTGATCGTCATCCGCGTGAACGTGCCGCGGCCTTCGGGCACCATCACCAGGCCCTGCTTGACGAGGTTCCACGCGCCCTGGCCGGCGATGGACTTGCCCAGGAACTTGATGTCGCCGCCGGCCATCGGCTGGATGCCGGTGACGGCCTTGAGCGTGGTGGTCTTGCCGGCGCCGTTGGCGCCGATCAGGCTGACCAGCTCGCCTTCGACGACCTTGAAGCTGATGCCCTTGACGGCCTGGATGCCGCCGTAGGCGACGCGCAGGTTCTCGACCTCGAGCAGAACGTTGGAACTCATGTGCGTGCCTCCCTCAATGCGGCTTGTGGCCGGCGCCGAGGTAAGCCTCGATCACCTTCTCGTTGCCCTGCACCTCGGCGGGCGTCCCCTCGGCGATCTGCTTGCCGTAGTCCAGCACGGTCACGCGGTCGCACAGGCCCATCACCAGCTTGACGTCGTGCTCGATCAGCAGGATGGTGCGGCCGTCCTTGCGGATGCGGTCGATCAGCTCGCGCAGCACCACCTTCTCGGTGGCGTTCATGCCGGCGGCGGGCTCGTCGAGCGCGATCAGCTTCGGGTCGGTGGCCAGCGCGCGGGCGATCTCCAGGCGGCGCTGGTCGCCGTAGGACAGCGTGCGCGCCTTGTACTCGGTGAAGCGGCCGATGCCGACGTAGTCCAGCAGCTCCTGCGAGCGCGCCCGGATCGCGGCTTCCTCGGCCTTGAACCCCGGCGTGCGCAGCACGGCGCCGACCAGGCCCGAATGCGTGCGCACGTGGCGGCCGACCATCACGTTCTCGATGGCCGTCATCTCGGCGAACAGCCGGATGTTCTGGAAGGTGCGCGCGATGCCCGTCTTGGCGACCTGGTGCACCGCGGTCGGCTGGTACGGCGCGCCGCCCAGCATGAAGCTGCCGGCGTCGGGCGTGTACAGGCCGGTGATGACGTTGAAGAAGGTGGTCTTGCCGGCGCCGTTGGGGCCGATCAGGCCGTAGACCTGGCCCGGCTCGATGGTGATGCCGACGTCGGACAGGGCCTGCAAGCCGCCGAAGCGCTTGGACACGCCGCTGACCTGGAGAACTGCGTTGCTCATGGTGTTGCTATCCCTCTCGTGCTCGGCGGCTTACTTGGCGGGAGCGGCGGCCGGTGCGGCCTTGCCGTGCTCGGGCGACGGCCACAGGCCGCGCGGACGTAGGAGCATGATGACGATCATCGCCAGCGCCACCAGCAGCTGGCGCAGGATGGCCGCGTCGATGCGGCCGCCAGTCAGGTTGCGCAGCGGGTCGCCGACGTAGCGCAGCACTTCCGGCAGCGCCGAAAGCAGCAGCGCGCCCACCAGCACGCCAGGGATGTGGCCGATGCCGCCCACCACCACCATCGCGACGACGATGATGGATTCCTGCAGCGAGAACGACTCGGGCGAGATGAAGCCCTGCAACGTCGAGAACAGAACGCCCGAGAGCCCGCCGAACGTCGCGCCCATGCCGAAGGCCAGCAGCTTGAGGTTGCGGGTGTTGATGCCCATCGCCTTGGCCGCGATCTCGTCCTCGCGGATGGCCATCCACGCGCGGCCGATGCGCGAGCGCTCGAGGCGGTAGCAGATCAGCACCGAGGCGACCACCAGCAGCAGGAACAGGTAGTAGGACGGCATCACCACGCGGTGGAACTCGATGCCCGCGACCGTGTGGTCCTTGCCGAAGTCGAAGCCGAGGATCTTGATCGAGTCGATCGTGTCGATGCCCTTGGGGCCGTTGGTGATGTTGACCGGCGCGTCCAGGTTGTTCAGGAACACGCGGATGATCTCGCCGAAGCCGAGCGTGACGATGGCCAGGTAGTCGCCGCGCAGCCGCAACGTGGGGGCACCCAGCAGCATGCCGAAGGTGCCGGCCACCGCCGCGCCGATCGGCAGCACGAGCCAGATCGGCGCGTGCATCCCGTTCGGGAAATGGTTGTGGAACCAGTCGAAGGTGTCGGTCATGTGCGGCGACGCCAACAGGCCGAACGAGTACGCACCCACCGCGTAGAACGCGATGTAGCCGAGGTCCAGCAGGCCGGCGTAGCCGACGACGATGTTCAGGCCGAGCGCCAGCATCATGTACAGCAGCGCGTTGCACAGGATGCGCACCCAGGCGTCGCCGAAGTGCTGCGCGAAGTGCGGCAGCAGCAGCAGCACGATCGCGCCGACGATGTAGAGGACGAGCTTGTTGTTCATCACGGTTTTCCTTGTTCGCCTCGGCCTCAGGCGCGATCGGCCACGCGTTCGCCCAGCAGGCCCTTCGGACGCAGCGTCAGCACGATGATCAGCACGATGAACGCGAAGATGTCCTGGTAGTTGGAACCCAGCACGCCGCCGGTGAGGTCGCCGATGTAGCCGCCGCCCAGCGCCTCGATGATGCCCAGCAGGATGCCGCCCACCATCGCGCCGGCGAGGTTGCCGATGCCGCCGAAGACGGCCGCCGTGAAGGCCTTCAGGCCGGGCAGGAAGCCCATGGTGTGCTGCACCGAGCCGTAGTTCGACGCCCACATCACGCCCGCCAGCGCTGCGAGCGCGGCGCCGATGATGAAGGTGGCCGAGATGACGTTGTCCGGACGCACGCCCATCAGCGCCGCGACGCGCGGGTTCTCGGCAGTCGCCCGCATCGCGCGGCCGAGACGGGTCTTGTTGACCAGCCACATCAGGCCGCCCAGGGTCACGGCCGTCACGACGAGGATGGTGATCTGCGTGAAGTTGGTGACGGCGCCGCCGATGAAGATCGGGTCGCGCGGCAGCAGCGTCGGGTAGGACTTGTAGTTGGGCTTCCAGATGATCATGGCAAGCGTCTGCAGCAGCAGGCTCATGCCCATCGCGGTGATCAGCGGCGCGAGCCGCGGCGCGTTGCGCAGCGGCCGGTAGGCGACCTTCTCGATCGTGAAGTTCAGGATCGAGCAGACCACCACCGCGCACAGCAGCGCGATCAGCAGCAGCAGCCATCCGGGCAGGTCGTGCGGGCCCAGCCACACGGTGACGGACCAGCTGGTGAGCGCGCCCACCATCAACACCTCGCCGTGCGCGAAGTTGATGAGGTTGACGATGCCGTAAACCATCGTGTAGCCGAGTGCCACGAGCGCATACATGCTCCCGAGCACCAGACCGTTGATCATCTGCTGCAGAAAGATATCCATCAGGGGTCTCCTGGTCGTCACCGCCGCGACGCCGCTCCAACGGCGCGCGGCTCCCTTGCCCCAGCATCGACTTGCCGCAGGCGCGCCGCCACGGGCAATACCCGCATGCGGCACGCGCAGGCCTTGCAAGAACCCGGCCATCGGCACGCCCGTGGCTGGCCGATGACAGGGCTGGCAACCCCTGCGCGCTGTGCGGGATTCTAGGAGCGCCCCGCCGCCAGGGCGGACGGACTTACCCGCGAGAAACCGAACGACGCACTAATGAAGGCGCGGAAGGCGGAGCATTGTTCGCCGCGGTGCGCGATTCGCAGGTTCGGGGCACGGATGCCCCGTCGCAGGGCTCACGGCGCCTGGTTCGCCTGCTCGTCGTCCAGCGCGCGCAGCGCCGCGAGCTTCTCGCCGATCCGGATCTCCAGGCCACGCGGCACCGGCTGGTACCAGCGCTGGGGCGGGACGTCGTCCGGAAACCACTGCGCCCCGGCGGCGTAGGCGCCGGGCTCGTCGTGCGCGTAGCGGTACTCCGCGCCGTAGCCCATCTGCTTCATCAGCCGGGTCGGCGCGTTGCGCAGGTGGATCGGCACGGCGCGGGTGCCGTCGCGCTGCACGAACTCCTTGGCCTGCTTCCACGCGAGGTAGGACGCGTTGGACTTGGGCGCCGCCGCCAGGTAGGTGGTGGCCTGCGCCAATGCAAGCTCGCATTCAGGCAGGCCCAGGCGGTCGACGGCCTCGGCCGCGTTGATGGCCAGCTGCAGCGCGCGCGGGTCGGCGTTGCCGATGTCCTCGCTGGCGATCGCGATCATGCGCCGCGTGACCTGGCGCGGGTCGACGCCGCCGTCGATCATGCGCGCCAGCCAGTACAGCGCGGCGTCGGGCTGCGAGCCGCGCACGGACTTGTGGAAGGCCGAGATCTGCTCGTAGTAGGAATCGCCGCTCTTGTCGGCGCGCCGCAGCGACGGGCTCGTCGCCGATTTCGCGAAGCTCTCGTCCACCGCCGCCAGGCCGGCGCCGACGGCGGCGTGGGCCACCTGCTCCAGCAGGTTGAGGAAGCGCCGGCCGTCGCCGTCGGCGTAGCCGCCCAGCAGCGCGAGCGCGTCGGGGGCCAGCGCGACGGCGGGCAGGTGCTGCCGCGCGCGCTCGTACAGCTCGTCGAAGTCGGCCTGGGCGAGCGGCTGCAGGTTGTAGACCTGGGCGCGCGACAGCAGCGCGTTGGTCACCTGCATGCCCGGATGCTCGGTGGTGCCGCCGATCAGTGTCAGCAGGCCCGACTCGACGTGCGGCAGCAGCGCGTCCTGCTGCGTCTTGTTGAACGAGTGGATCTCGTCGACGAAGACGACCGTCTGCCGGCCCTGGCGGTCGAGCGCGTCCTGGGCCTCGTCGATGGCGGCGCGGATGTCCTTGATGCCGGCCAGCACGGCCGAGATCGCGATGAAGTGGCTGTTGGTGACCTTGGCCGCCAGCCGCCCCAGCGTCGTCTTGCCGACCCCGGGCGGCCCCCACAGGATGAACGAGTGCAGCTTGCGCGACTCGAAGGCCAGCCGCAGCGGCTTGCCGGGGCCCAGCAGGTGCTGCTGGCCGACGACGTCGGCGAGCGCCTGCGGCCGCATCAGCTCGGCCAGGGGCGGGACGGGTTTCGTGGAGAAGAGGTCGGCCATGGGAGACGGCCATCCTACAGCCCCGGCCCGCCCGGGGCGCGGCTGCGGCGGCGGCGCGGCGGGCGCATCCGGCGAATTGGCGGGGCGGCCGCGGTCTTTTCATGCCTTCGGCGGCCCGGCACGGCTTCACACTGCAGGACACAAGCCGCGGCCCGGTCCGCGCGCACCGTTTCCGTTGCAAGGAGCACCTCCGCCCATGAGCGCCATCACCGCCCCCGAAACCCGCAGCGTCGCCAAGGCGGCCGTCACGGCCACGCAGGGCGCGCGCGAGTACCTGTCCTTCAAGCTCGGCGCCGAGGAGTACGGCATCGACATCCTGAAGGTGCAGGAGATCCGCGGCTACGAGAACCCGACCCGCATCGCCAACGCCGCCCACTTCATCAAGGGCGTCGTCAACCTGCGCGGCGTGATCGTCCCCATCGTCGACATGCGCCTGCGCTTCGGGCTGGCGGACGTCCAGTACAACAGCTTCACCGTCGTGATCATCCTCAACATCGCCAGCCGCACGGTGGGCATGGTGGTGGACTCGGTCTCGGACGTTCTGGAGCTCGGCGGCGAGCAGATCAAGCCCGCGCCCGAGTTCAACGGTGCCATCGACGCGGCCTACATCACGGGCCTGGGCACGATCAAGAGCGGCGACGCCGCGCGCATGCTGATCCTGATGGACATCGAACAGATGATGACGGCGCCCGACATGGGGCTGATGGACGAACCCGTCCAATGACGCGTTGATCCGGAGCGAAGGACGGCGCGTCCTCACCGCGCCCGGACTCCGGACGATTTCCTCGAAGGGTTCGAAGGCCGCGCCGCGGGTGACCGCCGCGGCCGTTTTCTTTTGTGCGCGGCGCTTTGCTTGAGGGGCGCGGATGCCTATTGCTCGGAAACGTCGGCACCCTTCGGTGGCACAAACACGAAGGTATCCGCAGCCAACTTCGCATTCGGCTCGAACCCGTTGAACACGATCATCGACTTCTGCCCGAACGAATCGTCGATCTCGAGCTGCGCCAACGCGTGGCCCTTGAAGCCGATGCGCAGCGAGCGCACGGTGCCCTCGGCCTGCTTGGGCGTGGCGAGGACCCAGTCGACGCCGTCCTTCGACGGCTGGTCGGCCAGCGCGAAGACCTTGTCGATGTCGTTGGACACGATCAGCGCGGCCGGCGTGTTGGCCAGCGCGTCGCCGGTCCTGCGCGACGAGGCCTGGTTCAGGTCGGGGTCGTAGATCCAGACCTTGGCGCCGTCGCCGACGACGGTCTGCGCGTACGGCTTCTCGTAGACGAAGCGGAAGCGGTTCGGGCGCGCGAACTCGAAGCTGCCGTTGGAAACCTTCTGCTTGCCGTTGGGCGATGTCACCGTCTGCGTGAAGGTGGACTTGCCGGACTTCACGGTCTTCACGAAGTCGCGCAGTTCGTCGGTGGCCGTGGCGTGCGCGGCAGCACAGGCGAGCGTCAAAGCCGCGAACGCGGTGCGGCGCAGGGACTTCGGGAAAGCGTTCGTCATCACTCGTCTCGTTTCGGAACCAGGATCTCGCGGTTGCCGGAGCCCGACATGCTGGACACCAGCCCCGACTGCTCCATCTGCTCGAGCAGCCGCGCCGCGCGGTTGTAGCCGATGCGCAGGTGGCGCTGCACCAGCGAGATCGACGCCCGCTTGTTCTGCAGCACCACCGCCACCGCCTGGTCATACAACGGATCGGACTCGCCGTCGGATGACCCGCCGCCCTCGCCGGCCGCCAGATCCTCGTCCATCACGCCGCCCTCGAGGATGCCCTCGATGTAGTTGGCCGGCGCCTGCGACTTCAGGAACTCGACCACGCGGTGCACCTCGTCGTCGCTGACGAACGCGCCGTGCACGCGCTGGGGCACGCCGCCGCCGGGCGTCAGGTAGAGCATGTCGCCCTGGCCCAGCAGCGCCTCGGCGCCCATCTGGTCGAGGATGGTGCGGCTGTCGATCTTGCTCGACACCTGGAACGACAAGCGCGTCGGGATGTTGGCCTTGATCAGGCCGGTGATGACGTCGACGCTGGGCCGCTGCGTCGCCAGCACCAGGTGGATGCCCGCGGCGCGCGCCTTCTGCGCCAGGCGCGCGATCAGCTCCTCGACCTTCTTGCCGACCACCATCATCAGGTCGGCCAGCTCGTCGATGACGATCACGATGAAGGGCAGGCGCTCCAGCGGCTCGGGCTCCTCCGGCGTCAGGCTGAACGGGTTCGGGATGGACTCGCCGCGCTCCTTGGCGTCGTCCATCTTCTTGTTGTAGCCGGCCAGGTTGCGCACGCCCATCTTGCTCATGAGCTTGTAGCGCCGCTCCATCTCGTTGACGCACCACGACAGCGCGTTGCCGGCCTGCTTCATGTCGGTGACCACCGGGCACAGCAGGTGCGGGATGTCCTCGTAGACGCTCATCTCCAGCATCTTCGGGTCGATCAGGATCAGGCGGACGTCCTTGCCCTCGGCCTTGTACAGCAGCGACAGGATCATCGCGTTGATGCCCACGGACTTGCCCGAACCGGTGGTGCCGGCCACCAGGCAGTGCGGCATCTTCGCGAGGTCGGCCACCACCGGGTTGCCGACGATGTCCTTGCCGAGCGCGATCGTGAGCATCGAGCCGGCCTCGTTGTAGACGTTGGAGCCGAGGATCTCCGACAGCCGGATCATCTGGCGGCGCGCGTTCGGCAGCTCCAGCGCCATCGTCGTCTTGCCGGGGATCGTCTCGACCACGCGGATGCTGACCAGGCTCAGCGAGCGCGCCAGGTCCTTGGCGAGGTTGACGATCTGCGAGCCCTTGACGCCCGTGGCCGGCTCGATCTCGTAGCGCGTGATGACCGGGCCCGGCGCCGCCGCGACCACGCGCACCTCGACGCCGAAGTCGCCCAGCTTCTTCTCGATCATGCGGCTGGTCATCTCCAGCGACTCGGGCGTGACCGTGGGCTCCGAGCGCGCGGGCGCGGCGTCGAGCAGGTCGACCTGCGGCAGCTTGTTGTCGTGCAGTTCGACGAACAGCGGCTTCTGGCGCTCGCGCTGCACGCGCTTGGACTCGACCACCTGCACGATCTCGGGCTCGATCACGATGGGCGCGTGCTGCACGTCCTCGATGCGCACCTCGTCGACCTGCTGCTCGCGCTCGCGCAGCGCGATCTCGCCGATGCGCTCGTCCTCGGCGCGCTCGCGGGCGACGGCGCGGTGCTCGCGGCGGCCGTCGATCCAGCCGCCGATGCCGTCGGCCAGCCGCACCCACGAGAAGCGCAGCGCGCCGGACATGCCCAGCACGAGCAGCGCGATCCACAGCACGCCGGAGCCGACGAAGCCCAGCCAGTGCATCGACAGCGGCCCGAGGAAGTAGCCCAGGATGCCGCCCGAATGCCCGCCGGGCACGCGCGGCTCCCAGGTATAGAGCCGCGTCCATTCGAGCGCCGTGCTGGCGCACAGCAGCAGCACGAGGCCGCCCCAGAAGCGCAGGCGCGGGAAGCGCGGCTCGGGCTCGGCCGGCTCGTCCACGCCCGCCAGCGCGCGCGAGCCGCGCGCCAGTTTGCGCAAGGCCTGCAGCAGGCCCACCAGCGGCAGCCACGACACGGAGGCGCCCAGGCACAGCAGCGCGACGTCCGACAGCAGCGCGCCGGGCCGGCCCAGCAGGTTCAGCACGGGACCGCCGTCGCCCGACGTGGTGAAACCGGGATCGCTCGCGTGGTGCGTGGCCAGCGACAGCGCCACGCCCGTCCACGCGACGAGGCCGGCGAGCGCGGCCAGGCGCTGCTTCCAGACCGCGCGCGGCGCGGGAGCGCCGGATTCGGACGCAGTGCGGGAAAAAGCGGAAAACTTCGGGAGAGCGAGGCTCAAATCACTGCCTTCAAACCGGGAACGTCCCCCAGTTTATGCCTCCGCGCGCTCAACTCTTGCGATTCTGGATCTTGAGGGAGCCGTCTTCCTGCGTCTCGATGATGCCGCGCTCCTCGAGATCCTTCATCACGCGGCTGACCATCTCGCGCGAGGCGCCGACGATCTTGGCCATGTCCTGGCGCGAGACCTTGGACTTGATGACCTTCTCGCCGTCGATGTCCTCGGCCATGTCGAGCAGCGTGCGCGCGACGCGGCCGTAGACGTCCAGCAGCGCCAGCGACTCGATCTGGCGGTCGGCGCTGCGCAGGCGCGTGACCAGGCCGCGCATGATCGCGTACGACAGGCTGGAGTTCTCGGGCAGGCAGCGCGCGAACTCGGCGCGGCCCAGGATCAGCACGTCGCACTGCAGTTCGCAGCGCACCGTGGCGGAGTGGGGTTCGTTGTCGATGAGGCTCATCTCGCCGACGTAGTCGCCGGCGTTGAGCACCGCCAGGATCACCTCGCGGCCGCGCGGGTCGGAAGTCGTGACGCGGGCCCGGCCGCTGAGCAGGATGAAGAGCGCGTTGCTCTTCTTGCCCTGCTCGACGACCAGTTCGCCGCGCCGGAAGCGGCGCTTGACGACGCCGTCCGCCACCACGCGTGCCTGATCTGTCGTCAGCATCGAGAAGAGCGGAACGCGTCGGATCAGGTCCAGATTCGAGAGCATCGACATGCAAAAACCTTTCGCAAATCCCTTGGAACGTTGAGCCCTGCATCGCCTGCGGCCGGCGGGGGCCGGCCGGCATCCCTACAATCGCGGATGCAGTCTGTCATGTGACATTGTGCCGTCCATTTCGCAATTTCCGAGCGCGCAACCGTAATGAGTAACTCTGAGAACCCTTCCAACCACGCCCAGGTGCTGATCCTCGGTTCCGGCCCGGCGGGGTATACGGCGGCCCTTTACGCGGCCCGCGCCAACCTCAAGCCGATGCTGGTCACCGGCCTCGCCCAGGGTGGGCAGCTCATGACCACCACCGAGGTGGACAACTGGCCGGCCGACGTCGCCGGCGTCCAGGGCCCCGACCTGATGGCCCGTTTCCTGGCCCACGCCGAACGCTTCGACACCAGGATCGTGTTCGATCACGTCAACAAGGTCGACTTCAGCCAGCGCCCGTTCAGGTTGACCGGCGACTCCGGCACCTACACCTGCGACGCCCTGATCATCGCCACCGGCGCCTCGGCCAAGTACCTCGGCCTGCCGTCGGAGGAGTCGTTCATGGGCCGCGGCGTCAGCGGCTGCGCCACCTGCGACGGGTTCTTCTACCGCGGCGAGGAGGTCTGCGTGGTCGGCGGCGGCAACACGGCCGTCGAGGAGGCGCTGTACCTGTCCAACATCGCCCGCAAGGTGCACCTGATCCACCGCCGCGCCAAGTTCCGCGCCGAGGCGGTGCTGATCGACAAGCTGATGCAGAAGGCCCAGGAAGGCAAGATCCAGCTGCACCTGGACCAGACCCTGGACGAGGTGCTGGGCGACCAGACCGGCGTCACCGGCGTGCGCACGAAGTCCGTCGAGGGCGAGGCCACCGCCGAGATCCCGGTCAAGGGCTGCTTCATCGCGATCGGCCACCACCCGAACACCAACATCTTCCAGGGCCACCTGGAGATGAAGGACGGCTACATCCTGACCAAGACGGGCAGCGAGGGCTTCGCCACCCAGACCAGCATCCCGGGCATCTTCGCCGCCGGCGACGTCCAGGACCACGTCTACCGCCAGGCGATCACCTCGGCCGGCACCGGCTGCATGGCCGCGCTCGACGCCCAGCGCTACCTCGAATCGCTCAGCTGAAGCGCCGCCGCTCCGGGGCCGGCCACCCCGGAATCGATGCATCCCGGGCCGCCGGCGGTCCGGAGTTGGCATTTCCCCCGATTTCGGCGTAGAATCATCGGTTCCCTTGGGAGCCAGCCGCCCTTTTGGCGTATGTGCCGGCTTTCCAACCCGGAGCGCATGGTGCGCCCGGGCGATATCGAAGGAGAGCTTCATGGCTCGTGTCTGCCAAGTGACGGGTAAGCACCCGATGACGGGAAACAACGTTTCCCACGCCAACAACCGCACCAAGCGCCGTTTCCTGCCCAACCTGCAGAACCGCCGCATCTGGGTCGAGAGCGAGAACCGCTTCGTGCGCCTGCGCATCACGACCGCCGCGCTGCGACTGATCGACAAGAACGGCATCGACGCCGTCCTCGCCGACCTGCGCGCCAAGGGCGAACTCTAATCACTACCGGAGAGACACACCATGGCTGCCAAGGGTGGACGCGAAAAGATCAAGCTGGAATCGACCGCGGGTACGGGTCATTTCTACACCACGAACAAGAACAAGAAGACGACGCCTGAAAAGCTCGAATTCATGAAGTTCGATCCGAAGGCGCGCAAGCACGTCCTGTACAAGGAAATCAAGCTGCGCTGATCGGCTGGAGACCGCGGCACGCTGCCGCATCCCCGCATCGAAGGCCGCCTCCGGGCGGCTTTCTGCTTTTTGGGCGCCGGGCTGCAAGCCTCTCGCCGGTTGCATGAAAAAGGCCGCCTCGACGGGCGGCCTTCTCGTTCCCGCGGGCGGGAATCGCCTTACTTGAGCGCCTTGTAGCGCACGCGCTTCGGACGCGCGCCTTCCTCGCCGAGGCGCTTCTTCTTGTCGGCCTCGTACTCCTGGTAATTGCCGTCGAAGAACACCCACTGCGAGTCGCCTTCGCAGGCCAGGATGTGGGTGGCAATGCGGTCGAGGAACCAGCGGTCGTGGCTGATGACCATGATCGAGCCGGCGAACTCCAGCAGCGCGTCTTCCAGCGCGCGCAGGGTTTCGACGTCGAGGTCGTTGGACGGCTCGTCCAGCATCAGGACGTTGCCGCCCTGGATCAGCGTCTTGGCCAGGTGCAGCCGGCCGCGCTCGCCGCCGGACAGTTGACCGACGAGCTTCTGCTGGTCGTTGCCCTTGAAGTTGAAGCGGCCGATGTAGGCGCGCGAGGGCATCACGAACTTGCCGACCGTCAGGTTGTCGAGGCCGCCGGAGACGTCCTGCCACACCGTCTTCGCGTCCTGCAGTTCCGAGCGGGACTGGTCGACGAAGGCCATCTTCACGGTCTTGCCGATGGCCACCGTGCCGGAATCGGGCTGCTCCTTGCCGGCGATCATGCGGAACAGCGTCGACTTGCCGGCGCCGTTCGGGCCGATGATGCCGACGATGGCGCCCGCGGGCACCTTGAAGCTGAGGTTGTCGATCAGCTGGCGGTCGCCAAAGCCCTTGCTGACGTTCGTGAATTCGATGACTTCATTGCCCAGGCGGTCGGCCACGGGGATGAAGATCTCGTTGGTCTCGTTGCGCTTCTGGTAGTCGAAGTCCGACAGCTCCTCGAAGCGCGCCATGCGGGCCTTGGACTTGGCCTGGCGACCCTTGGGGTTCTGGCGCACCCACTCGAGTTCCTTCTTCATCGCCTTGGTGCGCGCGTCCTCGGTCTTCTGCTCCTGCTCCAGGCGCTGCTCCTTCTGCAGCAGCCACTCGGAGTAGTTGCCCTTGTACGGCAGGCCACGGCCGCGGTCCAGTTCCAGGATCCACTCGGCGGCGTTGTCGAGGAAGTAGCGATCGTGGGTGATGGCCACGACGGTGCCGGAGAAGCGCTGCAGGAACTGTTCCAGCCAGTCCACGGACTCGGCGTCCAGGTGGTTGGTGGGTTCGTCGAGCAGCAGCATGTCGGGCTTGGACAGCAGCAGGCGGCACAGCGCGACGCGGCGCTTCTCGCCGCCGGACAGGTTGCCGATGACGGCGTCCCAGGCCGGCAGGCGCAGCGCGTCGGCGGCGATCTCGAGCTGGTGCTCGACGTTGTCGGAGCCGGCGGACGAGATGATGGCCTCGAGCTCGGCCTGCTCGGCGGCCAGCTTGTCGAAGTCGGCGTCCTCGTGGCCGTACTCGATGTAGACCTCCTCCAGGCGCTTCTTGGCGGCCAGCACGCCGCCCATGCCTTCCTCGACCGACTCGCGCACGGTCTGGTCTTCCTTGAGCTGGGGCTCCTGCGGCAGGTAGCCGATGTTCAGGCCGGGCATCGGCGTGGCCTCGCCTTCGAACTCCTTGTCGACGCCGGCCATGATCTTGAGCAGCGTGGACTTGCCCGAGCCGTTGAGGCCCAACACGCCGATCTTGGCGCCGGGGAAGAAACTGAGCGAAACGCCCTTGAGGATCTCTCGCTTCGGCGGAACGATCTTGCCGAGGCGATTCATCGTGAAAACGTACTGTGCCATCTGGGTGACCTGCGAAAGAGATGGGAGGGAGGCGCGAAATCGCGGGCGGCGCCGGACTTCGGAAATGCACGCGGCCCGGAAACTCGCGTGGCGCGAATCACCGGGCCGACAGGCGAGGCAGCCGCGGGCCGCTCGCCGATGCGATCATTTTACTTGCTCGGACGGATCACGAGGTAGTTGGCGGAATCGCCGCGTCGCACGAGCACGGCGATGGACTTCGTCTTGTCCAGCTTGGCCACGGTCGCGGCGAACTGCCGGGCCGACGTGACCGGCACGTTGCCGATCGACAGGATGACATCGCCCTCCTGCACGCCCGCGCGCGCCGCCGCGCCCTCGACGCCGTCGACGCGCACGCCCGACTTGACGTGCAGGCGGCCGCGCTCGGCGTCGCTGAGGTCGACCACCTTCAGGCCCAGCGTGGCCTTGGTGTTGGCGGCCGCGTCGGGCGCGGCCTCGGTCAGCGTCGGCGGCGTCTCTGGCCCGAAGTCGACCACGTCGGCGGTGACGTCCTTGTACTTGCCGTCGTGGAACACCTGCAGCTGCACCTTCTCGCCGGGCTTGACCATGCCCACCAGGCGCGGCAGGTCGGAGTAGCGGTCGACCGTCTTGCCCTGCACCTTGGTGATGATGTCGCCCGCCTCGATGCCGGCCTTCTCCGCCGGCAGGCCGGCCTGCACGCCCTGCACCAGCGCGCCGACCGGCTTGCCCAGGCCCAGCGTCTCGGCGACCTGCTTGGACACGATGCCGATCTGCACGCCGATGCGCCCGCGCGTGACGTGGCCGCTGGCGCGCAGCTGGTCGGACACGCGGATGGCCTCGTCGATCGGGATCGCCAGCGAGATGCCCGCGCTGGTGCCCGACGGGCTCAGGATCTGCGAATTCACGCCCACGACCTCGCCGCGCATGTTGATCAGCGGGCCGCCCGAGTTGCCCGGGTTGATCGCGACGTCCGTCTGCAGCAGCTGCAGGTAGTCGCCCGTCTCGCGCTGCTTGGCGCTGACGATGCCGGCGGTGACGGTGCTCTCCAGCCCGAACGGCGAGCCGATGGCGATCACCCACTCGCCGACCTTCATCCGGTTGACGTCGCCGACCTTGACGAACGGCAGGCCCGCCGCCTCGATCTTGAGCAGCGCGACGTCGGTGCGCTGGTCGCTGCCGATGATCCTGGCCTTGAACTCGCGCTTGTCGGTGAGCGTGACGGTGACCTCGTCGGCGCCCTCGACGACGTGGGCGTTGGTCATCACGTAGCCGTCGGGCGACAGCAGGAAGCCCGAGCCGATGTAGCCCTGCTCGGGCTGGTCCTCGTCGTCGGGCGCGTCGTTGCCGCCAGGGGGCGCGTTGCGGCCGCCGCGGCCGCCGTGGCGGCGGATGTATTCCTCGATCAGCTGCTGCATCTGCGCCTGCAGCGACTGGTCGGCGCCGTTGGCCTTGGGCTTGATGTTGGTGCGGATGTTGACGACCGCCGGGCCCACCGTCTCCACCAGGCCGGTGAAGTCGGGCAGGCCGCGGACGGCGGCGTCGGGCGCCTGCACGGGCACCGGCGTGGGCGAGGCCTCGGCCTGCGACGACGTCGGCAGCGCGGCTGCGAGCACGGTGGCGAACGCCAGCGTGGCGGTGGCAGCGAAGGGGGCGTTGGGCTTGGACATCGAGCGGCGGCTCCGGAACAGGGGTTCGGTATTGTGACCGCGCGGCTTATGCGGCGGCTGTCTCAGAACAGGTTCTCAAGGTTTGCGTTCGAGGGCGCGCACGAACTGGTCGAGGGCGGCGGGCGGGACGTCGCCGACGGCGGTCAGCCACACGTCGTTGACCCGGCGGGTCAGCGTGTGGGTGGCGCCGATGACGGTCAGGCCCTCGCTGCGGTGGCGCTGCGGCTGGAACGGCTCGATGAACAGCGACACGTGCGTGATGCCGTCCGACCAGATCGCCTGCAGCACCTTGGCCTGGCCGGCGGCGTCGCCGGGCAGGTCGAGCGCGCGCCGCACGCAGTCGAGCGCCTGGAAGCCGGCCGGCAGCAGCGCCGCCTGCATCGTCCAGCCCTCGGCGTCGAGCCGGGTGTGCTCGATGGGCGGCTTGACGACGCGATAGCCGTCGGCCCGGTGCAGCTCGTTGTAGATCGCCGCGCCGTCGGGCTTGACGCCGATGTTGACGTCCGAGAAGCCGGACGACTCCAGCGTGCGGCCGGCGAGCTGCACGTCCACGCGCAGCAGCAGGCCGGTGGCGTGGTCGGCCCAGATCACGTGGTCGAAGCGGCTGTCGTCGCGCGCCTTCAGCAGCAGGCGGTCGGCGTCGTGGCCGGCGACGCGCTGGGCGGGCTGCACGTGCAGCTCGTAGAGGTCGGGGATGTGCTTCTCGTTGCCGCTGACCAGCGCCGGGAAGGCGGCGCGCGGGTCGGCCGGCTCGATCACCGCGACGCGGTAGCGCGGCCACAGCGTGCGCACCTCGTCGTTGATGCGCAGCATCGAGCGCGGCTCGCCGTCGAGGGCGTCGATGCGCTCCAGTGTGCTGTGGCCGTCGAAGTAGTGGCCCACGCGCGAGCTGACGACGCTGGTGCCGGTGCTGTTGACGATGGTGCCGACGTAGTTGCTGTGCACGGCGGCGTCGTGGATGCGCGCGAGCCAGGCGCGCAGGTCGCCGGCGCTCTCGCCGCTGGCAGTCGACAGCGGCGGCGCGGGCGGCCGCTGCGACTGTGCCAGCACGCGCGCGCTGCCCGCGCTGAGCGCCGCGGCGCACACCAGCGCGCCGGAAAAGCGCGACACGCGCAGCAGCGCGCCGCGCACGGATGCCGCCGGCAGCGATACGACGCGCCCGGCGGCGGCACGCGAGACGGACAGCCGCTTGCGCATCGAGCGCGCGGGCGTCACGCGCGCGAGCGCCCGGCGCGCGCGGGCGGCGGGCGCGGGCAGCAGGAACCCCGGGGACAGCACCTGCGCCATCACCGCGCGGGCTGCACCAGGGACACGTTGCGCAGGTCGTTGCCCGGCATCTGGAACGGAGCGTTCATCGCCGACTGGCGGTGCGCCGCGAGGTACGGGGCGAGCTGGTCGGCGGCGGCCTTGGTCTGCGCCGGCGTCTGCTGGCCGACCGCGACGACGGCGCCGTTGTTCACCGCGGTGGCCGAGGCCATCAGCGGCGACGAGGCGCCGGTGCTCGACGCCAGCGTGGCGTCGGCGCCGTGGCCGAACGGCCGCACGACGTTGAGCCCGCCGATCACCACCAGGAAGCCGGCGGCCATCGCCATCGGGCCCTGCCAGCGACTGCGCGCGCGGACCGCCACGCGCGGCCCGGCGTTGGCGGCGGCCAACGCCGCCAAATCCTCTTCCGGGACGCGCGGCTGCGGCGCCAGCACCACCGGCTCGCCGGCCAGGCGCGCCCGCAGCGCCACCAGGAACGCCTCGTTGCCCTGGGCGTCGCAGGCCAGGTCGTCGCTGCGCAGCACGTCGCCGATCAGCTGGTACGCGTGCCAGGTGGCGCGCGCGTCGGCGTCGTCGCGCCAGGCCTGGAAGGCGCGCACGGCTTCGCCGTCGGTGGCGTCGCCGTCGGCCAGCGCCGAGAGGATGCGGCGGCTGGAGTCGGAAGAAGGATGGTCGCTATCGGGCTGTGACATTCAAACCTCGCAACGGGTCATCGGTTCGCCGGGAGTGGCTGTCGTCCGGGATGCAGGGAAATGCTTCATGGCGTCGTTCTTTGCTGTTGAGTGTGTGCTCACCAGCGATTGCCCTCGCGGGTATCGAGCAGCGGGCGCAGGCGCTCCGCGATGGCCTCGCGGGCGCGGAAGATGCGCGAGCGCACGGTTCCGATGGGGCAGTTCATGACGTCCGAAATCTCTTCGTAGCTGAGGCCTTCGATCTCGCGCAGCGTGATGGCCTGGCGCAGATCCTCCGACAGCGCGGCAATGGCCGCGTTGACGGTGGCGGCGATCTCCTTGCTGGCGAGCAGCGCCTCGGGCGTCTCGCCGTCGGTTGGTTCCATTCCGCCGCGGTAAGTTTCATCCTCGTCGTCCGCACCCTGCAGCGCCGTGAGCGTTGTCACGGGATCGCGCTTCAGGTCGACCAGCGCCTTCTTGGCGGTGTTGACGGCGATGCGGTAGAGCCAGGTGTAGAACGCGCTTTCGGCGCGGAACTGCGGCAGCGCCCGGTAGGCGCGGATGAAGGTTTCCTGGGCGATGTCGGCCACCAGGTCGACGTCGCGCACCATGCGGCCGATCAGGCGCTCGATGCGGCGCTGGTACTTGACCACCAGCATCTCGAAGGCGCGGACGTCGCCCTGCTTGACACGCTCGACCAGCGCGGCGTCCGGATCGGGATTGAGCATCGTCATGGACGCGCGCTCCCCGCGCCGGAGCGCCAGTTCCACAGCGCGCCGCGCAGCGCGGCCCAGCGGGCGCGGTCGGCGCCCGCGGTCAGGGGCAGCCAGGTGGCGGATCCCGTGCCGGCGCGCGGCAGGAAGCGCACCAGCATCCACGGGCCCAGGTCGAGCATCAGGTGGGCGTCGCCGCGCTGCTCGGGGCGGCCGCGGGCATCGACGGGCAGCACCCAGTCCTGGCCGTCCCAGCGCAGCAGCCGCCCGCCGGTGCCGGACGCCCGCTGCCACAGCCGGAACGCGGCGACCGCCAGGGCCGCGACCCACAGCGCGAGCGCGGCCTGGACGAACGGCCGCCCCAACGCCTCCAGCAAGGCCGAAGGTTGGAGATCGTCCCGGCGAGCGGCGAAATACGGCAGCCCCCAGCCCAGCGGCGCGGCCACCGCGGCGCCGACGAGCAGCGACGACGCCGCGTGCCAGGCACCGTCCAGCGCGCTCGTGTACTCGACAGGGGGCGGCGCGCGCATGGCTCGCCGGATCAGGTCGGAACTCAGACCTTGCGGAACACCAGGGTTCCGTTGGTGCCGCCGAAGCCGAAGTTGTTCTTCACCGCGACGTCGATCTTCATGGTCCGCGCCGTGTTGGCGCAGTAGTCGAGATCGCACTCGGGATCCTGGTTGACCAGGTTGATGGTCGGCGGCGCGACCTGGTCGCGCAGCGCCAGGACGGTGAACACCGATTCGATGCCGCCGGCGCCGCCCAGCAGGTGGCCGGTCATCGACTTGGTCGAGCTGACGACGAGCTTCCTGGCCGCGTCGCCGAACGCCTTCTTGACGGCGTTGGTCTCGTTCAGGTCGCCCAGCGGGGTGGAGGTGCCGTGGGCGTTCAGGTACTGCACCTGGTCGGCGTTGACGCCGGCGTTGCGCAGCGCCGCCTGCATCGAGCGGCGCGGGCCGTCGACGTTGGGGGCGGTCATGTGGTACGCGTCGCCGCTCATGCCGAAGCCCGCGAGCTCGGCGTAGATGGTGGCGCCGCGCGCCTTGGCGTGCTCGTATTCCTCGAGCACGAGCGCGCCGGCGCCCTCGCCCAGGACGAAGCCGTCGCGATCCTTGTCCCACGGGCGCGAGGCCGAGGCGGGATCGTCGTTGCGCGTGGACAGCGCACGGGCCGAGGCGAAGCCGCCGATGCCCAGCGGCGACACGGTGGACTCCGCGCCGCCGGCGATCATCACGTCCGCGTCGCCCGATTCGATCAGGCGGCCGGCCATGCCGATCGAGTGCAGGCCCGTCGTGCAGGCCGTCACCAGGCCGAGGTTGGGGCCGCGGTAGCCGCAGTAGATCGACACGTGGCCCGAGATCATGTTGATGATCGAGGCCGGCACGAAGAACGGCGAGATGCGGCGCGGACCGCGGTTCGCGTATTCGGCGTGCGTGTGCTCGATCTCCGGCAGGCCGCCGATGCCGGCACCCATCAGGACGCCGATGCGGTCGCCTTCTTCCTCGGAGAGCTGGTCGCCGGTCTTGAGCCCGGCGTCCTTGATCGCCTGCATCGCCGCCGCCACGCCGTAGTGGATGAAGGTATCCATGTGGCGGGCGTCCTTGCCGGGGATGTAGTCCTCGACATTGAAGCCCTTCACCTCGCCCGCGAAATGGCAGGCGAACGGGGTGGCATCGAACTTGGTGATCGTGGCAATGCCGGATTTTCCGGCCACGATGTTGGCCCAGCCTTCAGCCACCGTGTTGCCCACGGGGCAGACCAGACCCAGTCCGGTGACGACGACGCGACGACGACTCATGCTGCTCAAGCCTTCGCGTGGGCCTTGGCGTAGTCGATCGCGAGTTGGACGGTCGTGATCTTCTCGGCTTCCTCGTCGGGGATCTCGATGCTGAACTCGTCTTCCAGCGCCATCACCAGTTCGACGGTGTCGAGCGAGTCCGCGCCCAGGTCGGCCACGAAGGCCTTGTCGTTGGCCACGTCGGCTTCGGGAACGCCGAGTTGTTCGGCAATGATTTTCTTGACTCGTGCTTCGATATCGCTCATGACACTCCTCCGGGAGGGTTTGCGTAAAAACGGGCGGATTCTACTTGCCCAGATAACCAGACGGCCGGACCGGCCTTGCGGCCGATACGGCAATCCGCTCAACTCATGTACATGCCGCCGTTGACGTGCAGCTCCGTACCGGTGATGTAGCCGGCCTCGCGCGAGGCCAGGAACGCCACCGCCTGTGCGATCTCCTCGGGCTTGCCGAGACGATTCAGCGGGATCGACTGCAGCAGCGCGGCCTTCTGGGCCTCCGGCAGGACATCCGTCATGTCGGTCTCGATGAAGCCGGGGGCGACGCAGTTGACCGTGATGTTGCGGCTGCCGAGCTCGCGGGCGAGCGCGCGCGTCATGCCCGCGACGCCGGCCTTGGCGGCGGCGTAGTTGGCCTGGCCGGCGTTGCCGCTGGCGCCGACGACCGACGTGATGTTGACGATGCGGCCGAAGCGCTGCTTCATCATCGGGCGCATGACCTCGCGCGACATGCGGAAGACCGACTTCAGGTTGGTGTCGTGCACCGCGTCCCAGTCCTCGTCCTTCATGCGCATGGCCAGGCCGTCGCGCGTGATGCCGGCGTTGTTGACCAGCACGTGCACGCCGCCGAATTCCTTGACGATGCCGTCGACCAGCGCCGTGACGCCCGCGGCGTCGTTGACGTCGAGCTTGACGCCCTTGCAGCCGGAGTGGCCGGCCAGCGCCTCGGTGATGGCCTGCGCGCCGGCGTCGCTGGTGGCGGTGCCGATGACGCGGTAGCCGCGTTCGGCCAGCGTCTTGGCGATGGCGCGGCCGATGCCGCGCGAGGCGCCGGTGACCAGCGCCGTCTGGACGTTGCCGTCGTTGAGGTCGCTCATGCCAGGATTCCCTTCACTTCGGCCAGCGTGGCCGGATCGTAGATCGAGCCCGTGACCAGCTCGCCGGCTATGCGCTTGGCCATGCCGGCCAGCACCTTGCCCGGGCCGCACTCGATCACGTGCGTGACGCCGCGCGCGCGCAGCGCCTGCACGACCTCGACCCAACGCACCGGGCCAGCGGCCTGGCGCACCAGCGCGTCGCGGATCGCGGCGGCGTCGGTGGGCGTGGCGACGTCGATGTTGTTGACGACCGGGATGCCCGGCACGTTCAGCGTCACCTTCTCCAGCGCCGCCTGCAGGCGCAGCGCCGCCGGCTTCATCAGGCTGGAGTGGAACGGCGCGGACACCGGCAGCAGCAGCGCGCGCTTGGCGCCGGCGGCCTTGAGCAGCTCGCAGGCCTTGTCGACGCCGGCCTTGGAGCCCGCGATCACGGTCTGTTTGGGGTCGTTGAAGTTGACCGCCTCGACGACCTCGCCGCTGGCCTCGGCGGCGGCCCTGCAGCCGTCGCGCACGGCCTGCGCGTCGAGCCCCAGGATCGCGGCCATCGCGCCCACGCCCACCGGCACGGCTTCCTGCATCGCGGTGGCGCGCAGGCGCACCAGCGGCAGCGCGTCGGCCAGCGACAGCACGCCGGCGGCCACGAGCGCGGCGTACTCGCCCAGCGAGTGGCCGGCGACGGCCACCGGCGCGGCGCCGCCCTCGGCCTGCCACGCGCGCCAGGCGGCGATGCCGGCGGTCAGCATCACGGGCTGGGTGTTGGTGGTGAGGTCGAGTTGTTCCTTGGGGCCGTCGTGGATCAGGCGGCCGATGTCCTCGCCGAGCGCCGCGGAGGCTTCCTCGAGCGTGGCGGCAACGGCCGGATGGTCGCCCCAGGCGTCGAGCATGCCGACGCTCTGCGAGCCCTGGCCGGGGAATACGAATGCGAAAGCGGTCATGGGAGGAGGATGGTCTTGTTGTTCTCGCGGCGGCGAACCCGGCAATCGGGCCGCCTGTCCGGGAGAAGGCGGAAGCGTCAGTAGTCGACGAGGGCGGCGCCCCAGGTGAAGCCGCCGCCCACGCCCTCGAGCAGCAGGCGCTGGCCGCGCCGGATCTGGCCCGAGCGGATCGCGACGTCGAGCGCCAGCGGGATGGACGCCGCCGACGTGTTGCCGTGTTCGTCCACCGTCACCACCACGCGGTCGGCGGGCAGCTTCAGCTTGCGGGCCGTGCCCTGCATGATACGGATGTTCGCCTGGTGCGGCACGAGCCAATCGACGTCGGAAGTGGCGCGTCCGGCCAGCTCGAGCACCTCGTGCGCGACGTCGCCCAGCACGCCCACGGCCAGCTTGAAGACGGCGGGGCCGTCCATCTTCAGCAGCGGGTCGCCGAAGACCTTGCCGCCGTTGACCGTGCCCGGGGTGCACAGGATCTCGAGGTGGCGGCCGTCGGCGTGCAGCTTGGTGGCCACGACGCCCGGCTTGTCGCTGGCTTCCAGCACGATGGCGCCGGCGCCGTCGCCGAACAGCACGCAGGTGGTGCGGTCGTCGAAATCGAGCAGGCGCGAGAACACTTCGGCGCCGATGACCAGCGCGCGGCTGGCGCTGCCGGCCTTGATCATCGCGTCGGCCACGCTCAGCGCGTAGATGAATCCGGAGCAGACGGCCTGGACGTCGAACGCCGCGCAGCCGTGCACGCCCAGCTTGCGCTGCACGATGCTGGCCGTCGACGGGAACACCATGTCGGGCGTGGACGTGGCGACGATGATCAGGTCGACGTCGGCGGCCGTGCAGCCGGCGGCCTCGAGCGCGCGGTTCGCGGCGGCGACGGCCAGGTCGCTGGCGTTGACGTCGTCGGCCACGAAGTGGCGCGCGCGGATGCCGGTGCGTTCGACGATCCACTCGTCGGACGTCTCGACGCCGCGGCGGGCCAGCATCTGGACGAGGTCGTCGTTGGTCAGGCGCAGCGGCGGCAGGTCGCTGCCGGTGCCGGCGATACGGGAATGGCGGACGGCGGTAATTTGAGAGTACTCCCCAATTCCTGGCTCAACGCGAGCCGCTGCGAGCGACGGACGCGGCGCTCATTAGACTACCCTACGTGCTTCGCACTGCGGGATGAGCGCTTCGGAGCGGCCGGGCGCGCTCATGCGGCTTGCGGAACCGATTCGCCGCCGGTCGGCGGCAGGGCTTGCATGGTATCGACGATGGCGTCGTGGACGCCGTCGAGGAGGCGGTTGCGGGCGGCGTCGTGGGCGCGGATCAGCGCCTGGCCGAACGAGAAGGCGTCGGCGCCGCCATGGCTCTTGAACACCAGGCCCTTGAGGCCCAGCAGCGCGGCGCCGTTGTAGCGGCGCGGGTCGACGCGCGCCTGGAAGCGGCGCAGCACCGGCATCGCCACCAGCGCGGCGAGCTTGGTGAACAGGCTGCGCTCGAACTCCTGGCGGATCATGGCCTTCATCATCTTGGCCACGCCCTCGTTGCTCTTGAGCGCGACGTTGCCGACGAAGCCGTCGCAGACCACGACGTCGACCGTGCCCTTGAAGATGTCGTCGCCCTCGACGTTGCCGAGGTAGTTCAGGTGGCCGTGCGACGCCACCGCGCGCAGCAGCTCGCCCGCGCGCTTGATGACCTCGCTGCCCTTGATCATCTCCTCGCCGATGTTGAGCAGGCCCACGACCGGCTCGGGCCGGCCTTCGGTGGCGCTGACCAGCGCGCTGCCCATCACGGCGAACTGCATCAGGTGCTCGGCGCTGCAGTCGACGTTGGCGCCCAGGTCCAGCACGCAGGTGAAGCGGTCCTGGATGGTGGGCATGAAGGTGGCGATCGCCGGGCGGTCGATGCCGTCCATCGTCTTGAGCAGGTAGCGCGAGACCGCCATCAGCGCGCCGGTGTTGCCGGCCGAGACGCAGACGTCGGCGGCGATGGCGCCGGACTCGCTGGCCTGGAGCTGCTCGATGGCCACCCGCATCGACGAATCGCGCTTGCGGCGCAGCGCCGTCTCCACCGTGTCGTCCATCGTGACGACCTGACTTGCCGTGATCAGCGTGCAGCGCGGCCAGTCGGTGGCCGGCGCGAGGGCGCCGGGGCTGCCGACCAGCAGCAGTTCGGCGTCGGGGTGGCTGTCCAGGAAGGCCTTGCAGGCCGGCAGCGTCACGGACGGGCCGTGGTCGCCGCCCATGCAGTCCACCGACAGGCGAACGCGCGTGCGGGGAGTCAGGGGTACGGGATGAATCACAGTCGGGATCGATCGGGGCGATCTAATTCCAGCAATCCGGGACCATAGCAGACGTGCATGTCAGCCGGCCACATGACAACCCGAATGCCCCCGCGCCGCATCGGAAACAGCCGAGCCGCGCCTGCGCGCCGGAGCGCGAGACGCCGCGAGGCGGATCGAAAGCTGGGGGTTGGGCGCGGGGAAAGCCCGCGACCCGGGCCGGAATGCCCGCCGTGTCCCGCCGCCCTGGGCGCGCCGGGCCCGCGAACGGGCGGCGCAGCCGGCAGCGATGCCGCATCGGGGCATCGCCGGGCGGACGGCGGCGAGCGCTGCCGCCTGGAAGGATCAGGCGTCGGCCTTGGTCTTCAGGACCTTGCGGCCACGATAGAAGCCGGTCGGGCTGATGTGGTGGCGCAGGTGCACTTCGCCCGTGGTGGACTCGATCGCCGTGCCCGGGGTCGTCAGCGCGTTGTGCGAACGGTGCATGCCGCGCTTGGAGGGCGACTTCTTGTTTTGCTGAACAGCCATTTTGAAACTCCTGGGAACGCCGCCGAAGCCGGCGACCGTTCTGTGAACCCATGCCCTTGCTGCGGATCCGTACGCTGCAAACCACTGCAGCAGCCGGGCAAAGATTGGGGAAAGCCAACGATTATAGCGACTTTGGAGCTGGTCGCCAAGTCGCCCGGCAGGCACGCGGAATGTGCCCGTCGTCGCAAGTGAAACGGCCCTCGCCCGCCCGGACGGGCGCGCGAGGGCCGGCTATCGGTCAGTCGGTGCTTACTTGAGGCCGGCGGCCTCGCGCAGCGCCTGCGCCTTGTCGGTGCGCTCCCACGAGAACTCGGGCTCCTCGCGGCCGAAATGGCCGTAGGCGGCGGTCTTGCCGTAGATCGGGCGCAGCAGATCCAGCATCTGGATGATGCCCTTCGGACGCAGATCGAACAGCTCGTTGACCAGCTCGGCGATCTTCTCGTCGGGGATGACGCCCGTGCCCTCGGTGTAGACCGTCACGTTCATCGGGCGCGCCACGCCGATCGCGTACGCCACCTGGATCTGGCACTGGCGCGCCAGGCCGGCCTTGACGACGTTCTTGGCCACGTAGCGCGCGGCGTAGGCGGCCGAGCGGTCGACCTTGGTCGGATCCTTGCCGGAGAACGCGCCGCCGCCGTGCGGGCAGGCGCCGCCGTAGGTGTCGACGATGATCTTGCGTCCGGTCAGGCCGCAGTCGCCCTGCGGACCGCCGACGACGAAGCGCCCGGTCGGGTTGACCAGGAAGCGCGTGTCCTTGAGCCACGCGGCCGGCAGTACGGGCTTGATGATCTCCTCGACCACCGCCTCGATGAACGCGGGCTTCATCTTGGCGCCGTCGCTCATCTCGGGCGAGTGCTGGCTCGACAGCACCACCGTGTCGATCGAATGCGGCTTGCCGTCGACGTAGCGCATCGTGACCTGGCTCTTGGCGTCCGGGCGCAGGAACGGCATGCGGCCGTCCTTGCGCACCTGCGCCTGGCGCTCGACGAGGCGGTGCGCGTAGTGGATCGGCGCGGGCATCAGCTCGGGCGTCTCGTCGCAGGCATAGCCGAACATCAGGCCCTGGTCGCCGGCGCCCAGGTTCAGGTAGTCGTCGCTCGCGCGGTCGACGCCCTGGGCGATGTCGTTGCTCTGCTTGTCGTAGGCCACGAGCACCGCGCAGCCCTTGTAGTCGATGCCGTACTCGGTGTTGTCGTAGCCGATGCGCTTGATGGTGTCGCGCGCGACCTGGATGTAGTCGACGTTGGCCTGCGTTGTGATCTCGCCGGCCAGGACGACCAGGCCGGTGTTGCACAGCGTCTCCGCCGCGACGCGCGACAGCGGATCCTGCGTGAAGATCGCGTCGAGGATGGCGTCGGAGATCTGGTCAGCGACCTTGTCCGGGTGACCTTCCGAAACGGATTCGGAAGTGAAGAGGAAGTCATTCGCCACTTGTCAAAGCTCCAGATGCGCGAGTTCGAGGAAATCGCGTTCGGCCGCCTTTGCGCATGGTCCCGGCGAACGCTTTAGTGGAATTTTTGATCGCCCCACAAGTTGTTCAGTTAACCCGGCGATGCCCGCATTGTACGTCCATCCAGCTTTCCCCCGCACCGGAGAAGGGATGCCCACCCGCCGCTTATCAACCGATGCCGGGGCCGCCGTCGCCGCCCTTGTCCTTGCGCAGGATCGCCAGGCCGGCGAACGGATTGGCCTTTTCCTCGACGGCCTCGACGTCGCCGAACTGCAGGGGCACGGCCTCGGGGCAGACCTCGTGGCGCGGCACCAGGGGCAGCGCCAGCAGCATCTCGTCCTCGACCAGGTCGCGCAGGTTCAGCGACTTGGTCAGCACGAGCACTTCGTCGTCGATCTCGTCGTCCAGCGCCGCGGCCGTGTCCTCGTCGGCGACGAAGCGGAAGTGGCGGTCGACCTGCACGGCCTGCGTCAGCGGCAGCAGGCAGCGCTGGCACTGCAGGATGACCTCGGCGTCGGCCTCCAGGTGCATCCAGACCTGGTCCTCGCCGCCCACGCGGCGCAGCGAGCCGACGGCATGCCAGTGCACGCGGCGCGCGGGATCGCGATCGGCGCGGGTGGGCAGCTTCGGCGAATCGGCGCTCGCCGCGGCGCCCAGCGGCGCGCCGGCATCGAGCGGGCATTCGCTGTCGGCCAGCCGCGGCAGCGCAGCCACCGGCCAGTCGCCCGAGGCGTCCTGCGCGTCGACGGCGAAACGGGCGACGTTCAGGTGCAGCGGATCGAGGGCGGGCGAGGTCATGAAACGATTCTATGCCCCGGGTCCGCCGCGCGGCGCAGGCGACAATCCGCCATGCCCACGCCACCCCGCCTGATCCTGGCCTCGACGTCGCGCTACCGGCGCGAGCTGCTGGAGCGCCTGCGCCTGCCGTTCGAGGCGCTGTCGCCCGAGACCGACGAGACGCCGCTGTCCGGCGAGCCGCCCGCGCGGCTCGCCGAGCGCCTCGCCCTGGCGAAGGCGCGCGCGCTCGCGGCGCGCTTCCCGGACGCCGTCGTGATCGGCGCCGACCAGGTGGCCGACGTCGACGGCACGGCGATCGGCAAGCCCGGCACGCACCAGCGCGCCGTCGAGCAGCTGCGCGCGATGAGCGGCCGCACCATCGTGTTCCAGACGGCGCTGGCGGTCGTGCGCGAATCCACCGGCTTCGCCGAGGTGCGGCGCGCGCCGGTGTCGGTGCGCTTCCGCACGCTGGACGACGACGAGATCGAGTCCTACCTGCGCGCCGAGCAGCCCTACGACTGCGCCGGCAGCGCCAAGTGCGAGACGCTGGGCATCGCGCTGCTGGACGCGATCGAGTCCGACGACCCGACCGCGCTGATCGGCCTGCCGCTGATCCGCACCAGCCAGCTGCTGCGCGCCGCGGGGCTCGACCCGCTGCGCGCCCTTCCCTCGCACGGATCGAACCGATGACTGCACCGGACTCGCCACGCGGCCGCCTGCTGCTGATGCCCAACACGCTGGATCTCGGCGCCGCCGAGGTGCCGCTGACCGACGTCCTGGCCGGCGGCGTCATCACGGCGGCCGGCCGCCTGCTGCACTGGGTCGTCGAGGACGCCCGCAGCGCGCGCGCCTTCCTCAACCGCGTCAACAAGATCGTGCCGCTGGCGCAGCCGCTGCAGCAGACGCTGATCGCCGAGCTGCCGCGTCCGCCCAAGGGCGCGCCGCGGCCGGCGCCCGCGACGGGCCATGGCGCGTCGCCCTGGGCCGCGCTGCTCGCCCCCGCGCTCGCCGGCCACGACGTCGGCCTGCTCAGCGAAGCCGGCCTGCCCGGCGTGGCCGACCCCGGCGCGCTGCTGGTGGCCGCGGCGCACGACCTGGGCATTCCGGTGGTCGCGCTGAGCGGCCCCAGCTCGATCACGCTGGCCATCGCCGCCAGCGGCCTGAACGGCCAGAGCTTCGTGTTCCACGGCTACCTGCCGGCCGAGTCGGGCGCGCGGCGCGCGCGGCTGCGCGAGCTCGAGGCGACCTCGCGCAAGCTGCAGCAGACCCAGGTCTTCATCGAGACGCCCTACCGCAACGCCGCGATGCTGGAGACCTGCCTGGAGGCGCTGCAGCCCGCGACGAAGCTGGCGATCGCCTGCGGCCTCACGCTCGCCGAGGGCTGGGCGCGCACGCGCGGCGTCGCGCAGTGGAAGGCGGCACGCGTCGAGTTGCCCGATCGCGTGCCCGCCGTGTTCAGCCTGCTGGCTTAGCGGAACGTGGTCGATACGACGATGCCGTGCGGCACCAGCACCACGCTGCTGCCCGGCAGCGTGCCGTCGTTCGCCCGCTTGCCGAACCAGTCGCCGACGACGTAGCCCAGCACCGAGCCGGCCACGGTGTCGGACAGCCAGTGCTCGCGTCCCGCCACGCGGCCGACGTTGGTCAGCGCGGCGACGCCGTACAGCCACGGCGCGTCGTAGTGCTGGGCGATCGGCGTGATCACGCTCCAGCTGAGTGCCGTGTGGATGGACGGGAACGAGCTTTCCTTGCGCTTGTCGTGGCCGAAGTCCGCCGCGCCGCGCTCGTCGCGCGGACGCGAACGGTCGACGGCCTGCTTGATCAGTTCCGAGATCGCGACCGCCGACAGGCCGGATTCGACGCTGGCCAGAGCGACGTTGCCATCCGCGCTGCCGCTGCGTGCAAGCCACGCGGCGCCCGCAAGACCGAATTCGGCGTAAGGCAGCACGTCGCCGGTCTGGCGCAGCACCTTCAGCGCCGGCTCGTTGTGGTGGTCGGCGGCGTAGCTGTTCGCGGCGCGGTCGAACAGCGCGGCGCCGCCGATCAGCGCGCCGGCGACCAGCAGTCGATCGGTCGTGGGGCCGGCGGCGCCGGACAGCGCCTGGCCGATGCGGTTCGGCGCGGCCAAGCCGAGGTCGTCGAGCGTGGTGCTCATCTCGAGGCCCACCCGCGACGAGACGTGGACGCCGTTCGTCCATTCGACGCGCGTCCAGTCGAACTCGGGGGTCACCGTCGTCGACCCGAAGTGCCAGCCGCGGCGGGCCGACAGCGCCCACAGCGGGCGGCCCGGCAGGAACGGCTCGAACGGCTTGCCGAAGGTTCCGACATTGGACCCGACGTTGCCGTAGTCCAGCCGGACTTCGCTGTCCCAGTCCGAATCGATCCAGCCGAGCGTGATCAGCTTGCCGTCGGTGCCGACGCTGGCCCCGAGCCAGCGATTGCCGTCGGTGAAGCCGTCGGGGTAGGCATAGTTCTGGTACGCGCAGCGCGGCGTCGTGCGCCGGGTCCAGCTCTCGCGACACCCGATCTCGGCAGCCTCGAAATAGAAGCGCGTGACGCCGTCCGCGGACCAGGCTTCGGCGCCGACCGTCTCCAGGTACTTGAACGGCAGGTGCTTGCGATCATCCTCGCCCATGACCTGCGCGTAGCCCGCGCAGCGCACGCCGAACGGGCAGCGCAGGCGCAGGTCGAAGCCCGCGAGTCCGTTGCCCGAATCGAATCGCTGCTTCCCGTTGGTCGCATTGGCATGCGCGCTGACGACGGCACGCGCGAAGGCGCCCAGCGTCTCCGGATGCCCGGTGCCGCCGAACTGCACCATGCGCGTGAGGCCGATCTCGAGCAGCGGCAACGGCCGCGCCGTCAGGCGCAGGCCGGACAGCAGCGGATTGCTGCCGGGGCCCAGCGGCTCGCCTTCGGTGCGCGCGACGAAGAAGTCCGCGTTCCACGGCCCGAGCCACGACAGCCAGGGCGACTCCGACGGCAGGACGGCCGCGCGCTGGAAGCCGATGCCGTCGAGCGGCGGCGGGTTGTTGCTCAGCGGCAGCGCGCTCTGCCAGCCCGGCCCCCACCACGAGCGATGTGCCCAGGCCTGCGCCTGGACGCCGAACGCGTCGGTGACGATCGCGCTGTCGTCGAGCCGCGCCGTCGCATGCACCTGGCCCGAGTCCGCCACCGGATCGAGCCGGCCGCCGGCCTGCAGCGCCAGATGCGGCCCGTCGTATTCGCCGCTGCGCAGCTGCAGGCTGCTGCCGGGCGTGGCGTCGTCGCCGAAGGCCGGCAGCGCGTCCTTGCGCTCGCGCAGCGTCAGGCCGACGCGGGCGGACTGCTGCGCGCGCAGCTCGGCCTGCACCTGGGCGCGCGCGGCGGCGAGCGCGGGCGGCAGGTCCGCGGGCAGCGTGTCGAGCGCGCGCTGCACGGCCTCGCGCGGCAGCGGCCACTGGCTCACCGTCAGCGGCAGCCCGCCATCGTCGACCAGCACCTCGATCGCATGGCGCGCGCTCGTGCTCGGCGTCCACGGCACCGAGGCCGCCAGCGCCAGCGGCGACAGTCCCCACAACACGGCGACACGCCAGACTCGCGTGCGCACGTCGCGCAGGCGCACGGCGCCTGCCCAGATCGATCCCATCCTTCCACCCCGATAATTTGCTTGTTGTCGCTACGTCGGCTGTCGCGTGACCGCATGACACCCGCGCGTTCGGCGCGGGCACGAGGCCCGCACGCCGCCCGCATTCTCGCCGCAGCGCGTGAACCCTCGCCATCATCCCGAATGAATCCTTCGAATCCCTTGCGCGCCGCGCTGACAGTGGCGAGCCGGCCACTGCAGAGCAGGATCGCGGGCCTGGTCTATCCGACGGGCACGCGGCCCGACGATTTCCTGCAGCCGTCCGGCGAAGCCGCGCTGCTCGCGGCCGGCTCGGTGTCGTGGCGCGTGTTCGCCAATCCCGTCGCGCTGCTGGTGGGCGGCGTCGCCGCCGTGCTGCTGGAGCTGGCCGAGCCGCGGGTACGGTCTGGGGTATGGGATCACACCACCTTCCGCACGGCGCCGCTGCCGCGGCTGCAGCGCACCGGCTACGCCTCGATGATGACGGTCTTCGGCGCGCGCAGCCGCACCGAGGCGATGATCCGCGGCATCAACGCCGGCCACGCGCGCATCGCCGGCCACACGCCGGCCGGCGTGCCGTACCGCGCGGACGACGTCGAGCTGCTGACGTGGGTGCACGCGACGGCCACGTTCGGCTTCCTGCAAGGCTACGTCCGCTGCGTGCGCCCGCTGGACGCCGCGCAGCGCGACGCGTTCTATGTCGAGAACCAGGCCTCGGCCCGCCTCTACGGCGTGCCGTCGCCGCCGGGCTCGGAACGCGAGCTCGACGCGCTGCTCGACCGCATGCGCCCGCTGCTGGAGCCGTCGGCCATCGTGCTGGAGTTCCTGGCCATCATGCGCGCCATGCCGCTGCTGCCCGGCCCGCTGCGTCCGCTGCAGGGCCTGCTGCTGCGCGCGGCGGTGCAGGCGCTGCCTGCAGACATCCTCGAACGGCTGGGCCTGGCCGGCGCGGACTGGCGCCTCGCGCCCTGGCAGTGGCGGCTGGTGCGCGCGCTGGGCCACGCCGCCGACCACCTGAGCCTGTCGACACTGCCGGCGCAGCTGGCGCGCCAGCGTCTCGCGGCCGTCGCCTCCTGAACGAAAAAGCCCCGCGGCATCGCTGCGGCGGGGCTTCGTCGATCCGAGCGGTGCGCTCCTAGGCCTTGCTGCCGCCACCCAGCAGGGACGCGACCTTGCGCTTGGAGCGGATGTTCGCGGAGATCGCCGGCCGGCCGACCGGCGCCGCGGGCACGGCCTTCTCCCACTCGGGCTTCTCGGCGGCGGCGCTGCTGGCCTCGTAGGGGCGGTCGAAGAACGGATCGCGGCTCTTCTGCGGCGCCGCGGGGCTGCGCGCGAACGACGGCGACTCGCGGCGCGGCTCGTCGTCGAACTGGCGGCGCGGCGGACGGCGGGGGCGGTCGTCCTCGACCTCGAACGGCTCGAGCTCGATCTTCTTGTTGATCAGCTTCTCGATGTCCGAGATGTTGCGGGCGTCGTCGCGCGTGACCAGCGTCACCGCCAGGCCCGACGCGCCGGCGCGGCCGGTGCGGCCGATGCGGTGGACGTAGTCCTCGGCGTTGAACGGCACGTCGAAGTTGAAGACGGCGGGCAGGTCGGCGATGTCCAGGCCGCGCGCGGCCACGTCGGTGCACACCAGCACGTCGACCTCGTTCTTCTTGAACGCGGCCAGCGACTTCAGGCGCTCGTCCTGCGACTTGTCGCCGTGCAGCGCCGAGGTGCGCAGGCCGTCGCGCTCGAACGAGCGCGCCAGGCGCGCGGCGCCCAGCTTGGAATTGACGAACACGATGGCCTGACGCAGGTCGCGTGCTTTCAGGATCTGGCGCACCGCGGCGCGCTTGTCGTCGTCGGTGACGCTGTAGAAGCGCTGCTCGACGGTGGACGCCGTCGCGTTGGCGCGCGCCACCTCGACGGTGACCGGATCCTGCAGGTAGCTGTTGGCCAGGCGCTTGATCTCGGGCGAGAACGTGGCCGAGAACAGCAGCGTCTGGCGCTGCTTGGGCAGGTAGCTGAGGATGCGCTGCAGGTCGGGCAGGAAGCCGATGTCGAGCATGCGGTCGGCCTCGTCGAGCACGACGTACTCGACCTGGTTGAGCACGCAGTTCTTGGCCTCGATGTGGTCGAGCAGGCGGCCCGGCGTGGCGATCAGCACCTCGACGCCGGCCTTGAGTTCGAGCGTCTGCGGCTTCATGTCGATGCCGCCGAAGACGACGGCCACGCGCAGGTTGGAGTGCTTGGCGTAGGCCTTGATGTTCTGGGCGACCTGGTCGGCCAGCTCGCGCGTGGGCGCCAGCACCAGCGCGCGCACGGGGTGGCGCGCGGGCGAGACGCTGGCCGTCTCGTGGCGCATCATCTTCTGCAGCAGCGGGATCGAGAACGCGGCGGTCTTGCCGGTGCCGGTCTGGGCAGCGCCCATCACGTCGCGGCCCTGAAGGACCAGCGGAATCGCCTTCGCCTGGATCGGCGTCATGAAGGCGTAGCCCTGGTCGGCGACGGCGCGCAGCAGCTTGGCGTCGAGCGGCAGGGTGTCGAAACGGGACGGGGCCGGTGCTTTTTGCTCGGGGGCTTGGTCCGTTTGAGCCGGGACCTGGGCTTGGAGTGCTTCTGTCATGAACCGCCATTATCGCTTGTACCGATGAAAAGCGCCGGCGGGGCGGGTCGCCGCGCCTGCCGCGACAGGACGAGCGGCTAGAATCCGGCCTCCCCGACCCTGGCGATCCGCACGCCACGACCCCTGCCCACGAAGCGGCGCGGGTCGACCACCGCGAACCAAATCAATGCCGATCCAACGTTCCCCGGCGTCGCCGGCAACCCTGCCAGGTCGCGCCGCGCTGCTTTCCGCCGGTACCCTGCTGCTCGCCCTCGCCTGCGGTTTCGCGCCCTCCGCCGCCCACGCCCAGTTCAGCGGCAACACGAGCAACGACCTGACGTCGCAGTCGAGCACCGACATCGGCGACGTCAACGCGGACACGGGCAGCAGCGCCGGCACCGACTCGTCGGGACAGGCATCCGGCTCGACGACGCGCCTGCGGCAGACCGGCAACGCGCGCGGCACCAGCAGCCAGGGCGACCAGCCCGAGCCCCGCAATCCGTACTACCGCAAGACGCCCTACCAGCCCAGCGAATTCGAGCGCTACGTGCAGAAGCGCGCGATCGAGATGCAGAGCCAGGGCCGCACGCAGGACGTCGAGCTCGAACTGGGCCAGCCCCAGGGCACCGACCGCGACGCCACCGACGGCACGCGCAGCAGCAGCGGCGGCGCCGGCAACAGCGGCACCCGCGCGCCCTCCGCGTCCGCCGCCACGCCGATCCGCCGTTTCGGGGCCAACCTCGTGACGGACGACTCTTCGTACGTCAGCCAGGACCCGCTGCCCGCGATCCCCGGCGACTACGTCGTCCGCCCCGGCGACGAGCTTAGGCTGACCCTCTGGGGCACGGTGGACGCCGACCTGCGGCTGACCGTCGGGCGCGACGGCAACATCACCGTGCCGCGCGTCGGCGCGATCCAGGTGGCGGGCCTGCGCAGCGCCGACCTCGACGCGGCGATCAGCCGCCGTGTCGGCCGCACCTTCAAGAACTTCCAGGTCGCGACGACGCTCGGCCAGGTGCGTGCCATCCGCGTCTTCGTTGGCGGCTACGTGCTGCGTCCCGGCAGCGTGACGGTCAGCGGAATGTCGTCGATCCTGCACACGATCATGCGCGCCGGCGGCCCTTCCGCTTCGGGCAGCTTCCGCGACATCCACCTGCGGCGCGGCGGCCGCGAGATCGCCGTGTTCGATCTCTACGACCTGCTGCTCAAGGGCAACCGCGACACCGACGCGCTGGTGCAGCCGGACGACGTCATCTTCATCGGCCCGGTCGGCCCGCAGGTCGCCGTCCTGGGCAGCGTGAACCAGCAGGCGATCTACGAACTCAAGGCCGGCGAGACCCTGGCCGACGTGATGGCCATGGCGGGCGGGTTCAACGCCGTCGGCGACCGCTCGCGCGTCTCGCTCGAACGCCTCGCCGACCGCAACAGCGGCCGCGTCGTCGAACTCGCGCTTCCGGCGCACCTGCAGGACGCGCTCGCGTCGGGCGACATCGTGCAGGCCTTCAGCGTGATCGCGGCAGCGCTGCCGCAGGAAGTGCAGAACGAGCACGTGCGCGTCGAAGGCGAGGTCGCGCATCCGGGCGACTACATCCTGCCCGCGGGCAGCCGCATCTCGGACGCGCTGCGCGCGGCGGGCGGCATGACCAGCGCCGCCTACCCGTACGGCACCGAGTTCTCGCGCGAGAGCGTGCGCAAGCAGCAGCAGATCAACTACGAGCGCGCGCTGCGCGACCTCGAGACGGACATGTCGAAGAACCAGGCCAGCCAGCGCGTGACGTCGAGCGAGGAACTCGCCTCGCAGAGCGCGACGGCGGCCGCCAACGCCCGCCTGCTGGATCGCCTGCGCCAGGTGCGTCCCACCGGACGGGTCGTGCTCCAGCTCCCGCCCGACGCGAAGGAACTGCCGGATCTGCCGCTCGAGGACGGCGACACGGTCAACATCCCCGCCCGCGGCTCCTCGGTCGGCATCTTCGGCAGCGTGTTCACCACGGGCAGCTTCGTCTACGAGCCCGGCCACACGACCGACCAGTACCTCTCGCTCGCCGGCGGCCCGACGCGCGGCGCCGACAAGGACAGCATCTTCATGCTGCGCGCCAACGGCTCCGTCGTCAGCGCGCGCCAGGGCGCGTCGTTCTGGCGCAGCAACGGCGGCTTCGGCGACGCCGTCGTGCAGGCGGGCGACACCATCTTCGTGCCGGAGCAGACCAACAAGTCGACCTTCGTGCAGGACGCGAAGGACTGGACGCAGATCCTCTACCAGTTCGGACTGGGCCTGGCCGGCATCAAGACGCTGGGGCTCTGACATGGCGATCCACAACGACATCCAGAACTCCGATGGCCGCGCGACGCATGATCAGGTGGACGATGGGGCCGAGATCGACCTGGGCACGCTCCTCGGCTCCCTCCAGCGGGAATGGCGCAAGCTGCTCGCCGTTTTCGTCGCGGCAGGGGTGACCGGCGCGGCCGGCAGCTTCCTGATCACACCGATGTTCACTTCGGCGACGACGTTCCTGCCGCCGCAACAGCAGCAGAACAACGCCCTGTCGACCCTGGCGTCGCTCGGCAGCCTGGCCGGCATCGGGGTCGGCGGGATCAAGAGTTCCGCCGACCAATACGTTTCGCTGATGCAGAGCGTCACGGTCACCGACCGGATGATCGATCGCTTCCATCTGATGGCCCTCTACGACGAGAAGCTGCGCGTCGACACGCGAAAGGAACTCGGGCGCCATACCCAGATCACGCTCGGCAAGAAGGACGGACTGATCACCGTCGCGGTCGACGACAGGGATCCCAAGCGGGCCGCCGAGATGGCGAATCAGTATGTCGAGGAACTTCGCCACATGACCTCGACGCTGGCCGTGTCGGAGGCCCAGCAACGCCGGGTGTTCTTCGAGAAGCAGATGGAGGATACGAAGGCAAAGCTGATAGCCGCCCAGTCTGCTCTGCAGCAGAGCGGCTTCACGCCCGGCGCGCTCAAGGCGGAGCCGAAAACCACCGCGGAGCAATACGCGCAATTGCGCGCGCAGGCGACCGCCGCGGACATCAAGCTCCAGACGCTGCGTACCTCGCTGGCCGAAACCGCGCCGGAAGTGCAGCAGCAAGTCGTCTTGCTGCAGGCCCTGCGTTCGAAGCTGGGCCAATTCGAAACGACGACGCAAGGCGATCAGAACGCGCCGGACTACATCAGCAAGTACCGCGAGTTCAAGTACCAGGAGACCTTGTTCGACCTGATGGCGAAGCAATATGAGCTCGCCCGCGTGGACGAGGCCCATGAAGGTGCCTTGATCCAGGTCGTCGATCCCGCGCTCCCGGCCGAACGCAAGAGCAAGCCCAAGCGCGCGCTTATCGCTGCCGGCGCCGCGATCGCAGGAGTTCTCCTGTTCGGAGTCTGGCTGGTGCTGCGGGATCGCCGCCGTGCAAACGCGTCCGCCTAAGGCAGGAGAAGGTCCGCAGCGGTCGCCACGCACTTCACCTGGCGGGGATCGCGCGCGTCTTTTCCGCTGCGCTGCGTTTTTCTGAGATGAGCACGATACCGGTCAATGTGAGGACTTCGAGCCGCCGCATTGCTGCGTTGGTCGTGCCATTGTGTTTTCACGTCTGGCCGATTCTGCTTGTCATCTCGCAGAAAGCCCTCGTCATTCCGGCCCTGCTGGCTTCAAATCAGAGGTCTTCTGTTTTTAGAAGATCATTCCTCCTTTCATTATTATTAATCATCACTGGCAGTCTGGTATTGCTGGCGCAGCATCAGAACGAGTATGCACTGGATCATTTCCTAGGGTTCGGGCTCTTCACCTTGGCGCTTCCCGCGATCAACGCCGCGATCAAGGAGGATCGGACACGAACGCTGACGGTGATCGCCTGGCTGAGTCTCCTGAACAGTGCGTTGGCGTATGTCTTCTATTTCCTGGAAACCGACCTTTCGACTTTTCGAGGCCTGAATCGCGTCGTTGACTTCGAGGGCACCACCGCCAGAGTATTTTTTGAAACAACCAGCTTGATCGCGGCATTCACGTTGCAAGGATTCCGCTCTACCGCGATGAAAATCATTGCCGCCCTGGTGGTTTTTACTTATGCGCTGCTACTTGCCAAGAGTATTTTTGTAATTCTGCTTATAGTCATCAATTATGCGGCTCCGCCAGTACTCGCGCAGCCATTTAGAAAGAAACTCCTCTATCTAGGGGGCAGTGCAATTGCAATGTTAACGGTATTCGTCTTTCTGTTTGCGCTGCGCGCTGACTTCGCACTGAGCGTCGGAGTCAAGCTGATTCAGTGGCAGGAAATCACGAACGACATTTCATGGAATTGGATCGGAGCCGGTTGGGGAGATGTCATCGACGGCATCGCAAACAATGACGATCAACCGTATCAAGTCGAAATGCAGCTTCCCATGCTGGTTCATCAGGCTGGAATTCCATTCACCGTACTATTCGCGATCACCATGTTTTTCCAGCTTCGCACACTGAAGTCAGGGATCATCGCTTGGGCGCGTACGTTGACCTATCTGATCATCGGGTTCTCCAATCCCTGGCTCTTCATCCCCTCGTGGTACCTCACTGCTGCACTCATGTTTGAGCCCATCGCACGGAAAAAAAATGACCTCGCATGTCCTGATCTGCAGCCACAACGGTGAGCGTTTCATCGGGGAGCAAATCGAATCGATATTGAAGCAGGACGCGCGCATCGACCGGGTGCACGTCTATGATTTCGCCTCGACCGATCGTACACGCGAGGCCGTGACGGCGCTGGCGAACACGCATGTGAACGTGTCGCTGAAGACCTTCCCCGATGCCCCCGGCGCTTCGAGATCATTCTTTGCGGCCTTCAACGATCTCGCGACCAAAGTGGGGGGCGACGATATCGTCTTCATTTGCGATCAGGATGATGTTTGGCTGCCAGGGAAAGCTGCAGCAATTCTTCAGGCCTTCAACGATAGAAGCTCGCGCCACGCGAACGACTTATTCTTCCATGACGTCACGGTGGTCGATGCCAATCTGAATCCTCTCAGGAAGACTTACTACACCGGGAATCCCTTCGAGATCCCGCGCGATCTCGACGCGGAGCGAATACTGCTCGCGAATCCGATCATCGGCCACACCATGGCGGCAAGCGCGGCGTTGCTCAAGAACTTCTGCCGCGACATACGGCCCGAGGGCTTCCTGATGCACGATTGGGCCCTGGCGCTGTACGCGAGCCGCGAAGGGGCCATCCATTTCGTGGATCGCCCGCTCTCGCTCTATCGGCAGCACGAAGCCAACGTGCTCGGCGCCTACGGCCAACGCCCGCTCAGCGCGGTGATCGCGCGCACCCTCTCGTTCGCCACCGGCCTTGTCACGCAGACGCGAACACTGGCCGCGCAATTGTTCGCCCTTCGCAGCGAATCCCGATCCGCATCGGATCGACGGCTCCTGTCGGCGCGGAATTCCAGATTCAGGACGGCATGGACGCTTGCCTTGATGGCAGTGCGCACGGGCCCGACCCTGAAGAGGAAGTGCTTGTTCGTGTTCCTGCTGATCAGCGCCATCGGAAGATAGTCAGAGTGATGAGAATCGCGTTCATCGGCTCCGTCGGACTGCCCAATCGCTATGGCGGTTTCGAGAGCTTTCTTGAGCAATGCGCGCCGGCCTTCGTGCGCGCCGGCCACGAGACGCTGGTCACCTGCGACGCAAGCGCGTACCCGGACGACCGCAGCGCCGATTTCCACGGCGTGCGGCGCCTGTTCATCGGCATCAGGGCCAATGGGGCGATGTCGATCCTGCACGACCTCGTGGCCTTCTTCGCGGTCTTCGCGCGCTCCACGCACATCGTGGTGCTGGGCGTGTCGGGCGGGCCGTTTTTCCCCCTGTTTCGCCTGCTGTGCTCGCTCACGGGCAAGAAGCTGCTGGTCAACATCGACGGCGTCGAATGGCGCCGGACCAAGTTCTCTCGCAGCCGCAGGCTGATATTGCGGGCGTTCGATGCACTCGCGCAGCTGTCGGCGCACGTCGTGATCTACGACAACGGCGCGCTGTTGCCATTCGTGCTGGCTGTCGCTCGCCGTCGAGCGCGATTGATCGGCTACTCCGGCGACCACGTGATGCGCGAGCCCTCGATCGCACGCGTTCCGGGCACGGCGTTGACCATTTGCCGAATCGAGCCCGAGAACAACATCCAGTTGATCATCGACGGCGCGCTGGCGTCCTCCGGCCTGCGCCGCTACACCATCATCGGCAACTGGAACGGCAGCGCCTATGGTCGCGAACTGCGGGACCGCTACCGGGCCGAACCGCGATTGGCGTTGCTGGACCCCGTCTACGATCAGCGCATTCTTGCGCAGCACCGCGAGAGCTGCTCCATGTACATCCACGGCCACAGCGTGGGCGGCACCAACCCGTCGCTGGTCGAGATCCTCTTTTACGACTGCGCGATATTCTGTTTCGACTGCGACTTCAACCGAGAGACTGCGGGAGACTCTGCCCGATACTTCACGAACCCCGAAGAGCTCGCGCGACTCATCGATACCCCCGAGGCCGCGGCGTCCGCTGCCGAACGCGATGCGACGCGGGCCCGGTTCACGCGAGACGCCATTGCAGCCGCCTACCTGGACGCGATGCGACAGGACTGAATTCCTCCAAGCGACACCATGAGCAACCACATCAATTTCGACGCCATCGAATCCCGGCAGGACGCGCTGCGCGATGATTTCGCCGCGGCCAAGCCGTTCCAGCACGTGATCATCGACAACTTCCTGAACGAGGCCTCGTTGCGCGCCGTGCTGGCAGCCATCCCGGAGCCCGATCCCAGCAAGAAGTCGAGCGACTACCTGTTCGCCAAGAACAAGTTCGAGAACCCGAATTTCAGCGACCAGCAGCGGGTGCTGGTCGAACTGCGCGACGAACTGCTGAGCGAGCGTTTCGCCGCCCTCCTGAGTCACGTGTACGGCCGGACGCTCTTCGTGGACCCGACCTTTCTCGGCGGGGGCATCCATCAAGGCGGTGACGGCTCGTACCTGGATATGCACGCTGACTTCAGCCGCCATCCGGCACACAAGGATTGGCTGAGAGAGCTCAACATCCTCCTGTACCTGAACGCGGACTATGACCCGGCCTGGGGCGGCCACCTGGACCTGGTGCATGCCGAGACTGGCGAGCGCGACCGCATCGCGCCAGTCGCCAACCGGATGGTATTCATGCTCACCAAGAAGCACACGTTGCATGGCTACAAGGCCATCTCGTTCCCCAAAGGCCGCTATCGCACCTCCTTGGCTGGCTATGCGTATTCGATGGACACGGATTTCGAATCCGTCCCTCAACGCTCCACGGCATGGCAGCCCGAAGACGCGACGCTCGGCAAGAGCCTGCTAGCAAAGGCCTCGCCAATGCTGGTCAAGATCAAGACCAAGATTTTCGGCAGTTCGACAGAACGTCGAGCACGCAAAGGATGACCGTGGCGCCCGATAAGGTGATCAAATTCAAACCACACCGCTCATCCAGGGAAGGTCTGCAAAGCCTCTAGAGGTCCCGACTGGCGGGCGAGTTGATCGCCGGAGGACCGTGGTTTTTCGGGACGAAGGCGCATGTTGGAGCGAACCTGGAGACGGGCGTGGCGCACAGCCTGGTGACCACGCTCGTCGACGAGTTGGAGCACGTGAAGGCACGCATCCGGGCCAAGGGCGAGCATGCCGTCCGGGTCATCAAGCGCCAGTTCGGCTTCACCAAGGTCGGCTACCGGGGCCTGGCCAGGAACACCGCCAAGCTGCACACGCTGTTCGTGCTGGGGAACCTGTAGGGGCTGCGCAAGCGGCCGCAACTGCGCGGGGCATGAGTGCGTCCGCAGTCCCCGAAACGGGCACGAACGACGCGTCGATTGACGCTGCCATTGCGCGTTATGAGCCCAGAAAGCGCGAATCTCGGCCGCTGGCACCCCGTCCCAGTCAGCACAAATTGGGGTTTTGAAGCTCGTCCCTAGAACAGCAAGGGCGAGCACGCCCCAGGAATAGCATTTAATATCGCAATCATTCTCCCATTGATCCAAACATCCGGAGACAATGACGCGATGCTCTCAACATTAATCGCTGAACCTTTGATCTCATTTTGATTGCATCAAAAGCAAAATCAATTCGGGACCCTTTGAATGCCAAACAATCATAACAACAAACCATCCCCCCCATTGGCCGGAGTGGCCGTTTTCTATAATCCAACGGAAAGGGAGATCGACAATATCCTTACTTATGTCGACTTCCTTCAAACCCTTTACATAGTCGACAATTCCGCAACCAGCAACTCGACATTATTGAACGCGCTTACCGCCAATTCGAGTAAGATTCAATATATTCCAAATTTCGATAATCTTGGCATCGCCACAGCGTTAAATATAGGTTGCGAACTCGCGATCAAGCAAGGATACGAGTGGATATTAACGATGGATCAGGATTCGAGATTCGATGTTACGAATATGAGGGAATTCATTTCCTCTTTCGAACGGAAGAAGCTTGCCGATCCCAGCATCGCCATATTTACTCCCATTCTAGATGAGCGCCAGCATAAAGGCTATGTTTCGCGCGCGATTACTTCTGGCAACCTACTCAACCTCTTTGCATACAAACAGGTCGGCGGCTTCGATGATGCACTATTCATTGACGAAGTTGATCATGATATGTGCTACAAGTTGGTGCGATCGAAATATAGAATCTATACCTTCGATCATGTACATATGCAACACAAAATCGGCAACAGCAAAGTGCATTCCTTTCTGTTTCGTCCTTTCCTCGTGATGCACCACAGTGCGACCAGAAAATACTACATCATTAGAAACCGCTTCTTGATACGCGACCGCTATCCCGACTTGACCAATGACTATACAAAATTCAACGCGGAATTATTACTCGGAGTGATTCTATTTGAAGACAACAAATGGCTCAAGCTGCGCCATATAATCAAGGGCTACTACGATTACAGAAAATCCAATACCGGACGCATGAAATAGGGCGATTTCAAGCAGATTGCACATCGACATCCATCTTCCCCCAAGGACGAGCCTGCGGTTGCTGCTGAGAAAAAGTACCTGCTGGTTCTTTGCCGAGCTCTGCTGGCCTGGGCCACTCGCACCGCGCCGTCGTTGAGACCGGGCGCGCCGCGTTGCAGCGTTGGGCATCGACTGGAAGTGAGTCGCTCAGGGCCGACCATCCGCGCGACCATCGACGAGTTCGTCCCGGCCTTAGACTCCTGCATTCGCTGGTACAACGCGGTTCGGATCAGGATCTCGCTTGGCGCCCACGGCCCGATCGATTACCGCAGAAACCTCAGGATTCGTCAACGAACAAGTCATGCTGAAGAACCTTCTATCCCTCTTCATGATACAGGGGGCCGGATATGTCCTACCACTCATCACGCTCCCCTATCTGGTCAGAGTGTTGGGACCGGGCGAATACGGCGTGCTTGGCTTTTCATTGGCATTCACCCAATATTTTACCCTTCTCGTCCAATATGGCTTCGATCTTTCCGCAACCAACAAGATTGCCATACACAAGGAAGACAAGACCTTAGTCAGTCAAATGTTCTGGGGTGTCATGCTCTGCAAGACCGTTCTGGTTTTCCTGGGCATCTTGCTCATGGCAGTCATCCTCCCATTGACACCCAAGCTGACCGGCTACTATACGGCCATCATAGCGTCCTACACTTCGGTCATCGGGACGGCTTATACGCCTTCCTGGTTATTTCAAGGCAAGGAAAAGATGGGCTGGATGGCAATTGCCAACCTCTCAGCCAAGATAGTCGTCATTCCTTTCATATTCATTTTCGTCACATCTTCGGCAGATACCTGGCTCGTTGCACTTCTGACTGGCTGCGGATTCATCCTCGGTGCACTACTCAGTTTCCATAGAATTCGGCAGGAAGGATGGATCGAATGGAGCCTCCCCAGCCGAGCGCAGATCAAAGAACTCATTCATGATGGCCGTTATATATTCATTTCGAATATCGCCGGTAATCTGTACGTCAACAGTATTCCCGTATTCCTGGGGTTCGCCACCGAGCCGGCAATTGTCGGCTTCTACGTGGCTGCCGACAGAATACGCCAAGCGGTACAGGGCTTGATGGGTCCAGTCACGACCGTTTTTTATCCACGCATCAGTTCGCTGATGTCCACAGACGAAAAAAAGGGCCTCAGGATGATCCGCCGGTTATTGCTCGGGCAGAGCGCCGCCGCCCTGCTCGCGGTGTTGTCCCTGATGATACTCTCGCATGAGATCATCAATCTCCTCTACGGAGAGCGCTACAGGCAATCCGCCCTCATTCTGACCCTGCTGGCGCCACTCATTCTATTCATCAGCACCAGCACGGTATTAGGTGTGCAGGGAATGTTGATCATTGGCATGAGAAAACATTTCAGCCTGATCCTCTGGTCCGGTGCAATATTCAACACCGCCATCATCTTCCCATTGATCCGACTGGCGGGCGGCGCCGGTGCCGCGGTTTCGGTACTACTCACCGAGGCGCTAGTCGCGTGCCTGATCGCATCCAGGACTCAATTCATATGGAGGCGCTTTTAACTCGTCGGAGCGGCCCTGTGCGATTCCCATCGAGAAAAGCCGGCCCCTGCAGAATCTCGAATTCCCGTTCAAGCCGGCCTGTACTCCGGCACGACCTGACGCAACTCCTCGCGCACCGCGGTGTCATCGAACGCAGCCGCCGCAGCGGCGCGTTGCAGTAGCCCAGCCACCGATGCCGACCGTGCCTCCAGCTTTGCGATGCGCAACTGCGCGATGGCGGTGGGGATCGTGGCATCAGCGTCCGCAAGCAGTTCTTCATACAACTTCTCGCCCGGCCGCAGCCCCGTGAACACGATGCGGATGTCGTCGACGCTGTGCCCCGACAGCTTGATCATGTCGCGCGCCAGATCCACGATCTTCACCGGCTCGCCCATGTCCAGCACCAGCACCTGGCCCGACTCGCCGATCGCGGCGGCCTGGATCACGAGCCGCGCCGCCTCGGGAATCGTCATGAAGTAGCGGATGATGTCCGGGTGCGTCACCGTGATCGGGCCGCCGCGCGCGATCTGTTCCTTGAACTTCGGGATCACGCTGCCGGACGAGCCGAGCACGTTGCCGAAGCGCACGGCCATGAAGCGCGTGGCCGGGAAGTCGGGCACCAGCGAGGACACCACCATCTCGGCGGCCCGCTTGGTGGCGCCCATCACGTTGGTCGGGTTGACGGCCTTGTCGGTGGAGATCAGGACGAAGCGCTCGGCACCGCTCTCGCCCGCGGCCAGCGCGGCGTTGTAGGTGCCCAGCGTGTTGTTGCGCAGCGCCGCCCAGGCGTTGTGCTCCTCCATCAACGGCACGTGCTTGTAGGCCGCGGCGTGGAACACGACGTGCGGCGTCCACGCCGAGCAGATGCGCCGCAGGCCCGGCAGGTCCTTCACGTCGCAGATCAGGCGGACGAGCTCGAGCCCGGGGAACAGCTGGCCCAGCTCCTGCTCGATGGTGTAGAGATTGAACTCCGACAACTCCACCAGCACCAGCCGCGCCGGCCTGTAGCGCGCCACCTGGCGGCACAGCTCCGAGCCGATGCTGCCACCCGCGCCGGTGATCAGCACCGTCTTGCCGTGCAGCGTCAGGTCGATGCCCTGCTCGTCGAGCTTCACGGGCTCGCGGCCCAGCAGGTCTTCGGGCTCGATCTCGCGCACCTCGTCCGCGCGCCGGCCGTGCAGCAGCTCCTCGCTGCTCGGGACGGTCAGCACGTGCAGGCCGGTGTCCCCGGCGATGTCCAGCGCGCGGCGGCGCGCGCGGCGGTCGGCGGCCGGCATCGCCACGATCAGGTGCGTGATGCCGTGCAGCTGCGACATCGCGGGCGCATCGACCAGCCGGCCGATCACGGGAATGCCGGCGACGCGCGCCCCGGCCTTGGCCGGGTCGTCGTCGAGCCATCCGACCACCGTGAAGCCCTGGTGCTGGATGCCGGCCACGGCCAGGCGCCCGGCCTGGCCGGCGCCCATGACCAGCGCCCGGTGCGTCTCCTGCGCCGTGCCGCTGATGCGGCCGCGCATGTGCTCGTAGAGCATGCGGTAGCCGATGCGCGTGGTGGCCAGGCCGATGACGCAGAACACCGGGTGCAGCGCCAGGACGGCGCGCGGGATGCCGCTCAGGTGCGCCATCAGCACGATGGTCGCGCCCACCAGCCCGGCCAGCGCGCAGGCCCCGGCCACGCGCTTGACCTCGCCGAAGCCGCTGAAGCGCCACATGCCCTTGGGCACCTTGAACAGCCACAGGACGACGACGTAGAGCAGCACGAGGCCCGCCAGCACGGCGGTGTCGTAGCGCGGCCGCTCGACGAGCCAGTAGCGGAATCCGAGGCGGAACAGGTAGGTGGCCTGCCAGGCGAGCGCGACGACGACGGCGTCGAGCAGGAGCGAGAGTCGCTCGCGCTGCGGCCGCACGCGCGTGAGGAAGGCGTCGAGGGTAAGCCAGAGCATGGATACGTCGAGGTCGGAGGTAGGTTCGCCCGCGCCGGGATCACCTGAAGAGAAGGACGCCGACGCTGCGGCCGATCACGGCCAGGTCGGTCCACAGCGAGGCATGGTCGGCGTAGTCGGCGGCCAGCGCCAGCTTGCGCGGCAGGATGACGTCCATGTACTCGCGCTCGGGGTCGGCGGCCTGGGCGAGCAGCGTGGCCTCGTCGCGGAACTTCAGCGACGCGGGGTCGGTGATGCCGGGGCGCACGGCGAGCACGCGCTCGCGCAGGTCGGCCGGCCACAGATCGACGTAGCGCGGGACGTCCGGGCGCGGGCCGACCAGGCTCATGTCGCCGGCCAGCACGTCGAGGAACTGCGGCAGCTCGTCGAGCCGGTTCGCGCGCAGCACGCGCCCCGCGCGCGTGACGCGCGCGTCGGCGCCGACAGTCAGCTGCGGGCCGCGCTGCTCGGCGTCCACGGTCATCGTGCGGAACTTGTGGATGCGGAAGCGCTTGCCATGCCGGCCCACGCGCTCCTGGCGGAAGAACACGGGGCCCGGCGAGTCGAGCCGGATCCACAGCGCGACAAGCAGCATCGGCAGCCCGAAGACCAGCAGGCCGAGGATGGCCGACACGACGTCGAACAGGCGCTTGAACATGAGGCGGCGGCGCGCCGTCAGCCCGCCAGCGCCGAGCGCACGGCGGCGCACACGCGCGCGACGTCGGCGTCCGTCATGCGCGTGTACAGCGGCAGGCTGACCATGCGCTCGAACGCGCGCTGGCTGTGCGGGAACTGCTGCGGCGCGAGCTCGTAGCGGTCGCGCCAGTACGGCTGCAGGTGCAGCGGGATGTAGTGCACGCTGACGCCGATGCCCAGCGCGAACAGGCGCTCGATGAAGACGTCGCGCGACACCTTCGCGTCGTCGGTCAGGCGCACCACGTACAGGTGCCACGAGTGCTGGTCGCCGCCCCGGGCCATCGGCGGCAGCACCAGCGGCAGGCCGGCCAGGCCGGCGTTGAGCGCGTCGGCCAGCTCGACACGGCGCTTCTGGAACGCGTCGATCCGCTTGAGTTGCTGCAGGCCGAGCGCGGCGGCGATGTCGGTCAGGTTGTACTTGAAGCCGGGCGCGACGATCTCGTAGTACCAGCTCGGCTTGGTCGCCGTGAAGCGGTCGAACGCGTCGCGGCTCATGCCGTGCAGGCGCATCACCTTCATGCGCTTGGCGAGCTCGGGGTCGCGCGTGACGATCATGCCGCCCTCGCCCGTGGTCATCGTCTTGTTGGCGTAGAAGCTGAAGACGGTGACGTCGGAGCCCAGCGTGCCCACCAGCTTGCCGGCGCTGGTGGTGGGCAGCGCGTGCGCGGCGTCCTCCACCACCTTCAGGCCGTGCTTCTTCGCGATCGCCAGGATGGACGGCATGTCGGCCGCCAGGCCGGCGTAGTGCACGGGCACGATGCACTTGGTGCGCGGCGTGATCGCCTCCTCGATCGCCCACGGCGCGATGCACAGGGTGTCCGGGTCGATGTCGACCAGCACCACGTCGGCGCCGAGGTAGCGCACGACCTCGGCCGTGGCCGTGAAGGTGTGCGTGGTGGTGATCACCTCGTCGCCCGGGCCGATGCCCAGCGCCTCGAGCGCCAGGTGCAGGCCGGCCGTGGCGGAGTTGACGGCCATCGATTCCAGCGACGGGTCGCCCAGGTACTCGGTGAACGCCGCCTCGAAGCGCTTGGCCTTGGGGCCGGTGGTGACCCAGCCGGACTTCAGGGTGTCGACGACTTCGGCGATTTCCTCGTCGCCGATCTCGGGCAACGCGAAGGGGAGGAAGGGTTGGGTCTCTGCGCTCATAACCCTCGATTGTCGGTCATCGGGCCGCCCGGGGCAAAACGGGCTGCATGGCGCGCGACAATCGCCCGTCAGGCCTCTTCCAGCGGCTCCGGCTCGGGCGACGCCGGCAGTTCGCGGTTCGAGGTCATCCAGCGGGGCGAGCGGAAGCGCACGATGCGCCAATACAGGTCGAGGTAGACCAACACGAACGCCGCCAGGCTCAGCGCCAGCACGGGCGTGTTGTGCCACCAGATCGTCGCGGGAACGACCGCCACGGCGTTGAGCAGCCAGAGGTAGGGCGACGTGCCGGAATTGGCGCGCGTCGATCCTTCCGTACCGCGCTTCAGGCGCCGGTAGATCAGCGTGTGCAGGTGGCTGGCGTCCGGCTGCGTCATCGGGCGCTGGTGGATGAAGCGCCGGCGATACATCGTGAACAGCGTCTCGAACACCGGGTAGGCCACCAGCAGCAGCGGCGACAGCATCGACACCTCAGGATGGCGCGTGGTCAGCAGGATGCCCAGCTCGGCGGCGATGAAGCCCAGCAGATAGGCACCGCCGTCGCCCAGGAACACCAGCCCGCGCGGGTAGTTCCACACGAAGAAGCCCAGCGTCGCGCCGACGGTGGCCAGCGCGATGCCGCACACGAGCACGTCACCCACCTGCCAGCCGATGAATGCAAGCGCGGCGCACGTCATCGTCACGCACATCGACGCGAGGCCGTTCATGCCGTCGATGATGTTGACGGAGTTGGAGATGCCGGTGACGGCGAACACGGCGCCCACCGAACCGATCCACAGCAGGCCGCCGGCGGCGAGCAGATGATCGAGGAAGGCCCAGCCCGAATGCGTGAACTTGCCACCTGCCAGCAGCACGCCCAGCAGCCCCGACAACGCGAGCGCGAGCATGCGCCGGCGCGGCGAGATCGCCTTGGTGAAGTCCTCCCAGATCCCCGAACCGAACGCGGGGCTCATGCACGCGAGCAGCGCCAGGGTTTCGGCGCGCAGCTCGCCCGCCTGCCACATCAGCAGCGCCGCGCCGCCGCACACGCCGGCCGCGACGCCGAGGCCGCCCACGCGCGGCACCGCCTTGACGTGCATCTTCTGCGGGCCCGACAAGTCATCGTCGGCCGACCAGTGCGCATGGCGGTGGGCGGACGCGACGACGATGAACATCGCGACCGCCGAGCAGGCGAACGCGACCAGAAGTATCCAGATCATTGCGGGATTCTAAGGTGATGCGACATGGCCCAACCCTAACGCGCACCCCTCTTCGGAGGGTTCCGCGAAGGGGGAATTGCCGCTAGCAGAAGTGACGGAAGGCTCAGTCGGCGTCGCGTCCGCGCGACGGTCGAAGCGCATCCAGAAATCTTTTCGCCAGCACCGGATACGTGTGCCGCGCCAGCACGTAGTCGCGCCCGCGCCTGCCCATCAGTTCGCGCGCCGCCGGCGCCAGCTGCATCATCTTCAGCAGGCCGCCGGCGACGGCGCGCGCGTCCTGCGGCGGCACGGTGACGCCGCAGCCGGCGTCGGCCACCGGGTCGTTGCCGGCCTCCACCGAGTGCAACACCGCGCAGCCCGCCATCATGTAGTCCATCAGCTTGTTGGGCGCGATGCCGAAGCGGTAGATGGGCACGCGCTGCCAGCCGATGTAGGCGATGGCGATCTGCGCGAGCAGCGCGGGCACCTGCAGCTTGGGGATCGGCGGCAGCATCGTGACGTTGGTCAGGCCCTCCTTGCGCACGCGCTCCTGCAGGTGCGCGCGCAGGTGGCCGTCGCCCACCAGCACGAAGCGCAGCTTGCGGCCGACGGGGTCGACGCGGAGGATGGCGGCGGCGTCCAGCAGCGTGTCCAGCGCGTTGGGCTCGCCCATCGAGCCGGCGTAGCCCACCACCGTCTCGCCGACCGCGCGCGCGGTGGCCAGCGTGCCGGCGAGGTCGCCCTGCAGCGGCAACGGCTTGGCTTCCCAGTCGTCGGGCGCGATGCCGTTGGGCACGATCGTCAGCTTGTCGAGGTCGAGGCCGCGCGAGGCCATGTAGCTGTGCACGACGGGCAGCATCGAGACCACGACGTCGGCGTCGCGGTACGCATCGGACTCGGCCTTGGCGCACAGCCGCGCGAACGGATGGTTGGGCGACATGCCCGACAGCTCGATCGGCGACAGCGGCCACAGGTCGTGCACCTCGAACACCAACCTGGCCCCGGCGCGCCGCGCCATCCGGCGCGCGACCCAGATGTCCATCGGATAGGTGCTGGAGGCGATCACGACGTCGGGCTTCATGTCGCGCACGATGCGGTCGGTGTCGCGCCAGACCTGGCGCAGGAACTCCCAGATGTTACGCACGCGGCCGACGCCGTTGCCCTGGTAGGCGCGCGTCGGGTACCAGCGGTAGGCGATGCCGTCGACGACCTCGTTCTTCGGCGCGTTGCCGACCTCGGGCTGGCGGGCGCGCACGTGCGAGTACGAGGCCGCGAGCATCTGCACGCGATGGCCGGCGCGCACCCACTCGCGGGCGAGGTAGTACGGGCGGAACTCCATGCCCAGCGACGGCGTGCCGGCGTAGTGCTCGATGTAGACGATGTTCATGGCGTCGGGGTGGCGGCGGTTCTTGCGGGACGAGGGGTGGATTGTTCCAGCCGCGCGACGAAGGCGGCGACGCTGGGGCCGAACAGCGCGTGCGCGCCGACCCAGTCGCGGTTGGCCGCGGCGATGGACGCGGCGTCGGCGGCGAGGCGGTCCAGCGCCGCGACGTCGAATGCTTGGACACCGTCCGGCACGATCAGCCCGTTGACGCCGTCGCGCACCAGCTCGCGGTTGGCCGGCAGCTCGGACAGCAGCGGGATGCAGCCGTGCCCCATGGCCTCCAGCACCGACACCGACACCGAATCGCTGCAGGGCACGCTCACGTACCAGCGGGCGCGGGCGTAGAAACCGGACTGCGTGGCGGCGTCGAGGCGGCCGACGAACTCGATGCGGCCCGCCAACCCGAGCTGTCGCGCCTGCGCCTCGAGCGCCGCACGCAACGCGCCGCTGTTGGCGACGACCAGGCGCGCGTCGGGCCAGGCCGCGGCGGCGCCGGCGAACAGCGACAGCACGCGATGCGGGTCGTAGATGTCCTCCAGGCCGCGGTTGGCGAAGAACAGCCGCGGCTCCTTGGCCGCGGACGCCGCCGGCAGCGCATCGAGGCCGAACGGGAAGGTCATCACGTCGCGCGCGCCGAGCTCGCGCATGCGCTGCGCCATGTACCCGGAGTCGCTGGTGCAGACCGCGGCGTCGCGCAGCACGCGCGACGTCACCCAGCGCAGCGCCCGGCTGCGGGCCGGCGCCACGAGGATGTCCGATCCCCAGGCCGAGGCTGCCAGTTGCGCGCGCACGCCGCACTTGCGCGCGAGCCAGGCCAGCGTGCCGTGCGAGGTGAGGTAGTGCGCGTTGATCCAGTCGGCGTCGACGCCGCGCAACCAGCGCACGAGCCGCGGCAGCGTCTTCAGCAGCGCGGCGTTGCCGCCCGCGAACTTCGTGTCGTGACCGAGCAGCAGCGTGCGCTGCGCCGGCACGAGCACCGCCAGCTCCGGCAGCAGCCCGCGGCTGGACGCGACGAACAGCTCGACCCGCGGCGCCAGCGCCCGCGCCCACTTCAGCAGGTGCGGGCTCTGGCCGTCGCCGAACAGCACGACGCGCAGCGGGCGGGTCGCAGCGCTCACTTCGGCCCTTCGAGGTCGATGGGCCGTGGCGCCTGGGCCCAGGCGTCGTACAGTACCTGCAGCTCGGGGTAGCGCACCAGCGCGCGCTCGTCGGCGCGCCGGCTGTCGCCCACCACGCGGGCAGGGCGGCCCTCTAGGATCACGAAGTCGGGGAAGCTGCCGCGCACGAAGCTGCCCGCGCACACGAGCGTGCCGCGGCCGATGCGCGTGTTGGCCTCGATCAGCGAATGCGGGCCGATGAAGCTGTAGGCGCCGATGTGGATGGGCCCCGCGATCCAGCCCGGGCGCACGCCGCCGGCCGGCACCGGCCAGGTGACGTAGGCCGGCCCCAGCAGCCGCTGCGACCGGTGCGAGCTGTGCGTGACGATCGCGCAGTGGCTGGTGACCTGCACGCCCTCCTCGATCGTGATGCCGCCGCTGGCCTCGATGAAGTTGAACGCGCCGATGAAGACGTTGTCGCCCAGGATCAGCCGGTCCTCGTGCTCGATCACGCTGGCGCTGGAGATGCGGGTGTGCGGCAGCAGCCGCGTGCCCTGCTGCTCGCCGAACACCGGCTGCCAGATCCAGCGCCGCAGCCAGCGGCGGCGCAAGCGGTTGAAGGTCGCGCGCAAGCTCATCTCACTCCTCTGCGGAAAGCGGCCAGGTGGCGAGCCGCACGAAGTAGTAGCCGAAGTACAGCATCATCGCGATCGACACGGCCCAGCCCGCGCCGGCCAGGCCGCCGAGCTGCAGCCCGGCCGCCAGCGCCGCGACGAACGCGACCTGCCCCGCCAGCGCCAGCCGCAGCGCCCAGGCCTGCGCGCCCCAGGCGAGCGTGACGACGGCCAGCGGCGCCGCGACGAAGTGCACGCCGATGTACAGCGCCAGCGCCCGCGCGAGTTCGCCGGCGCCGCGCCACTGCGCGCCGAACAGCCGCTCGAACACCCACGGCCCGATCGCCCACAGCAGCAGCACCAGCGGCGCGGCGATCGCGGCCAGGCCGGCCATCACGCGCCGCACGGCCGCGCGCCCCTCGCGCGTGACGCGCAGCGGCGCGTGCGCGTCGGCGTCGTGAGCGACGGACGCGCCATGCGCCGCCAGTTGCGGATACAGCGCCTGCGACACCGCGCCGCCCACCAGCGTGGCAGGCGCCTTCAGGTAGCGCAGCGCCAGTCCCCAGAAGCCAGCCGCGACCGGACCCTGCCAGGCGGTCAGCAGCGCGATGGCGGCGGTGTCCTGCAGCGCGCCAGTGAACGCGTGCGGCGTGTTCAGCAGCGGGAAGTCCCGATAGCGCCGCGCGAGCTCGCGCCAGCGGCCGGACGCGGGTTGCGCGTCGTCCTTCAGCGGCAGCCGCAGCATCGCGGCAGCGGCGGCGGCCGCGGCGATCGGCGCGACGATCAGGCCCTGCACGCCCGCGCCCAGCAACGCCGCCCCGGCCTGCGCGAGCGACGCGCCACCGTACTGCGCGACCCGCGCGATCGCCAGGGCGCGGTAAGCCTGCGCCCGCGTCGCCCACAGCGTGGCCAGCGACAACCAACCCAGCACCGCGACAGCCACCGGCAGCCACGCCGTCCAGCCCTGCGACGACCCCGCGAACCACGCGGCCGCGCCGATCGCGCTGGCCAGCGTCACGCCCGCGAGCACGCGCAGGCACAGCGCGCGCAACGCCGCGGCGTCGGCGGCGTCGCCCACCAGCGGCAGCGCGAACTCGTAGCGCGCGCAAGCCACGACGGCGAGGTTGGCCGACACCGCCGCGAACAGGTGATACAGCCCGAACTGCTGCGGCGTGTACAGGCGCGTGAGCCACGGCCCCAGCAGCAACGGCAGGGCCTGCGCGACGGCGCCGCCGGCGACGAGCGTCAGCACCGCGCGCAGCAGGCCGCGGCTAGCCGGTGCCGTCACGGCAGGGTCACTGCCCGCGCCGGCCGACGGCCGCGGCCAGCGCCGCGACCACGCGGTCCATGTCGGCGTCGGACAGGTCGGCGCTCATCGGCAGGCTCATGACCTCGTCGGCGGCGGCGATCGCCACCGGGCAGCTGTCCGGATTGCCGTACTGCACGTAGGCCGGCTGGCGGTGCAGCGGCTTCGGATAGTGCACCGCGGTGGGCACGCCGGCCTCGGCCAGCGCCGCCTGCACGCGCGCACGGTCCGCGACGCGCACCGTGTACTGGCCCCAGACGCTGTCGCGGTCGGGGCGCACGGTCAGCGTCGTCAGGTTCAGCGGCGCGAGGCGCTCGTGGTAGCGCGCGCCGAGCTCGCGCCGGCGCTGCAGCTCCCAGTCGAGCCGGCCCAGCTTGGCCAGCACGACGGCGCACTGCAGCGTGTCCATGCGGCCGCCGACACCCACCCGGGTATGCGTGTAGCGCGCGCTCTGGCCGTGCACGCGGATCTCGCGCGCCGCCTGCGCCAGCGCGTCGTCGCTGGTGAAGATGGCGCCGCCGTCGCCGTAGCAGCCCAGCGGCTTGCTGGGGAAGAAGCTGGTGCAGCCGATGGTCGACAGGTTGTTGCTGCGCTTGCCCTTGTACGTCGCGCCGTAGCTCTGGGCCGCGTCCTCGATCACCGGCAGCCCGTGGCGCGCGGCGATCGCGTTGATCTCGTCCATGTCGGCGCACTGGCCGTACAGGCTCACCGGCATGATCGCCTTCGTGCGCGGCGTGATCGCGGCCGCTATCTTCGAGGCGTCGATGTTGCAGGTGTCGGGCTCGATGTCGACCCACACCGGCACGCCGCCCAGCAGCACGATGGTCTCGGCGGTGGCGGCGAAGGTGAACGGCGTCGTGACGACCTCGTCGCCCGGCTTCAGGTCCAGCGCCATCAGCGCGATCAGCAAGGCCTCGGTGCCGCTGGCGACCGTGACGCAGTGCTTCGCGCCGGTGTGCGCGGCCAGCGCGGTCTCGAGCTCCTTGACCTCGGGGCCCATGATGTACTGGCCGTGATCCAGCACCTTCTGCATGCGCACGGCGATCTCGTCGCGCAGCACGCGGTACTGGGCCTTGAGGTCGATGAATTCGATCTTGCCTTGCGGCGGGAGCGGAGCGTTCATGGTCGTGTGTCGGGTCAGGAGATCAGCGACAGCACGCGGCCGTCGAGGCGATAGCGGTCGCCGTTGTTCGGGCAGGTGGTCTCGATGGTCTGGCCGGCGGGCGCCGACAGCGGCAGCTCCAGGCGCTCGCCGAAGCGGCTCATCCAGCCGATCTGGCGCGCGGGCACGCCCACCACCAGCGCGAAGTCGGGCACGTCCTTCTGCACCACCGCGCCGGCGCCGACGAAGGCGTGGCGGCCGACGGTGACGCCGCACACCAGCGTCGAGTTGGCGCCGAGGGTGGCCCCCTGGCGCACCAGCGTGCGGCGGTACTCGTTCTTGCGCACGACGGCCGCGCGCGGGTTGTAGACGTTGGTGAACACCATGCTGGGCCCGCAGAACACGTCGTCCTCCAGCGTCACCGCGTCGTACACCGACACGTTGTTCTGGATCTTGACGTTGTCGCCGATGGCCACGTCGTTGCCGACGAACACGTTCTGCCCGAACGAGCAGCCCGCGCCGATGCGCGCGCCGCCGCTGATGTGTACCCAGTGCCAGACGCGGCAGCCGTCGCCGAGGACGGCGCCGTCGTCGACGATCGCGGTCGGGTGGATGATGGTGGGCATCAGTACTCGAGCGGGAGATTGACGCGCTTGCCGTCGCGCGCCGACAGGTACATCGCGATCAGCAGCTCCAGCGACTTCAGGCCCTCGCGGCCGTCGGTCTCGGGCTGCGCCTCGCCGCGCAGCGTGTTGATGACGTTGTCGTAGTACAGCGGGTGGCCGAAGCCGTAGACGGAAGTCGTCTGGTAGCTCGCGTCCTCGCGCCCGGCGTCCATCGGATGCGGCTCGGCGAAGGTCCACTGCTGGATCTCGTTGACCGCCACCCCGCCGATGCGCACCGTGCCCTTCTCGCCCAGGATGGTGATCGAGCCTTCCAGGTTCTTCGGGTACGTCAGCATCGTGACGTTGAGCGTGCCCATCGCGCCGTTGCGCCACTTGAGCGCGGCCACGCCGGTGTCCTCGACCTCGATGTTGCGCGCCAGCGTGCCGGTGTAGGCCATCACGCTCTCGACCGGGCCGCCGATCCAGTCCAGCAGGTCGACGTAGTGGCTGGCCTGGTTCATGAAGGCGCCGCCGTCGAACTCCCAGGTACCGCGCCAGGCGGCCGAGTCGTAGTACTCCTGCGGACGCGTCCAGAACACGTTGACGCCGATCGAGTAGACGCGGCCGAAGCGGCCCAGCTCCATCGCCTGCTTGAGCATCTGCAGCGTCTTGTTGCGCCGGTTCTGCTTGACGACGAACAGGCGCACGCCGGCCTCGTCGCAGGCGCGCACCATCGCCAGGCCGTCCTGCCAGCGCGTGGCCATGGGCTTTTCCGTCATCACGTTGAAGCCGGCGCGCGCGCACTGGATCACCTGCTGGGAGTGCAGCCCGCTGGGCGTCGTGACGATGACGCAGTCGGGCGTCTCGGCCGCCAGCATCGCCTCCAGGCTGGGATAGCCGCGCGCGCCGGTGCGCTCGACGGCCGCCGCCAGCTTGGCCGGGTCGGTGTCGCACACCGCGACCAGCTCGGCCCGCTCGGCATGCACCTTGATCGACTCCATGTGGTTGGCGGCGATGCGGCCGCAGCCGGCCAGGGCGAAGCGCACCTTGCGGCCGGCGACGGGGGCGTGGGTGTTGGGGCGAAGACTGTGGGCGGACATGGAACTTCCGGGAGGAGCCGGGCGCGCGGGAAACAGGCCTGCTCGCGGCCGCCGCGCGCTCGCGCCCGCGCGTGACGCGGGCGGGTGGGTGAACGAAGGGAATCCGCGATTTTAGGTCAGCCGGGCGGGACGGCGAAAGCGCGTCGCCGCGTCAAGGCGCGGAATCCCGTGGGTTCCACGTAAAATCGCGGGTTCTCCCTGGCAGCCCGCGCTGCCGCTTCCTGCCGGCCGACGGGCCGGCACCCTCCCCTCCCGCATCGATTCCCAAGCATGGACACCACGACGCCCACCCCGCCGCTCGACGAGAACAAGCTGATTGCGGAGCGTCGCGAGAAACTGGCCGCGATCCGGGCCCAGGGCGGCGTGGCGTTCCCGAACGACTTCAAGCCCGCCAACCGCGCGGCCGACCTGGTCGCCAAGTACGGCCAGCTGACCAACGAGGAACTGGAGCCGCAGGACATCCAGGTCAGCGTCGGCGGCCGCATGATGCTCAAGCGCACCATGGGAAAGGCGTCGTTCTGCTCGCTGCAAGATGCGACGGGCCGCATCCAGTTGCGCGTCGCCATCGATAACGTCGGCGAAGAGGTCTACAGCGCGTTCAAGCACTGGGACCTGGGCGATATCCTGGGTGCGGAAGGCACGCTGTTCATCACGAAGACCGGCGAACTGACGATCAAGGTCATGAAGCTGCGCTTGTTGACCAAGTCGCTGCGTCCGCTGCCGAGCGACTGGTACGGCGTCGCCGACCAGGAAGTCAAGTACCGCCAGCGGTATGTCGACCTCATCACCGACGCTGACGCCCGCAAGCGCTTCCGCGCGCGCAGCGCCGCGCTCGGCCAGATCCGCGCCTTCATGGTCGCCAACGGCTTCATGGAAGTCGAGACGCCCATGCTGCACCCGATCCCGGGCGGCGCGAACGCCAAGCCCTTCGTCACGCACCACAACGCGCTCGACCAGGCGATGTACCTGCGCATCGCGCCCGAGCTCTATCTCAAGCGCCTGATCGTGGGCGGCTTCGAGCGCGTGTTCGAGATCAACCGCAGCTTCCGCAACGAAGGCATCTCGGTTCGGCACAACCCCGAATTCACGATGATGGAGTTCTACGCGGCGTACTGGAACCACCACGACCTGATGGACTTCACCGAGCAGGTGCTGCGCCACGCCGCCATCGCCGCCACCGGCTCGGCCGCGCTCACGTACGCAGGCAAGGAAGTGCACCTGGACAAGCCGTTCGCCCGCCTGACGGTGCGCGACTCGCTGGTCGAGCACTGCGGCCTGACCGTCGCGCAGACCGAGGACAAGGCCCTGCTGCGCCAGCGCATCGTGGCCGCCGGCGAGAAGGCGCCCGAGCACTGGACGCTGGCCGAGCTGCAGTTCGGCCTGTTCGAGGCCGAGGTCGAGGCCAAGCTGTGGCAGCCGACCTTCATCATCGACTACCCGGTCGAGGTGAGCCCGCTGGCGCGCGCGTCCGACACCGACCCGGCCATCACCGAGCGCTTCGAGCTGTTCATCACCGGCCGCGAGTACGCCAACGGCTTCTCCGAGCTGAACGACGCCGAGGACCAGGCCGCCCGCTTCCAGGCCCAGGTCGCCAACAAGGACGCCGGCGACGAGGAGGCGATGTTCTACGACGCCGACTTCATCCGCGCGCTCGAGTACGGCATGCCGCCCACCGGCGGCTGCGGCATCGGCATCGACCGCCTGATGATGCTGCTGACCGACAGCGCCAGCATCCGCGACGTGATCCTGTTCCCGGCCTTGCGGCACGAAGGTTGAGGTTGCCGGACGGATACGTCTGGCCGTATCGGCCGGCGGTACCCGAAGTCCTGCTGCACCGCGCAAAGGAGCGTCGTCGCGCCGCTGCGTTGACGCCGCCTTAACGCCAGCTTCGCGCGGGATTTCGCGGCGTCAACGATCCTCGAAAATCGATCGAGAAAATTTACGCGATCCCGATTGACCGGCGCGGGGACGAGCGTTAGCGTTGATGCTCCCCTTCCCGCCAGGAGGTCTGCCGTGGATTCACGACTGCAGGAACTCGACGAGATCGAGGCGAGCGTCTGGAGCGAGCTCGAACGATGCGTGGCGACGCGGCCGCGCAGCGAGCCCGGCGAGGATGCCCACGAGCCGCCGCACGAGTGGCGCGTGGCCGTGCTGGCCACCGTCGACGACGGCCAGGCCGACGCCCGCAGCCTGGTGCTGCGCGAGGTGGACGCGGCCGAGCGCCGCCTGATCTTCTACACCGACGCGCGCTCGCCCAAGGTGCGCCAGATCGAGCAGTCGCCGCAGGGCACGCTGATCTTCTACAGCCGCGAGCTCGGCTGGCAGCTGCGCATGCAGGTGCGGCTGCACGTCGAGACGGCGGGGCTGGCCGTGTCCTCGCGCTGGGCCAGGCTGCAGACCTCGGCCGGCGCGCGCGACTACCAGGCCGTCGCCGCGCCGGGCCGTCCGCTCGACGCGCCGCTGTCGGAGCTGGGCGTCCGCGGTCACTTCGCGATGATCGAGGCGATGGCCGAGACGGTGGACTGGCTGGAGCTGCATCCCGCAGGCCATCGCCGCGCGCTGCTCGGCGGCCACGGCTCGCGCTGGGTTCAGGCCTAGCGGCGCGACGTCGCGCCGAGGCCGCCGACGCGCTTCGCGTCTCGCGCCGCCAGGTGACCGACGGGTGCTGCGCCATCCCCAGGACGAGCAAGGACAGATACGCGCCGTTACGCGGTCCCCGCCATCGAAAGGGGGATGATCGCGGCATGCATCTTCCGGTTCCCGCTCGTCTCCGGCCCGCCGCGCCCGCCGCCGTCCTCGCCGCGCTGCTCGCGGGCTGCGCCACCCATGCGCCCAGGCCTGCGCCGGCGCCCGAGCCGCGCCGCGCCGAGCAGCCCACCGACACCGGCGTGCCGCCGGCCGCCATGCGCGCGCTGGGCCAGCGCTTCCCCGGGCTGCGTCCGGTCGGCCACAGCGCCGGCCACCTGCAGGTCGACGATGCCGACGATCTCGCCGTCGTGCTGGCGCCGCCGGGCCAGTCCAGCGAGCCGATCGTCGCCGTGCTGGTGACGGGCGCCGCCGGCGAGTACCGCGTCGCGACGGCCAGCAAGCCGGTGGCGCCGGGCTGCGACACCTGCACGACCACCGTCGACATCGCGCACAAGCGGCTGTCGGTGCACGTGATGCGGCCGTCGGATCCGGAGTTCGAGCGCGTCACCTGGCAGTTCGGCTACACCGACGACGCGCTGCGCCTGGTCGGCGTCACCGCGGCGCAGCCAGCCGGCGACGACCCGATCGCGCACGGCTACGCGATCACCACCAACCTGCTCAACGGCGCGAAGCTCGACACGCTCGATCCGACGCAGAGCGATCCGTCGCGCCGGCGCGAACTCCGGTCGACCGTGCCGCCGCGGCGCGCCATCGCGTTCGACACCTTCGACTTCACGCCGCAGGCCCTGGCCCCGGAACTGCGGCGCCAGCCGGTGGCGGCGTTCGAGCCGGCGGAGTCGCTGCCCGCCGCGGCGACCGCGTTGTTGCGGTCGCGCTTCCCCGGCGCCGTCGTGCAGGCGCGCAGCGCCGGCCCGCTGCGCCCGGACGGCCCGCGCGACCTCGCCGTCGTGCTCGACCCGCCCGGCGGCGGCGACACCGACGCCCTGCTCGCGCTGCTGCTCGCGCAGCCCGACGGCAGCCTGAAGCTGGGCCCGGTCAGCGGGCCGCTCAAGCCCGGCTGCCCCGGCTGCGAGGTGCAGGTGCTGATCGCGCACCAGGCCCTGGTCGTGCAGACGACGAGCACCGACGGCGCGGGCATGCGCATCGTCGGCTGGCAGTTCATGGCGGCGCCCAAGGACAAGTCCGGCGCGCTGCGCCTGGTGGGCGTGCGCACCGTGCTGGCCAGCCGCGGCGCCGATTCCAGCCGACGCTACGTCAACACCGCCAACCTGCTCACGGGCGACAAACTGGACGTGGTCGAAGACGTCGTGCGCGGCCGCCGCAAGCGCGCCGAGCACGCGAGCAAGGTCGCCGTGCGCGCGACCCTGCCGCTGCAGGGCTTCGTGTTCGACGCCGGCAGGTTCGACGCGGAGACGCGCCGCGACTTCAATCCCTGACGTCTGGCCGCCTTCCCCGTCGAGCCGGGCGCGAAGCCCGGTCGCGCCCGGTCAGCGGTGCTTGAACACCGGCTTGCGCTTCTCGAGGAAGGCCGCCATGCCCTCCTGCTGGTCCTCGGTGCCGAACAGCGAATGGAACAGGCGGCGCTCGTAGGCGATGCCGTCGGTCAGGCCGGTCTCGAACGAGCGGTTGACCGCGTCCTTGGCCAGCATCACGCTGGGCAGGCCGAGGCCGCACAGCTGCTCGGCGATGGCCAGGGCCTCGGTCATCAGCTGGTCGGCGGGCACCACGCGCGAGACCAGGCCGGAGCGCTCGGCCTCGGCGGCGTCCATCATGCGGCCGGTGAGCACCATGTCCATCGCCTTGGCCTTTCCGACCGCGCGCGGCAGGCGCTGCGTGCCGCCGGCGCCGGGCACGATGCCCAGCTTGATCTCGGGCTGGCCGAACCGGGCGGTGTCGGCGGCGATCATCATGTCGCACATCATCGCCACCTCGCAGCCGCCGCCCAGCGCGAAGCCGGCCACGGCGGCGATCACGGGCTTGCGCACCTGGCGCATGGTTTCCCAGTTGCGCGAGATGTGGCCCTTCATGAACGCGTCCATGTAGCTGTACCTGGCCATCGTCGTGATGTCGGCGCCGGCGGCGAACGCGCGCTCGTTGCCGGTGAGCACGATGGCCCCGATGCCGTCGTCGGCGTCGAAGGCCAGCAACGCGGCGCCGAGCTCGTCCATCAGCTGGTCGCTGAGCGCGTTCATCTGCTTGGGCCGGTTCAGGCGGATGACGCCGGTCTTGAGCGGGCCGGCGCCGACCGTCTCGGTGAGGATGCATTCGTAGGTCACGGCGGGTCTCCTGGGTGGCTATGGGTGGAAGGTCTCGTCAGCGAAGCATGGCCTGGCTGGCGGCGCCGTCCGCGGGCACGGGCGCGGCCTGAAGCGGCAGCGCGGCTAGCGACAGGTCGGCGTAGTTCTTGTCGTCGAGCGGCAGCAGCACGCGCACCGGCAAGTATTGCAGCGTCGGCGCGGTCCAGAACTCGAACGGATATTCGTTGGCGCGGCGCGGGCCTTCGCGCACCGGCACCAGGTGGATCGCGTCGATGGGGCCGAACGGCAGCGCGATGGTCTCCGTGCCCTCGACGCGGTAGCGCCACCGGTGCACGCCGTGCGTCAGGGCCAGCGGGATGTCGATGAACGTGCCGGGGCGCGCCAGCTCGGGCCGCGTCGTGAACAGCCACACGAACTGCACGAACTGGCTGGCCTGGTCCTGCGTCTGCGGGAACCTGATCATGCGGTTGCCGTTGGGCAGCAGCACCTCGTCGTCGGTGAACTCGATGCGGCTCGTGCGCGGCGCCACCAGCGGCAGCTCCAGCGTCTCGTCGTAGTGCTGCGGGCTCAGCCCCTGGTCGGTGATCTGGCCGTCGCTGAAGACGCGGCGATCGAAGAACGGCGCGACGTGGACGTCGAACTGCACCTGGTAGTGCGCCCCGGCGCGGCGCCACTCGACGACGGACTTGCCGTACAGCGGCCCGCCGCGGTACAGGCCGGACAGCGTGTAGGTGAGCCGCGTCGACGGCGGCCAGGACAGCGGCCTGCGCTCCGCGCCCGCGACCGGCCGCACGGCGTTCGCGCCGCTCGCGGCGACGGCCGTCGCGGACGCGGCGCTCGCTGCGCTCGCCGCGATGGCCGCGACCGCGCTGGCGCGGGCCTGCGCCGCGGAGGCCGCCGACGCCGCCTCGGCCGCGCGCTGCGCCGTCTCCAGGCGGTCGGCCAGCGCGAGTGCCTCGTCCCGGAGCTGCTGGCGCGCGGAGGACGCGGCGTCGGACTCCGCGGCCGCGCTGGCGGGCGCCGAGCTCGCGCGCAGCGGTCGCACCGCGCGCCGCGTCCGCGGCGCCGGCGCGGGCGGCGGCGCGGCCACCGGCGGCTCGGCGGGCGGCGCCGTCGGCTGCAGCTGCTGCGAGAACGTGATCTCGATGCGCCGGTGCTGCGGCGACGCGTTCCAGCCGATGACGCCGGACAGCACGCGCAACCCGAACAGCGCGTGCGCCAGCAACACCGCGAGGATCAGCCCGTACCAGGCGGCGCGACGTCCTCGCGGTTCGCGCCAGGGGGAATGCACCCTACTTGCCCAGCCAGGCGGCGCGGCGTGCGAGCGTCGCGGCAGTGGGGTTCGCGGCCAGCTTCAGGCCGCGCGAGGCGGCGTCGTTGCGGCGGTCCGCCGCGCGTTCGGCGACGCGCAGCGTGCGCACGCGCTGCTGGCGCACGACCAGCAGCTCGAACGCCGCGCCGGTGCGGACCCAGGACAGCGCGTCGTCGAGCCGGCGCACGCGCCAGCCGTCGACGGCCAGGATCTCGTCGCCGGCCGACAGCCCCGCCGCCGCCCCGGCGCCGCCGGCCAGCACCGACTTCACCTGGATGCCGGTGACCGGTCCCTCGGACAGGCGCAGGCCCAGCTCGGTGGCGAGCGTCAGCGGCTCGGTCTCGGGCTCGACGCCCACGCGGGCGAGCGCCGGCAGCACGTCGAGCTCGCCGCGCTGGTGCACCCACTCGCGCAGGTCCGCCGCGATCGCCCTGCCGCCGAGGCGGGCGACCGTCTTCAGGATCAGCTCCTCGGTGACCGCGCCGCCCGGCGCCTCGCGCCACAGCGCGCGCATGACGTCGTCCAGCGTCGCCTTGCCGCCGGCGCGCAGCGCCAGGTCCAGCCGCAGCGCCACCAGCGAGCCCTTGGTGTAGTAGCTGACGGTCGAATTGGGCGTGTTCTCGTCGGCGCGGTAGTACTTGATCCAGGCGTCGAAGCTCGCCTCGGCCACGCTCTGCACGTGCTGGCCCGGCGACTGGCGCACGCCGTTCATCGCGCGGCCGACCAGCTTGACGTAGCGCGCCGCGTCGACCAGCCCCGCGCGCAGCAGGAACAGGTCGTCGTAGTAGGACGTGAAGCCCTCGAAGAACCACAGCAGCTGCGTGTAGTTCTCGCGCGTGAAGTCGTAGGGCAGGAACTCCGCCGGCTTCAGGCGCTTGACGTTCCAGGTGTGGAAGTATTCGTGGCTGATCAGGCCCAGCAGCGTGACGTAGCCGTCGCTGGTGGCGGCCACGCCCTGGCGCGGCAGGTCCTTGCGCGCGGCGATCAGCGCGGTGCTGGCGCGGTGCTCGAGGCCGCCGTAGCCGTCCTCGGTGGCGTACAGCATGAACACGTAGCGCGCGAACGGCGGCTTGCCGCCCTCGTGCCAGAAGCGGATCTCCTCGTCGCAGATGCGCTTGGTGTCGGCCAGCAGGCGCTCGCCGTCGAACTGCGGCCACGCGCCGGCGACCACGAACTCGTGCACCACGCCGCCGGACGTGAACTCGCCGCGCCAGAACGGACCCAGCTCGAACGGGTGGTCGGCCAGCTCGTCGTAGTCGGCCGACTCGAACACCTGCGTGCGCGCCGGCACCGCCTTCGCGCCCTTGCCCGGCTTGGGGCTCTTCGCGCCGGGGTCGATGCGCGTCATCGCGGTGGCGACGTCCCAGCCCGCGGGCAGGCGGTGCAGCTCGATGCGCTGCGGCTCGGCGGTGCGGCCCTCGACGGCCAGGCACAGGCTGGTCGCGTTGAAGAAGCCGCGGTCGTCGCCGAGCCAGGCCGTGCGCACCGACGGGTCGAACGCGTAGGCGAAGTAGGTGACGACCAGCGCGCCGCGGCCCGAGGTCGCCACGCTCCAGCGATCCTTGGCCAGCTGCTCGACGGGCCGCGGCTGCGCGCCCTGGCGCGCCTCCAGCAGGCTGAGATGGCGCGAGAACTCGCGCACCATGTAGCTGCCGGGGATCCATACCGGCAGGCTCAGCTGCTGCACGGGCGCGGGGTCGGCGATGGTCAGAGTGACCTTGTACTGGTGGGCCGCGGCGTCGGCGACCTCGATGCGGTAATGGATCATTCGGCGGTCGGTTGGGGAGTCGGTGTCATCGAGCGGGGATCGTGGAGATCAGCCCTTCTTCGCGGCAGCGACCTCGTCCAGCCGCTTGTTCAGGTGCGGCAGGTCCGCGTTGCCCGCGAAGCGCGAACCGTCCTCGAAGATGATGGCCGGCGTGTAGTTCAGGTGGTGGCGAAAGGCCAGCTCGAGGTTGCGCTCGATCGCCTGCACGTCGCACGAGCCCATCGGGCGCGGCGGCATCACGCCGTTGAGCATCCAGTCGCGCCAGGTCTGCGCGTTGTTCTTCGAGCACCAGATCGTGCGCGCCTTGGCCACCGAGTCGTCGCCGAGGATGGGGATCAGGAAGGTGTAGATCGTCACGTCCTTGAGCTGCATGAAGCTGCGCTCGGCGTCCTTGCAGTAGTGGCAGTTCGGATCCTCGAACACCACCATCTTGCGCGCGCCGTTGCCCTGCTTGAAGACGATCGCGTCGGCGTACGGCAGCTTGGGCACTTCCTTCTGCATCAGCTTGGTCAGGCGCTCGTCGGTGACGTCGACCTTGTTCTTCGCGTCGAGGATGTGCCCGTCGGGCAGCTGGCCGCTGCTGGCGGCGTCCCGCGACGGGTAGATCAGGTAGTTGCCCTGCTCGTCGGAATAGATGATGTCCGCGCCCACGCGCAGCTCGTACAGGCCGGCGATGGGCGTCTTGCTGATCTCGTCGATGGCCGGCCCCTTCGGGTTGCGCTGGGCCCAGTTGCGGCGGATGGCCGCGTCGTCGGACCAGGCGGACAGGCAAGCGAGCGCCAGCGAGCCGGCGAGGAGGAGGCGCAATGCGCTGGCGAACTTGTTCATGCGGGTCATTCCCGAAGTGAGGCGCTCACGAGCCGAGGGCGCGCGAGACGAGGAAGCGTTTCAGGGGGGCGAGCTGGTCGACCAGCGTCATGCCGTGGTTGCGCAGCTCGCGCAGGCCGGGCGCCGGCGCGCAGAACAGCTGCCACAGGCCGTCGACGGCGCCGGCCATCGCGCGCGTGGGCCACAGGCGGGCGCGGGCGTAGCGGCGCAGCAGCGCCTCGTCGCCGAGCGCGCGCCAGGACTCGCGTTCGGCGATCACCTTCGCCAGCGCCGCCACGTCGCCCAGGCCCAGGTTCAGGCCCTGGCCGGCCAGCGGATGGATGACGTGGGCCGCGTCGCCGACCAGCGCCCAGCCGGAGCCGACGACCTCGGCGGCGCTGGCCTGCATCAGCGGCCAGGTGGCGCGCGGGCCCTTGACCTGCAGCTTGCCGGCGGCGCCGCCGGTCGCGGCAGCCAGCGCGTCGTCGAAGTCGGTGTCGCTGGCCTGCACGAGGTGCTCGGCCTCGGCCTGCGGCATCGACCAGACGACGCCGTACGAGCATTCGGGCTGCGGCCGGTCGAACGGCAGCAGCGCCAGCACGTCGGGCGCGCGGAACCACTGGCGGGCGACGCCGGCGTGCGCGACGTCGGACACCACGCGCGCCGCCAGCGCGCTGTGGCCGTACGAATGGCGCTCGAACCGCACGCCCAGCCTGTCGCGCGCGGCGGCAGCCTTGCCTTCGGCGACGACCGCCAGCGCCGCCTTCGCGTCGGCGTCGACCACGTGCACCGCGGGCGCGAAGCGGATGGCGGTCTCGAGCACCTGCTCCAGCTCGGCCGCGTCGACGATCCAGGCCAGCGCCGGCACCGTCTGCTGCCAGGCCGAGAACGCCAGCGCGCCCTGGCCGTCGCCGGCGATGCGCATGTCGTAGACGGGGGTGCGGGCGTCCGGCGCCATGCCGTCCCACACCTTGAGCTCGCTCAGCAGCTCGACCGAGGCGGCGTTGAGCGCGTAGGCGCGGACGTCGGCGCGCTGCTCGCCGCCGGCCGGCGCGGCCGGGCGAGCGTCGACGCCCACGCTCAGGCCCTGGCGGGCCAGCTTCAGGGCCAGCGCGCGGCCGACGATGCCGCTGCCGTGGATTCGTACGTCGATCTTGGACATTCCGCATTGTAGGTAGACCCGCGTGAAGCCGTTGCCAAGGGGGACAACCGTCTAAAATGCCGGGTTTCCCCCACGAACGCCCCGTCCGGGCGCCGCGCCACGCCGCGGCAACGAAAGAATCGACATGAGTCTCAAGTGCGGCATCGTCGGCCTGCCCAACGTCGGCAAGTCCACCCTGTTCAACGCCCTGACCAAGGCGGGCATCGCCGCCGAGAACTACCCGTTCTGCACGATCGAGCCCAACGTCGGCATCGTCGAGCTGCCCGACGCGCGCCTGCAGGTGCTGTCGGACATCGTCTCCGCGCAGCGCGTCGTGCCGGCCATCGTCGAGTTCGTGGACATCGCCGGCCTGGTGGCGGGCGCGTCCAAGGGCGAAGGCCTGGGCAACCAGTTCCTGTCGCACATCCGCGAGACGGACGCCATCGTCAACGTCGTGCGCTGCTTCGAGGACGACAACGTCGTGCACGTCAACGGCAAGGTCGACCCGATCTCCGACATCGAGGTCATCCAGACCGAGCTGTGCCTGGCCGACCTGGCCAGCGTCGAGAAGCAGCTGCAGCGCAGCACCAAGGTCGCGCGCGCCGGCGACAAGGAAGCCGCCAAGCTGGTCGCCATCCTCGAGAAGTGCCGCGCCGCGCTCGACGAAGCGAAGCCCGTGCGCAGCCTGGACTTCACGAAGGAGGAGCAGCCCCTCGTCAAGTCGCTGTTCCTGATCACCGCCAAGCCGGCGATGTTCGTGGGCAACGTCGCCGACGACGGGTTCGAGAACAACCCGTTCCTCGACCGCCTGCGCGACTACGCCGCGGCGCAGAAGGCGCCGGTCGTCGCGATCTGCGCCAAGACGGAAGCCGAGCTGGCCGACATGGAGCCCGAGGACGCCGCGCTGTTCCTGGCCGAGATGGGCCAGTCCGAGCCCGGCCTGAACCGCCTGATCCGCGCCGCCTTCACGCTGCTGGGCCTGCAGACCTACTTCACCGCGGGCGTCAAGGAAGTGCGCGCCTGGACGGTGCCCGTGGGCGCCACCGCCCCGCAGGCCGCCGGCGTGATCCACACCGACTTCGAGAAGGGCTTCATCCGCGCCCAGACCATCGCCTACGACGACTACGTCGCCTTCAAGGGCGAGCAGGGCGCGAAGGACGCCGGCAAGATGCGCGCGGAAGGCAAGGAGTACGTCGTCAAGGATGGCGACGTGCTGAACTTCCTGTTCAGCAGCTGAGCAGTCCCCGAGACACCGCCTACAGCCAGTACGGCGAGATACAGGCAGTTCCGACGATCGCAGTTTTCAGAAGCACCATTTCGAATGCGCCGCACGCTCCTTGTTTTGTCCGCAGCAACCTTGTTCAGCCTGGGCGCATGCAACAGCATGCCCACGGTCGGACCCAGCCAGCGGGAAATCACCGCAGCCGCCCAGGACAGCCAAGGCGTCCAGGTCATCGATGTCGACGACGCGGTCGTCCATCGCCTGCGCGAGCAGCGCACTCAACAGCAATTTTCCGAGGCGCTGGGCACCTCGGTGGGCGGCGACCTAACGATCGGCGCTGGCGATGCGCTGCAGATCAACCTGTGGGAGTCGCCCCCGGCCGCCCTCTTTGGCGGGAGCGCGGCGGAAGTTCAAGGCGCTCCGAGCACGGCGAAGGCCGTGACACTACCTGAGCAGATCGTGGATCGCGAGGGCTACATCACTGTGCCGTTCGCCGGGCGCATCAAGGTTGCAGCGCTCTCGCCTCGTGCAGTGGAGCAGGAGATCGTCCAGCGACTGGATGGGAAGGCGAACCAACCGCAGGCCATGGTGCGCGTGCTGCGCAATGCCTCTTCGAACGTCACGGTCGTTGGCGAAGTCGCCACGAGCCTGCGCATGCCACTGACTGACAGTGGTGAACGGGTGCTGGACGCTCTCGCCGCTGCAGGAGGCGTTCGTCAGCCCGTTAACAAGATGACGCTACAGATCACGCGCGGCAATCAATATGTCGCCATGCCGCTCGATCTCGTGATTCGCGATCCGAAGCAGAACGTCCCGCTGCAAGCGGGCGACGTCGTTACGGCCATCTTCCAGCCCCTCAGCTTCACAGCGCTCGGTGCGACGGGCAAGAACGACGAAATCAACTTCGAAGCGCAAGGCATCTCCGTCGCGCAGGCGCTGGCTCGCTCGGGTGGGCTGCTGGACAGCAGATCCGACCCGCAGGGCGTGTTCATCTTCCGCATGGAACCAAAGACCGCACTTGCCTGGCCAACCCAACCCGTTCAAACGACGACGGAAGGCCTTGTGCCAGTTGTCCTGCGGATCGATCTCCGCAATCCCAAGAGCTTCTTTCTCATGCAAAGCCTCGCTCTGAACAATCACGACATCCTCTACGTGAGCAATTCGCCCAGCGCCGAGCTTCAAAAGTTCCTGAACCTCATCTTCTCGGTGGTCTACCCCGTGGTAAATGTGACCCAGACGATCAAATGAGTGCCTCTTCCTTTTCCACGCCTATGGCGACATCTGCGGCAGACAGCGCGCCCCGCTCGATCGATCTCATCGTTCCCATCTACAGGAACGCCACTCTGGTTGCCGCATGCGTAGACTCGCTTCTGGCGCACGCCACCGAGATCGCGGACCGCAAGCCCCGCCTAGTGCTGATCAACGACTCGCCCGACGACGCTGAGATCAACGTGCTCCTGAAGCGCTACGCATCGACGTCTTCTGACATCGTCGTTCTGCGAAACGAGGAGAACGTCGGGTTCGTTCGAAGCGTTAATCGCGGGCTGGCCGAGGCGCTTCGGGCCAAGCGCGACGTCGTGCTGATCAACTCGGACACGGTCACGTTCGAGGATACGCTGGCCGAATTGCTCAAGGCGGCTAGCGCCGACCCCCAGATCGGCTTTGCATGCCCGCGATCGAACAACGCGTCGATCAGCAGCCTCCCCCACTTCGTCGGTGGCGTTCTGCCAACGCCGCAGCAGGCACGCGACAACTGGGCACAGATCAGCCGAACCATGCCGGCCTACCACTTTGCGCCAACGGCAGTCGGCTTCTACATGTTCATCTCGTACAAGGTACTGGCTGACCACGGTTTCCTGCGCGAGGACTTCGGCCTGGGCTACGAAGAAGAGAACGAGCTCGTGATGCGAGCGGGTAAGGTCGGCATGCGGGCCATCATCGCCAATCACTCGTTCGCGTACCACGCAGGCTCGGCATCGTTCAAGCTGACGGATCTCGATCTTTCGACGCACAAGCACCAGAACCTCAAGAAGCTGCTGGAAATCCATCCCGAGTTCCTGCGCCTGGTCGGTCGCTATGAAAGCAACCCGCACTTCGTCGCCGAACGAATGATGGGTGGTCTGTTGCGGGACTCCTCGGGCCGACTGAAGGTGGCGTTTGACCTCACGGGCATGGGAAAACACCACAACGGAACGAACGAGCAGGCTATCGCGGTGATGCGCTCGCTCGCCAAGGGACAAAGTCATCGGATCCGGCTCGCCGGCGTGGCCAGTGCAGAGTCCTTCCGCTATCACGGTCTCGACAAGATCGAGGGTCTGACGCGCGAAGAGCCCGGCGCCCCCGGCCTGCATGCCATCGCAATCCGGATGGCACAGCCATTCGACCTCCATCACATCAACGTCCTCGAATCGCTCGCGCCGATCAATCTGTACTCGATGCTCGACACAATCTCGGAGGATTGTGGGCCGCTGGCCGCCGAGAGCGACTTCCTGGAACTGTGGGACTACGTATCTCACCACGCGAACGGCCTGTTCTTCAATAGCAGTACGTCCGATCGCGCGTTCTGCATCCGGCACCCTGCGGCTATTCGACAACCGCGCTGGTCGGGTCTGCTTCCGACGCGACTGAGCGGCTATGCGAAGCCCGGACGCGCATCGGCTTCGAGCCACATACTGGTACTCGGTAACCATTTCGCGCACAAAGGCTCCGACACAGCCGCGCGCACCCTTGCCGCGTCCTTCCCAAACATCAGCGTCGTCGGGCTCGGAGCGGAGACGGCGCAACGAGGCAATCTGACGACCTATCGGGCAGGCCTGCTTGAGAGCGAACTCGTCGAACGCCTCTTCACGGATGCCTCAGTCGTCGTGCTTCCTTCGTACGCCGAAGGCTTTGGCCTCGGGTTGATGCACGCATTGGCAGCCGGGCGGCCCATCGTCGCGCGCCGGATCGCGGCAACGGAAGAGATTCTCGCCACGCTGGATGATGTCGAAGGCGTCTTCCTTTTCGATCACAACGCCGACCTCGTCCAGGCTTGTGGCCTCGCCTTGCACGCGGGCCGCAGCGCCGCCCGCGACACACGCACGCATACGTGGGACGACTGGACGAAAGATCTGGCCGACTTCTGCTTCGAAGTCGCCGCGCAAGACGATGTGTTCGATCGGCTGACGGCGCGCATCGCCGCCGGCAATCTGATGCGTCGAGCACGACGCGGCGACGCGTCGGCACCCGCATCTGCCGTTGCTGACGTTTCCAGCCCCACCGGCCACGGTATCGCGTTGGAACTCGATGAGCTGATAGCGCTCGACGGGACGGAATTCGTGCAGCACGCGTACGCAACACTGCTGCTGCGCCAAGCCGATCAGGGTGGTCTTGACGGCTACGTGGCAGACCTCGCGTCGGGCGTCAGCAAGGCGAAGGTGTTGGAGACTTTGTCGAAATCGCCCGAAGGGCGTCAGCGCGGCGTTCAGCTCGCCGGCCTGGATGAATTGCTCACGCAGGAGAAGCCCGTCAAGCGCGCGCCTTTGTACAGGCGGCTTTTCGGCCGCCGAACATGAGCACCGATGTCGAGTGGGAAAAGTGGGGCCAGCGCGACCCCTATTTCGGCGTGATCACGTGGGATCGATTCCGCGCAGACCGGCTGGATGATGCGGCGCGCGCGGAGTTCTTCGCTTCCGGTCAGCGGCACGTCGACTCCGTGCTGGAGTCCTGCAGAAAGTACATTGATCCGCAATTCGCTCCCGCGCGCGTGCTCGATTTCGGATGCGGGGTGGGACGCCTGGTGGTTCCGTTCGCCGCCATGGCCGAGGAAGTGGTGGGCGTGGACATCTCGCCGTCGATGCTTGCCGAAGCAAGGCGCAACTGCGACGCTCGTGGAATCGGCAACGTGGTGCTCGAGTTGTCAGATGACCGCTTGTCGCGGGTGCGCGGCGACTTTGATCTCGTGCACAGTGCCATCGTCCTTCAGCACATCGAGGTGGCGCGCGGCCGACAGATCTTTAGGAGCCTTGTTGAACTCGTGCGCCCGGGCGGCATTGCAGCGCTTCACCTGACCTACGGCAAGTCGTTCTTTCCCGAGACCTTTGGCCAGCCGCCGGCTCCTGCGGCAGCTCCCGCTCCCGCTCCGGCTCCAGCCCAGCCCGAACCTCCGCCGCCGCAGGGGTTGCTCAGACGGCTTTTCGGCGCGCGTCCCGTGGCGACTTCGCCGTTGCCCGAGGACGCGCCCTCGCCGGCCGACACATCGGAGGCGCAGGCGGATCCGCAGATGCTGATGAATCCGTACAATCTAAGCGAGATAGCGTTTCTGATGCAGGGCATCGGCGCCGCTAAGTTCGATGCGGAATTCACGGACCATGGCGGCGAACTCGGCGTGTTCCTGTTCTTTCGCCGTCCAGGGCCTCCGGCCCCGGGAGAGCCCGCGCAGACGGCCGAATCCCTGATCGCCGTTGGCAATTCGCTGCAGGCCGAGGGCCGCTGGGTCGACGCCGTGAAGCACTGGGAAATCGCGCTCAACGCCATGCCAGACAACGCGACGATGCTGCTCGGTCTGGCTGTCGCGCATCTACGCTGCGACGATCTCGCGCGTGCCGAGACGGCATTCGCTCTACTGAGGTCCGCTCACCCCGGCAATCCATGGGGACGAATGGGGATCGGCCTTCTGGCTGAGGCCAGGAAGCAATGGGATGAAGCGCTCGATGCCTATCTGGTGGTCAACAGGGAGCACCCTCGCCATGTGTCCTGCTTGGAAGCCATCGTGCGCGTCTATCAGCGAGCAAACCGCGCCGAAGATGCACGCGACTTCCTGCTTCGATTGCTCGGTCAAGATCCGGAATTGGTGGAAGCCGGGAACATGCTGGCCGGCTTGAGCAAAGGCCGCTAGATCGGCTTCTGCGCGCGTTCGGGCCGACCCCGGCCGTACCTGCGACCTTTGTCTGGCCGCAGGCACTCACCGAAGACTATCGGTCGCCGGCGAAGACGCGCGGGCACGCGTCCACACTGCCCGCTGAACCCGATACGACGACGCTACGCGACTCAGCCTTCAATCCCTTGGCATCCGTAGCGCGCGCGACGAGTTCGTGGGCCCCCGCGGACAGATCGCCCAACGAAAGCTCCGCCTGATACGGCGGCGTCTTGCTCGTGGCAACGACCTTTCCGTCGACCAAGAAATCGACCTGCGGTGCCTCTCCCGAATCGCCGCTCGCAACCGCGTGCACCATCTGGCGAGGCTTCGCAGCGCTGCATCCCAGGGGCCACGTCAGCACGACGTGCGGCGCCGCCGCATGGTGGGCAGCCATTTGGACATGCGCTCCTTTGGCCTGCTGAGCGAGGCTTCGAGCGGTGGCGCGAAACTGCTCGATCAGGGCGTCAGTGAATCCAGGTTCGATGTTGAACTCGGAGTCGGGTGTGTTGTTCGTCTGGTAGGTCGAGGTCTGGTAGAACTCCCAGACCCAGGGCGCGCTGTAGTCCGGCTTCAGCTCCGCGATCCGCTTGAGCATGCGCACCGTGAACGATGCATCGTCGCCCCCGTGCTGCTGCGCGTCGCCGAATTCACCGATGAAGACCGGCTTGCCTGCTTTGCGTGCGGCGCGCACTGTCTCATCCAGCGTGCCGGTGGAACGCATGTCCTTCGTGCCGAAGCGCAAATTCTGCGAATCGGGATAGATGTGGACGCCAATGATGTCGACGGCCGAATGGATGTCGATCAGATTCTTGTCGAACTGCTCGGGCGTATCCGGCTTGAAGTCGGCCTTCCCGTCGATCCACTCGGGGTGCGCCCGCAAGTGCTCCGCCGCCAAGCGAGGAACCGAGAAACCCGACGACAGCTTGACCTGCGGATCAGCCTCACGCGCGACAACCGCCAGCCGTCGAGTGAAGTCGATCAGTTCATCCGTCGTGTAATTGCCCTTTGCGGCACAGTCCCTCTTGCCTTCCTTGCGGCATCGACCGGCTACATCGAGATCGGCCGTCAGGTTGAATTCATTGGTCAGCTCATAGAACAAGATCGTGTTCCGGCCCCGATACCTCTTGACGAACTCGCGGACGTAGCGCGACGCCATTGCATACGACTTTGACTTCGGGTCAGCGACAAGGTCGCGCGTGGTGTCGCCCGTCAAGATCGGGAATTGCGCCGGATTCCACAGCAACCCAAACACGACCCGCAGATGACGCTGCTCGATCGCTGCGACCAATTCATCGAAGCGGCTCCAGTACTTTTGCGGGTCGGTGACCCAAAGCTCCAGCTCACTATGCTGCCCCGGCGCGCTCGGACCGAAACCACTGGCTGAGATGCGCAGGAACGAGGCATCGGCGGCGACGGCATCGTCCATGGCCTTGTTCGCCATCGCGACAGAGACGTTCCGGTATCGGTCCGATCCATCTCCGCCGCCAGCAAAGCCCAGGTATTGCCGGCCCATGTCGAAGGTGTTCAAACCGATCGTCTGCGCCGCGGCAGTCGCAACTAGGCTGAGAAGCATCAAGCCAGCGAAGGCGTTTCTCTTGATTTGCATTCTGTCTCTCCGACCTTGATGACAAGGAGTTCAAGCGGATCGCTGAAAGACCCGCCGCGACATTTCATGCGCAACCCGGCTGTGAGTCAATTCAGCTGGAGGCCAGACTCGGCCACGTCTTTTCAGTAGCTGCCTGGTGCAGCAGCAGGTCGTCCGCGTTGGCCGCAACCAGATGTTCGTAGCCCTCGTCGCCGAGCTCGGACCTCAGCGCCGCCAATCGATCAGTCAGGCTGCGGCTCAGATCGCGGCTTACATTGGCGGCCACGCGGCTGGCACGGAATTCAGGGAACACGGGCTGCAGAAGCCCATTGAGCCGCGTCATCGCGACATCGAACTCCTCAACGATCCCGACGAAGGGCAGGCTGTTCACCGCCTTCAGCGAACGCTCCAACTCGCTGCCGCCTTCGTGCGCGAACATGCGCTCGAAGCGCCAAGTCTGGAAATTGCGGCATTGCCTGTCGCCCGGCATCGCCATCCTAACCTCGCAGTAGCCGGTCATCGAGGTGTGACGAGCCAGCACCGCTTCCCAGCTCTGGCTATCCTGCTTGTGTTCGAAATGGTAGGCCGACGCAATGCGATCAATAGGGTGACGCACGAAGATCAAGGGAATGATCGTCACCCCAGGCACATCCGGAGGCGGCAGTTCTATGGTGTGCGAGGAAAAGGCGACCGCCTCCGGATTGTCCAGGATCCACTGAGTCACTTCCCGAGCATGGGCCTCGGCATTGGCGCGGGGACGTTGGAACTCGCGGGTCACCCACCGTTCACCAAAGTTCTGCTTCAGCACCTCGTCGAGCGAGGTGCCGGCATTCTTGAAAAGATGGTAGTGAAGGATGACGGTGCGGGACATGGGATTTGCCAAGGACAGGGAACCGGTTGATCGGTACGACACGCGGCACGAGCGGAAGGGCGCTGTTCAACTAGGCACCGACCTTTCTCAACCAAATGCTGCCGCCAGTGTTCTTCAGCATCATGGGGTAGTCCGCTTCGACAGACGCGCGATGATTGCGGACGAACCAGTCGTTGAAGAAAACGATCTCGAAGGCGTCGTTGAACATCAAGAACGCCCGCAATCCATAGATCTCGTTCCATGACCGATTCTGCTTGACGATCCATTCCGGGCCGTACTCGAAAGGCCAGAAGATGTCATGGAAATGGATGAAGACGCCCGGCTTCAACGCGGGCAGCACGTTGAAGAGCTCGTGGCAGACATCGCTGCCCGTCTTCATGATGTGGGTCGAATCGACGAACAGGAAATCCCCGCTCTGAAGTTGCGTGAAGACTTCCATGTCGACCGCCTGAACGGTCTTGTCGTGGACGGTGTAGCGGCCCGCGCTGTCCTCGCCAAGAAGCTTATGCAGCAGCGCGGGGTAGGGCTCCACGAAAGTCACGTCGACCTGACCACCAAGGAAGCGATCGATCGTGTCGACAGCACACGCCGAGGAGTAGCCTGAGCCGACCTCGACAAGGCGCTTCGGTCGGAATCGCCTCAACATCGCGTGAAGGATGCTGCCATCACCGTAGCTGAACGCGCTGTTGCGGAAGTGGTAGCGCGAGCGCGGCTCGGCATCCTCGGGGAAATCAATCTCACGGAGGAGCGGAACCATCTCGCTCCACAGCCGCTGCATTCCGGCGTCATCCACCTTGATGCCTGCCGGCATGATATTGGGCTGAACCACGCCATACTGTTGGCGAACCTGCTCCACGTCGACGATGGGGCTGTAGAAGTGACCGGGCGGGACGAACAGCGCCTTTTGTTTGGCATCGAGATTCACGAATTCCGCACAAGCCAGGAGCTCCGTCGCCAAGCCCGTCCAATCCAAACCATCGGACATGCGCTTCTGCCAATGTTCGATTTCAGGTGCTCGCGGCGTTCGATGAAGAAAGCCTTGGTACAGCAATTCGATCTGTTCTGAGGAAGTCATCACGCAGCGTCTCGTTGAGCGAGGAAAATACAAATCCGACGGAGGCTAGTGCCCCGACCGCAAAACCAGTCCATTGGTGTCCGGTGGGGCAAAGATGTCGACCATTTCCATCGCGGACTGCATCAGCTTCTGGCCCCTTGCAAACCCGAACTCCTGGCGCGCATAGGCACGCGCCGCGTCGCTCATCCTGGCCCAGGCGGCCTCGTTCGCGTAGACCGCGGCAATGCCATCGACCCAAGCTTCTGGCGTATCCGCGACGAGAACCTCCAGCCCGTCGCGCAAGCCAGTGCCCTCGGCCGCGACGGGCGACAGCACGCATGGCACGCCATGCGCCAGCGCCCCGATCACCTTGCCCTTGATCCCGGCGCCGGTAAGTAGAGGCGCGACAAACACGCGACAGTGGTCGTAGACATCGGCGACATCCGGCACCCAGCCTTCGAACACGACACCGTCCTCCTCCAACTTGAGCATCTCGGGAGGGATGTTGCTGCCATACACCCGCAGCACGGCACCTGGCAGGCGCTCCCGCAGCAGCGGCATGACCTTGCGAATGAAGTACTCGACCGCTTCGCGGTTCGGATGATGCGAGAAGCTGCCCAGGAACGCGATGTCGCGACGCTCGGAGAATGCAGGCGTCCGCTCGGGGATGTCGACGACCCACGGACAACGCGCGACCTTGGTGGAGTCGAGGTTGTGCGAAAGGATCACCACGTGCTCGACCTCGTTGTAGGAAAGCACGAGATCGACTTTCCGCATGACGGCCAGCTCATCATCGCGCGTCTTGAGCGCTCGGGTCATGCTGCCCTCTTGCTTGAATGCGATCGCGCTGCGCAACTCCCGCAGGAAGTGCAAGTCTGCATTATTGAGAACGACCTTCGCCTGCGGGGCCAGCTTCCGGATCGCATCGATATGGCGCTGGGCGATTGCATAGCGCGTCACGTAAACGATGTCGAACTCGGTTCCACGGCGTGCCAGCAGATCGCTCACGGACAACGCGAACGGGGCATAGACGCACTCCACGCCGGCGCGCTGCAGATCCTCTGTGTAAGAGCCCATGTAAGCCAGGTTGTCAGGCACGAAGGTGACCTTCATGCCGAGGCCCTGCAACAGCCGGATCTCCTGAATGGCGGCGTAGCTCCCGGCGTCGTGATCCGGCTGAGGCGTGGCGTAGTCCAGAACGAGTGCACGGAAGCGGACGTTCCGATCCTTGTTCAACTCGACGTCCTTGCCGACACTGCCGTTGTTGCGGAACGCCTGGCTCCAGCGCGACTTGAACTTCGGTCGGTTGATCTCCTGGAATCGCTTCATCCCGCCCGAAACGCTCGTGCCGCTGCTCACCCCTTCGAAGTGAATGACCTTGCAGTGAGGCACATAGACTGTCTTGAGTCCCTGGTCGCGCACGCGGAACGCGAGATCAGTGTCCTCGAAATAAGCGGGCGCGAAATGCATGTCGAAGCCGCCGATCTTGTCCCACAGGGACTTCCTGAGCATCACGCAGGCGCCCGAGAGATAGTCGACTTGCCGCGCGTAGTTGTAGCGCGGATCACGCGCATTGGCATTGCGCCCGTAATTCCAGGGGTCACCATTGCTCCATACGATGCCGCCTGCCTCCTGCAGGTGTCCATCGGGATACAGCAGCTTCGCCCCGACCATTCCGACGCCCTCGAAGTTCTCGATCGCCGCCACGAGCTCGTCCAGCCATCCCGGGGTGACCTCCGTATCGTTGTTCAGCATCAGGATGTAGTGCCCCCGTGCACGAGCGCCTCCATCATTACAACTGCGGACGAAGCCTTCGGCGACCTCGTGACGGACATAGGTGACGCCCGACACGAGTTCGGGCAATTCCAGCGTCCCGTCCGAACTTCCATCGTCGACGATGATGACCTCGAACGTCGCCTTGTTCGGTGCGAGCAGCAGCGACGCCAGGCAGTGATACGTCACCCGCACCTTGTTGTGAACAGGAACCACGATCGACACGTGCGGCATCTCGAGTGATGGGAACCGCAGCGGCGGCAGCGCTGCCTTACCGACAGCCTCAGTCCCGAAGCCGCGAACAAGCTGCTCGTGGACAACGCTCAATTGACGCAGCTTTGCTGCGACGCCTGCATCGGTCTCGGTGCCCCCGACCGACGCGAGCTGTTGCCTCAGCGACTCGTATCGATAGCTCGCAGCTCCAAGGAGGGACGCGTCGAGATAGGCGCCGGCGTGGCGCTGCAGCACGTCATCGGGCGTCAGGTAAGAAGGCGTGATCTCCGCAATCTGTCCGACGAGAAAGAACGGCTTCTTCACCTTGACAGAAATGAGATGAGGTAGCCCGTCCATGACGTCGGGCGACAGGCGCAACCGGAATGGCGTCTTAGTGCCCTCCGGCTCCTCCGTCAAGCCGAACGCAACGAGGCGGCCATCCACCTCCAGTTCGACTTCCAAAGGCAGGGAGGCGTTCGGCTGAGAAATCCAGCCGGTCACGAACGCTCCGTCGATGCCCTCGATCGCACCGTCGATCGACGGCGTCTGCTCGAACACCCGGACACCCGGCATCAGGGCTTGCTTTCCCGACCCGGTCGCAACCACAATTTCATGCACTTCGCCATCACAGACCTCGACAGGCAACGCGACGCGGAAACCATGGCGACCGGCACCGATGCCAGCAGCACGCAGATCGTTGCGAAGGATGTCCGCCAGCCCGTTGGCAACAGGACGACCATCCACGAGAACTTCCACTTCCAGCGGCGTCGGGTCCTCTCGATGCCGCACCCAGCCTTCGACAAAGAGGCCGTCGATACGGTCGAAATGACCCTCGATCAAGGTCGCAGCATCGTCACCGTTTTCCGGCAGAGACAAGCCACCCGATGCAGCGCCCGAGCTACCCTGTTCGACAGAGTCGGACCCGAAGGTGGGGTTGGATTCTTTGGTGTCTTGTGTCGTCATGTTGAATCTCTCTGACTCTTCCAAAATTCGAGCGGTGTCGCGACGGTGTTCTAGTATCGACGCCTGTCCGCCGCTCTCAAGTATTTACATTTGCCGACTCCCGAAGACGCGACCCCGGGTGTTCGCGCAAGATGGGCAACTGCTGGCGAAGCTCGCGATCGGTCATGCCGCGCCCTATCCAGTCATCTTGACTTCGACGTGACCGATTGACGACGTCGCGACTCCTGGAGCGAGGTGATAGCGTCCTTCGCCATCGTCGGTGAATCCGGCATTCGCGTACAGCCCTCGAACTGGCGTGTTGGCCGCGGTCGGGACGATCGATGCATTCGTCGTTCGCGATCCGCGCTGCTCGCGCATGGCTTCGACGACAGCGCCCAAAGCGGCAAGCTCGACGTCCATACCCAACACGCGACAACTCATGACGTATTGGACGATTTCATCGTGCAGCACGACGACTGCTCCCACGGTACCGTACTCGACGAAGCGATCCGAGACCGAGAAGGCATAGATGCAACCGCCTAGATCAAAGAGCTGCTTGTACTCCTCCACGCTCCAACGCTTGCCGTTCGTATTGAATTGATTCGTCTTGTTGACCAGTTCACCGACTCTTGAGAACGAAGGAGCCGAGATATCGGTGAGGTGCCAGATTTCGACGCGGGACTTCAGGCTGGCAAGGAATTCCGGCCGGGACATCGATGATCGCTCGTCCTCGCGGCGGATCTGGTTTCGAAGGAGTGCTTCGCGAGACGCCGATTCGCGGCTGCGCATGGGAATCTGGGTCTCGGCAGACCACAGCAAGGCACGCCTCACCACGAAGGGATCGGATCCCATCACGCGGATACCAGGCAACTGAGCACGCACGGACTCTCGCTCGATCGGATTGTCATCGACGAATAGCGCGCTGGCAGGCGTGAGTGCGACCTGGTCAAGAATAGCCTTGATGTTGGCGGCTTTGGCGTTCCAGTCGATGCGATGAGTGAGGAAGTCAGAAAACTTGAGGAAGGGCGGCCGAACCGCCGCGTCCCACATGCTTTCGACGGCGCTCTGGTCGTTCTTGGACGCCAAGGCTACAACGATTCCGCGCCGGCGCAAGTGCTGAATCGCTTCCCAGATACCTAGCGGCCAGCCGTCAGAATAGGGCAGAGCCATGCCCGGCTGGTAATGCTCGACCAACTGCCCGCGCCAAAGCGTGTTGTCGAGATCGAAGATCACGATCTTCACGCTATCCACCTTGTGCACGATCCGATAGATCGATTCGATCTGTCGATAGACCGCCGAGATGAACTCGTCGTTCCGGTTGTCATAGGTCAGCGCGAGGTCGGGGATCTCCTCAATCCGGCCAGGCGCAGGCGCGGTCCAACTGGGGAATCGCTCATGCCCCGACCAGTCGGTATAGAACATCGCACCGTGGGTGTAAAAGAAGATGATGTCGTCGAGGAAGTACCGTTTCCCCAGGGAATTGGCGATCATGTCGACATCTGCCACATAGGCGTTCACCCGTCGTCGCACCTCTTGGGCGAGAAATGCATTCAGCTCCCGAACCACGAAGACGATGTCCTGGCCCGACTCCTGGTCGCGCAAACTCGGCGCCATGCGCCCCTGAGGCACGATGAAGTTCGAGACAAGCGTCAATAGCCCGGACTGCTCGTTGT
>Ga0306920_100000094_pt1 | contig 111147 bp, 84 predicted proteins | sample flu12Cox44000170_FD_204666 | JGI IMG/M metagenome (GOLD analysis project Ga0306920, IMG submission 204666) | Lab enrichment of tropical soil microbial communities from Luquillo Experimental Forest, Puerto Rico - flux4day.12C.oxic.44.000.170 (v2)... | ecosystem: Environmental > Terrestrial >...
ATTTTTTTGCCTTTGTTTGGTTGTGCCGAAAAGAATCCTAAAATTGCCCCCAACCAGACGAACGTGAATACCAACTTGACGCCGAACATAGAGGGTTCCGGCAAGTCCGGACCAGCTTCGGCTGCCCAGTAGCGGTGAAACTGCGATCAAGCATTTTTTACCGCTAGAAATTTTGACACACCGAGAGGCCCGTAGCATTTGGCTATGGGCCTTTTGTTTTTTGCCAAAACAGATAGATTGTCAACAAAAGCCCTTGGCTTTCGGACGTTTCATTGACACCGCGACGTCCATTTAAATCTCCTGTTTGTGTATGAAGGCACAAGCTGCCTGCCAATGTCCTTTGGCAACCGGTGTATCGGAACGACACTTTTTCCGAAATTCCTGGGATCTTGAAAACATAATTCCCGCCCTCGCCGCTGCTCCATGACCCCTGTACGCTCCTACTTTGTTGCATTGCGCCAGCGACATTACACAACGTCACTCCATTCTCTTCTGACCATGGCCCACCCTCGGAGCCGCCGAAAATCATTTGCAACTACGAAAATTTGCATAAATCTAACTAAAATAACCCCCGATGGCCGAAGTCCAATTCGAGAATGCGACCAAGATCTTTCCCAACGGGGTTGCCGCGGTCAGGGATTTTACACTGGCGGTCCAAACGGGAGAAATCGTAACCCTCGTAGGACCATCCGGTTGCGGCAAAACTACTACTTTGCGACTCATCGCAGGGTTAGAGGACCTGACCAGTGGTACGATTCGGCTACAAGGGAAAGTTGCCAATCAAATTCCTCCGCGGGATCGCAATGTCGCCATGGTGTTTCAAAAACACAGTACTTACCCGCACCTTTCTGTCCGCGGCAACCTGGCATTTCCGTTGAGGTTACGGAAATCAGCCGGTTGGTGGAAACGGTTCATCTTTTCCGGAAAAGGCCAGAATTCCGAAACCGGGGACGAAATCGGTGAAAAGGACACGTCAGAAAAAGTGATGGCAACGGCCAAACTTCTGAACTTGGTGGATGTTCTAGACCAATTTCCCCACCAATTGTCCGGCGGCCAGCAACAAAGGGCAGCTTTGGGACGGGCCATGGTACGCGACCCGGCTATTTTCCTTCTCGATGAGCCGTTGAGCCATTTAGACGCCCATTTGCGGGCCGAAGTCCGGGGCCAATTGCACTTGCTCCATCGACGACTTAACGCCACAATAATATATGTAACCCATGACCAGCATGAGGCCATGACGTTCGGCGATCGCCTGGTGGTGATGGACAAGGGCACAATCCAACAAGTGGGTCCGCCAACGCATGTATATAATTGGCCGCGCAATCGATTTGTCGCCGGTTTCCTTGGTTGGCCGCCGATGAGTTTTTTGGATGGGCAACTAGTTCGCAAAAACTGCCGGTTTTGGTTTGTTGCGAAAGACTGGCAATTTCCGTTAATTGGAATGCTTAAATCAGCAGCGGACGACTTCAGCGAAACAAGGGTTACTTTGGGAATTCGACCGGAGCACGTGAAAATTAGTGCCACGGGACCTGACGACGCGACTTTGGCGATGGAAACGGCCGTTGTGGAGCCTTTAGGAAGTGAAAACCTGCTTACGCTTGAGCGCGGCAAATGTCGCGTCACGGCGAGGGTGTGCGGGCGAATCCCGTTCGAAATGGGCGCTAAGGTTAAAGTGGAAGTAGACATGAGGCAGGTTTGTTTTTTTGACGAAACCGGTGAGGCTCTGGATTGGAGGGGCCCAGCCGGGTAGCGGTGTTCCTGCGCTCCCGGCGCGTTGCGCAAGGGAGGCAGCACAAGTGGGACTGGTTCCCACTTTTTTTGTTTTCTGGACCTCGATTCTTGGTGGTGGCCGGTCTCCGGCTCCGCTCGGCGATTTCTTGTTGACCAGGAGAGAGTTTTATGAACGGTTCGGACCTGTTGCGGATCGTGGAGATGATGCACAGGGAAAAGAACATTTCCAAGGAAGTGATTTTTGAAGGCATCGAAGCCGCCGTCCAGTTGGCCACCGAGAAGCACTACGGAACGGAAGAAGGCATCATGGTCAACATCGACCGCGATTCCGGAGTGATCCAGGCCAAGAAAGGGGAGGAGGTCATCGATCCGGAGCTGCTGGGCCGGATTGCCGCCCAAAGCGCCAAACAGGTGATGATCCAAAAAATCCGCGAAGCGGAATGTAATGCCACCATCACGGAATATAGCGAGAAAAAAGGAGACCTGGTTCACGGAACGGTACAACGTTTTGAAGGTGGCGCCGCCACGGTGAGTCTAGGGAAAGCTGAGGCCATCCTGCCTCGCAGTGAACAGATTCCCGGAGAAACGCATCATGTGGGGGAACGTGTCAAAGCGGTTATTCTGGACGTGCGCAAGGTCGGACAGCGTGTGAAAATCGTCTTGTCGCGCACACACCCCGATTTTGTTCGCCGTTTGTTTGAAAATGAAATACCGGAAATCGCCGACCGGACCATCGAAGTCAAGGCGCTGTCCCGCGAGGCCGGCTATAGAGCCAAAATCGCCGTGTCAAGCATCGACCTCAAAGTCGATTGCGTCGGCGCCTGTGTGGGGGTTCGCGGCAGCCGCATCAAGAACATCGTCGATGAACTGGGCGGGGAACGCATCGACATTGTCCGATGGAACGATTCGTTGCAAGTCATGATACCCAACGCCCTGCAACCGGCAACGATCGAAGAAGTCTTCCTCTATCCGCGTCTGGGGCGGGCCATCGTCCTCGTGAAGGAGGATCAATTGTCGCTCGCCATCGGCAGGCGGGGTCAGAATGTTCGGCTGGCGTCGAAACTTGTGGGCTGGGACATTGAGATCATGACCCATGATGAACTCAATGAGGGTATCGAGCGGGCCGAAAACTGGTTCCGCCAGATTCCTTATGCAACCGACGCTCTGGTGGAAGTCTTCATCGAAGAAGGGTTCCTTTCCTATGACGATTTGACTTTCATGGAAACGGCTCAGTTTGCGGAATTGGCGGGGGTAACGGAGGAGCAGGCGATCGAGATGATTGCCTTTGCGGAGGAGGCGGCGGCAAAGGTGGAAGAGGAGAACCGGCTCGCCAAGGCGGATACCGAGGGGCGCAATCTGGCCGCCGTGGCGACGCCGGGTTCCGCCAAGTCGGGACCCAGTGCGTCCGATTTGTTCCCAGAAGAAGGAACTGCCACGCCAGAACAGTCCAAACCCACTTTGGAAACCCTTTTTGGGCCGGATGCCACCAAACCCGAAAAGGAAGAGATTAGCGCAGCTCAGGTGTTTGGAGAACCCGCGCCGCCGCTCTCCAACGATCATGATCCAGAGATTGAAAAAGAGTAATAACCGCCGGGCAAGGAATTATCTAATGTTTTCCTTGAGTCATAAATTGACCCAGAATAATTGTTTATGGCACAAATGGGTTCTTTCTGCAAAAAAGCTTTGGTAGTTGGATAAAGTCAATTCCCGTCCTTTGGGCAATTTTTGCCGCAAGAACCATAACCGCGTTCCACGCCGATTTGACAAGACTCCATTGTCCCAATGGCAAACTCTGGAGTATGATAGAATCATTGCTTCAGGGAAGAGAATGCAGTTGGCCAAAACTCGTTGAATTTCCGGACTTGTGAGAATGCCGATACCTGGGTGGAGGGCATTTCTTTTCTAGCATTCCCAAACGGTTAAAATCAATACACCGCAACGGGGACGTTTGGTGGAGTACGGAGGCGTATCTCGAAGGAGATGCGAAGTGGAAGTTGCCGACACAGGAGTTGCATTTGCAAAAAGAGAAAGTGCGCGTCTATTCGCTGGCGCGCGAATTGAACATCGAAAGCAAAGACCTGCTGGATATATGCAAGCAGGCCGGTATCGATGTCAAGAATCAGCTGAGTAGTCTTGATCCGGACCTCGCCGAACAAATCAAAGTTCTCGTGCGGAAGGGGGGAGCCGGCCCTACTGCCGCGCCGCTTTCCGCACGATCAAGCACCCCGGTCATTCCCACACTTCCAACTCCGGTCCCGACTTTGTCATCGCGGACGAGCAAGCGAGAACCCGAGTCCGTTAGGACACCTGCCAGCCCAAAAACCCAAGAGCTGCTCAGCCAACCGGGAAGCGGGGTTCCGGGCGAAAAACCACCGGCGGTTTTGCCACCGATATCCCCGGCAGCCAAACATACCGAACCGCCTCAACCGAAAATTCCCGAATTGGGTGCGGTTCGGACTTCGGAGTCCAAACCGAGCAGCCTTCCCGAAAGCGGTAGCCGAGCCACGTCCGAGTCATCCGGAAAAGGCGCGGCGGTCGGAAGCAGCAAAATGCGGGACTTGAACCAACTCCGGCCCGAAGGAGTCAGGCCCCAACGGAAACGGGAAATCCCTCGTCCCCCGGTGCGCGTGGCCCCACCACCGCCGCTCAAGAAACCAATGCCCAAGGAGGTTAAGAAACCTCAAGAGCCCGCCGCACAGAAGCCGATCGCCCGGTTGCCGGAGGTTCTCAAGAGCGGCCCCATCAATATTCAAGACATCCTGAACAAGTCCGTTGGCGGGGCAGAAAGTGTCAGCATTGCCGATATCGAAGAGGACGAAGAAACTCCCAAAGAAGGCAAAAGCCGCCCGGGGGGAGTGGCAGGTCGCGACAAACGGCATCAGCAACGCAATCTGCGCGCCAAAGCGCGTAAAGAAGGCGAGCTGGAACGCGCGAGTACGCGAATGCTGTTGACCGCCGACGAGGACCGCCCGCAGCGAATCAAGCAGCGGCTGAAAGATTCCCAAAAAAGAAAGGCCGGCCCCACCCAACCTCGCAAAGGCAAAGTCCCGGTTTCCCTACCGATTTCGGTGCGTTCCTTATCGGAAGCAATCGGCATCCGGTCCACTGATGTTTTGGCCAATCTTCTCCAACATGGTTTAGCCAACACCAACATTAACTCTTCCCTTGACCCTGTCATTGCCGAAACCGTTGCTCTCGAATTCGGCTGCGAACTGGACATCAAAAAGCAGGTGGATGCGGAAGGGGCGTTATTCGCTTCGTTGCAACAACCCGAAAATCCTCTGGATCTCGTGCCGCGCGCGCCGATTGTCACGGTTATGGGCCATGTCGACCACGGCAAAACATCCCTCTTGGATAAAATCCGCCGAAGCAATGTGGTTGCGACCGAGACCGGGGGAATTACGCAGGTTCTTCGGGCCTGGCGCGTGGATCACGGAGGCCATCCGGTAACTTTCCTCGACACGCCAGGGCACGAAGCTTTTACGAAGATGCGCGCCCGCGGTGCCCAGGTTACGGATATTGCGGTTGTTGTCGTCGCCGCGGATGACGGGGTCATGCCCCAGACCGAAGAAGCTATTAATCATGCCCGCGCTGCCGGCGTTCCCATCGTTATTGCCATCAACAAGGTGGATTTGCCCAGCGCCAATATCACCAAAACCCGCCAACAACTGTACAGCCTTCAGGTGCTGCCTGACAACATGGGAGGCGACGTCCCGTTTGTCGAAACCAGCGCGGCCACGGGCAAAGGCGTCGATGAGCTTTTGGATACCTTGTCCTTGGTGGCGGAAACGCTTCTGGAACTCAAAGCCAATCCGAAGAAGCGCGGCAGCGGCACGTGCCTGGAAGCCATGCTCACCGAAGGGGAAGGGGTTCGCGCAACTCTGGTTGTTCAAGACGGCACTTTACGCAAGGGCGATGTTATTCTGTGCGGGGCCAGTTATGGCCGAGTTCGGGCCATGTACGATGACATGGGCCGTCCCATTCAGGAAGCCGGGCCAAGCGTGCCGGTGCAGATCACAGGCCTCAACGAGGTCCCCAATGCCGATGATCCATTCCAGGGTGTTCCCGATTTGGCCATTGCCCGCGAAATCGCCGAAAAACGCAAGACAAAGTACCTGGAATCGACTCTTTTCAAGCGCGAACCCGCCCGGTTGGAGTCGTTGACCGAACAAAAAATTGCGGAACTCAAGGTTATCCTCAAGGCAGATTTTCGCGGCTCCATCGAGGCCATCCGCAAAGAAATGGAAAAACTCGTGCATGCAGAAGTCCGGGTCCGCATTCTTCATGCTGCAATCGGAGGAATAACCGAAAGCGACGTACAATTGGCTCTGACATCTCCGCAGGACACCATTATTGTCGGTTTCAACGTCGTGCCCGACGATCGGGCTCTCGCACTGGCGGAGGAAAAGGAAGTCCAAATTCGCCAATACGATATCATTTACCATCTCACCGACGACATTCGAGCCGCCTTGGAAGGCAAACTCAAACCGCGTGAGGAAGTGGTCCATCTTGGCCGGGCTGTGGTCCGCGATACTTTTCGAATCAGTCGAAAGGGAACGATTGCCGGTTGCTATGTCACCCAGGGTGTCATCGAGCGCTCCGCCAAGGTCCGGCTGATTCGGGAAGGAGTTGTCATATATCCACCTTCCGACCGGACCGCCGGCTTGGAATCGCTGAGGCGGTTCAAAGAAGATGTCCGTGAAGTGCATCAAGATTTTGAATGTGGCTTGAAGATCGCAGGTTATGACGATGTTAAGGTCGGCGACGTCATTGAAGCGTACCGCGTGGAACAGGTACATCGAACCTTGCAGGAGGATAAGTGAGCGGTTGACGGCGGCCGTTCCTCAAATGACTGAATGATTGTCGGCTCCTTGCGTGTCCGATTGTTGTTGCGCGAAGCCCGAAGCCTCAAAGATAGACGGCAAATTGTGCAAAGCATCAAGGATCGACTGCGGAATTCCTTCAACGTATCCGTCGCGGAGCTGCAAGCGCAGGAGCATCGCCAAATAGTCGTTTTGGGAATTGCCATGGTAAGCAATGAAGCCGGGCACGTCCGGCATGCCCTTCTGCAAATCATGGAGGTATTGCGAAGACATCCGGTGGCAGAATTTGTCGATCACGAGTTGGATGTTTGAGGCCCGGGAATTTCCTCATGAAACCGCATCGATTGGCTCGAGTCGCTGAAGTAATCCGGGAAGTTGCCAGCGAAACTATTCTTTTTGAACTGCACGATCCGCGCATCAAGGGGGTGACTGTAACCCGAAGCGAGGTTTCTGGGGATTTGCAACACGCCAAGGTGTTTGTCTCGATCATGGGATCCGTCAAGGATCAGGCTTTGTGTTTACATGGTTTGCGGCATGCAGCGGGATTTATTCAATCGAGGCTGGCGAACCGTTTGCAGACGCGATTCACGCCTGTCATTCAATTTATACTTGATCAGGGAGTCAAAAACAGTATTGAAATCTCGCGCTTGATTAATGAGGCGTTGGCAGAGACCGCCCCGAAGGAGGAGGCGGGTTCCGCTGAGGGAACGGCGGAAGAGGAAGGAGCGGCGTCGTAACCACTGCTTCCCGGGCTTAATTATGGAGGAACCAACGGATTATGCCCAACACCACCAACAAACAACGGATTTTGCAGCAAATATTCAACCTCAAAAACCGCTACGGAGCAGGCGAGCCGGCCGGTCGACCGGTGTTGGAACACTTTGTATATGGCGTTCTCCGCGAAGGCGCGACTCGCGAACAGGCGGATCGCGCCTTCCGGTTGCTGGGCGATCATTTTTTTGACTGGAATGAAATTCGTGTCAGCACCTCACGTGAAGTAGAGGAATCCCTGGGCAACCTTCCGGATGCGGAGCATAAGGCGGAACGCCTGATTACACTTCTGCAAGAAATCTTCGAGACAACGTTTTCGTTTGATTTAGAACCGCTGCATAAAAAAGGATTAAAGCAATCCGCCAAACAATTGACCCGATTCCAGGCTGCCAATGATTACACCGTGGCCTGGGTAGTCCAACATGCACTCGGCGGTCACGCCGTTCCCCTTGATGAACCCACATTGCGGGTGTTACGCAGACTCGGTTTACTAGAAAACGACCAAGAAGATCCCGACACGCTGCGCACGGGTTTGGAGCATTTGATTCCCAAGGCGCGGAGCCCCTTGTTCAGCGAATTGATCAGCGCCCTAGCCGATGAGGTTTGTTGGGAAACGGATCCCAATTGTTCTTCCTGCCCTCTCCAAAGCGAATGCCGCACCGGCTTGGAAGCACGTCGGGCGACTGTGGTTACGGGCAGAGGAAGTCGGCATAAACCCCGGTAGTTCGCTGCGGAGGTAATGTTGAAATGCCGCGTCTGGCGCGCATGCTTGTGACGTTCTTGGCTCCTTTTTTGATAACGCCTACCTCAGCGGGCCAAAGTCCGTCCCAGGTGGAAACCAGCCCCTTCCAACAAACCGAAACTCGTTCCTCCCGGGACTTGAATCATTTGGAGGCACTAAGACTATTCGGCCTTGGCCGATGGTTGGAGCGAAAATGCCAGGTAGTTGAAGCCATTCAGAGCTATGAGGACGCCATTCAACTCGATCCTGCGGCCCCTTCCCTTCACAAGGCCCTGATTCCGCTCTATTTGTCGCTCGACCGCATAGATGATGGGATTGGAAAATGCCGCAAAACTCTGGAATTGGATGCTGATGATTATGAAATCTGGTATTGCTTGGGTATGCAACTCAACCGAGTTGCTCAGCTCGCAGAAGCGCAGACTTCTTTGGTGCGGGCCTTGGCTTGTTCAGGATTAAGGGAACATCCCGACGCATATGCCCAAATCGCCTTCGACCTGAGCAAACTTTATGACAATTCAAAAGACTACATTCGCGCCTTAGGTGTTCTGGAAAATATCATTCCGATTCTGGGCGATGAAGGAAACGAAGTCAAGATGGCGGAAATCTACCAGGCAATCACCCAGATCGCTATGAAAGCCGGCCAGAATGAACGAGCCATCCAAGCGCTGTTAAGGACTCAATCAATTTGGGAGCACCGCGATTCATTCAAGGCGCGCCGACTGGATTACCCATTGGCGCAAGCGTACGCTGCGCTGGGCAAACCGGAATTAGCTCTGGCCAAACTTGATCAATTTCTGTTGACGCAACCGGCCGGAATTGATCCTTTCGAATTAAAAATACGCTTACTCCGGCAGACCGGGCACGAACGGGAAATCGTGCGATTCCTGAAGGCGGCAACCGGCCGTGACCCCAACAATGCCACCTTGAAACTACTCTTGGGTCAACATCTGGTCCTCGAGACTCAGTACCGGGAAGCGGAGCAACTATACATGGACATGGCTTCCCAGGCACCCAGCCCGGAAGTCTACCAGGGACTATTTCGGCTTTACAGGAGACAGGGCCGAATGGAAGAGGCGCTTACCTTATTGGATAAAGCCGTTGCCGCCGGAGTCGACGACAATCACGACTCACGCGACGCTGGGGAACGGCATCGGGCGCGCGGCGTGATTATAGCTCTGCGAGATAACCTGGATTTGGCCCGGGCGTTGATCCCGCCGGCGCGAACCAGACTCCAGGCCAATCAAAAACTGGAATCGGACACTCGGCGATTCTTGGCCGTGATCGCCATGCGCACTCGGCAGCTCGACGACGCCGAAAGACTGTATCTTTCGTTGCTCGATGAATCACAAGAAACCCGAGTTCAAGCCGCGATTTTCGGCGGCCTGCTCCAGATTTTGTGGCAAAGCGGCAAATACGAAAGAGTGGTGGAAGTGTGCCGGAATGGATTGCAAAATACCCACAACAACAATCAGCTGCTGCATTCCAACCTGAGCCGAGCGTTGGTGATTCTAGGGAAGTTGGACGAAGCTCTTGCGGAGGCTGACCAGGCAGTCCGGATCAGCGACGACGAAAACCGTCTCCACTTCCGATTGTTGCGCGCCGACGTTTTTCGTATGTCCGAAAAATATGAATTGGCCGAAGCGGAGTGCTTTACTCTCCTCAAGGCCGCCATCAAGCCGGAAGACATTCGCGAAATCCGCTACAATTTATCGAGCATTTATTCCGCAGCCAACCAAGTGGAAAAAGCGAAAGAACAGTTGCGCCAGATCTTGCAAATGGACCCCGACGATGCCACGGCCAGCAACGACCTTGGCTACATCATGGCCGACCACAATCAAAACCTGGAAGAAGCCGAAAAACTGATTCGCAAGGCGCTTGACCTGGATGCCGAGCAAAGAGGTACGCGCAACCATGTCGGCGGCGATGATGACAGGCCAAATGCCGCTTATATGGATAGTCTAGGATGGGTGTTGTTCCGCCGGGGACTGCCAGAAGAAGCGCTCCGAGAACTGGAAAGAGCGGCGGCTTTGCCCGAAGGAGAAACCGACCCTGTTGTCTGGGACCACCTGGGAGATGTATATTTTCAGCTAGGTGACTATGCAAAAGCCCGCTCAGCGTGGCAAAAAGGAGCAAAATTGTGCGAAAGCGAAAAACGCCGAAAGGTCGACAAACAATATAAAGAACTCAAACGCAAGCTGGAACTCCTGGAGTCGCAAATCCAACCTCAAAGGAGTACGATGACGGACGGGGGGGAAGAGTGTACCACTTGCTCGAAATCGATTCCCATCAACTGAACAGACAACTTGGGAAGGAGGAGGCCATGTCAGGACATTCCCACTGGGCTACGATTAGACACAAAAAAGGGGCCATTGACGCCAAGCGCGGTAAACTGTTCAGCAAATTGAGCCGCGCGATTATCATCGCGGCGCGCCACGGCGGCGGCGACCCGGAGATGAATCTGAAACTTCGCTATGCCATCGATAAGGCCCGCCAGGTCAGCATGCCAAAGGACAACATTGAACGGGCTGTCAAACGCGGTACCGGCGAGGTGGAAGGCCTGACATTCGAAGAAGTCACCTATGAAGGCTATGGCCCGGGCGGGGTGGCAATCCTCGTCGATGTGCTTACCGACAATCGCAACCGGACTGCCTCGGAAATTCGGAAAATCTTCGAACGTAGCGGCGGTAAAATGGGCAGCGCCGGCAACGTGGCGTTCTTGTTCGACCGTAAGGGGATCTTCAGCATTGATGCTTCTGCCATCGATGAAGACTCCCTCATGGGCATCGTACTCGAAGCCGGGGCCGAAGACATGAAACGATTGGGATCGACCTTTGAAATTACATGCGACCCCGGCGTTTTCAATCAGGTCCATGAAGCCCTGAAAAAAAACGGGCTCAGTCCTCAACTTGCCGAGGTGAGCCAGATTGCTAAAGTTCCCGTGGACGCGGAAGCGGAAACCGGAAAAAAAATCATGCGGCTCATGGAAAGCCTGGATGACCAGGAGGATGTACAAAACGTCTATTCGAATGTGAATATTTCCGAGGAAATGGTCGCCGAGGTCGGCAAGGAATGAAAGCGCTGGTTCCTGGAATTCTTACCGCTCGATCACCAATCGGCTGTACCGTAGCCCGCAGCGCCAGCGAGGACCTCGCTAGCGCTTCTGGCTAAGGTGCAGCAAAATGATGCATGGTCATTTAGCCGCTAATTTCTCGCGAGGCAGAAGGGGCCGGCCTGCTTGCCACGCACCGTTCTCTCGCTTCACTTCGCGGTATAAGGTATCGCGTTCCACCGGAATACGGCCGGCTTCCTCAATGAGCCGGCGGATTTCCGCCGCACTTAATTCCTGAGGCACATCGGAACCGGCATCGTGATAGATTTTCTCATGAACGACGGTACCATCGAGGTCATCGGCGCCGAAGCTTTGCGCCACCTGGGCCGTTTTGATTCCCAGCATTACCCAATACGCCTTAATATGCGGAAAGTTGTCGAGCATTAGCCGGCTGATGGCCATAGTTTTCAGGTCCAATAACCCGCTTGCTTTGGGAATGTGGGACAGCCGGGTGTTATCGGGATGAAAGGCCAGGGGGATGAAAGTTTGGAAGCCGCCTGTTTCGTCCTGTAAGGTGCGCAGACGGCAAAGGTGGTCGATGCGGTGCCACGGTTTTTCGATATGGCCATAGAGCATCGTCGCATTGGAACGCAGACCCAGGGCGTGCGCTTCGCGATGAATCCGAATCCATGTCTCGGCATCGGCTTTGTGTTCACAGATCTGATCGCGGATTTCCGGATGAAAGATTTCCGCTCCTCCGCCCGGCAAGCTGCCCAGGCCCGCATTCTTGAACTCCGCCAGCAAATCCCGCGTCGGCCGGCCGGTTAACTGGGAAAACCAATCCCACTCGACAGCCGTGTATGCTTTCAAATGTAGGCGGGGAAACGCTTTATGAATGATGCGAATAACGTTTAAATACCAATCATAAGGCAATTGGTGATGCAAGCCACCGACGATGTGAAGTTCAGTTGCTCCCTTGCGGTCGGTTTCCGCCGCTCGCTCCAGAATTTCTGCATCGGACATCACATAGGCTTTGGAACTCTTGAGGTCAGCGCGGAAGGCGCAAAATGTGCAACGGTAGATGCAGATATTCGTAGGATTCAAGTGTTCATTGACGTTGTAATAGGTTACGTTGCCGTTCTTTTTTTCCCGGACCATGTTGGCCAGTTCGCCAATGGTGAAAAGGTCGTCACTTTCGGCCAGGTCAATTCCGTCTTCGAATGATAGGCGTTGGCCAGATGCGACCTTTTCGCGGATGTCCCGGATGCGAGAAACAGCTTTGATTTGGATCATGATCTGGCTCGTAATTTGAGACTCATTGTTAACGAGACTATTCTACTTTTCGTAACTGAATCGTCAGAGCTTGTCCCTCAATTTTGACAATTGTTTGATGAAAAGTGCCCGTCAGCGGGTACGTTTCCCATTGGGTGCAAAGGGTTTCCGCGCAAATGTAAGCCTTGTGCGTCGCGATTGCGGCATTCAGCTTGGGGGAATCGGTTCCGAGGTAAAGGACAATTCGATCTTCCATTTCCAGGCGCGATTGTTTGCGGAGTTCCTGTACTTGGCGAACCACATCGCGGGCCATGCCTTCCGCGGCCAATTCCTCTGTGATGCGCGTGTCAATCAGAACCTGTGTGCCTTTGTCGGCAACGCCGGCCCAGCCACCGGGAGCCGTCAATTGGACAACTACATCCCCGGCCTCCAAAGCGACCGAGCCATTTGGGCAGGTCAATTCGACAGACCGGCCGGCCTGGAATTTTGCGGCCTGGTCAGGGAGGAGGGCTCCCAGGGCCGTTTGAATCTCCTTTAGGCGCGGACCGAATTTGGGTCCCAGAGTTTTCATGTTGGGTTTCACGACTTGAGTCAAGAGCGGTCCATTGCTCTGGTCGTGTAATGAGATCTTCTTCACGTTCAGTTCTTCGCGGATTTGATCGGCGAAACGCTCCACCGCTCGGCGATCCCGATCATCGGCGGGCTGGATTTTTAGTTCGGCCAGCGTTTGCCGAACCTTGATCTTAACGCTGTTTCGCGCTGCGGAACCCAGCGAAACGATCCTGAGCAGCGCCTCCATATCCGCCGACAGGTCCGCATCGATCAATTCATCATCGGCATCTGGATAGTCACACAGATGGACGCTTTCCGGAGAACTGGCTGTGTGGGCAACATGGTTTTGATATATCACCTCGCTCAAAAACGGCATTATCGGCGCGAATAATTTTGCCAGGGTCGTTAGCACGGCGTACAGAGTCTGGTATGCGGCCAACTTGTCGTCGCTTTTCTCGCTTTTCCAGAAACGACGGCGGTTACGGCGGACATACCAGTTGCTCAAGCGGCCATCGACAAATTGCTCGGCCTCAAGACAAAAACCTTGTACGTTATAACGCTCGAATTCACGCCGGGCCGTTTGGATCAAAAGCTGCAAATCCGAAAGGATCCAGCGATCGATGTCCGGCCGCTTTTGCATGGGAACCAAGGGCGCGTTCGGGTCGAAGCCATCCAGCCGGGCGTAATTGCAGAAAAAAGCATAGGTGTTCCACAGTTTGAGAGTGAACTTACTGCGCAGTTCCTCCGCCGGTCCGGAGCCGAAATTGATGTTGTGGACCGGATTGTGGCGGCAATAGAGCCAGCGCATCAAATCCGCGCTCATCGGGGGCTTTCGGTCTTTTTTCCCATCCCTGGTTTCGACGGCCCAGCCTTCATCCGCTGCCGCTTCGAATGCAATCGCGTTGCCCAGAGACTTGTGCATTTCCTCGCCCTGCTCGTCGCGCACTAAACCATGACCAAGCAGGGTTTTGAAGGGCGCCCGGTTTTCCATCATGGTACTCATGGCCAGCAAGGCGTAGAACCAGTTGCGGAATTGGCCCGGGAAACACTCGGTTATAAAGTCGGCGGGAAACCACTTTTCCCAATACTGCCGGTCGCGGTTGTAGCCCGCGGTGGAATAGGGCACAATGCCGGCATCGAGCCAGGGATTGCCCACGTCGGGTATCCGGCTTGCTCGCGCGCCGCACTTTGCGCACTTGATTTTCACCAGATCGATCCAGGGGCGGTGGGGCGAATGACCGTCAAATTCGCTCCAACCTGTGGCCGCACGTTTTTTTAGCTCCTGGCGGCTTCCCATGATGTCAAAATGGCCGCAGTCTTCACACACCCAGATGGGCAGAGCAAGACCCCAAAACCGCTTCTTGGAGATCATCCAGTCTCCCATGTTCTTGAGCCAGTCCAGCTCGCGCTCGCGGCCGAATTCGGGGATCCAGCGAATGTCGTGGCAAATCTTCATGATCTCGTCGCGCCATGACATATTGATGAACCATTCATCGACCAATCGAAAGAGTAGCTCGGTTTTGCATCTCCAGCAGTGAGGGTAACTGTGCGGGTATTTTTCCGAGGCCAGCAGAATGCCTTTTTGCTGCAAGTTGTCAAGGATCCAATCGGTAGTGGCCTGGTCGACGGCGCTTTTGCCTTCCAATTCCCCAAATCCTTGGAGAAACGATCCGTAATCGTCCAGCGGGGCCACGGCAACCAAACCCTCGGACTTGCCGAGCAAGAAGTCTTCCTTGCCACAGCCGGGAGCGATATGGACAATTCCGGTGCCCTCGACTTCCCCCACCGCTTCCCAGCCGATGACACGATGCATTTCGCGAGCGCCTTGCGGCGAAGCCCAACCCTGCTTGACCGCCACCCCGGCAATGTCCGCAGGATAACCCGCCTCATGCACCTGCGCCGGCAATTCATCAAACGGGCCGTCATAAGTCCAACCGGTCATTTCAGCGCCGGATAACTCCGCGAGAACCTTAAAACCCCCTTTTTCCTTGAAAATCTGTTCCAGTGTCTTGAGCCTGGGCACTCCCGGCACCCAATGTTTGCGCCGGAATTCTTCCTCCAAACGCTGAAAGGTCAAAGCGCCCTTGGCGAGGTAATAGACCTGGTCCCGATGTTCCACCTTGAGGTATGTCAACTGGGGATTGACGGCAGCAGCGACGTTGCTGGTCAACGTCCAGGGCGTGGTCGTCCAGATGAGAAGGTTTTCTCCCGGCCGGCCGCGCAGCGGAAAGCGCACGAACACTGCGCGATGAGCCACCAGCGCGTAGCCCTCGTGCATTTCCATCTGGCTGATGCCGACGCCGCAGCGCGGACACCAGGGCATGGCATCGTACCCGCGATAGATCAAGCCACGGTCATGGCATTTTTTGAGAAAGGTCCAGATCGTGTAATTATTTTCATCCGACATGGTGAAATAGGAACGGCGCTCGTCGGGCGGTTTGGCCCAATCCTCAGCGCGGTCCCAATCCATCCAATAACCCAGACGGATCGACTGTTCCGTCTGAATCCGGGCGAATTTGTCGACGCGCTCTTTGCACAGCTGCACAAACTTGTCAATGCTCGCGAAGCGATCCCCGGGAATCAGATCCTCGATGTCGCGCTTGAAATCCATGCGAACGCCGCTTTCTTTTAGCTCTTTTTCCACCTCCACTTCAACCCAGAGCCCCTGGCAATCGAAGCCATTTTGATAGCGCTCGTCATGGCCGGTCATCGCGAAATAGCGCTGGTAGACGTCCTTGTAGGTTCGTCCCCAGGCGTGGTGGACGCCCATCGGGTTGTTCGCGGTTATGGGACCATCGAGAAAGGACCATCGGGGCTTGCCGCGATTCTTGTCCTGAAGCTTTTCAAATGCCTGAATGCGATTCCAGAATGCCAATATCTGCCGTTCTTGGGCGGAAAAATTCACCTGCGATTCCACTTTTTCAAAGGGCATTCGCAACACCTCGCAAGACCATGCGAAAATAACTATCTTACAGGAAGAGAGGTCAGGGATTAGGGGTCAGGGGCCAGGAGTATGGCTGCTCCAATTCGTCTCGCGGTTTTTATTAGCGGCAGCGGGACGACATTGCAGAATCTTCTCGATCAAATTGCAAATGGCCGATTAAATGCCCAGATAGTTTTGGTTGTTTCCAATCAAACCGGCGCGCCAGGTTTGCTTCGGGCCGAGCGCGCCCGGATACCAGCCGTCACCATTTCCCGAAGCGATTTTGCCAATCGCGAAGAATTCAGCGACAAATTATTCGACCAGTGCCGAAGAGCCGGGTCGGAGCTCGTGTGTCTGGCCGGGTTTTTACAGTTGATTTCGATACCGGATGATTTTCAATTTCGGGTTCTTAATATTCATCCCGCGCTCATCCCTGCCTTTTGCGGCATGGGCTTCTACGGGCATCACGTGCATGAAGCCGTGCTCGCTTATGGCGCCAAGGTGAGCGGTTGCACGGTGCACTTTGCCGATAATCAATACGATCACGGGCCAATCATCATTCAAAAAACGGTTCCCGTTCTGGATGATGACACGGCGGACGCACTGGCTGCCCGCGTATTTGAGAAGGAATGCGAGGCCTATCCGGAGGCCATTCGGCTTTTTGCCGAGGGGAGGCTGCGCGTGGAGGGGAGGCGGGTGCGGATTGTGGCGGGGAAATAATTGTTTTTTCGGCAAAACTGCCATCCTGATGGTCGCTCACGTCTATCTCAACGAGCCCTGAGCTCTTTTTGCCAGTCCGACCTTGGCAATATTTTGCAGGCGCATGTAAATTGGCAGCACGCCCACCGCTTCCGCACTAGGTTCGAGAGTCAATCCCGGTTCCCAAAAAGGGAACTTTGTCCTTGACGTAAGCACCGGCAGGTGCTAGAAGGAAAATGCGCATTATTGCGAAGAAAGCGCTCAAAGACTACTGGCTGAAAAAGCCGCAGGCCCGAGCGGCCTTGGAGGCCTGGCATGCGGAAGCCAAGAACGCCGAGTGGTCCACACCGGCGGATGTCAAGGCGAGTTACGGCACGGCGAGCATCTTGAAAGATGGCCGCGTCGTTTTCAATATCGGCGGCAACAAATACCGGTTGGTTGTCTGGATCAACTATGAATTCTTCACAATCTACGTGCGGTTCGTCGGAACCCATAAGGAATACGACAAAATCGATGCCCAAGCCATTTAGCGGCCGGCGCAATCCATGAAACCGAAAATCATAAGAACGGAGGCGGAGTACCGCGCGACGCTGGCGCGGATCGAACGGATCTTCGACGCGAAACCGGGCACCGCCAAAGGGGATGAGCTGGAACTTCTGCTGCTCCTCGTGGAAACCTATGAGGAGAAGGCGTATCCGATCGATCCGCCCGACGCCATCGCAGCCCTGCGGTTTCGGATGGAGCAGGATGGACTGAAACCCAAGGACTTGATTCCGTACATCGGCAGCAAGAGCAAGGTTTCGGAAGTCCTGAGCGGACGGCGTCCCTTGAGCCTGACAATGATCCGCAAACTCGTAAGCGGCTTGCACCTCCCGGCCGAGGTGGCACTACGGAAGTCGAAAATGCGCCCCGGCCGCCATACTGTCAAAGCGCGAACTTCTGGGCGCTGGCAGGCCACCGCCACGCGCTGAGGATTGGAGGCCGAAGGCATCGGCTTCCGGTTCGGCGCCGTTTTTAGCAAGAGCATGTCAGCTCCCCTCCGCCGTCTTCACCCGAAACTCCCACCCGGCCAAGGCCCGCACTGGCTGCAGATGAATGAAATCTCCTGTCGCTGTCATGCCATGTCATCTTCTGGCAGTCGGGCGGGGTACTACTGAGTTTGAGCCAGGTTCCCCCATCGTTTACAATCGATCCGCCAAGTAGCGCGGGGCTCCATGAGCGGAGTCCGCCGGGAGCGGATGGGCGCTGCATCAATTGCCGGCGAGGAAAACCGGTCGTGTTCAAGCATCAATAATTATTATTGGAGAGTCCAATGGCTGAAATGAATGGAAAATTGGAAAGGATCAAGTGCGCCGTGGATGGCTGCGGTAAGAATGCAGCTGTGGAAGTTATTCTCTACGATGTTTACCTGGCGGAAGAACATGTGTTCTTCGAGAGAGATTTCACATGCCCTTTTCTTTGCGACTCACACATGGTTGAAAACGAGCTACGTGCAAAAGGGGCCAGGAGACCCCGTGGTTTCGTCAAGTATCCGTTTAGCAACTGCAGAAAGGCGCAGGGGTTTACGATCTACCGGCCGTTAGACAGGTGGTGATTGGTGGGCAATGAGCTCGGGTGTCGGAGGATCGGGCGTGGGGGAGCGCGATGGGGCGTCGCGGGGCGTGACGGGGGTAGTGTGGCAACGTAGCTGTCGCGGGCGAACACTGTGACCAATGTAAGAAATAACGGAGCTAAATTATATTGTGGATTTGAATGGATTTAGGGGTTTTCAAGAATAAAGGCCGAAGCGAGCGAATACGTTCGCTGCCAAGTTCGCTTGTACCGTTCCGTCTTGTTCGCCAAAATTAGGCAACAGTAACTTATAGCTTGCCGGTTGCTTTGTCGGCCAGAGGGGTCGTTATGCCCAAAAACAAGTTGGCGATTCATGAGGTCGATTTCTGCAGCCAGATTGCTTCCGCCGTCGGCGTTCTAGTCAGCCGTAACGCCAGAGCCTTTCCTTTTCACGAGGCGCGAGTCGAAGGATATGGAACGGGGGCCGGTCGGCGCAAGCGCAAGGACCTTCGATTTTTTGACCACAACGGCAAGGTGGTTCTTTGTGGCGAAGTAAAGCTCCCCGGCACGCCGGAGGGCCGTTCTGCATTCGCTGACGATCTAATGCAGGATGCCTTCAGCAAAGCCGAAAACGCGTCCGTTCAGTTTTTCTTCACCTGGAACGTTAATCAGTTCGTCCTCTTTGATCGGAGTCTTTGGGAGCGCCCGTTGATCGACCGGCGCATCCGGGTTTGGACGCTGGGTCGGACACTTGCCAATCCTGAAGAAGTAGCCCAGGAAGATAATCTCAATTTTATCAAGACCCGTTTCCTGCCTGACCTTCTTTGCGACTTGGCGGACATTTTATCTGGTCGGCGGCGGGACTGGCTGCCTCCCGACGATATCTTCATTCGGTCCTTGGAAAGTCACCTCGATTGGCCCGTCCAACTCGTTCGTTCGTACATTCTGCACAATGCCGACCGCAGTAAGCGGTTTGATTCTTGCGTCCAGAGCTGGATGGCCGAGCAGGACTGGACGTTCGTTCGCACACCGCACGAAGAATGGGCGAAGGCTGTGGATAATATGGCCAAGACCCTGGCTTACGTCTGGGCCAATCGCCTGATCTTTTACAAGGCTCTGCGGGCTCGATTCCCGGATCTTCCTCGCCTCGAGTTGCGATCGTCTGTAAGGACGCCCGAGGATGCAGTTGGAGCGTTCAATGGCTTTTTTCGCCGGGCGGTGGAACGGAGCGGCGATTATGAGCCGTTGCTGATGCCAGAAGCCGAAGATTGGGCCACGGAGATCATCTTCCACCCGGTTAGCGCTCTGGATGCCTGGCGCGGCCTGTTGCGGGGCATTGAATCCGTTGATTTCCGCGAGGTGTCCTCCGATGTGGTGGGGCGCATCTTCCAGAAGCTCATTGGGCCGGAGGAGCGACACCGGTACGGTCAGCATTTCACCGGCGATGATGCGGTGGACCTGATTAACACCTTTTGTATTCATGAAGCAGACGATGCGATACTGGACCCGGCCTGCGGATCGGGCAGTTTCCTGGTTCGCGCTTACTACCGCAAGCGCCATCTGAATCCAGCGCGGCCGCATCTCCATCTAATTGGTGATCTGTTCGGCTGTGACATTGCTCTCTACCCGGCGCACCTCGCGACATTGAACCTGGCGGCTCGTGAGATCAACGACGAGGCCAATTACCCCCGTATTGCACGACGCAACTTCTTCGATTTCGAGCCCGAACAGGGCTTCTGCATGATCCCGAGCAGCGCCGACGAGGCTGTGCCAGTTCGGCTTCCGGCTCTCGACGCTGTCGTCGGCAACCCGCCTTACGTCCGGCAGGAGAAAATCGACAAGGCCGACAAGGCGCGGTTTAGCAGGCTGGTTACTACCGCCTGGCGCGACCTGCGCCTGAACGGTCGCAGCGACTTGCACTGTTACTTCTGGCCTGCTGCTGCCCGATTGCTGAAATCTGACGGCTATTTTGGTTTCTTAACGAGTTCATCGTGGCTCGATGTCGAATATGGGTTCGCACTGCAAGGATGGTTGTTGCGACATTTCCGGATCGTGGCCGTGATGGAGAGCGCCGCCGAACCCTGGTTTGAGGATGCCCGCGTCAAAACCTGCATCACCATCTTGCAGCGCTGTGAGGATGAGTGTGAGCGCATGGGCAATTCAGTCCGCTTCGTGCGTTTTGAGCGCAAACTCGGGGAGATCATCGGTGCGCCGCCCGGCGAAGACGAAGCGAATCGTCAGGCTGCCATGGAATCCCTGCGCGAGCGTATCCTGAACACAAATAGGGACAGTCAGGCGCAGGATCTGCGAATTATCATCAAGAAGCAGGCGGCACTTTGGGAGGACGGCGTGCGTGCCGGAGCTATCCTGCGAGATGTTTCTGTCCAAACAGAGAACGTAGATGAATTGGAAGATGCCGAATTAGAAAATAATCAAGACGCGTTACCCGAAGCGGAAGCCGGTGAGGACTTGTATGGCAACGGACAGGGCGCTTATCGCGCTGGCAAATGGGGCCGGTATGTGCGCGCGCCGGGTATCTATTTCGACATCATGGGCCGTTTTGGTGAGCGGTTCGTTGGCCTGGGAGAGATTGCTGAAATCCGGCGCGGGATCACGAGTGGCTGTGATGCATTCTTCATGCCGAAGGACGTGACAGGAACGATGCTCGAGCGCCATCAAAGCGAGAACGACTTTCGGAGGCACGCGGGGGGAGCGCCACGAAAGGATGTCGCCGCGGGCAAGTTGAAGATCATCGTAGCCGGTGACGGAAGCGTTCATCCTATTGAAGCGAAATATCTTGCTCCTGAGGTCCACAGCCTGATGAAGGTCAATCGGCCGGTCGTCCGGGCGGCTGATCTGGACCGGGTCGTCTTGCTTGTCAAGGACTCGATGGACAAGTTGAAAATGAAATCGCCCTGGGTGTGGCGTTACCTCCGCTACGGCACATCATCGCCGCTAATCCCGAACGATTGGTCTGCAATCACAACATGTTTGATCTGGCCGCGCTGAACTTGTCGGTAAATGAAGCCGCGTCGCTCGTCGCAGTTCTGAATTCAACACTGGTGGGGCTGTTCAAAACATTCTACGGTCGCTACGCCGGGACCGAGGGCAATCTCAAGACGGAAGTCGTCGATGTGAACTTGCTGGAGGTGCCGGACCCGCGCGGCGTGTCGGTCAGTTTGGCTGAGCGACTGGAACGCGCGCTGGAAAGCATGACGAATCGCGAAGTGGGTCGGCTCGTGGAAGAACAACTTATGGACTGCCACACCCCCGAGCGAGCACGTCGCATCGCAGGGGGGCCGCTCGTCTATTCGGACGAGCTTAAACAAGCCGACCGTCGGGAGCTGGACGATGCGGTCTTGGAACTGCTTGGGGTCAGCGACGCGGCCGAGCGACGCCGACTGGTCGATCGACTCTACGAAGCCACCGCGCTTCATTTCCGCGACATTCGGGTGGTCGAGATTGAAAAGATGCAGCAGCGGGCCAGAACGAGCAACCGGCGTTTTAGCGTTCAGGACCTTGCCGCTGACATCTGGGATGCTGCTGAGCTGGAGGATGCCACTCCGCTTGCAGAATGGATCGGCCAACGGCCGGAATCCAATGGGCTTGCGATAATTCCGGACGAGCGGCCTGCGAGGCTTTCCAGCGATGTTATGTTCTCGGCCAACATTGTGCATTTCGGCAGAACAGGCCGAACGATAATGGAATGCAAATCACGCGGCCAAGCAGAGCTTGTCGAGCGCCTGGCAAACCTCGGAATCAGCGGCCATTTGAAGTTGCCGGCCGACTTACAATCGTCGATAAAGGTCCTGGCCCGGGTGAACGAGCGGCTGGAGAAGGCTACCTCCCGTTTCAGGGAGTTGGCCCAATCCCGGACGGGAGACGAACGGGTTCGGGAACAACTTGTAGAGGTGCTGGAGCGGTGGTTTCTGCTGGGCCGGGAAGCGAGGTAGGTCGTGTCGCTTTGTAGGAACCAGAAGTGCGCGAGGGGCGCTCGGCGAACATGATCTTTATCTCATTGGCCCGGGTGATGCGAGGGAGGATTCGCGCAAACGTCTCTATCGACTAGACCATCAAGGAATCGCTGCGGGCCAAACTCAGGAGCGCCGTCAAGCGAGTGCTGCGCAAATACGGGTACCCGCGCGACAAGCAGGAATCGGCGACTGATCTTGTTCTGCAGCAGGCCGAGTTGCTGTGCGCTGAACTTACAATGTAAAAAGGGTCAGTTTTTCGTGTCCATCAGACTCAGGAATAGTCAATGGTCGCTAATAAATGCCTTTTGCCAGTTCTCGAAATCTTTCTTTTCTTTATTATCGACGGGCACAAGTCTGGTCCCATCAATTCCTGGTCTACAAGCTACAAACAGATTGTCTTGGTTGTCTCGTTCGTAAAATGCCCACCAAAACACCGGGGAAAGATATTCTCCACCCCATCGAATTGAGTTGTCGATTTCCTTGATTGCGCAAGGATCTAAAGCCAAGAGACGAAGATTTGCAAGCTCATTTTTGAAGAGTTGCTCCTGGGCGATTGCCCGGAAAGCTTTTGCGGAACTTTCGGCAGAGGTTTCGGCGGCATTATTCGGAAGTTTTGGGTAGACATACGTTATGACTACCCCAGCTTTTAAACACTCCAGGCTTAATTCTCCTGTAGACTCAAGGCTTGCCATACCTTCCTTGACTTGTCCAAATCGACTTTTTCCTGAGACTCGCGTGATCCTACATTTCCGGCCCTTGACACGGGCATCGTAAGCGAGCGCCCTTAATTCCGCCCCGATTTCCCAGACGGTTGCTGGCGTGTTTATCTCTTGGAGTTCTTCTGAGAGAAACCAAAGACTGTTCCGGGAAATGTGTGGCGGCTGCAATTGAAGTTTGGCATCCTCGCGTGGGAAAAAGAATTTGTAAATGCGTTGCATGATTTCTTTCTGTTGACTTGACAAGTTATCTTCAAGTTCTGTCCCCTCCAATAACAGACTGAGAGCGGCACGGGCAACAGGCAGCCAATTCTTGACTCTACCGTGTGCCTTTCCGTTTAAAAACCGATTAAAGCCAGGATACGAAATTCGTTTGACGCTAACGCCCTTCGCTAAAAACCGTTTGTCCACCAGATTTTGGTCTTGGAGATTCTCATAAAGAAATTTCTGGTCAAGTGTTCGGGCATCCGCCACTGTTTGTGGTTGTATGACCTGCCTTTTATTCAAAAACTCACCGACCATTAACCCCAGTGGGCCTGATGTATCTGTCGTGCTGGATTGTCGCCACCAATTCTCTCGCAAGGCAGATCGACAGCATTCGACTTCGAGGGAAAGCAGTGCATTTTCAGTCAAAGACGGAAGCTTCGGCGCCATTGCCGACCCCTATTCAAAGATTTCATGATTCTCGCGATTCTTGATATTCTTGTTGATAAAAAGAAGCCCTCGAGTCGTCAAGGTTTCTGAATTTTTTCGAAGAGCGAACCGTCGTAAATAGTTAATTTAAATTGGGTTGCGGATGTTGCACTTGGGTTCTGAACGCGAATAAGATTACGAAAGTTAAGATCCAATTTTTCGGCATTTGGGGAAAAGTTGGAGGCTGGAGAGACGACTGGACTAAAACTGGACCGTTTCTCTTGCAGCAAACCGGGGCATGGCCCCAAGGATGAACATCATGTTAGCGAAATTGGTTGCTGCGGCTTTGAGCATTACGCTCACGCTGGCGACTCCTGACTTCTGTTTTGCACAGAAGGGTGGAGGCGGTCGAGACCGGGGCGGGAACGGCGGGGGCCGCGATCCCGGCGGCAAAGGTGGAGGCGGCAAGGATCCTGGCAAAGGCGGCGGGTCATCTGATAAGGGCGCGGCCGACAAGGGCGCGCGCGACCGAGCGGCCGCGGACAAGGCCGCCGCTGATCGCTCGGCGGCAGATAAAGCCGCTCGCGATAAAGCCGCCGCCGACAAGGCCGCTGCCGATAAGGCCGCCGCCGATCGCGCCGCTGCGGAGAAAGCGGCACGGGATAAAGCTGCCGCCGACAAGGCGGCTTCTGATCGGGCTGCGGCGGAGAAAGCAGCACGCGACAAGGCTGCTGCCGATAAGGCCGCCGCCGATCGCGCCGCTGCGGAGAAAGCGGCACGGGATAAAGCTGCCGCCGACAAGGCCGCCGCTGATCGGGCTGCGGCGGAAAAAGCGGCACGCGACCAGGCGGTTGCCGAGAACGCCGCCGCGGATCGCGCCGCTGCCGAGACCGCGGCACGGGATAAAGCTGCCGCCGACAAGGCCGCCGCTGATCGGGCTGCGGCGGAAAAAGCGGCACGTGACAAAGCCGCTGCCGAGAAGGCCGCTGCGGAGAAAGCGGCTCGTGAAAAAGCCGCTGCCGAACGTGTTCAGGCGGCGCTGAACGAGAAAGCGCAGCAAGAGCGGGCCGCTCGCGAACTTGAACGTGAGATGGCAAGTGCCCGCGAAAAGGCCGCGCGCGAAAAAGCCGCTGCGGACAAGGCCGCGGCCGATCGCGCCGCGGCGGAGAAAGCAGCGCGTGAAAAGGCAGCAGCCGAACGAGTGCAGGCGGCAGTCGACGATAAGGCGCGACAGGAGCGGGCGGCCCGGGACCTCCAGCGCGAAATGGACAAGGCCGCGGCTGAGAAGGCGGCCCGGGAGAAGGCAGCTCGGGAGAAAGCTGCTGTCGAACGGGTTGAGACGATCGTGAATTCTCAGCCGAACGCCACAAGCGTGATGACCGGTAAGCCGGTTCGAGTGGGCAACCCGAGGACATCGGCACCGACAAGTGCGCCGTTGCCCGCAAAATCTGCGGCGAAGGCCCCTTCGACCGCAATTAGTGTTCCGGTTTCCTCACTCGCGTGTAACATGATCCCAAATCCAGGCCTCAGGTGGGCCTGTAGGGTCACCGGCTGGGTTATCATGGGCCAAAGAATTCTTCAGAACTACCCGTGGACTACCGGTCCAACGCCTACCCACCTGCCGACCCAGTTTCCGAACTGGCCGGTTTGGCCTGAGGTAAATTTCCCAAATTGGCCGCGGGGATTGCCGCTGCCAAACACCGACGCTCCGCCGAACCGAGTGCCGCCAACCAAAGACTGATAAGCTGATCGCTGAGTTTGGATTCGGAGTAGCGGACGCTAATGCGTCCGCTACTCACGTTTTTAGAGCATGTCCGAATATTTGCATGTCCTTGCATCGAGCCGCCTGTTCCGGTGAGCAAATCTGAGTCTGAGTGTGTAACATTGGGCAGCGATTTTCGAAAGAGGAATCCGAGAACGACCGACTGCGCCAGCTGGCAGCGGCCGACTTCGTGGCAAGGGAGGGAGGCATGCGGACGTTGGACTTTTTGGACGCGGCGTCGAAACCCACGGGGTAAGGTCTCGGACTTGTGGCTCGTCTTGGTGCTGGTGGTCATGTAGTCGAAAACGTGTTTGTATTGGGTGTGATGGCTCGTGCATTCTGCGCAGCTGCGCGGGCTTGTTGCCAGACTTCTTCGGGGACGTCGGCGGGATCCATGATGTTGTCGGGGTAGCACAAATACCGCTGCAGCTCGGCTCGCTCGGCTGGCAGGGTGGGTCCGACGGGTTCAGCTAAGTCGGAGGTCGGAGTGTCCTGCGGGGTGGAGGGCGGTACGGCTTCGTGGGGCGTGAGGGGTGAAGGGTGGGGCGTGGAAGAATGGGGTTCGTGCGTCGTTTGCAGCGTGAGGCAGGAATCATCGGGCGTGGGGGAGGGCGAGGCAGGTTCGTGGGGCGTGGGGGCCCCGTGAGTGTGGTTCCCAAACGGATTTTGGGAACCAGGGCGTGGGATAGAACCAGGGCGTGGAATAGACGGTTCCTGTGACGCTGGTGACGTGGGATTGTCGGTCGGCGGGGCGGCGGGCGCGGGGGTCTCAGCGGGCGGACGGGACAGCTGCTTGATCAGGGCTTGGGGTCTGCGGTCGGGTAAGTTGGCGAAGAACTCGGTCATGTAGCGCTGGTTCCAGGCCTGGAATTCTTCGTAGGTGCCGTCGTCGGGGCGCATCATGTCGTCGCGGTCAGGGAGCCAGTAACGGAAGGGGTCCTGTGCGCGGCCGGTGCCCTGTTGGCGCACGATGCCCTGGGCGACCGCGCGGCCGAGCCAACGCCACAAAGTGCTCGAATCGGGTTTTTGATAATCGTCCGACCAGCGTTCGAGGATTTCGTGGCGCGTCATCTTGGTGACGGCCGTGGACAGGACATCGAGGCAAGCCTGCCAATTTTCACCGAAGGCGGCCTCGATGCCGGTCTGGAGAACGGCGTAGTCAGTGCCGTCGGCATTGAGCTCGATCAACAGATGGCGCGCGGTGTCGTTGTGGCGCGAGAAGGCAACCAGGCGACGGCGGCGGTCGAGCTCGTCCGGAGCGCTATAGTAGTTCTTTTCAATGAGGATGTCGGCGAAGGCGGCGAGGGCGCCGCTGCCGCGCGCGGCCTGGCCGGCGACCGTCTTGCCCTTGTTGGGGTGATGGAGCATGAGCACGCTCATGCCGGCGGCAGCCAGCGGGTGCAAGGGCGTCAGGCAGGCGAGCATGGCGGAGGCCGAGCTCTCGGTGTTGGGCGGGAGGAAGTGGGCCAGCGAGTCGAAGACCAAAAGCGACGTCCCATCGCGCCGGCGCAGGACATCGGCGGTGTCAATGAGTGCCAGCCACTTGTCAAAGCCTGGCTGCGCGGGGAAAGGCCGGCATAAGAGGTGGACGTGATCGCGGATGCCGAGGCGCAGGAAGCGGTCGCGCCAATCGGCTTCGCTCTCTTCGGAGATGACGAGCACCCGGGCGGGGGCGACGGACAAGCCGGCCAGCTGTCCGCCGAGTTGCATGCGGGCCAAGAGGAGCGACATCAGGGTCGTTTTGCCTGATTTCCACTGGCTGGTCAGGAGGGTGACCTTGCCCGGAGCGAGGTAGCCGTGCCAGAGCCAGGGCGGCGGGGTGAAGTCTTGTTTGTCCAGGTCGCGAGCGGACACGACGCGGGTGAGAAGGTCCGCTGTCAACGGGGTGCAGTTTTGGGAAGTGGCCACGGGAGCGAGTGAAGCGGCAGTCATTGGAAGTCTCCTGGTCGTTGCAGTCGTTGCGGTCGTTGCATGCAATGCATGCAATGCGTGCATTGCGTACACTGCACGCAATGCGGCAGGGCCGGGATGCGTGCAACGACGCAACGACGTCAAGATTAGTCATTGGTCAGTGGTCATGCGTCATTGGTAATGCGTCGATAGTACTCATTACTCAGTAGTTGGTCATTGCAGGGGGTGGTGCAACGACGCGTTGGTTAGTGGTCATTCGTCATTGGTTCGGGATGCGCTCTTTGGTGGAGCGATCCTCTCGCGGAGCGAGTGGGCTACACGGAGCGTCGATTGTAAACGATGACGGGGAGTGGTTCAAAGTCGGTTGCGGGGCGGCGCCGTGCAAGGAAATGACATGGGATGACAGGATGGGATAATTACCAACCGATTATCTTGCCCAATCCTGCGGCCGTGGCTTTGGCGTAGACCGCTGCGGCGACCGCCACATCTTCCACAGCGATCCCCAGTGACTTATACATCGTGACGTCCTGAGGATGGGCCCGACCGGTAATCCGGCCAGTGATGACCTGGCCAAGTTCGTGAATATCGGCCCAGTGAATGGCGCCTTCCTCCAACACCTGGACAAAATCGCCGGCCTCCAGTCGGGCCTGATCTTTGCTATCCACCACGATGGATTCACAGCGGCGGACGGCGACGGGATCAACTTCGGCCTTGGCCAGGAAATTGGAACCGATCACATTCAAATGAGTGCCCTCGGCGATCCAGTGGCCATTGAGGACCGGTTCGCGGCTCGTAGTGGCGGTAATGACGATGTCCTTGTCTTCGGCGGCCAGTTCCGCACGGGGCACCGGTTGAACCTCCGTCTTGCAAATCTCGCTCATTTCAGCGGCGAATTGCCGGCGATGTTCCTCATTCGGACTGTAGACCTGGACACGCCGAATTTTCCTGACCTTGCATACGGCCATCAGTTGCGTGCGCGCTTGTTTGCCGCTGCCAAAGAGTCCGACCTCGCTGGCATCGGGCCGGGCCATATACTCCGTTGCCACTCCGCTGGCAGCGCCGGTCCGCACCTGCCCCAGATAATCTGCTTGAATAAAGGCAAGCGGAACCCCTGTTTTTCCATCGAATAATCCCACGTGAAAATGGGATCCCGTCCGGCTTGTGGTGTAGGCCTTGTAACCGATGACACCCAGCGTTTTCGCGGAAGCAGACATGGTGTGAAGCATGACGTGGTCCGTTTGCGTCCTTGCCCGGCAAATATTGTGAGCCTCCCCCAATGCAAGTTTACGCAAGGCGTCCTCGACGGCTTCAAGGGCCATATCCAGCGTCAGCATTTGCCGGACATCCGCTTCGGTCAAGAGCAGTACGGGCATGGCCGTTCTCCTTTACGGTCGCGGGCCTCTCGCGGAGCGAGAGGGCTACTCGTTGGTACCGATGGCGGCGTCGGTTCTACCTTAGCAACTTTTCCAGTTGATCGAGACCGCCGTTGATTTGATCACGAGAAGCGGCAAATGACAGGCGCACGTAGCCTTCCGCTCCGAAGGCGGACCCCGGCACCAGATTGACATGTGCGGTTGTAAGTGCCACCTGGCAAAAAGCCGCCGAATCGGTTACCTTTTTAGTGTCCAAAACTCGACCCAAATGAGCCGAAACGTCGAAGAATGCATAAAACGCGCCGTCGGGAATCGAACACTTTATTCCGGGAATGGCATTTAACCGTTTGCACACAAGGTCACGCCGTGCTTCAAACTCGCAGCGCATGCTCGGGACACATCGCTGATCCCCTTGCAACGCGACCAGGGCGGCATACTGGCTGATGCTGGACGGGCAGCTGGTTTGTTGACTCTGCACGTTTCCCATTGCCCTGATGACGTGAGCGGGCCCCACCGCCCAGCCCATGCGCCAGCCGGTCATCGCATACGTCTTGCTGACGCCGCTCACCGTGATTGTGCGGTCGGGCAAGCCGGGCCGCAGCGTAGCAAAGCATGTTGCGCGGGCCTCGCCAAAAACCAATTGCTCGTATATTTCATCACTTAGGACGGCCATATTCGAGTCCAGCACCACGTCTGCCAAAGCTTCCAGTTCTCTGCGCGTGTACACTGCTCCGGTCGGATTGCAAGGTGAGTTCAGCATGAGTAACTTGGTGCGCGGCGTGACGGCATTACGGAGCTGAGTGGGCGTCATCTTGAAGCCGTTTGCCGGCGTTGTGTTTACGAGAACGTGCGCAGCGCCGGTCATTTGCACCAGGTCACTGTAACTGACCCAGTACGGCGCCGGAATGATGACTTCATCGCCGGGACCCACGGTGCTGGCCAGGGTGTTATGAATGGAGTGTTTCGCGCCATTGGAAACCAGGACCTGGTCGGCAGAACATTTGAAACCGTATGTTTTCTGGTAGCGGTGGGCAATGGCCGACCGCAATTCCGGGAGCCCGGATGCCGGAGTATAGTGCGTATGCCCTTCTTTCATCGCCCTGGTAGCGGCGTCGCAGATATGCTCTGGCGTGGGAAAGTCCGGTTCACCCAGACTGAAGTCGTAAACGTGAATCCCTTCGGCCTGGAGTTGGCGTGCTTTCGCTCCCGCGGCAAGGGTCGCAGAAGGTTGTACGGCAGCCGCCATCTTGGCAATCGGTATCATGGTGAATAGTGACAATTGCGAATAGCTTGGCTCCTTCAGGACCCGTTCCCGAAGTTCTGCCCAAGTTGGATTAATCCCAGAGTTTTCATTGTATTGCAAGGTTGCCGCTTCCGGCCATTGACATTCCATGCGGATTGCACATTTCATTCAACGATACCCTCCGGCTTTGGGAGGGTCCGAAGCGTATGTTGCGCGATTGAGCCAGTATTGCGCATTGTTGGGCAACCAGGTAACCGTTTTTACCACGACAGCGTTGGATCTGAGCGCTTTTTGGTCTCCATCGGGGCGGTGCCTGGATCGCGGCGTCCAGCGGGAAGATCGAATGGAAATCCGCCGGTATGCCCTCTGGCGCTGGCCTGGACGCCGGTATTTTCTTAAGCCGCTTTCGATGATTCCAGTGCGGTCCTGGCAATGGCTCACATTGCCGTGCAATCCGATTGCCTGGGGCATGTGGTCCGACGCCGGGCGCTTAGAATTTGCCTGCGACATCGTTCATGCCGCGGCTTTTCCGTATGCGTTTCCGATCGCTTGTGGCTTGCGTTTGGCGCGCCGGCTCCGCGTGCCATTTGTCCTCACGCCGTTTCTGCACCTGGGAGATGTAGACAACCCAAATGATCCCGTCCGCCGACAATACACCACTCGGGCTTTTCTCTCGTTGACCAGAGCGGCGGATTGCGTGCTCATCCAGTCACACGGGGAACGGCAAATACTGGAAAAGAATGGCATACCTCCGGAGAAGCTGGTACTGCAAGGGCTGGGAGTGGAGGCGGACGAATGTACGGGCGGGAACCGCGAACAGATTCGCCGGGAATGGGGCATTCAAACGGGCGAAATCGTCGTGGGACACCTGGCTAATAACAGCCGGGAAAAGGGAACCATCGATTTGCTGGATGCGGCTTCCCGGATTTGGAAACAAGGATGCTGCTTTCGCCTGGTTTTAGCGGGACCGGAAATGCCTAATTTCCAGAAATTCTGGAGCCGGTTTTCCTCCCGCGAGAGGGTGCTTCGTTTAGGGGTCTTGCAAGATCGGCAAAAACGGGATTTTTTCGCCGGCATCGACATGTTCGCTTTGCCCAGTAGGTCCGATTCCTTCGGCCTAGTGTTGCTCGAAGCCTGGGCCAACGGCCTGCCCAACATCGCCTATCGGGCCGGCGGTATTGCGGAAGTCATTCACGATAACCAAGATGGTTTGCTCATTGCGTGCGGGGACGTGAACGGCTTGGCCGATGGCCTGGCCCGGCTCGTATCGAACGCGGAACTGCGAACCCGATTGGGAAATACAGGAAAAAATCGGTTGCCTCGTGAGTTCCGCTGGGAAGATAAGCTCAAGAAGGTGCAGGACGTCTATGATTCGCTGGCAGGTAGGAGAAGATAAGAACGGCGGAACGGAGTGGAAGGCGGCCGCCCTCCACTCCGTTCAAGCGTCACTCGGTACTGGATTTCACAACAACAAAAGTCGTTCCTCCCTGAGGAGTTTGAACCTGAAGCAAAAGCCCTTTCTCCAGGGAGCCTTTTTCGACCAATTGCCGAGCATCCTGGGCCGATTGGACCGGTTGCTTGTCGATTCGGGTGATTAACATACCCCGGGCCAGACCGGCATCGGCCGCCGGACTATCCGGATTCACCTTAGTAATTACGGCTCCGCTGGCCTTTTGTTTAAAACCCATTTGCTGGGCCAGATCGGGGGTCATATCCCGGACGGAAACACCCAACTTGCTCAGGCCGACGTTTTCAGGATCTTCGCGAGGAACGCGGGACCGGGAAACGCGGACGTTGCCGAAGTCCTTCGGTTGTTCCTCAATGGTTACGGAGATCGTCTTGGGTTTGCCATCGCGAACGATCTGAAATTCGACCGGTTTGTTGATGGGGGAGTTGGCAACGGATTGTTGCAGCTCGCGGCCATCCTTGACAGGTTTTCCCGCGATCCCGGTGACGATATCGGCGGGCTGAATCCCAGCCTTGTCGGCGGGCGTGCCGTCGATGACATTTCCTACCACAACCCCTTGTTGATTGGGAATTTCGAGCCGTGCAGCGACGTCGGGCGTAAGGTCGGTCATCTGCACTCCGAGGTATCCCCGCCGAACAACGCCGTCTTTGAGAAGAGACTGCATAATGTTTTTGGCGAAGTTGCTGGCGATGGCTAGGCCGACTCCCTGGAACCCGCCGTTGCGTGTCTTGATGGCAGAATTAATGCCGATGACTTTGCCGTCGAGGTTGATCAGCGGGCCGCCGCTATTGCCCGGGTTGATGGCGGCGTCGGTTTGAATGAAATCCTCATACATGTTTACGTTAAGGCCGTTGCGGCCCTTTGCGCTGACAATTCCGGAGGTCACCGACCCTGTCAAGCCGAAGGGAGCTCCCACGGCCAGGACCCGGTCGCCGATTTCCATGGTGTCACTGTCTCCCATATCGAGAAAGGGAAGTTTTTCTTTGGCATCGATACGAATGATAGCCAGGTCGGTTTTTTGATCGCCGTGAATGTCTCGCGATGTGAACTTGCGGCCGTCGCGCAATTGGACTTTGACGTGATCCACACCGGATACGACATGGTAATTTGTCAAAATAATGCCTTTGGGATCGACCAAGAATCCGGAGCCGAAGCCTGCCACCGGAATCTCCTCCATGTCCAATTGGCCCGGGCCGAATTCCTCGAAGAATTTGCGAAATTCCTCCGGAATCGATGGATCGTCAAATCGGGGCCGTTTTCGCGGTGTCTGGGAGTCACCCGAGGCTTTTTGCTTGACCTGCCCTTCGATACTGACAACCGCAGGCAGAACTTTTTTGACAATATCCCGATACGATTTCACTTCGTTGGCAGGGGCAATAGGAACAGGGTTTTGTCCCCGCAAGCCTGGCCCCGCTACAAAGCCGCCCGCGACCCCGCCGAGAATAAGGCAACCCAAAACTATTGACCAACGTGTCATCATAATGATCCTCCTGGAATGATGCGTTTTAGACATGCAATCATGTGGTTATTTTTCCGAATACAGAGAAGGCTCTCTATATCATCATACGCAGAATAGCGGACCAATGTGCGCTCTAATTTTACGATTTTCCCTGCTTAGGTCTTCTGTTTCGCACTGCCAAGCACGCGGCTCGAGTCCGCCTATAATGCCATTAGCCGCTTTTTACAGTCAAGATCGGTCCGGCAGCCACAGAACCGTTGCCGCCCCGTTGACAACTCGGTGACCAAATGTTAACCTCGACAATATGCCAGCCCTTATGCCGATGATTCGATCATGCCGGAATTGACCGCTAGCCGCGAAGCCGACATCCTGCAAGAATGCCAGAAGGCCATTGGCTACACGTTTCGCCAACCGGAATTGCTTCGGGGTGCACTTACGCACGCTTCCGGCGCGGATACCCGCCTTGCGTCGAACGAACGGCTCGAATTCTTGGGAGATGCGATTCTCGGGTTGATCACTTGTGAACAACTTTTCCATCGGTTTCCGGATTATCAGGAAGGAGACCTGACGAAGATCAAGTCCGTGGTGGTGAGCCGCCGGACGTGCGCCCGGATGAGCCGTGCTTTGCATTTGGGGGATTTCCTATTCCTGGGCAAGGGGATGAATATGCACGCTGCGGTCCCCGCCAGCATGTTAGCCGATGTTTTTGAATCACTAGTGGCGGCCATTTACCTGGACGGCGGCATCGAAGCCGCCCGCCAATTTATCTTGAAGCATGTCGGACCGGAAATTGAACAAGTGGCCGAGAGCGCGCACGGAGGCAATTACAAATCATTTCTGCAACAGGTGGCGCAACGGGAATTTGGGGCGACGCCGCTTTATCAGTTGCTGGATGAGAAAGGGCCAGACCACAGCAAATGCTTCAAGATCGCCGCCCAGATCGGCAGGCAGTCCTATGCCGCCGCCTGGGGCCGGAATAAAAAAGAGGCCGAACAAAAAGCGGCAATGAATGCCCTCGCCCAGATCAATGGAGAGCAGGTCCCGTTCGCGACAGATTAGCCCCCCAAACTTTCTTACCTGCCAGACAAGCTGGCAGGGGACCAGCTTGTCAAACTTTCCGACCTGCGAAAGCAGCTGGCAGGGGAGATTAGCCGGTCAAACTTTCTACTCGTCAGACTGGCTGGGACGGGAATCTTCACGATGATGTCTTCTTATCCCATCATTTGTTACCGGCCTGAGTGCGGCCGCCCGGCGATTTATAAGATCGCGGCGCGCTGGAGCGACGGTGTCACGCAAGAATTAAAAACTTACTCTTTATGCTGCGCCCAATGCCTGGGTGACGGTTTTCGGGAAAGTTGCGCCAAACAGGCGGCTTGCCGCAAAGGAAAAAATGAAATTCTTGATGTGCCAGGCATTTTCATGCTCGAACGCGGCAAGCGCGATCGCGTCCTGAAACGATTGACCGAGTTGGAGGAAAAACAGCGAGTGAGGGTGAAGTGAAGCGAGTCGCGCTATTCTGGCCGGGCGACTACCGGAACCAGCCGAATGAATGGGCCCGGCCGCAGGCCATGGAAACGACCCGGCAACTGGAGCAAGCCTTAAAAAAATTGGGCCGGGAAGCATATCTCGTCCCGGGGTTCCAAACTCGCCCCGATCAAGCAATCTCTCAGCTTGGCCCGATTGACGATCCGATGATCGGCGCATTCGTTCACTGGGCTTACGGGCCCCATACCTGTGATGGGGTGGTTGGCAAGGACAATCCACTGCTATTGGCCAGCAATTTCTCCGGGACCTGGCCGGGGCTTGTTGCACTCCTCAATACCGGGGCCTGCCTGGAAAGCCTTAACCGGCCGTTTTCCCGCATTTGGACTGCGGCCGCCGATTGGACCAAAGATCAGACTTTCATGGATCGGCTGGATGAATGGTGCTCGACCGGGAAAATTTCCTACGCCGAAACCGAACTTCAGCTTAGCGCACCCGTGTCCCCCGAGGCCCATCGATTGGCCAAGCAAACTGCCGACGAGATTCGCGAAAAACGCATTCTGGCTCTGATGCTTGGCGATACCTCCATGGGCATGATCAACGGCTACTTCGGTCCTCGCATCCTAGCCCGCCACGGATTTGCGGAGCACAAGGTTGACCAGGCGTGGCTTCCCGAGCGCATGAAAGCCGTTCGACCGGAGCGGGTCGAGGCAGCCTTCCGGTTTGTAAAGGAGAAAGGCGTCCATTTCCATTGGCGGGAGAAAGATGCAGCTGATTTCACTGCAGGTGCGACGCGCGTTCAATTGCAAATGTACCTGGCCGTGCTCGATTTGCTGGCCGAATTCAAAGCCGATTGCCTGGGCTGGCAATATCAACTCGGTTTACTGCCGCTACTGCCCCCGAGCGATTTCTGCGAAGGTCTGCTAAATTCGACCTGCCGGCCGGAGTCCAACGGCGACCTCGTTGTTACCAGCACTGAAGCAGACCAGGGCAATCTCATTCCGATGGAAATCATGAAACGACTCCTCTTGAGGAAGGGGCTCCATCAGGCCGTCATGTTCCACGATGTGCGCTGGGGAGCAGAGCATGAAGGGCGGTGGCTATGGGTGTTGTTGAACTCTGGAAGTTGCGGCGCTTATGCGTTCAATCATGACCCGAGCACCTTGAAGGGTGTGCACAGCTACCGGCAACCAGCCGGTTATTTTCCCATCGCGGGGGGCACGTTTGCCGGAGAAAGCTTGCCCGGCAGGATCACCTGGGCACGAGCTTACATCAAGAATGACGTCGCCTGGATGGACATCGGAAATGGCGAAGTGTGTGCGCTTCCGCCCAAAGTGCGCGATGCCTGGTGGGAAGGAACCACGCGGCAGTGGCCGTTCATGGCCGCCGACCTAGGCTGCGGCATGGAAACCATAATGGCCCATTATTTGAGTAACCATATCGCGGTGGCCTACGGGGACATATTCGGGGAAATGGTGGCAGCCAGTCAAACGCTTGGGTTCAAGGTACGGGTGATGAGGCGGGGCTAATCGGCGCTGGGCCTGCGGCGTGGAGCGTGAGGTGTGACATGGCAGATGCAAGGGATTTGCAATCGGGTTCTTCGCCCGGGCGACGTTTGCGCGAATCCTGGGCCGGCCAAGCCATTGCCATACCGGGGGTCTTTAATGCCCTGGTGGCGCGGCTGGCGGAAGAAATCGGCTTTCAGGCCGTCTATCTTTCCGGAGCCGCGCTTTCCGCGGCAGCGTGTGTGCCGGATGTCGGCCTGTTGACCCTGACTGAATTTGTCGAGCAGGCCCGTTCGATCACCACCGCAACATCTCTGCCCGTGCTTTGCGATGCAGATACGGGATTCGGGGAGGCTCTCAATGTGGAACGCACGGTCCGCCAGTTTGAAACGGCAGGAGTGGCGGGAATTCACCTGGAAGACCAGCTATTACCCAAGAGGTGCGGGCATTTATCCGGAAAGCAACTGGCTGAACCGGAAGTGATGTCGGCAAAAATCCGCGCCGCCGTGGCTGCGCGAAGGGACACCGATTTCATGATCATTGCCCGGACGGATGCGCGCGGGGTGAACGGATTTGCGGATGCCGTCAAGCGGTCTCACCTTTATTTAGAGGCCGGCGCCGACGGTATTTTTCCGGAAGCCCTGGAAAATGCCGATGAGTTTGCCGCGTTTGCGGCAGCGGTCAAGGCGCCCTTGCTTGCCAACATGACCGAATTCGGGAAAAGCCCGAACCTGGACTTTCAGGTGTTGGCGAAAATGGGCTACCGAATGGTGATCTATCCCGTGACTGCCTTTCGAGCTGCCGTTTACGCCGCCCGTGCAGCATTGACGGGAATCAAACAACGCGGCCACCAACGCGATTTCCTGCCCCAGTTGTTGACGCGCGCCGAACTTTACGAGTTGCTGGGTTATCAGGGGTATGATGAACGGGATCGAGCTTATTTTGGCGGAAAATCTTCTGGAGAATCACAAGGAGTTCAAGAATGAGTGCGGCGGAAATCTATTCCCCCGGTCTGGAGGGAGTTATTGCCGGGGAGACAGCAATCTCGACCGTGACCGGAGGACTTCGCTACCGGGGCTATCCCGTCACCGAGCTAGCGGAGAAGGCAACTTTTGATGAGGTAGCTTATCTGTTGTTACACGGCGAATTGCCCAACGCCGGCCAGTTGAGCAAATTCCGCCAGCGCATCGGCCAAGCCCGGAAATTGCCGGAGGAGTTGCGGCCTCTACAAAAGTCGCTGCCTCAAAGCACGCCGCCGATGGACGCTCTGCGGACTGCGGTAAGCATCCTGGCGCACTACGACCCTGAGACGGGCGATAATTCACCGCAAGCAAACTTGCAGAAGGCAGAAAGATTACTGGCGCAAATACCGTTGGCCATAACGCAGCAATTCCGGTTGAGCAAAGGGCTGGAGCCGGTGGCGCCGCGCGTAGATCTTTCCGAGGCAGCCAATTTTTTGTACATGCTGCGCGGCAAGGAGGCCGAGCCACTTCACGTTCGGGCATTGGATGTTTCGCTGATTCTGTACGCGGAACACGAGTTCAATGCCTCCACCTTTGCCGGCCGGGTGGTCTGTTCGACCGAAGCGGATTTGCATTCGGGAATTGTGGCAGCGATTGGAGCCCTGAAAGGACGGCTCCACGGCGGCGCCAATGAAAAAGTCATGGACGTATTGCGGGCGGCCGGGGGTCCGGAAACGGCGGAAAAATGGGTGCGCGATGCCCTGACCCGCAAGGATCGGATCATGGGGTTCGGCCACCGCGTTTACAAAACCGGGGATGTCCGCGCGGGCATTCTTCGGGAGTACGCCCGCAAGGCAGCGGAGCGGACCGGGAACCAGAAATGGGAGCAAAGCGCTGAAATCATCGAGCGGGTTTTGGAAGGCGAGAAAAAGATGTATCCCAATCTGGATTGGCCGGCAGGCCGGCTTTATCACTCACTAGACCTAGAGGTTCCGCTCTATACTCCGATTTTTGTCATGTCGCGAGTTACCGGCTGGAGCGCGCACATCATGGAACAGTTAGCGAATAATCGGTTGATTCGCCCTCGCGCCCGCTATACCGGCCCGGAAGTCCGGACTGTGACGCCCATTGCCGAGAGAAAATAGCGCCCAAAGGAGTCGGCACATGAATCGGCGTGATTTTATGCAGCGGTCCGCGTTGGCCGCGGCCTTCTTGGGAATTACTCCGGGCCAAACCCGACGCTGTTTTGGCGACGAAGCTCCTCCCGTGCCCTCTCGGGACTTATACCGCAGCGATCCGGATCGTTACTGGGCGGAGTTACGGCGGCAATGGCTCCTGGCGGCGGATCGGATCAATTTGAATTGCGGCTCCGTGGGGTGCACCCCATTGCCGGTGTTGCGGGCCATGATTGAGCATTTGCTCGCCGCGGAAGCGTATCGAGAGCCCGCGTATCCGTGGTTTGGGTACGAAGAAAATTCGCTGATTCGCACGCTACGGGATTCCCTTGCGGATTTTCTCCATTGTAAGCGGGATGAACTGGCGCTGGTGCGCAATGCTACCGAAGCCAATAATACCGTCTGCAACGGCCTCGATCTAAAGCCGGGCGACGAAGTCCTGCTCACAGATCAGGAGCATTCCGGCGGCCGGTGCTGCTGGGAGCAAAAGGCAGCCCGATTCGGGATCAGATTGAAATTTGTCCAATTACCGAAGCCCCCGGCTCTAGTTCAGGAAATTGTCGATTTGTTCGCCCGCGCCATTTCACCCCAAACCCGCCTGATTGCTTTCAGCCATATCACGACCGTGACGGGTTTGATTCTGCCCGCGAAAGAGATCTGCGCGCTGGCCCGCAAACAAGGGATTTTATCGCATGTCGACGGGGCACATGCGATTGGCCAGATCCCACTGCATCTTCATGATCTGGGTTGTGATTTTTACGCCAGCAGCCCGCACAAATGGCTGATGGCCCCGAAAGGAACCGGTACCTTATATATTCGGGAACCTTTGCTGGATACGTTGTGGGTGCAAACGGCGGCGGCGGAATGGCACAATTACAACCAGAAGGCTTACCGGTTTTCTAATCTCGGAACTTCGAACCTTTCCGTGATGGCCGGGCTGAAAGCCGCGCTCGACTTTTTCCAGTCTATTGGACCGGAGCGGATTTACACGCGCATCCACGAACTCGCCAAACAAGTTCGGGACGGTATTCAGAACCGGAAGGGCCTCCAGCTGGCCAATGCGAGTGCCGATGGTTTCTTTGGGGGACTCGTCAGTTTTGAACGAGTGAACGGAGATTTACAAAAGGTGCTACGGGAATGCGAAGCCCGCAAGATTCGCGTCGCCGGGAGCCCGGAGCGAATTCGAGTCGCCACGCACATTTTTACGCAGCCAACGGAACTGAATGCGTTGTTTGATGCGGTCGAAAACGGGTTGCGAAGTTGAAAAATGAAGGATCATCCCCAATCGAGGACGTGCAGATGAACAACAACCAATCCAACATTCATATTATCAGTGCCAACCTGGGCAAATGGCTGGGTTGCGACCTTCCCGCGGCGGTGGTGGAAGCAGCGCGCTCCTACCTGCGGGAGAAAGATACTACGCGACGGTTGCGCGGTGTCTGGATCAAGGAATTCGGGGAAGACCTGCATATTCATGTAACAACCTTTAATAGGGATTTTGGGGCCGATGCTGTTCCTGCGGAGTATGCCGCAGACCTGGCGCGAGGCGCCGCCATCGCTTCGTTAGTCAAGGGATATGAAATGGGGCTGGGGTATTCCGCCTTGGGTACTTCGCCCGTCAGCATTTCTCCGGCCGAACAAATCAAAGCTCTGCAAATCCGGCGTCTCGACTATCCTTTTACGGAACGGGGCGCGGAACCGATTTTTATTGCGAAGGCCCTCAATGCCAGCTGGGGGTTTTTCAACCGGGCGATGTACAACCTTTACTTCAATCCGGACAAAGGCTCCGGCCATCGCATCGAAGGCAACGACTTTACCGCGATCGTGGAAAGCGTAGCGGACTTAAAGGCGAGAAAAGCGGAGGTATGCACCTTTGAATTCGGCACAAGCGACGGCAATGAATTGCTCGCGCTGGTGACCGACCCTGACGAATGGCGGCTCAGCGCGGTTTACGCCTGCCGGGGGCGGTTTGGAGAAGGAAAGTTCAAGGATGAGCCGGCGGGTGTTGTCGGTGGAAGCCACAACCCGGTCATGATCGGCCGATCGCAATCGGGGCTGCCGGCGGTCGGCGAACTCACGCAGGCTGTCGGAGAGTTCTATTTTGGCCCGGGTGGGCAGGACGGCGGTTATCGCGTGGGATTGATTCCGGCTTCGTTTTCGGAAATGCACACCAACTCGGCTCCGGACGGCGTGGCCAAGGTCGCGGCCTATGCCTATCAATCGTACGATAATGGCCGGATGCCCGAGGGCGGCGACGTGGTGGATATTTTCGCGCAAAATCCTCCGGAAACCCGATTCCTGCAGCGCGAGGCGATGCGGTTGATTCGCCACATGACCACCCACGGCGAGTTTGAGCCATACCTGAATGCCGCAACCGCGGTCAGCCGGGCTGAGAACGCCGCCGAAAAACTAGGCGATCGCCTGCGGCCGATTCCGGAGGGCGATGATCCGGTCGTACTGTCAGCCAACAAACGTGCGAAATTCACGGTATCGGATATCAAGGCCGATGCCGGCGGCCGGGTGGGCCACACCACCACGCCGGGCCATTTCGGGCCTGTGGCCGACGCCAGCTTGCGTGCGGCGAAGGACACCGGAATGATCTTCGGGACTTCCAAGTTCATCGCCGTCGGCGACGACGGGCACTTGCTCATGTCCCACACGCACGGGGCGGACAACAACAAGATCCACCTTCTTGCGTATATGACTTTCTTCCGACAAGTGTGGGTCGCGGAAGTTCTGCGCTACAAATGGTACGGCCTCGGGCAGGATTTGGTGGGGGATGCCTCCGCGGGCAAGAAAACCGAGGAACTAGCGGGGTTGACGGAAAAATTCGTCCAGCTTCTACCGCAGTATCTTCCGGACGCGGAGAAACGTCGGTTCGGCGAGTTACGGACGGCGTTCGAAAAATGGCAAAGCGGCCAGGCAGGCGGACGGACGCCCGCATTGCCATTCTCGGGAAACGTTTCCGGCCAGGGACCCGGCTTTGCCGAGCTGCCGCTGCCGCAGGCAGTCCCGGTCGGTCTTTTTGCAATCGACAAGGCCGGTCCCGCGGCGTTTAACCTGCCGGTCTGGGAAGCGCTCCGGCGGTGCTGGAATGACGGCAGCCTGAACCGGTATATGGTCGGCACCGATGCCAAAGGAATCGTCCTGGAAATATGGGACGTGGAACGGCACCGCCGGATTTTTCTCAACTTCGATTCGGAGGCAAGTCTGGCCCAACGCCTTCTGGGAGCGACTGATAAATTCAACTTCAAGCGCATCTGGACTCGGACGGGAGAATGGAATCCTAGCCGGGCGGAAGCGCAATTGGGGGACATACTGCTCGCGGCATCCACCGAGAAACTAGCGGTGATTACCGGCGGAGAATATCGCGGCAAAGACGATCCAGTCCTGTTGGCGGTGGAACCGCTCGCAAACGCGATCAACTTGTTCATGCGCGACCGGTTTTACATGACGCAGGGTGACGGGCGGGGATCGCACAATATGTTTCCGGCACCGCTCGCCTTCGGCGAAGCGATTGCCACGGTCAACTCTCGGGCTGTTTCGGTATCAGCCATGATATCGCTGGACGCCAAGGGCGAGATCCGCGCCATCCGCGACGTGTTTGCGGACGCGGCCTTCGACGAGGCCCGCGACCGAGCATCGCGCCTGAACAAGGCGATCTGGGATGCCCACGGCGGCAATTTCAGCCCGGTCGGCGTCGGGGCGTCCAAGGTCGAGCAATCGTATCCGCTGGCCAAGATGATTGCGCGGATCACGGCGAAGGGATCACGGTATGAATCGAAGCGCAGCCAAGGGCAGCCGTGACGCAATTGCCGTTCCGGGCGAATAACGATATTAATTTTCCGATTTCTGCTATACGTTTGATTCCCTGCCGGCTAGAATAAATCGAACTTGGGTCTCGAGGAGGGTGCTTGGGCCGTGATGTGGCCCATGCCATTTCTCCCTGTGCCTCTCCCCTTGTCCCTTGTCCCTTGTCCCTTGTCAGCAGGAATTCTATTGCGTTTTCGGGAGTGATGTCGACCCGCCAGGTGCACGGCAAAACCCCATACTTACTATTTCGGAGGCCCTCCATGGGCAAGAAGCTGTACGTAGGCAATCTGACCTACGAAGTAACGGACAGTACGCTGCAAATGATGTTTGAGCCACATGGCGCCGTGCAATCCGCACAGGTCATCATGGACCGCGACACCGGCCGATCCAAAGGATTCGGTTTCGTGGAGTTCGGCACCGATGCAGAAGCGCAGGCGGCGATCGCCGCCCTTAACGGGAAAGAGGTAGACGGGCGGAGCCTGATTGTCAATGAAGCGCGACCCAAACCGGAAAACCGGGGTGGTGGCGGGCGAGGCTATGGCCGCGGCGGCCGAGGTGGCGGCGGTGGCGGCGGCCGACGCTACTAATGCGGTAAATGCCGGAGTCCCAGTTACAACCCTTGGCAACCGGGACTTTTTTGTGATGGCAACACGCAGGAAGTTTGATCCTGGAATCATTCACAGCGATCATCCAATTTCTTCGACGAAAGAAATGGACACGTCAAGATCCGAAAGGCACTCGCAATTTTGGTGGAACATACCGGTATTTCCGCAACCAGCGAGAGGCCAATTAGCAAGTCCCCTTTCGAAATCCCTTGCCGCGGTCTGGAAGTCCAAATCAGTCGCCCCGGCGGCGATATCGTTGGCAATGGACGAAGATAAGAAAGCTGGTTTGCGTTGCCAAACTGCAAATGCCAAGTCGGCGAAAGCAGCCGATTCCCCCCATGGATTGTGACCGGATGACTTCCCGATTCCAGGCCGGCCGGGAGAACCCGGTGCAGTCACTTCGACACATTGGGAGAACGGGGAGGTGTCACCCGTGGAGCTGGTGGCGGTAGCGGTGAGGAACTTGCCTGGGTCCACCGAAGTAGGGAAGAAAAGGCTGAAACTCGCGTAGCCCGTGTCATCTGTGGAGACGTTCGAGACGCCCAGCCAACTCTCGCCTTCGCCGAAACCCGAGGGATTGCAAACGCTGTTGTCAAAGAATTCCAGGAAAAAGATCGACTGGGGGGCACTTTGGAGAGTTCCCTCGACAGTTGTACCGGTCTCATTCGAGGTAGCGGAGCTAATGACGGGAAATGCCTGGTTGTTGTTGCCGCCATTGATCAGCCGAATTCCGAGCCCGGTGTGGGAGAAAATGGCATTAGCCTGAATAGCATTGCCGACGCCGTGGTCCACGAGCACGCCGTCGCCGTTGTTGTTGGCAATGATGTTGCCGGCGCCCGCGGCTGTTCCCCCCACGGTGTTGTTCGAGGCGTTGACCATGTGAATCCCTTCACGGGCATTGCCAAGCGGGGCAGCACCCGTAACATCGGTGCCGATGAAATTACCTTGCACGAGGTTTCCTGAGGTGCCGTCATCGTTGATCTCGATGCCTTGCTTGGTGTTACCGGAAATGACGTTTCCGGCGTTGAGGTCGGTGCCACCAATGGTGTTTTCGTGCGCGCTCTGGAGAATCAGCACTCCTTAGTTGCCATTGGGAATGGCAAACGAGCCGGTGGCGTCGGTGCCGATGAGGTTTCCCTGCACCAGGTTGCCGCTGGTCATGTCGTCCTTGATGCGGACCCCTTCATTGCGATTTCCGGAAATGACGTTGCCGGCTCCCGGGGAGGTGCCGCCGATGAGGTTATGAGTAATTGGCCCAGCGACACTGGTTTTGCCGATCAGTACTCCCTCGAGATTATTGGCAATTGCCAGGGACCCGGTGACGTCAGTGCCGATGTAGTTGCCCTGGACCACATTGGCATCGGTCGAGGCATCAAGCAGGACACCGTTCTGCATGTTGCCGGAAATGATGTTGCGCGATCCGGGAGTGGTACCGCCGATGGTATTTTGATTGGCGCCGTAAGAAATACCCACGCCGCGCAAGTGGTTGGGCAAGGCCGTGGTTCCCGTCGCATCAGTGCCGATGAAATTGCCCTGCACCAGGTTGGCGAAGGTGCCAATGCCTGTGAGTTCGATGCCGTTTTGCAAGTTGCCGGAAAGGGTATTACCGGCGCCGGCGTCCGTGCCGCCGAAGATATTGTTGTTTGCTCCGTTGGCAACGGTGATGCCGCGGAGGCCGTTGCTCACCTCGAAAGCACCACTAATGTCAGTGCCGATGAAATTGCCTTGAACTAGATTCCCGATAGCCCCTGACCCGTTAACAAAGATGCCTTGCTGGCGGTTGCCGGAAATAATGTTGCGGGCGCCTGGATCGGTGGCACCGATCGTGTTGAACGCGCCGGTGATGACGACGCCGTTATTGGAGCCGATCGGGGCCAGCGACAGCGTGCCGCCGGCATCGGTGCCGATGAGGTTGCCCAGGACGCAATTCAGTGTTGCATTGGACTCGAGGCGCATGCCGTCGACCCGATTGCCGGAAATTACATTGCCCTGTCCGGGCATGGTACCGCCGATGAGGTTGGCCGAGGTAGTCACGTCCACGCCCAGCCCATTTCCGAGGGCGTTCATACCGGCGGCATCGGTACCGATGTAATCGCCCTGGATCACATCGCCGCCGTGCGTTTCCAGGCTGATACCATGGTTTCCGAAGCGATTGATTACCAAACCGCGGACGGTGCTGGCGCCGGCCTGAATGCGCAATCCGATTGTATTCGTTCCCGCATCGCTGCCGTCGAGTTCGATGAGGGGCTGGCCCTTGTACCCGGGCTCGGTCGTGCCGTCGATGATGACGGGATTGGTAATGGCGGGCAATGCCGAAACCGGCCGAATTGTCAGTCCGCTACTGTTGTCGAGTTTAAAGGCAATAGTGTCCAAACCGGGATTGGCGTTGGCGTCGAGGATAGCCTGGCGCAGGGAACCGGGGCCGGAGTCGAGCGTGGTGGTTACCGTGAAGGTGGAAAGGAGCCGGCGATCTTCCAAAACCTCAAGGCGAAGCCATGACCGTTTCATCGAAGTTCTCCGTGGAAGAGCAACCGGAATAAAACCATCGGGCAGTTAACAGACTAAAGGATGATCGGCTGCCGATCAACAAAAAAATGGCAAGTATAAGTTATTGACGCCGGTCGACTGTTCCCTTACAAATGAATCTGACTTGCAGCAAAAGAATTTATCCTGCATCTTATTGAAAAGAAACCCGGAGTGTTTTGCCGTGAACGCGGAAGCGAACACGCCGATCCGATCTTGGTCGCGATATCGCGTGATCCGCAATGCGCTGCGCGTATTTATCGGCGCATTGATCGGCTATTTCCTCGTCGCCTATCTGATCATGCCGGCTGTTTGGCAGCGCACGGCGGCGCGCCATCCTGCCCTCGACGATGCTCCCCGGATTAGCCACACCAAGAACGGTATACCCGGAGATCCCCTAAACGTGGGGCTAGTCGGTTCGGAACGGGACCTGGTGAGGGCTCTGGCGGCGGCCAACTGGCAACCCGCGGATCCGGTTACGTTTGCAAGCTGCGCTCGCATTGCCCGGACCACGGCGTTCCGCCGGCCCTATGAGAACGCCCCGGTGAGTCCGCTTTTCGTTTGGAGCAGAAAACAGGACATGGCATTTGAACAATCTGTGGGTCATGACCCCAGCCGACGGCACCACGTGCGTTTCTGGCGCTCCGAGACGCTCGACGATCAGGGGCGTCCGTTCTGGATTGGCGGAGCAACGTACGACCGCAAAGTTGGACTAAGCAATACGACATTACAAATCACGCACCACATTGCCGCCGACGTGGACACGGAGCGGGACAAGATGATTCAGGATTTGCACGAGGCCGGCTGCCTGCAAAACACGTACTGGGTCGAGGCGTTCCACAAAGTTCTTGAAGGCAGGAATGGAGGCGGCGATCGCTATCACACCGACGGCAAGTTGGCGGTGGGGGTGATAGCGCTTCCAGGGGAAGTAACAACCAATGGGGAGTGATTCGTGTCCCCTCTTGCGAAAGCCACGTACGGCATATTGCGGCTGCGCCTGGCGCTGGCGGATCCGCGCATAACCTACGCGGAGTTGGCCGAGCAACTGCGCGACGCTGACGAACAATTCGAGTCCGTTTACCATCGCAGTCGCGAGTTATACCGCGCGCTGGGGGAAGTCGGCAAAGTGTGCCGGAAACTCGGACTGCCTCCTCTTCCAGCTCTTGTGGTCCGGGCGGATAGCGGGCGACCGGGTGCGGCGTATTACTCAGAGCGATTCGCGGGAGTCATCTACAAGGGCGAACGCGTGGCCGCCTGGCAAAGGGATCTGGAAGCGGTCAAACGGACGCGCTATCCGGCAAGCGCCGGCAAAATCCGGCCGGTCACCTTTCCGAAGCCGACGCGATAACCCGGCCCCTGGCACCAACCGGTGATGGTCAACCGGTCGCCGTCTTCAAGAAAACGACGCGTTTCTCCGTTCGGAAAAGAGATGGGTCGGCTGCCGCGCCAGCTCAATTCCAGCATACTGCCGTAGGAATCGGGCGTCGGCCCGCTGATGGTTCCCGAGGCCAACAAGTCTCCGGTACGGAGATTGCAGCCGTTACAGGTATGATGCGCCACTTGCTGGGAGGTGTTCCAGTAAAGGTATTTGCAGTTGGAGGTGCAAATCCGCCGGCGCTCGCTCATCCTTTCGCCCTGCAAATAGACCTCCAGGTTTATGTTGTAAGCGCGGTGACCAGTAGTCCGCAGGTAAGGGAATGGTTCGGGATTCTGGATCGGACCTGCCGTTCGAAAGGGCTCCAGGGCTTCTATCGGTACCACCCACGGAGAGATCGATGTGGCGAAGTTTTTTGCCAAAAATGGGCCGAGTGGAACATATTCCCAGGCCTGGATATCGCGGGCGCTCCAATCATTAACCAGGACCATGCCGAACAGATGTTCCGGCGCCGTATCAACGGCGATGGCCTGTCCCAGAGCATTTCCCGGTCCGATGAAAACACCCATTTCGAGTTCGAAGTCCAGCGATTGGCTGGGACCGAAGATCGGTTTCAGCGCATCTGAAGGCTTGATCTGTCCTTTGGGCCGACGCACATCGGTACCACTGACAACGACCGAGCTGGCGCGCCCATGATAAGCCACCGGTAAATATAACCAATTGGGCATGAGGGCATTTTCCGGCCCCCGGAGCATGGTCCCGACATTGGTGGCGTGCTCGCGCGATGAATAAAAGTCGGTGTAATCGCCGATCTCTACCGGGAGAAGCATTTCCACATCACTTTGGGGAATCAATACACGATCACGCAGCGGTTGATTGTCGCGCAACGTTGCTTCATCGGCGTGCAACAGCTTGCTGATCCGGGCGCGGACTTCGCGCCAGGCTTCGGGTCCCAGCGCCATGAACCGATTGAGAGATTTTTCCCCGAAAATCCGCCGGCCCTGCAACGCCGGGCAGGCAAGCAACTGGTTTTCTTCCAGGAGAGTAAGATCGAGGACCATTTCACCAATAGCAGCTCCAATGGCGACCTGGCTTCCATTCCGCCTCAGGAAGACTCCGTATGGCAAATTTTGGATCGGAAAATGTGATTCGCCAGAGACAGGAATAAACGAATGCATGCTGGGATCATTGGTGGGATTCATGCATCAATCCTCGAAGCCCGCGCGTTGATTTTATTTCTTGTTTAAATCAGCCCTAACGAACGCAAGTCATCGCGGGGTTCATCGAAGCTGCAGCTTCCGAATGAAATAACCGACTGGCGACGGGCGGCCGCTATATCGGATGCCGTAACTTGCCAATCGTTCCATTGCAGCGTGTCACTAGCAAAAATAAAGTGTTCCGGGTTTTCGTCCTCGATGATCCGGAGCAACATTGATTCGTTGAGCTTGCGAGCCCAAGCGAATACGCCAGCTGCAAAAAGGTTCAGGAATCCGTGCATCTTCATTTGCAGGGCGGCATCAAAATGCCGGTCCGGGTGGTGCAGCCCCGCCGTGAATTTCAACGGCACCTCTGCATCGCGGCAGGCCGAGATTACAAACGCCACCTCGTCGGTTGAGGGAAAATCCGAGGCTTGCAATCCTCCCGAGCGGAGTTTGAAACCGATCTTTCCGGTACGGGGGAAGGATTTGGCAAAAAACTGATTGTAGTGAGCCAAAGCATCGAACAAATCTCCGAGCGTCTTGCGCCCTTCCAGAACATTGGAAGGCTCGAAATAAACGCTGAGAGCCGGTGGTCCAACTTCCTGAATGCATCTGGCAGCCGTCACAAACGGATGTTCCACGGTTACAGGCAAGGGAGATTTGAGTAAATCGCACGGCAATCGAACTTCCAGGACGTCCACTTCGACCCGCGTTTTCCGGCCGTCCCGAAAACGGGCGATGTCTGCCAAATCCTCGTGAAGCCCGGTCAAGAATTCCGGTACGGTTTTGCCGCCGCGGCCCAGGGCGGAGAATGGAACCGGAGGTCCCGGCGGGAATCGTTCCATCGGTAAGGCGGACAATTCGGCCAATCGCGCCGCCGGGCAAATAAATCGGCCCAGCATCCAGAATTCAGGCTCTTGCCGATACTTGGCATATTGGTGGAAGGCGTCGTGTAAAGGAAGGCTAGCGGGCGGGAACATGCCGGCGAAATCAATGATTCCTGTTAACAAGGCGCGCACACTCAGCAGCATGAAACAGACTCCTGTTTTCGTTCAAGGGCATTTTATGGAGCGGCACGAAGGCCGTTTGGCTTTTCGAATCGCATTGACCCAGATTTAGAAAAACCCCGCGCAGGTTTCCCTCCCCCTCCGGTTTCACTATCCTAAGCCACAATGGATCGTTCCTTTCCTCCTTCCAAGAAGAAGACTGCCTATGGCGTTGGATGTCTATGCTCCCTGCCCTTGCGGCAGCGGTAAGAAATTCAAGTGGTGTTGCCAGCCGATTCACGCGCAGATCGACAAGGCCCTCGAGCAGGAAGCCGAGGGGCAACATGACATGGCACTGCGAATGATGGACGAGTTGACCGCGGAACACTCGGCGAATCCGGAGGTTTGGGGCCGAAAGGCCCAGCTCCTGTACGCGCAAAACCAACTGGATCAGGCCGAAGCCGCCCTGCAAAAAGCTCTCGAAATCAATCCGAATTATCCATTCGGTCACCTACTGCAGGGTATATTCAGGCAAAACGAGGGGGAAATTCCGGGCGCGCTGTTGTTGTTTCGCAAAGCAGCCGAGTATTACGACCCGGAAGCGCGTGATATTCTCGCCCAGGTATACGCGATGATTGCGGAAAACGAACTCAAGATGAATCGCCCGGTAGCAGCCCGGGCTGCTTTGAAGATCGCCCTGCACTGCCAACCGGCAAATCAGGAACTGCGTGACAGCATGGCTGCGATATACGGCGACAAGTCGCAGCTGCCTTTTTGCGCCCGGCGGGAGTACTCCTTCCTGCCTTTGCCGGCGACAGCCCCGGAAAGCCGGCGCCAGGCCTGGGAAAGTGTCCTGGCCAAGGCCGGCAGCGGAAAACTCGGCGAAGTCGCCGGTGCTTTTGAACAAATTACCGGCGAGGATCCGGACAATGCGGCCGGCTGGTATAACCGGGGTCTTACCCGGGCGTGGCTGGGTGACAATAAGGCGGCCATCGAAGCGCTCGACCGATATATCGAGCTGGAGAAGGACGAAACGAAGGCGGCCGCGGCGGGGGCACTGGCCGAGGTACTGCGCTCTGGACATGGAGTAGAAGAGGAAGCCAACTACTTTGAAGATGCGTTGATGTTTCAAATTCGGGATCCCAACGCGCTGGCAGGCCTGTTGAATTCGTGGGGGCAGCAAGGCCGGCTGGTGGGCATGCAACAGAATGAGGAGCAAGGATTCCTGACCGCCATGGTGGTGGAACAATTGCCCAACCTAACTCCCGCACTGGCCGCGAACCGGGTGGCGGGCATCGGGGCGTATCTGCTGGTTGCCGGTGGTATCTTCCGCCTGTGGCATACGAATGCCGAGGCGTTGGCGAAAATTCATGAGGAAGTGCAGCAAAAAGTGGGGCAATCGCTTTCGCCGCCGCGGGCGGAACGCCGGTCCCCGGCCTTTCCCGCCATTCTGGCCGAGGCCATCGGCATACCGGCGCGCGGCAGCGATCAGGCCGAATCTATTCGGCGCCTTCAAGAGCACGTTTACCGATACTTCGAGGAAATTTGGATTCATCGGCCACTGCGCTCCCTGAACGGGATTCCGCCCATTGATGCCGCCGGCCACGCGAATCTGCGCAAGAAGCTGTTGGGAGCGATCCAATTTCTGCAGGATTGTGCGGCGTTCGGTCCCACGAAGGACTACGATTTTGAGCGGCTGCGGCGGAAGCTTGGTTTGCTTGGCAATGGCCAAGCGGCCCCTGTCGCAGGCGCTGCAATGGGACCGGACATTGGGGCAATGGGGGCGCCGGAGCTGGCAGCGCTTGCGCCGGATTCCCTTTCCGAGCGCGACCTGGAACTGGCCTTTCAGACCGCGCTGAAGGTCGACGCGCGTGAGATTGCCGAACGCTTTGCGCAGGCGCTTGCCGGCCGGCCGCCACAGGCAGACCGGCCGGACCGATACGCCGTGTACTCCTTCATGATTCAAAAATCCCTCGCGGACGGGAACCTGGATGAGGCGCTGAATCAAGTCGACCGGGGAGAAAAAGCGGATTGCGAGCAAAACGAAGGCCGGCGGCGCAATGAATACGAATTGCGGCGGGGCCAAATACACGCGAAGCGCGGCGCGTTTGCCGAGGCGACCGGCATCTTCGATCGCCTGATCGCACGCGTGCCATCCGAATTGAAATACCGGGGGAGTGCGGCGGAGGCGTTACTTTCCGCGCGCCAGGGCACTCAGGCTCTCCGCTACGCGGAAGAGGGACTGGCACAGGCCCGAAAGCAAAACGATCGTGATTCCGAAGGCTATTTCATGGAACTGGTGGAGGCGGCAAAGCGCCAGAAATAGCAGGATGAGACTCTAGCCAATCTGCGATCAATGTTGCGGCGAGCCGGTTGCCTCTCACATTCCAGTGCGTATCACGTGGTTCATAGGTATCAGTTTTTCCCTGAAAGGCGGGAAGCAAATCCAAACAGGGAACGTGACGAACCGCAAGAAATTCGCTCAAGCGCCTTTGAGGCAATTCCAGGTTGAGTTGCTCGGGATCGAGGCCACTTTTCGCCATGGCTGATGCCAATACATCCGGATTGGCCTGAAATTCGTCCGGGATCAAAACAAAAGCCAGCGGGATTTTTCTTTTTCGGCATTCCTCGATAATCCGGTCCAGGTACTTGAGAGCGATGGTCCATTTTTTCTCCATGGATGGCGATGGGTTTTTTTGACAAACGGCCAACCGCCTTGCTTCCACTTCGCGGAACGATGCTTCGGAAAGGAGTGGTGTCCTTTCCCCTGCGTTGGAATCAGGGATTGCAGAATTTTCGCAGCGCAGTCGTTCGTGCGCCAAGCGGCAGGTTCGCGTTGCGAGCAGGAAAAGGGCATGGCGGCGGGGATCGAGATGGCGTGGCGTGGCCATCGTTTCCGTTATGTCGTTGCCGACAAAGATCGACACCAAGACCAAGTCCGGCTTATAGTGCCGGACGTCATCGCGGAGGATGGCGTAATATTCGCGCGGACCGGTCCCCGATACGCCGAAGTTGTAAATCTCAACGCCGGGCAATGCCGTTTCAAGTAAGAATAGATAATTTTCGGCATAGGGCACTGCGGGGCCGACGGCAAAGGAATCTCCGAGGGCGGCGATACGTTTTGTTCCGGGCAGTTTTCCCGGTTGAAAATCTTTGCCAGGATATCCCAGGGAATTGCCGCGGAGTCCGCGCCCGTAATCCTTTCCCGGAACCAGGCGATAGGCATCGAGCGTGTCCTGAATCAAGAGGAAGTTACCGCGACAAGCTCCATAAAGATTCAAAACTAATTCCGCCAGGACCAGGGTAAAAGCAATATTGGTCGCAATCAGGTCGGCCTTTAGCAACCATGGCCGAAATATAGGCCGCAGTAAAAACGGCGGGAAATGCCCGAAGTGTGCGATGCAGAGGCACAGGGCCCACGCCGTTGCCAAGGTGTGAAAGAGTGTCGGCGCGAATGCCGAGCCGCCGATCGTTAGCGATGTGGCCACATAACAGAGGACAATGCCAGTGAACAGCCGGCGGAAAAGGCGAAGCAGCGGTTGAATTTTTTGGCGCGACACCCTCGGCCTCCTTGCCGATGGGAGTGTAATAGCTTGGCAGACTGAATTCCAGCGAATTCAGCTACGAAAGCGGCACATCAATAATCCGGCACAACTTGGCCATCATTGCGGCCGGCGAGAATCTTGATCACATCCGGATTTACCTTATCGGTGATGGTGCGCACGCTGCCATCGCACAAGCAGATATTGGTATAGGTGTTCAGGCCGCGCAACGCGGAGAGGCCGCCGGCGCCGGCGCAATTCACATCGGGTTTTCGATCATTGACGGCGCGGGTGCCGGTGAAAGTTCCCTGTAAAAAGCGGCCATCCATCCAGGAGGCGCAGCGGTCGCCGGCGATATTCTTGTTGTCCGCGAAATCCTTGACACCGGTTTCTTCTTTGAGGTTCTTGAGGTCTTCCTTCTTGAGAAGGACGTGCTGACGGCGAACATCCATGGCTTTATTGTCGCCGTCGCCTTTGAGGGTTTCGCCGGTTAATAGCGTGTTGCTGAGCCCATCCGGAACATCCTGGATGCGAACCTTGGAATTGAGGTAAAAAATGCCGTTGTTATCCGCCAGGCCCGGTTCGGCGCCGGCGTTAAACAGGTAATTGGTGGCGCCCGAGTCTTCGGACACGCGTTCGAGCGGATCATCCGGGCTCAAAAACAGTTTGATCAGAGTTTTTCGCACCGTTTCGTTAGCCTTATCGGTCATCGGCTTGGTGAAGTCGATTTTTTTGAAGAGATTGTCCTGTTCGACGAAGGGAAGCAATTTGGCGGCGGCTGAGTAATAATTTTCGTCGGTCCCGGGCGGGAAGACATTATAAGCAGCGAGATAATTGTGGCAGGCGATGCCAATTTGCTTGAGGTTATTTTGGGCCTTTGTGCGGTTGGCGGCCTGACGGACCTTGGCGACCGCCGGCAAAAGGAGCGCCAACAGAAGGCCGATGATTGCCAGGATTACCAGCAGTTCGAAGAGCGAAAATCCGGAGCGTGATTGCTTTCTCATCGTTCACCTCCTGATGGATATCGGTCTCAAAAAGGGGTCAGACTCCCTAAAATCACGAGGTCTGACGCCCTTTTGAGATAGGTTCTTAGAAATCGGGAAGCGCCTGGCCGTCCGCCTTGTCGGTCAATAATTTCAGAACTTCCAACTTGACCGTTTGATTCATCGTCCGGGCGCTGCCGTCGCAGAAAGCGACATTCACCGTGGCAGTAAGGGTGCGCAGACCGGAGAGGCCGCCGGCGCCGCCGCAGTTGACATCAGGCTTCTTGTCGTTCACGAGGCGGGTGCCGGTGAAGGTGCCTTGCAAAAACCGGCCGTCTATCCAGCCGGCACCACGGTCTGCGGCAATGTTCTTATCTTTTTCGAAATCGGCGACGCCGCTGTCGTCGGTGAGGTTCTTGAGGTCGTCGATCTTGAGGACAACGTGTTGCCGCCGGACATCCATGGCTTTCTTGCCGCCGTCGCCCTTGAGCGTTTCGCCGATCATGAGCGTATTGCTGGTGCCGTCCGTGATGTCGGAAAATTTGATTTTGGAATTTTGGAAGATAACGCCATTGTTATCCTCCAGGGCGTATTTCGAGCCGGCATTGAATAGGTAATTGGTGGCGCCGAATTCTTCCGCCCCTTTTTCCAGTGGATCGTTCGGGCTCAGGAATACCTTGATAATCGTCTGGCGGACCTGTTTGTTGGCGGGGTCGGTAATCGGCTTGGTGGTGTCCATTTGCTTGAAGACATTGTCCTGTTCCACAAACGGCAGCAACTTGGCGGCAGCGGAGAAGTTATTGTCGTCATTGCCGGGGGGAAAGAACCCGAAGCTATCATGATAATTGTGGCAGGCGAGGGCCAGTTGTTTGAGGTTGTTTTGGGATTTGGCGCGATTCGCCGCCTGGCGGACCTTGGAGACGGCCGGCAACAGCAAAGCAATCAGCAAGCCGATGATGGCGAGGATCACAAGCAGTTCGAACAACGAGAAGGCGGATCGGATACTTCGCTTCATGGTTCACCTCAGAGTCCATAGGTTGCGAAACGATAGTCCGGCACCGCCATCGCTGGCGCCGGGACATGCGCCCCCTATTATGGCGAGTGGAAGGGGAAAAGGAAAGCGGAGTTCGGCGAACGCGGTTTTGCGGCAGGGCGATCACCGCGTGCCAGAGCTGGCAACGTGACTTACGTTGTTAACTTCCTAGCAAGCTTTGCGCCGGCTATCATTAACGTCATGATCGACGTCACCGGCATTCTCAGCGCCATAGCGCAAGGCGATCCGCAGGCCGCAAGCCAGCTCTTGCCGCTGGTTTACACCGAGTTGCGCAATCTGGCCGCGCAAAAGCTGGCCCACGAGAAGCCCGGACAGACGCTCGACGCAACGGCCCTGGTCCACGAAGCCTACTTGCGGCTCGTGGGCGATCAACACTTCACCGGCCGTGGCCACTTCTTTGCCGCCGCCGCGGAGGCCATGCGGCGAATCCTCATCGACAATGCCCGGCGGAAGCGGCGGCCCAAGCACGGCGGCGAACGGCAGCGGGTCGAATTGGAGGAAGCCATCCCCGCTCGCCAGTCCCAACCGGATTTAATCGCGCTCGATGAGGCTCTGACCCGCCTCGCCGAACAGGAGCCGGTCAAAGCACAGCTTGTCAAGCTGCGTTACTATGCCGGCGTGTCGCTGGAGGAGGCAGCCGCTTGCCTGGGGATTTCGCCCGCTACCGCCAAGCGTTACTGGGCTGTCGCCCGGGCCTGGTTATATGACGCCCTCGCGGACAAGGAGCCCGGCAGCGCGTGCTGATTTTTTCTGGATTCCGTGAGCTCTGTTTCACCGGAAACTCGCATTGTCTAGTGAGCGGGTTTCCGCAGGAGTACAAGAATGGCTACCGAAGGACCCAGCCTGGATCCCATTTTCTGCGCCGCCATCGAGATCGAGTCGGCGGAGGAACGGGCTGCCTACATCGTTCGGGCTAGTGGCGACGACCTGGAGCTGAGGTCACGAGTGGAGAAGCTCGTGGCCGCCCATTTGCGGGCCGGCAGCTTTCTGGAGCAGCCGGCCCTGGGGGCCGCCGTCACCGGCCCCGAGGCGCGGCCGCCGGCAGCCGACTCGCCGGCGGGTGAGATTCCCGGCGCCCGCATCGGCCCGTACAAGCTGATGGAGCAGATCGGCGAGGGCGGCATGGGCACCGTCTGGATGGCCGAACAGCAGGAGCCGGTGCGGCGGCGCGTGGCCCTCAAGGTGATCAAGGCCGGCATGGACAGCGCCCAGGTCATCGCCCGCTTCGAGGCGGAGCGGCAGGCCCTGGCGCTGATGGACCATCCGCACATCGCGAAAGTGCTCGACGCTGGAACAACGGGAGAATCCGAGCCGCGACCGAAAGGGAGCGGTGAGATGCCGCCGCTCCCTATCGGTCGCGGCTCCGGGCGGCCCTACTTCGTCATGGAGCTGGTCAAGGGCACGCCGCTCACGAAATACTGCGACGAACACCGATTGACGCCACGACAGCGGCTGGAGCTATTCGTACCGGTCTGTCAGGCCCTGCAGCATGCGCATCAGAAGGGAATTATCCACCGCGATGTCAAGCCCTCCAACGTGCTGGTGGCCCCCTACGACGGTAAGCCGGTGGTCAAGGTGATCGACTTCGGCGTGGCCAAGGCGACCGGACAGCGGCTGACCGAGCGGACGTTGTTCACCGGCTTGGGGGCGGTGGTGGGCACGCTGGAGTACATGAGCCCGGAACAAGCCGAGCTGAACAACCAGGACATCGACACCCGCAGCGACATCTACAGCCTAGGCGTGCTTCTCTACGAGCTCTTGACCGGGACGACGCCGCTGGATCGCAAGCAGTTGAAGCAGGCAGCGTTCACGGAGATGCTGCGCATCATTCGCGAGGAGGAACCGCCCAAGCCGAGCACGCGACTGAGCGACTCGAAGGACTCGCTACCGTCGATCTCGGCGCAGCGGCAGATGGAGCCGGCGAAGCTGACGAAGCTGGTGCGTCGCGAGCTGGATTGGATCGTGATGAAGGCGCTGGACAAGGACCGCAACCGCCGCTACGAAACGGCCAGCACCCTCGCGGCCGACGTGCAGCGCTATTTGCGCGATGAGCCCGTTCAGGCGTGCCCGCCGACGGTCGGGTATCGGCTCAAGAAACTCGTACGGCGGCACCACGGCAAGGTGGCGGCGGCTGGCGTGTTCCTGATGCTCCTGCTGGCGGGGACGGTCGTGAGCACCTGGCAAGCGGTGCGGGCCACACGCGCGGGGCGGGCAGCGATGGCGGCGGAAACGCAAACGCGGGACGCCCTCGACGCGCTAACCGACGACGTGGTGGAACGGTTACTCGCCAAGCAGCCGGAGCTGGGAGACGAGGAGACGGCGTTCCTGCGCAAAGTGCTGGGCTTTTACGAGGCGTTCACGCAGCAGCTCGGGGAGACAGCCGAGGCCCGGTATTTGCGAGCCAAGGGCTATTTCAAAGTGGCGCTCCTGCGCAAGAGGCTGGGCGAGCGCGACGAGGCCTTGGCCGGTTTCCGCCAGGGGAAGGATCTGTTCGGGCAGCTGGTCGCCGACTTCCCGGACGTGGCTCTCTATCGCGACAAGCTCGCGCGCAGCCTCAGTTACGTGGGCGACAATTTGCGAGTCATGGGCAAGGCGGCGCAGGCCGAGACCCCCTGCCGGCAGGCCGTGGCCCTGAGGGAGGCGCTCGTGGCAGAAATCCCCGCCGAGCGCGAGTACCGCCTAGTCCTGGCTCATGAGTACAAGAGCCTGATCATCACCCTCGTGGAGCTGGGAAAACGCGGCGAGGCAGAGTTGGCGTGCCGCCAGGCCATGGCGATCTGTGAGCGGCTGGTCGCCGAGATCCCCGAGGCGCCGGCGTACCGCAGGGAGTTAGCAATCAGCTACAACAACCTGGGCAGGCTGATGCAGATGGTGCGCGAGCATGCGGAGGCCGCAACGGCGTATCGCCAGTCCATCGCCGAGGCGGAGAAGCTGGCGGCAGAGTTTCCCGCTGTGCCAGGGTACCGGGAGGACCTGGCTCGAACCCACAACAACCTGGGCGAGATGCTGCGTGACCAGGGGAAGTACGCGGAGGCAGAAGCGTCCCTTCACCAGGCTCTGGATCTTTGCGAGCGGCTGGTAGCCGACTTCCCCGCCATGCGCTGCTATCAGCACGATCTCGCCACGAGCCAATATGAATGCGGCCATCTACTCATTCTCCGGGGTCGGCCCGCTGAAGCTCTCGCCCATTACGACCGGGCGTTGTCCCGGTTGCAACCGCTGCACAAGCATGAACCGCGCGACATCTACGTTCGGAAGGATTTGTGCAACGCCCACAAGGGCCGGGCCCGGGCCCTGGACGCTCTGAAGCGCCACACCGAAGCCCAGGCCGACTGGGAGCAGGCGTTGGAGCTGTCGCCCCCGGCCGAAAAGCCCTCGGTGCAACTGGGCCGCGACCATGGCTGGGTCAGGGCCGGGAAAGTCGCCCAGGCCGTGGCCGACGCCGACGCCCTGACCAAGAACCCGGCGACGCCCGGCGGCACCCTGTACGACGCTGCCTGCGTCTATGCGGTGGCCGTCGCGACCGCCCAAGGCGACACCAAGCAGCAGGAGTTGTATGCCGGCCAGGCCCTCGCCCTACTCCGCCGCGCCCGGGCGCGCGGCTACTTTCAGTGCCGCACGAAAGTCGAGCACCTGAAAAAAGATAGCGACCTCGATGTGCTACGGTCGCAGGAGGATTTTCAAAAACTCGTAGCGGACCTGGAAGCTGCGGTGGCGCTATCATCTGAGCGAGGGGCGTCAGCCCCTTGAGCGTACGCTAGGCAAGGGGCTGCCGCCCCTTGGCGAATCCGAGTTTTTGCAACACCTTCTCCGGAGGACGAACAGTGAAAACTATGTCGTTTCCTTCTTGGTTACACCCCCTCCCTGGGGGTTCCCCGCGCGCCCGACCTTGGGTTGAAACGCTCGAGGACCGGTTGGCTCCAGGCCAACTATTCCCAGTCCTGGCTCCGGACTCACTGATGTTCGACCCCGACTTCAGTTTCGTGCTGCTGGCAGCTGGAGAGGCTCTGGCCCAGGAGGCCATGCCTCCGGTTATCGCGCCGCAGGGCTTTGCGCCGGTTGCCCAAGCAGCAAGCCCGAGCGCTCCAGTTACAAACCTTTCCCATGGCCTGCCAACTTCGATTTCTCCGTCGGACAGCGGTTTGCCGCGGTCGTCAGGCTCTGAGGTGGATGGCCTCCTTGCATCGGCCCTGAACGTGGTGGTGCACGATGGGGGGCACCCAGCAAAGGCGAACTACATCTTTATCGACCTCAACCCTAGCGGGGTTCCTTTCTCTTTAGCCAATGGCGTCTCCGGCGGTCAGCAGGTGGGCTCTGGCAACATCGGCGGCGCGTCTCACGCCCTGTTGTGGACGGGGAGCGCCGACAGTGTGGTCGACCTTCACCCCAGCGGGTTTACTCTTTCCGACGCCTATGCCGTCTCCGACGGTCAGCAGGTGGGCCGTGGCTTCACAGGCGGCCAGCCTCACGCCCTGCTATGGACGGGGAGCGCTGACAGTGTGGTCGACCTCCACCCCAGCGGGTTTACTTCCTCAGACGCCCGTGGCGTCTCCGGCGGTCAGCAGGTAGGCAGCGGCTTCACAGGCAGCCAGTCTCACGCCCTGCTGTGGACGGGGAGCGCTGACAGTGTGGTCGACCTCCACCCCAGCGGGTTTACTGACTCAGTCGCCGTTGGCATCTCCGGTGATCAGCAGGTGGGCTATGGCAGAACAGGCGGCCAGTTTCACGCGCTGTTGTGGACGGGGAGCGCCGACAGTGTGATCGACGTCCACCCCGAAGGGTTTACTTCATCGCTCGCCCAGGGCGTCTCCGGCGGTCAGCAAGTGGGTTATGGCTACCTCCCAGACGGCCGGCACCACGCCCTGTTGTGGACGGGGAGCGCCGACAGTGTGGTTGACCTGCACACCTTCCTCCCGCCGCAGTTCACGAGCTCTATCGCTCGAGGCATTGACGCCGACGGCAACATCGTCGGCTATACTTCTGGACCTGGTGGCCAGCATGCATTCCTGTTACAACGGGCGCCGTGAACCCAGAGCCGGGCACCCAGCCGCGGCTCGGCCTCGGCGTTCCGGGCCTGCTCGGTTATGGTTGGAGTCACCGCTCGTGTCGCCTAACGGATAGCAAAAGGAGACATCAGAGCCGCGCACGTTAGTAAACGCTCAGGCCCGGCCGCTTACTAACGTGGGCGGCTCTGGCAGGCCGTTCTTCGTCATGGAGCTGAAGCAGGCCGTTGCCAGGGAATACAAGAACCCCGGCCAGATGAAGCAGGACGTGGATATTGCCCCACTGCGAAGCCGGGAAGATTTTCAAAAACTGCTCGCGGAACTAGGGGCCAGGCTTGTTGCGTGATTCGCCTGGGCCCCGCAGGCGCTCGAGATCGACGATTTGTAGGAGTCATCTCAAGGCAGGAATTGACCCTTCGTGACGGCGCGGCCAGAAGTTAACAGGTTATTCGATTTCGATGGCAAGCGCTTTGCGTCCGCCAGCTTTTCCCTAGGCCGGTCCCCGAAAGTGACGTGAAACTTCGACATACTGGTTAACGAAGGCGAATGGGGCCCGGGGGGCCCTGGGTGTCCCGACTGTCGCGACGGAGCGCTGGTTCCTCCATCGCCGCAGGAAACTTTTGCTTGACGCCGGCAAACGGGGTGAGCGGCGATCGTTTTCCGCGAGAAGGCTCAATAAATGAGAAAGAGTTTTGCTGAGAAGGTGACAGAAAAACTGAGAAAAGTGTCCGCGAGGTGCACAGGCGCCCAATGGAGATTGGCCAACTATCTGTGCCTTTGATTGTCGCAGATGGGGTTTGCGTGACATGGAGGTGTCATCGAGAAATCCATTTCATTATGAGTAATTCAGTTCACCGAGGGGTGACAGCAGTTTCGAACGAAATAGAAATGGAAATAAAAACGGTGAAGTATACGAGGTTTTAGTGAGTTTGGTCAAGTGGTAGAACGGAACTTGGATGTTCATATAACAGAATAAAGTTGCGCCAAGAAGCATATTCACCCGGGAGACTGCGCCTCATGACGGCACCAACTTATGAAAAACTCACTCCTCCGAAACAAAGCACGCGCGTCACGGTGGATGCCGGCGGCCGCTGGAACATTCCGGACGATCCGGTCGTGGTGCTGATCCGGGGCGACGGCATCGGGCGGGATGTCGGCGCCGTTCCCGGGATCACCACCTGTGCGGTCCGAGTCCTCGATGCGGCCGTTGAGCGGGCATACAAGGGCAAACGCCGTATCCACTGGTTCGATGCGCATGCGGGGGATGTGGCGCGGCAGTTGTATTATCCGGCGGTCAAGGATGAGCAGGTCCATGCGCTCAGCGAGGACGAACAGCGCAAGCTCTATCTTCCGGACGACACGCTGAAAGCGTTCGAGTACTACAGCCTGGGGTTGAAGGGGCCGTTGACCACGCCGATTGGGGGCGGTTTTCGCAGCATCAACGTTTATTTGCGCATTCGATTCGACCTCTACGCCTGCGTGAGGCCGGTGCGGTTTTTCAAGGGCGTGGATGCACCAAACAAGCGGGCCGACCGCGTCAACATGGTGATTTTCCGAGAAAATACGGAGGATGTGTATTGCGGCATTGAATTCAAAAGCAATAGCGACAAGGCGAAGCGCGTATTGGCGTTGCTCAAAGAAATGGGCTATAACGTCGTTCCTTCTTCCGGCATCGGCATCAAGCCGATCAGCCCGGAGGGGAGCAAACGGCTCGTGCGCATGGCCATCGAGTACGCCATCGCGAAGAAACTGCCGAGCGTGACCCTGATGCACAAGGGCAACATCATGAAGTTCACGGAGGGAGCTTTCAAGGACTGGGGCTACGAGCTTGCCAAGCAAGAGTTCCGCAACAAGATCATCACCGAGGAGGAACTATTCGACGAGAAGGCCGGTTCTCTTCGCGGCGGGGCCGGGCCGGGGCAGGCGGGCGGCCGCGTGGTGATCAAGGATCGCATCGCGGACAGCATGTTTCAGCAAATTCAACTACGGCCGGATGAGTATAGCGTCGTCGCGACGCCGAACCTGAATGGGGACTACCTTTCGGATGCCGCCGCGGCGATGACGGGGGGCATCGGCCTGGCCGCTGGGGCGAACATCGGCGACCGGGCCGCGATGTTCGAGGCAACGCACGGCACAGCGCCTAAATACACGGGCAAGAACATGGCCAATCCGGGAGCGGTTCTGCTTTCGGGAGTACTCATGCTGGAGCACATGGGTTGGGATGAAGCAGCGCGGTTGGTGAACCGGGGTTTGGAGGCGACCTTCGCCGAGAGTGAAAATACCGCCGGCCGCGGGCCGGGCGGCAAGCTTTACGTCACCTATGATATTGCGCGGCAGTTTGCGGGTTATGGCGCGGAGGCGGGGGCGTCCAGTGCGGATTTCGCGGAACGGATTATTTACCGCATGAACCAATGTGAATCATGATCGAGGAAAATTAACCACGGGGAACACGGGGGACACGGGGAACAAAGGGACACAATTCCTCGCCGTGCCCTCCGTGGTGATTTATGATCACGGCGACTGTGCCGAGCCTTTGATGCCCAGAATTCGGCCTTCGGGTTCTTTCAGGTCGATGCAAATGGGCTTCGGAGTTTCCGCCGTGCTGACATTCCCGGCGGTGTCGACCGTAACCAGCCGCAAGTAAACGAGGAAAGGAATAGTCGGCGGGAGCTTCCAGTTGTAATGGCCATCGTTCGGCCAATCCTTGACGATTTCCTGCCACGGGCCGGTGGGTTGTTCAGCCCAGAGAAGCGTGATGGGTTTGGGAGACAAGTTGCGATCGGCAGCGCTCCAGCTCAATACCAGGCAGTCGTTTTGCTTGGGATCCAGTTCGGGCAGAAATAACTGAGCGGTCGGCGGCGTGGTGTCGACCTCGACGCGGATTTCCGGTAAATCACCCGGGACGGGGGCCGGATTGGAGCGCCCGACTTTGCCCTGAGACATCAAACTGGCCTTGCTGTGCAATACCAGCCGGAAACCATAGACACCTTCGCCCGGCAGTTCTACACGCAGGGGAGGGTTCAGGTCCGGGTTTTCGGCGAGTTTATCCCAGGAATGGCCATCGTCGCGGGTCATCCACAGTTCCACCTTGCCGATTCCGGAGGGGCCCTTCTTGGTGATCTCGTATTGGATGGTGACCTGATTGGTGTTAATGATTTCCAGCGGAGGCAGCGTCCCGCGCGGCAAATTCGGCCGGGACGACGGCATCTCGACAGCCAGCGAACCGGAGACTTTTTCCGAAGTCGCTACCAGCTTGGTTTTGGAATCCGATCCGGGAGCAGTGGGCACCTGGTTATTCGGATTTGTCCCCGGCTGTGGAACGGTAAATCCAGCGCTGCCAGAAATTGGTTGTTGTTGCTCCGCGGGCGATGCGGCTCCGCCGAGCGGGCTGTTCGGCTGTTTCGGAGCCGGTATGTCCCAGGCGGAATTGGCTGGCGGCGCCGGCAGCGGCTGAACACCGGGTGAACCAGCAGCGGAATTCTGACTGGGGTTTATGGAAGGGACCGAGACTAACTGCGTGCCGGCAGCGGCGGGCACTTCGGCGCTGGCGACTCCCACATTGCCGGCCAGATCCTGAATCTGCAGCCGGAGCGACACAGGCCCGGAATTGGCGGGACGAAATCGGGCCTGGCCATTCGCAGCCGGTTCGACATTGCCGCAATTCCAGTACATGCCAGAATCCGCGGTCTTGTATTCCAGTTTCAAAGTCGACAAATCCGGATGATCTTCCTGGATTTCCCAATAAACGGCAATGTCCTCACCCAGGCGCTCAGCCGATTTAATGCGAACGAGGGGCTTGAGGGTATCGATCAGGATTTTTTGAGCGGGCGGCGCAGCATAAATGTCCACCGGATCGCGCCTGCCTTGCTTGTTGACCACAACCGGGCTAAACCAATACATGCCGTCCTTGGGCACATTCACGGGGAAGGCATCCTGATCCGGACCGGCCACCGCCTGCTGGCTCCAGGTCTTGCCTTCGTCCGCGGAAACGAACAGAATCAGCTCCTTGATTTCGGACCGGTGCGCGGGATCGACGCTGATGGGGATCCGAAGTTGATGCTGGTTGATGTGATATACTTCCGAACCAACGGGATTCGCAGCGAGAACGCACGATAACATCAGGATTCCCATGGCCATGGAAGTATTCTCCTCTCAAACGATAAAGGCAACCAATGCCGAACGGGATTCACGGTTATGAGTCGGACCGGCTTTTCTGCCTCATGGCGTACCCCGTTGCGACTCGACATATCGGGTTTTATCGGCCGTGCGGCAGCAAAAATTCAATTTTTACGGGACCGTGTCCAGAATGATTAAAGTTTCCACCTCGTTTTCGAGTCGAAACCGCAACGGAGGCTTAAAATAGGGTAGATAGCCAACCAGGTAATTTGTGGGAGAAATTGTGGAACCGAAAGATCTCCGGGAATTACTGGAGCAATTGCAAGCCGGCCGTTTAAACATTGCGGAGGTTTTGAGTCGCCTGCAATCTGCTGCGGTGGCCGATTTGGGTTTTGCGCACGTCGACTTGCAGCGCCGGCAGCGCTGCGGCTTTCCGGAGGTCATTTTTTGCGAAGGGAAAGCCTGCGAGTGGGTGGAAGGGGTGGTTCGCCAGTTATTTCAGGCCGGCCAGGATTGCTTGGCGACTCGAGTCAACGAGGTCATGGCAGCCCATTTGGCTCGGCAATTTCCCCAGGCCGAACAAGATCGAGTTGGGCGGACGTTCTGGTTGCCGGCGGCGGAGTCGAAAACTCCGCAGGGAACGGTCACCATTATTACGGCAGGCACCAGTGACTTGCCGGTGGCCCAGGAAGCGCTCGTGACCGCCCGAGCTCTGGGATGCGAAGTCTCCTTGCTGGCCGATGTGGGCGTGGCGGGCATCCATCGATTGCTGCGGCATCAATCCCGATTCACGGGAAGCGATGCCATTGTCGTCGTGGCGGGTATGGACGGGGCACTTCCGAGCGTCGTGGGGGGGTTGGTGGACTGTCCGGTTATCGCGGTACCGACCAGCATTGGTTACGGAGCTGCCTTTGGCGGTCTGGCTCCGCTGTTGACCATGCTGAATAGTTGTTCCGCAAACGTCGTGGTGGTGAATATTGATAGCGGCTTTAAAGGAGGATATGTCGCGGCGTTGATCGCCCGGCGGGCCGCCAAGACAGCTCATCGATCAGCATCAACCGGAAGCGATATGGCGGTGCCGTCCGTCAATGCCAAAAATACGTGACCCGAGCCGAGAGGGACCGGTGATGAAGACAAGGCCGCACCTTCGGGTAGCAAAAACGGTTCTCCTCGAGGCTTTTGGGTCTGGGAATCCACAACAATAATTCTGCCGGTTACTTCAGCCACCCAAATTCCATTTCCGAGCATCCGCGGTTGTCCGACCAAAATTGATTGCGCGGTATATTCTCTCATCGTTTCCTGATTCAAATCCATCCAGAGTAATCGCCGAGAATCCACAACGCAGGAAAGGTATGGTCCCAGCGAAATTGGACCGGTTGTGACTTTGCCGTTCACCTGCCATTGCCGGATTTTTTGCAAATCGTCGGCATTCAAAACGGTAACGGTTCCGCCGGCATCGGCAACGCCGATGCGATTATTGGGTAGTGCGACGGGAGCGCCGACGAGCCGATCAGAAAACTCAAGCGACTTTTCCTCCTGAAGCGGCTGCCCGGGCAAACAGCGCCAACGCACCAAACTTCGAAAGCCGTCGGTGCAAAGAAAGGCATCCGGTCCGACAACAAGGACATGGCCGACGGCGTTTCGCGGAGCTCTCACTGAACGCCAGCTGGCAAACTGTGTCTTTCCGTTCCAGGATTGCCAAAATAGGCTGCCATCCGCCAAGGGCATCACGAGAAAATCGGGTCCGATGCCGAGTGTGCCCGCCACGATTCCTGCAAGAGGAAAGTCTTTGCTGTGCATTGCCCCATTCAGAAACTGCCGGACGTGGATTCGGCCGGCGCCGGCAACCAAGGAGTAAGCGGAAAGGCCATCGAGAGAGGGTACCAACCCGATCGCCTCCGCTTTTTTCAAAGGTCCGGATAGGACCCGGCCCTCTGCAGAACGGACTGGTTCGGTCTTGGGCCCTTTCGAATTAGCCTGGAAAGACGCCAGTGTGCCTTGCGAATCCTGAACCATCACAAGGTCGCCGATCGCCAACGGATTGCCATGGGAAATCAAACCCAAGCGTTGCTGCCAAATGACCCGGCCGGTGTTTTCCTCCACCGCGGTGGCCAGGCATGCCGATTCATCCTGGGTGACGACAAATAGCATGCCGTGCCTTTCGTCCACTTCCGCCGCATGCAGCGGCCAGCCGAGGGCGATACCTTGCCGCCAACGTTTTTTGACCACGAGGCCCTTTTGGCGGTCGAGCGTCAAATGGATATGATGCAACTTCCCTCCCGCTAGAACCCAAAAATCGTTTTCTTCGGCGTGGACAACTTGGGCCCTTCCCAGGGGTGCTGCGCTCAGAGGGGAGCCGAATTGGTAATCCTCGGGAACAAAACGAAAAATTGCAGCATCATCATTGCGGATCTGGTTGATGCCGAAGAGTCCGAAAGTTCCCGCATCGGTAGCCAGGGCAATTTTTTCGCCATCGCATCGAAGACGAAACCAGGTCCACCCCGGGATCCCGACCTCGGCTTCCATTCGGAGAGTTTGCACTCCGCTGCCGCCGGCGAGACCATAGGCGCGCAGTTTCGTGGCACCGAGGCCATCGGTTTGGGTGAGAATCAGGTAATGGGGCCTGGACGACATGCCTGCTGGAGCAAGTTCGGCTGCCGCACCAACGACGAGAGGTTCGCTGCGTAATGAACCCGCCCCATGGCCGGTTTGCAGGATGCCCACGCACTGGCGGCGCTGGGGATCCAATACGTAAACCTGGAGACTGTCGGCGGGAAAATACAGATAACCCGTTCCCTCGTGATAGGTTCCCCCGGTGCTGAGCCGGGCGTTCAATTGAAACCAACCCAAAAGGTGACCGGCGACAATGTCGATTTCATGGATTTTTCCGTCCACGGCCGGGAGATAGGCACGCGTACCCACGATCACAGGCCGTCCTGCACAGGTGCCGTCTAGGTCATAGTGCCAGCGCTCGAGACCAGTAAGCACTTCACGCGCGCTGAGCCGCTGTGTTTTTTCGGATATTACCAGAGCAATTTCCGGATGCGTCTCACCGGCCGCGAGACGAACCGGCAAGTAATTTGAATCCAATCCGACCCGGCACGCCCATGCTAGTTTTCCCCCATTTTTTGTTAGGGCGTACAACACCCCCCTGGCCACGGCAAAAGCAATTCCCGGCCCGGAATCGGCCGAGGCGCTGTTGTCTTTCAGGGGCGCCACGACTACGAGGGTTTGCTCCGGATGAGCATCGGGAGTTCTTCCGAGAACTTCGCCGACAACGGTGTAGCCAATCTGGGAGAGAACAATTTGGCCGAGCCGATCCAGGATTTGTTTCGCTTCGGGGTCCTGGACCAGACCTTCGCGGTCCACCAGTTTCATTCCTTCGTCAATGGCTTCGGCTCTCGCCGGAAGATTTTGCAAGATATTCAGGACATCCTGGCGCTTTTGGGCCTTGGCAATTGCGGCATCCACTTTTCCTAATAACGCTGCGATATGAGTATTTGTTTCGTCTACGCGAAATCGGCTGCTCTCCGCCTGGGCGCGGCGAGCTTCCTGAAGGAAATCCCGGGCCCGAGCAATATTCGGGGGTGGATTGAGTAATTGCTGGGCGTGGTCGGCGAGAACTTCGGACAATTTGTCGAGCGCATCCAGAATGGCTTTGGCTTGTTGCCTGAATAATGGTTCTTTGCCCTGATCATCAAGGAATCGAAGCAATTCAGCCAAGACTTCTTTTTTGTTGCTGCTGATTTCGTAAACCGGTTGCAAGGAAAGACACAGGCCCTCCATGTCCAAATATTCCTTGAAGCGGGGACTTTCCGGAAAGTCGGCAGCCAACTGCGAAAACGATTTGGCCGCCTTGGCATATTGGGCCTGATCAAACTCCTCTCGGGCCAATAGCGAGCGGTCCTCTTCGAAATGGGCAACTTTATTCCAAACCAGCCAGGATCCAGCGGCAAGAATCATTCCCACTGTCAGGATCAGGCCGATTATGGCCCAGCGGGCGCGCCAGCGTTTGCTCGGTTCTCCAAAGGTCTCCTCCTCATAACCTAGTTCCCTGGGGCCCTGGGTGATTTCTAACGCATTGTGGCCACGCGACGAAGCCGGTACCTGTGCACGCGGCGCCGGAACCAACGGGCTGGAAGTCGCCGGCCTGTCGGGAACCAGCTCGAGTCCGGCGGTCGGGTCGAAGCCTCCGGGAGTTCGGCGCCCCGGTTGACGCACTGGTGGAGGGGCGTTCTTCCAGTTCGATTCTTCCTGTTTGAACGGCGATTTGCGTTCAACTGGCGGATTGTGTTCCGTTGGAAAGTTCTCTACTGCATCAGCTTGCAAAATCGGAATAAAGTCACCCACTGAGCCGGAATAATGGGTCTTTCGGCTACTCTCTTGTTCCAATTCCGGATGGCTGAGTTCTTCGGATGGAGAAGAAGGTTGCTCATCATCTGCCTTCTGAACCACAAAGACCTTGCGGCATTTCGAATTGGGACAATATATGGTGGTCCCCTCAAGAGAGGGATCCAACTGAAATCGTTGCTGGCAACTGGGGCAAAAAACGTTGATGTGCACCGGCAGATTCCTGCTACCAGGATAGAATGCCCGCCAACTATCGATTGTACGGCAATTATTTCGCCAGGGGAACATGCCTTTTTCGAACGGCGGATGCGACAAGCCACAAGGGGCCCTAACTGCGCAAGCCCGTTTGCCGCAAGAGTTTGTCCGTTGCCGTATAAGCCTCCCGGACCCAGTCCACGATTTTCTCGGGTTGGGGGGAATATTCTAATTCGATGCTGATTGCGCCATCGATACCCAGGGCTTTAATCTCTTGTAAATAGGGGTCGAATCGAACCACGCCCCGGCCCGGAGGCAAGTCCCCATGAACCTTGCCGTCGCAATCACTCAGGTGCACATGAATGGATTTTCCCTTGAGCTGACGCAGTTCTTCCGGCCCGGTTCCGGAAAGTTGCAAGTGCGAAATATCGATATTGGCCTGAACGGAAGGTAAATCTACCTCATCGATAAAACGAACCATGGATCTTACATTGTTGACCAGGGATAGTTTGAAGGGCTCCAGTTCGATGGCGATCTGCAGACCCAAGTCCGCGGCGTATTTGCCAAGGTCCCGGACGTTGCGCACGCCGTTTTGCCATTGTTCCGCCGGACGGATCACCTGGCATTCCCAGATGTATTCGCCAATTACCAACAAGAGGTTTTTGGCTTCGTATTCGTAAGCCAGGTCCAGATAAGCCCGGCACCGCTCGCGATGAAACCGCTGCACGCTCGGATTGAAATCAATCAGTCCGACCGCCACGCAGGCGATGCTGACGATCGGCAGCTCGACTCGGTCGCACTCTCGCTTAATGAGCATTCGTTCTTTGACGTTCATTTCCAGCGGATCGGCAAAAATGTCGATCGTGTCAAAGCCGATCTCTTTTGTCATGCGGATGCCAAAAGCGGTATCTTTGCCGGATTGAGCCCAGGCGGAATTAATAAGGCCGAGTTTCATAAAATGAGTTTCTCCTTAACACTGGTCTTCCCCTGCTGCACCGGTTTTCTCATAATGGTTCCGGTTATACGTATAACAGGCTCGCAAGCAATTGCTGTTGGCAAATTCCCGGAGGAATCGGCCCAATGCCTGATTTAAACGACTTGTGGCCTTTTTTGGCAGCTTTCGCGGCTCTGGTAGCGGGCGGCATTGGTATTCCTCCGATACCGGAAGAAATTCCAACCATCTCTGCCGGCATTTGGGTGGCTACGGACCCCGGGTACGGTCCTGCCCGCTGGTTGATACTTCCCGTCTGTTTCGCCGGAGTACTGGTCAGCGATGTCATGCTCTATGGTATCGGACGGTTATGGGGCCCCAGTCTGTTGAATCATCGGTTCGTCAAGCGCTGGCTTCCTCCCGAAATCCGTGAGCGCACCGAGCAAAACTTCCACAACTACGGCCTGAAAATTCTGCTCTTCATTCGCTGGCTTCCCGGAATTCGCAGCCCCATGTTCATTACCGCCGGTATCATGCGCTTGCCGTTGCTGCTGTTTATCCTGGCCGACGGGATTGCCGCCATTTTTGGTCATAGCGTGTTATTCTTCCTCGCCTGGTGGTTCGGCGACCAATTCAAGGAGCTCGTGGAACGCGCTGAGAAGACCTTTGCCACTAGCATAAAACCGGTAATCATTTTGACCCTCATTGCCGGGGTAGTTGCTTTTTTCCTCGTACGCTTCTTGCGCAAACCGGTAATCACTGCCGATCCGCAAGAATTGCCACTGATCGGCGCCAAGGTGGCCGACACACTGAGTCATACCGACCTTCATTTCCCTTTTCTTACGAAAGAATCGGCGCATCCAAAAGAAGGCGGGCCTACTAAGTAAAGCAGCGCTTTACGATTGCAAATCTCGGCCCCATTCCACGAATCCCTCCAGGGCGAAGAACTCGGGCAGTCCCAGCTGGTCGAAAACCTTGGCCGTATGCCGGTTGCGGTCTTCCGCACGTTGCCAGAACTCCCGGCGGTCTGTACCACCGGGAAACATCGCCCGATCTTTTTGCGATTGATGGCGAAAAATGGCCGCCTTTTTCCGTTCCAGGTCGTCGGGACTCAGGGGCACCACGCGATCGACCTCGTGGGCCTCCCATTCCTGCCATGCTCCGCGGTAGAGCCAAACGCGGAATTTTTCGCCCTTGGCCCAAACTGAACGAACTGCCTGGAAGATGGCGTCGGCGCAAACCCGGTGAGTGCCATGGGGATCCGACAAATCGCCAGCCACATAAATGTGCGACGGCTTCAGTTTTTCCAGCAGCGCGGTGATGTCTGCGATGTCCAGCGGATGAATGGGGGCCTTGGCGATTGTCCCGGTCCGGTAAAAGCGCAAATCCATGAACACCAACTTGTCAGGGGAAAGCCCACAGGCCAGCGCTGCTGCCCGTGCCTCGGTTTCCCGGATCAGCGCCTTGATGTTCAAGACATCCTGCGCATCGGATTGGCCGGGCTTCTTGGACTTCAAACTTGCCTGGACCCGATGGGTCAATTGCTGAGTGGCTTCCGAATCAATTTTGAAAAGCCGATTAAACTCCGCCACAAAATCGGTAAAGCGCCAGGCATCGTGATCGAAAACTGCAATGTTGCCGCTGGTCATATAGGCCACATGGATATCGTGGCCTTGTTCGACCAGGCGAATCAAGGTACCGCCCATACTGATGACATCGTCATCCGGGTGGGGGCTGAAAACGATTACTCTTTGAGCTTCCGCGCCGGCTGGGCTTGTACAAATCGTGTCCATGAGTTCATTGAATACCCGGCGTCCCAATTTTTGGGCCGGTCCGTGCTCCCGCAGCAGTTCATGCAGTTCGTGTTCGCGGAAATCGTCGTCCGACAGCATCAGAAGACCTTTGCGCACTTCGAGACTGAGCCAGATCAAAGCGCGGCGAATGCGTTCGGTCGTCCATTCTACCGGCCCGGTTACCCAGGGTCGGCGGATGGCGGTCAATTCTCCGGCTGCCGCCTGATCCACGATGAACGTTGCGTCCGGATGTTTTTGCAAGAAGCTGGCCGCAATGGCATCCGTCACTTCGCCTTCCACCGCCCGCAATACAATCTCCGCCTTGTGTTCTCCGAATGCCAGTAGAACGATGGATCGGGCTTCCAGGATGGTGCCGACACCCATGGTCAGCGCCTGGTGCGGTACGTTCTCCTCACCGAAGAAATCGTTGCCGGCATCGCGGCGGGTTACCGGATCCAATGTCACCAGGCGCGTCCGGCTTTGCCGCGTTGAACCCGGTTCATTGAAGCCGATGTGTCCCGTTCGGCCGATGCCCAATAGTTGTAAGTCGATTCCCCCTGCCCGCCGGATCAACTGCTCATAGTGAGCACAGTAGTCCTCGGCATCCTCATGACGAATCGTCCCATCCGGGACGTGAATGTTCTGAGGAAGAATGTTCGCGTGATTGAAGAACGTTTCTTGCATCCACTGGCGATAACTGTGCGGATCATCCGGGAACATAGGATAATACTCATCCAGGTTGAAGGTGACGACCTGAGAAAAATCGAGATTCGCTTCCTTGTGGAGACGAATTAATTCCCGGTAGAGCCCCACCGGCGTCGAACCGGTTGGCAAACCAAGAACGGTAGGCCTGCCTGCAGAATTGTTCTGGCGGATGAGGCTCTCAATCATCAGTGCGACGTGACGGGAAGCCTGAGAACTCGTCGAAAAAACTAACGTGGGAACATGCGTGTGGGGAACGTAATGGGAGGAAAGCGACATATGCATGGATCAAATGGTTCGCCGGTAACCGGGGCCTCCTTTAGGCTCGACCAACCCGCAGATCTGTATAGGTTATAAGCTAGATAAAGAAAACCCGATTGGCCATCAGTGAAGTAGTCTGAAAATGGCTCCGTGAGGCGAGCTTGCCATGATTCAAATGACCATAAATGGGGAAAAGCGCACTTTTGCCCACACCTTGTCGATTGCAGAGTTGATCGGTCAACTTGGGTATAATGGCCGAAAGATTGCGGTCGAGGTTAACCGTGAAGTCGTGCCGCTGGCGCAGCACCCGGAATTTCGCTTGGGCGAAGGCGACTCCGTGGAAATCGTCCGGCTGGTGGGCGGCGGCTCGGGTAGCCAGGAATTGTCGGCCGATAAGCCGTTGGTAATCGGCAAATTCACCTTTCGGAACAGGCTCATTACCGGCACGGGCAAATACACCAGCTACGATTTGATGCGCGCTTGCCTCGCGGCCAGCGGCTGCGAAATCACTACTGTGGCAGTCCGCCGCGAACGCCTTGTCGATAAGGAAGGCCGCAATATTCTCGATTTCCTTGACCTGAAACAGTATACCATTCTTCCCAATACGGCAGGGTGCTTTAGTGCCGACGATGCGGTTCGCCACGCCCGGCTGGCCCGCGAACTACTCTCGAACCTGGAAAATCCCGGGGCTGATTGGGTCAAACTGGAGTGCCTGGGTGATGCCAAAACGCTGCTGCCTGATCCGGTAGCCACGCTGCACGCCACGGAACAACTCGTCCGGGAGGGATTCCAGGTGCTGGTATATACCAGCGATGACCCGATCATGGCTCGCCGCTTGAAAGAGACAGGCGCTGCCAGTGTCATGCCCGCGGGAAGTCCCATCGGCAGCGGGCAGGGCGTCCTTAATCCCAACAACATTCGCATTATCCTGGAATATTTGAAAGACAAGGACCCCGACTATCCCGTAATCGTGGATGCCGGGGTCGGCACGGCCAGCGATGTGGCTGTGGCGATGGAACTGGGATGCGATGGCGTGCTGCTCAACACCGGTATCGCCCATGCCAAAAATCCCCTGCAGATGGCCCGTGCCATGCGCTACGCATGCGAGTCCGGCCGGCTGGCATACTTGGCAGGCCGGATTCCCCGCAAATTATACGCTCAGGCATCCAGTCCCATGGAAGGCCGGATTGCCTCGTCATGATGGGGAGAAGCCCATTTCCTTTAAGCCCCGAATGGTTTCCGGCAAAGTAAGCAAGTCTCGAAATGCCTGCACAGGCGGCCGATCGCGGCGGGATTTGGGAACGACGAAGTCAAATCGCTCTTCTTGCAAAGGTAGAAATCCGAGATCGAGCTCCCGGGCCACCCGTTCAATAGCCACGCCCCAATCCGCCCGGCCCTGGCTGACCGCCGCCACGACGGCGTTGTGCGACCGCGTTTCGGTCCAGTATCCGGGAGGTTGACGATTGCCCAATAGCTGGTCGATTAAAATCCGCGTGCCGCTGCCCCGATTCCGGTTTACCAGTACACATTTTGGATCTGCCAGTGCTTGAGCTATTGCTTCCGCCGCGGACGTCGCCTGAAATCGCGCATCACTCGGGCGATAGACAACTCCTTGGAGCCGGCCGTAGCCGGGCAACAGAAACACATCGTCGCTTAGAAAAGGACGATTGTAGCTCTTTGTTTTGGGGTCCCACAAATGAATGCCGGCCAGGTCGCATTCCCCACGCCGGGCTGCCGACAATCCGCCCGCACTTCCAACCGCGAGGAACTTGCTCCGAAATCCCTTCTCCTGCAGCCGGCCAAGCAACCAATCCAAGCCGACGCAATGGCTGCCAATCACGACCAAATCTACGGGTTTTACCCCTCGGCTCAAAAGATGGACCTCAACCTGATCTCCAGCTTCGAGGTACTCGCGCTGTCGCGGAATGACGACGAATCCATCCGCCCGGCTAAAGGACGTCAAGGAGCCGGAGCCTTTGCCCATTGGATAGGCCGTCCATGCCGACTCATTGCTTCGATCCGCGGCCCTCGACTCTCGGTCCTCGACCCCCCGCCCTCGACCTTCGTCGTACGCAACCAAACTAACCAGCAGATACTCGGTCCTTCCTCGCTCGGAGTTCACCCGTTGGGGCAACCGGGCCTTGACTTCCGAGGCGGCATCCTCGGCGAGACCAGCCAGTTTACGGACGAGAGGAGCCACGAATTCATGAAAAGTGAAAATCGCTGACGTAGGAAATCCGGGCAGAATCGCGACGGGAATTGTCTTCTCATCCAGCTCTTGTTGGATGGCGGCCAGGCACAGTGGTTTGCCGGGTTTCAGGGCCACTCCATGGACAATGATTCCCGGCCGTCCCAGGTTGCCGACAACGCGATAGGAAAGGTCGCCGGCTCCCTTGGAAGTTCCTCCCGAAACAAGAACAATATCGCACTGCAGGGCCCGGCCCAGGACTGCATGCAATGCGCGTTCGTCATCCGCCGCGATTCCAAAATGAATTGGTTCCCCACCGACTTCGCGAATCGCATCGGCAAGAACAGTCGCATTACTGTCATAGATCATACCGGGGCGCAATGGCACGCCCGGTGGCGCGAGTTCATTACCCGTGGAAATGATGGCGACACGCGGCCGCCGAACCACCGCCACCTGAGCTAATCCCAATGCAGCAAGCACACCGGTTTCTCGAGACGTTAAGACCTCACCTTTGCGCAGGACCAATTCCCCTCGGCCGATGTCGGTCCCGGCATAGGTAATGTTGGCTCCTGGGGCCACCGGACGCCGAACCTCCAGCATCGTACCGGTTACATCGGTGTATTCCACCATCACCACCGCATCCGCCTCGCGGGGAACGACCGCACCGGTGGCAATCGAGGTAGCCGTTCCCGTCGTGACCGCTTCCTTCGGCTCGACGCCCGAAGTCAACACTTCATCATTAAGTTGCACTTGCCGAGGCCGCTCTTCGCTGGCATCAAAAGTGTCGGCTGCTTGTACGGCGAAGCCGTCCACATTGGATCGGTCGAAACCCGGGACATCAAGTGGAGCGATCACGTCTTGAGCCAAAACCCGGCCAAGCGCCTGCATCAAGGGGATTTGCTCGGTTTCGAGAGGGCGCAAATCGAGCACCGCATGGAAGCGCCGCTCCGCTTCATCGCGATCAATAACGTCGAGAAATTGTTCCTGCCGATGAGAATGGATATTCATTTGCAACTGCTAATCGTACAGATAAATACACACCGTTTCGCCCGCAGCAAAGCCCTCGCTATCGTGGGGGACTAGCACGAAACCATCCGCACGGGTTGTGGAACTCAATATCGAGGCTCCCGTTGTCGCCAGGGGTTCCACCTGACGATCGCGAATGATGGCGCGAACATAATCGACCCGGCCGACCGCCGAGGCAATCTTTCGGGCCAGTCGCAAACAGGCGCTGCGATATGGCATTTGCATCGATTTCCCGCCCAGGCGTCGAATTGCAGGCCCGGCAAACAAATCATAAGCGCACAAACAGGAGACCGGATTGCCCGGCAGCAGGAAAACCGGCCGCCCTGCCAGGAACCCGACACCGGTCGGACTCGCCGGCCGGAGCGCTACGCCATGCACTTTCAGTTGCCCGAGCTCTGCCAGCACCTTCGGGACGTGATCTTCCTGGCCGACCGACGAACCTCCCGAAATCAAAACCACATCGGACGTGGCGACCTGCAGTGCTTCCCTTACTGCTTCGCGCCGGTCTGGAATGATCGCGAAAATCCGGCAAACACCTCCGTCCCGTTGCACCAGGCCTTCAAGCATCACCGAATTTGTGTCCACAATGCGATAACGTTCCGGTCGCGAACCGCAGGGCAATAATTCATCACCGGTAATCAACACGGCGACCGTGGGTTTGCCGATTACGGGAACCGGATTGATTCCCAGCGAAGCCAGGACACCCACATCCTGGGGCCGTAGTAATCGTCCGGAATGAACCACGATCGTATTCGGTTCAATGTCCTCGCCCCGCTTCCCCACATGTCTGCCAGGCGGCACTGCTTCCGTGATACGCACCATTTTGGCGGTTTCATCGCTATACTCTTCGGCCGCCTCGACAGGAATTACGGCGTCTGTCCCAATGGGCATCGGCGCGCCGGTCATGATTCGTACTGCCTGGCCCGCCTGAATCTCATCGGCAAAGGGTCTTGCAGGCAGTGACATCCCGATGACTTCGAACTCAAGAGGATTGTAAGGTCCCGCGCCGAAGGACTCCTGTCCGCGAAGGGCATAACCATCCATTGCTGCCCGGTCAAACGGAGGAACCGCAAACGGCGCAATGAGATCGGAAGCAAGGACGCGCCCGGCGGCTTCGTGGAGGTCTACCTCGACAGAGGGCAATGGCCGCAAGCTGTTCTTCAAGAGTTCCAATACGTCAGGGACGTCCGTGCGATCCTGGAAGCCGCGCATGCGTACGTCCCGAACCGGGGAACCTTTTCCAGTAGGATTGGCGGGCTGAGAAGATTGGCTCATGGTCGTGTCCTATCCCAATTTGCCTGGAAACAGCTTTGTTTTTTCCTTATCTTTAGCATTCTACCAGAGGTGTGATTATCAACCTAGCATCCGCCGGAAAACTGAATATATTCGGCCTCTTTCCTTCCTTCTAACCAACTTGCGCACGCCGCACAGGCTGTCAGTGAACGCAAATTAAATGAAAAGGAGCGCTCAAATCGCGTTGCAAGATGATTTCCGGTCCCATACCGTAAAGAATAGTTCGGGTATGTTTACCGCTGAATCTTGATCTTTGGAAGAGTTCTTCTGCAAGGAGAGACATCCATGTTGATCCGAGCCTTGGGTGTGGGATTGGTGTTGTCCCTAATAGTGCAAGGGAGCGGATGCAGTTGCTGCAAATCGCTGTGCCGGCCCAGTTGCCCGCCCGCGGCCGTGACCTCAGCTCCGCCACCGCCGGTTCCATGCAATACACCGCCCGTATCACCTCCGCCCCCTGCCGGAGCATCGACTTATAGTCTTCCTCCGACAATTTCCAACGGAAGATAGTACGGCGATTTTCTTGGGAGCCCGCGCGTTGCGACCCGCGGGCTTTTTTATTGCGCGCTCTCCCTGCCGGATTCATAATAATAAAACTGCACGCGCTTGCTGACTGAGGACCAGAGGGAGATTTCCGATGGCCGAAGATGCTTGTCTGGTTCTAGGAACGCGAAACCGGAAAAAACGGGAGGAAATCGTGGAAATCCTTTCCGATCTCGGTCTCGAATTCAGCGATCTGACGCGGTGGCCGGAACTTCCGGATGTTGTGGAAGACAGCGACACATTTGCAGGCAATGCCCGGAAGAAAGCCACCGAGTGGGCCCGGATGCTTAGGCGGTGGGTCCTCGCCGAAGACAGCGGGCTTGTGGTTCCTGCCCTGGGCGGCGCGCCGGGAGTCTACTCCGCCCGCTATGCCGGCAAACAAGGTGACGATGCCGCTAACAATGAGAAGCTTCTGGCCGAGTTAGCCTTATTTGCAGATGACAAACGAGGAGCGTACTATGTTTGCGTGGCTGCCCTTGCGGATTCCCAAAGCAGCGTCCATGCAATTGTGGAAGGGCGCTGTCACGGAGTCATAACTCGCGACCTACGCGGTAGCGGCGGCTTCGGCTACGATCCCCTCTTTTTGATTCCGGAATATCACCGGACGTTTGGAGAACTAAGCCCCCTCGTGAAGCACGCTCTCAGCCATCGGGCACGTGCTTTAGCGCAACTACGGCCAATCCTGCGGAGAGTAGTTGAAGAACAGGGCGTCGTAAGATGAGATGGGCGAATTAATCTTCAATTTGTGGAGTTGTCCGGAATGTCATCGGGCGGGATCGCGTGGGGGCGAACGATTTCGCTGGCCACAACATGCATGATCGTAGCTCTTTTTTCCTATTGGTTTCTCGCTCATGAACTCCCGGCCGACTCCAATCCGAACGATGCCACAAGGCTGGTGGTATTATTGGTATTCGACCAGATGCGGGCGGACTATTTGACCCGTTGGCAAAGCCTATTTGAAGAAGGTGGCTTGCGCCGCCTGCAAGACGAAGGCGCGTGGTTTCAAAATTGTCATTACCCGTATGCATACACCGTCACCGGGACGGGCCATGCTTCCCTGTTGACCGGCTGCAATCCGGCGGTCCACGGTATTGTCGGCAATAATTGGTACGATCGCGATTTGCGAAAAATCGTCAACTGTGTACGAGGCAAGCAGGTCTATCAACAAATCGGCGAACCGGGGCTGGCAACTCCGGCTTACAAGAAATCAGGCGCCTGCCCCGATCAGCTCAAAGCCCCGACTGTCGCGGATCATCTCAAGAAGGTCACGCACGGTAAAGCCCGAGTGGTGAGTTTGTCGTTAAAGGATCGCTCTGCCATTCTCCCCGTGGGCGGGGTTTACAACGGGTGGAAACCAGATGCATGCTATTGGTTTGATACTTCGTCCGGCGCATTCGAAACATCGAGCTACTATCGCAACCGGATTCATCCCTGGGTCAGCCAATTCAACCGGGAGGGCATTGCTGATCGGTGGTTTAATCAGAGCTGGACCCGCCTTCGTCCGTTGCTGGAGTATGAGCGGTACAGTGGCCCGGATGACGTCCCGGCCGAAGGCAGAGGATTCAACCAGGGGCGCACGTTTCCGCACCCGATGAATGCCGGCCTGGCGCAACCCGGGACCGTTTCTCGTGAGGCATTGACTTTTTCACCCTTTGGCAACGAGTTGCTGCTCGCCCTGGCAAAGCGGGCCATTGATGCCGAAAAGCTCGGTCAGCGAGATGTCCCCGATCTTCTTTCTTTGAGTTTTTCCTCCAACGATTTCATCGGGCACGTTTGGGGCCCCGACTCCCAAGAGGTGTTGGACGTCACGCTCCGAACGGACCGCATTGTCAAGGAGCTCCTCGATTACCTCGACACCAAAGTCGGTAAGAATCGTTACCTGGTGGCGTTGACCGCCGATCACGGAATCTGCCCCATCCCGGAATTGGCGCGTTCGCACGGGCTGGACGCGGGTCGCATTGAAGTGGCCGCGTTGAAACAGAATGCCGAAGAATTTTTGAACCTGACGTTCGGAAAAGTGGCTTCGCGAGCGGGTTGGTTTGAGTCAGTCTCCAACAATTGGGTATTTCTGAATCGTTCATGGTTACAGCAGAATCAACTTGTGGAAGCGGAAGTGGCAAATGTTTTGGCAGATCGGCTCAAACAACAACCTGGCATCCTAACGGCCTACACCCGCACGCAACTCCTCGAGAATTTGCCGGCAGAGGACTGGATCGGGGCCATGGTTCGAAGTTCCTTTTACCCCGCCCGCTGTGGCGAGGTTGTGGTTGTCCAGAAGCCGTATTACCTTTTTTCCGGTGATTTTTCCACGGGTACAAACCACGGAACTCCTCACGCGTATGATACGCACGTTCCGCTTCTCATATATGGTCCGGAAATTCTCCGGGGAGTATATCAGGAGGCTGTGGCCCCGCAGGCCATCGCAGCTATTTTTTCGCGCAGCCTGAATATTGCCGCCCCGGATCTTGCGGAGTTTTCCATCCCAACAAGTTTGACCCCCGGTAAGTAGACCCCCGCGCACCAAAGTGACTGCTCCTGCCAAACTACCGCGCATCGGAAAACCGTTGCCGGATGATTGTCCCGCCTAGACCCTATTTTTCGGTCGTTTTTGTGACAGGTCCGCGTCATCAAAAAGCTTCCATAAACACTCCAAGGCACAGGTAGGCTGCCAATCTCACTTCGGCGCCTGTGCCTTGGGGGGACATTTTTTCTCGATTTCCTGTCATCTTCGCGACAAATTTTCTGCCATTCTCTGAACCTCGTGTTCGGTTGCTGCCGGCCGGAAATTCAGTATGCTACCAGTGCAAGGTATGGAGCGGCATGCCTGGGCCGTAAGCGTAGGAAACTGTAATGCGCTACTGGGCCGAGTGCGGGAATTTTATCCGGGAATTTCGCCGGCAATTCCGGAGTACCGGCGCAGTTCTGCCGAGCAGCCGGTTTCTGGCGCGAGCCCTGGTATCAGAACTCCGGAGAAAACGGCCGGCCGCCCGCATCCTGGAAGTCGGCCCGGGAACCGGGTCGGTCACACGAGAAATTATCCGATATTTGCAAGCCGGGGACCACGTGGACCTGGTCGAAATCAATCCCTGCTTTGTCGCTTACCTGCAAAAACGCTTTGAAAAGGACTGGGCTTTTCACTTCAACCGGGAACAGTTCCGGATCGTCAATGCGCCGGTAGAAGAATTCCCGGGGGAACGTTGCTATGACTACATTATTTCCGGCTTGCCGCTGAATAACTTTCCGGTGGTTTCGGTCCGCAAGATTTTCAAGGCTTATGACCGGTTGCTCAAACCGGGGGGAACCTTGACGTATTATGAGTATGTCTTGGTGCGGCAGTTAAAGACGCCGTTCTGCAGTCGCCGGGAACGCCGCCGTCTGTTCCGCGTGGGCCGATTGGTTCGGAACTATATTCGGTCATTTCAAATTCGCAAGGAACCGATTTTGATCAACGTGCCGCCGGCCATTGTACGCCACTTCCGCCTGAAGGAAATCGCAACACAAGCCTGAAGCGCAAGCGAAGACTGCCCTTCGCTTGCGCTTCAGGCTTGTATCCGCACCGTTCACCGCGCGCCTCTGCTCCCGAGAGAGTCCTGGAATCAGCTTTTGGCGCCCGACGTGCGGGCTGGTATTTCACGGATTGCCGGCCGGCAACGGCGGCGGGACTGACGCAAACAGGTTTTGCAATTCGGGAACCGAATCCGCGGCCACCCAGCTGGCCATGCCGTGCTTCCACACCAGGGTCGAGCGAGTGAGAGTACCTTCCCGGGCTTTGGCCATCAAGGCAGGGATATCAAAGGGACCTTGCTGGGTATTGTTGACTGCGAGGAAGAAACTGGAACTGGCGCTCCCCGGCAAGGGTGGGGGTACAGCCGCCGCTTGGCCCTGCATGGCGCCGGCCATCTGGTTCGCCATGGCCAAGCCCGCCCCCAAACCGGCGCCGACTCCGGCAATCCCGCTTGGGTTTTTCGCGGCATCTTGCAGGGCATTTGCCGTTTGGAACTGCGTGTATTGTCCCAAATTCCCCAGCACGTTCATTTGCGTGCGCTTGTCGAGCGCCTGTTCCACTTCCGGGGGCAGCGAGATATTCTCAATGTAAAACGCGGTCAGGGCCAAACCCATGTTGGCCAACTCCGGCGCGATATGGCTATTGGCTACACTGGCGATCTTTTCATAGTTCCCGGCCAATTCCAGGACCGGGATTTTGGCCTGGCCGATCGCATCCGCAAATCGGGACACAATGGCATTGCGGAGCTGTTTGGCGATTTCATACGTTTCGAAAGAAGGATCCGTCGCCACCAATTGGCGGAGAAACATGGCCGGATCGGTCACGTGCATGGCGTAGGTGCCGAACGCCCGAGTTCGGACCGGTCCGAATTCCGGATCACGCAGCATAATGGGGTTTGCGGTCCCCCATTTCAGATCGGTCCACTGCCGCATGGATATGAAATAGACCTCGGCCTTGAACGGCGAATTGAAACCGTACTTCCAGCCCATAAGGGTGGACAAAATGGGCATGTTTTCCGTATGCAGGGCATACATGCCGGGTTTAAAAACGTCGGCAATCTGTCCCTGGTTGACGAAGACGGCATTTTGGCCTTCGCGAACGGTCAGTTTCGCTCCCATTTTGATTTCGTTGTTGTAGCGGGGAAACCGGTACGCCAAAATTTCATTTTGGGCCGGTTCGGTCCACTCAATGATGTCGATGAATTCGCCGCGCAGTTTGTCTAAGAGACCCATCGAAGGCTCCTCCCGTTAATGACTTGTTAGGGTATTGTGGTGATTTTCGACGGCGATTGCAACTGATTTGCTCCCTTTTTTGCGTTTCTTCGTCAACTTCATTTGGTATATTCGTTTTTGGCGAATCGCCATTTGGACCAAAAAATACCGCAGATCCTTCAGGAATCGGCGACTCGGATGACAGGCCGGATTCGATTATTGATTTTTGGTATCTTTGTCGTGGGGTTAATCGCTGCCGGCTATTTATTGCCGACGCGCGAATGGTTAACCAACTTCCGGGAATGGATCGTCGATCAAGGATTATGGGGCGCCGTCGTCTACGGTTTGATTTATGTGATCTGTACTGTTCTTTTTGTGCCCGGTTCCATTTTAACGCTGGGAGCGGGCGCGATATACGGGCTAGTCTGGGGTACAGTGATTGTTTCGATTTCTTCTACTACCGGAGCGGGGCTCGCATTTCTGATCGGCCGCTATTTCGCGCGCGACCTGGTACGCCGTTGGATTGAAAGCAGACCGAAGTTAAAGGCACTGGATGCCACCGTGGCCCGCCGGGGCGGGTCGATCGTTTTTTGGCTCCGGCTCAGTCCGCTATTTCCATTCAACCTATTGAATTATGCGCTGGGACTGACCGGAGTCCGTTTTTCTTCTTATTTGCTGGCTTCCTGGATCGGCATGCTACCGGGGACCATTGCTTTTATTCTCTTGGGCTATGCGGTCCGGCAGACTTTGACGCGCGAAGATCAACTCATCTTTTGGCTCGTTGCCGGAGTCGTCGAGTTGGCCGGGATCATTCTAATTACCCGCACTGGCAGTCGAGCGTTTCGGGAAGTCATGGAACAGCCGTGAAGATTGTAAATTACTCATAATGAATTGGATTTTTTGTTGACAGCTCGCATTCGTCATTTGTCATTCATCATTTGTGACTCTCCGCGACACAGCAGAAAGAGCTCGGAAATTCCGGAAACGAATGTCACTCTGTAAAGGTTTTGTGCCTAAGGCTGATACGACACATCGTTTCTCACTCACTCGGACACCCCTACCCCGATTGGTGCGCCACAATTCATCGGATTGGTGGATATTCCAGCAACTGGCAGGCATGCACGACGGCGAGGCCCGCGATAGTTCGGCGCTCGAGAATTAGCAGTCGTTTTTGGAAACTGCCAACGTGGGCGTGTATCCTAGTCGCAGGGTCCTTACCACCAAATGATTAGATGGGATGCGCGTCCAATACGACGGACCAGTAAAATGAGAATTGGAAGGCGGAAATGCGAGCCGGCAATACAGCCCCCACCGGTCCCGATCTCTACGGTAACCTCGGCTCGCTCGGCCACAACCTGATTGGCAACACCGACGGCGGCAGTGACTTCGACCCCACCAACTTTCTCAACGTCGATCCGCTGCTCGGCCCCCTCCAGGTTAACGGCGGCCCCACGTTCACGATGGCCCTGCAATGCGGCAGCCCGGCCATCGACGCCGGTGACAATACCGATGACCCCGATTGGGACCAACGAGGCGAGGGGTTCCCCCGCATCGTGAATGGCATCATCGATATCGGGGCCTACGAGGTGCAGCAGGGCGAGTGCGATGGCTCAGCCCCCCATGGCCAACGCGATCAATTGCACCGTTTCGTAGGAATGGCATTTGTCCCCCATGAAATCCACCGCTCCGGATTTACCAGCGTCCAACATTCCGCTGATTTGTCAATGAATCCCTTCCCGGTCATATTAGAGAATGTTCCGGCGACTCGAACCCAATCGGAGATGCTTCCGACCTCCCATCCAACGGCAAGTTTGCACCGGGCGCACGATTCATTGTTCATGGAACTCGAATTGGGATTCCGGGCTTGGGAATCGGTAGGATTGACCGCGTGATCGACAGGTCCGGTTGTCGTAGCTAAACGTGTCTTGTCACTCAAAAATGAGAAATGTTTTTGCTTTCAAGGTGACAAGAATTGGCCGAAAAGTGTCGTCCCGAGGCACAGGTTTATGAGTGAAATTAGCGGATTGACCGGAAGAGAGAATGAGGGCCGAAAACGGATCATTGGATCCGTCATCAATCGACGCCGCCGGTCAACGTGAGTGACGTTCGTTTCCAGTCAATCTCGGTCAATGTGCAAGGGAAATACACGGGAAGCAAATACATGTCAGGCGGTGAATTTGTTGCGCTTGGGATGAGGATTTCAGACCCAGTTCGAACGGATGTTAATCGTCAATGCCCAGCAGCAGCGCGCTCTGCGAGATGCAGGCCTCGTCGCAGCGAACGGGACGGGAGCGCAGACGAGGAAACGCCGCGGCGCGAAGGCAAGGTAGGCAAGCCAAGTTCCAGGCGGAGCTGGCAGCGCTCCACCATTCCATTGCCGAAGATCTTCACCCGCCTCAAACAAATCCTGAAAACCACCGGTAACACTGACCAACAAGAAATTCTGATTGCTCGAATGGATTGTTCGCTGATAAAGAGTCCACCTGCTCCAGCAGCTCCTTGCAGGCGAACGACGGGCCTCTTCGGTTGATCGCGACCTGGAGAAAAATCATGCAATCGAAGATCGCCCCGACGAGGGTGGTCATGAGACTTTTCCTGCCCCTCTCTGTCGCCGAACGTCGTCCCTGGTCATTGGCGGCCAAGCGTGGAAATGGGGAACGGCTTCACGACGGCGCGGCGTCGTGTCTCACGGGCTCGTGAGATACGGCGCCAAAACGCGCGTTAAGAGATTTCGCACCAATATATTGGGTCGAGGGCCGCGGGCATGCAAAAGCATGAGATACGAGATCGGTTGGGCGGCAAGCAGGCGGGGGTGTGTCTGCCCATCGATCGGGTCTTCGCTCTTTCCTGTAGCTCTAGCCGATGATTACACGCGGCTGCCGTTCCGGTCGGACTTCGGCCTTGCGGATCAGCTCGCGCACCATCCAAGGAATGTTCCCCAGGCCGAACACGATAAAATTCAGATTTGCCACGAACGGTCTCTCATCGGACCAGCCGAAATGGATCTCGGGCGGCGTACTGCATTTGGATAGTTCGAGCGCCGCGGCGGCAATGGCGTGGGCGATGGACGTGCAGCGCGTGATGCGGATCGTAAACCGGCCGTCCTCTTGTTGCACGTCCAATTGCGGCAGTTGATAGAACTCGCTCGGATCCCCAAGATGCGCTTCGACAAAGACGATCGGAAGATCCGGAGTCAACCGGTGCCGCGTTCGGATTTCATTTTCCTTGGAAATCAGGCTTCGGCCGCCGGGGCGGTGCGGCACGAGTATTGGAAACTCCAAATAGACCAGACTCTCCCAGAGAAACCGGGATTGATCATCGACAAACTCAAATCCCTGAAAACGTAATTCGGTGGTCCGGATTACCCGGGAGATCATGGAAAGGACCAGAATCGCCGCGACCGAAAAGAGACCAATGAGAAATCCCGCCGGTTTGGTGGCCACGATCGCTCCGGTGGTGATCAGAAATACGAGGGCAATGCTGCCGTAGATCCAGGGGATGCGCACGCCCGCGGTCCGGCGGCGGTCGATGACCGCGGCCACCGACGCACTGGCCATCAGCATCAGGACACTTGTGGCATAGGCGCCGCGCTGGGCGCCCACATCCGCGTGGAATACTACCGTGACCATCAGTTTGATAAGATTGAAAACATACAAAATCGCCCCGATGGCCTGTGCCCATCGCAATTCCATGCCGAGTCGCTGCAGATAGGGCGGCACGAGGTCGCGGAGGCCGATGGTGACGGCAGCGCCCGCCAAGGTAAGGATGACGATCGTGCTGATGTCGTAAACCGTACCAAACGGCAAGGCAAATAAAGGATTCAACTGGTTCGCCGTTTCTCCGTTGGCCATCGGCCCGCCGTGAGCGAGATAAGCCAAAGCGCGGTTGGACGCTCCGCCGGATTCTCCAGTGGATTCCTCAAATGCCTCGGCGGGAATTAATGTGGTGGTGACGAGCGCAGAACTAAAGAGATACAGCCCCATGATCAAGGCGGCGGTCAACAACAAGAGACGCGCATTGTGAATCCGGCCCGCGGGCCTGGTGGGTAAATCCTTTTCATCTCCGCGAATGAGCGGCATGGCAACCATGCACATTTCAAATCCACTTAAGCCAAGCGCCATTTTGGGAAAAAGCAGCAGGCAAACGCCCGCCAGGGCCCACATACCCTTCCCGGTTAGTGGAGCATCGGCTAAATGCCAATCACCTTCGAGCAATCGTTCGTACCAGTTTTCCAATGTGGCAGGATGACGAACCAAGTAACAAAGGCCGCTGCTTATTACCACAGCATTGAGAAAAAGATAAACTGTTACCACCACTACCGCCAATTGGATCACCCGCCTGGTGAACCCGTGGCGGAAAAACGCCCAGAAAACGTAGCCCACCAGCAACAGCAACACCGTGGCCACCATTTGTTTGTCCCACAGATCCAGGACTTTTTGCCAAAGCGGATGAGACGTAATCGGCCGGGCTTCGTCCCTGGCCTTCCACAAGGTGTCGAGCAACTTTTGCCAGCCCGGGTTGGGATTGTGCAGCAGGTGAACCGCGGCGTCGGCCGCGGAAAAAGTCCGGGTAAAAATGAAATCGGTGGCGGCAAAGCCGAGCAGGATGAGAATCAGGGTCTTTCCCTTCCATCCCGGAACCAACTTTTCGAGCATTCCCATGGAACCCTGGCCGGCCGGAGACCGGGACGCGACGAGGGCGTACACGGGGCATGCACAGAACAGGGTGACTGCTATTACCACGATCGTTGCCGCGGGCGCTAACAAGCCGGCCGTTTGAAAAGCAATCGAAGGCTGGTAGCCCAGCGTGCTGAAATAATCCAACCCAACCAAGCACAGCACATAAAGCCAGTGGGTTCGATATGGCGATTCGGACGGAGCAGGCTTATCGGCGGTTTGCGGCACGGGCATACCTTACAGTCTGGTTTTCATGACCTGAGCATTCCGGTGAGCCAGGGCCATGATGCTGATCATGGGATTGACGCCGGTGGCGCTGGGGAGGGCGCTGCCATCCGCAACGAATAGGTTTCTGACTTCGTAGGTCTCGCCATCGGGATTCACCGGGGAGGACCGGTAATTGCCGCCCATTCGGCAACTGCTCATTTGATGGGCGCTGAAAAGCGTCAAATCGTTCTTGATCACGCCGAGTTGCGGAAACCGGCGCACAAAGGTCTCGACATTATCGCCCGCGCGGGGGGAGATTTCGGGCAGATTTTGATAGGGACCACCGATGGTGTGCGCCCCGGCGGCTGCATGAATGCGGACCGCCGTTTGCGCCCCTTCAATGAGGTGCCGGGCATCGTATGCCGAAATGGTGTAGTCAAGGACGGGCCGTCCGCGGCCGTCACAGGAGACGGTGCCGCTGTCGCGATCGCGGGGGATGACGATGAAGGTGGCCATGTGCGCTGCCTGCCTCATCAACTCGTGATGGGCCTGGCGGCTCCGCCAGGGCAAAGCAAAGGCCAAGATTCCGGGATGGGCGGGCGCCACTTCAATGACAAAGCCATAACCCCGATCGAGGTTGGCGAACTTATCGCACACGACGGACTGCATGGTTCCGGTCCAGGGCGCAATGACCTCGTCATAGATCCCGTGGACGGCGGCCACCGGGTGCAGATGGAGATGACGGCCGATGTTGGGGTTCTGCAGGCCCGATCTTTTCAAAATGGCCGGCGTGTGGATGCTCCCTCCCGCAGCAACCACCATTTTGCTGCGAATGTTCAGGCGGTGCCCCTTCACTGTCGCCTCAACGCCAGTTGCCGTGCCGTTTCGAATGGTTATCCGGTCTACGTGACAATCCACGATGATTTGGGCGCCGTGGTCGAAGGCATCCTGAAGATAGGTTTTCATCACCCCCTGCTTCGCGCCAAATTGGCAACCGAAGCAGCAATAGCCGCAATCTTTGCAGCCCATGACATTTCGCGGAATGACTCGCCAATCGAGATGGAGTTGGTTGCAGCCCGCGATGAGTTTTTGATCCTGGCGATTCGGAGCGCTTTCCTCTGCAGTCACATGGCTGCGGGCACAAACGGCGTCCAGGCTTTTTTGCCATTCAGCGCCAGCGGCGGCATTGATCCCCCATTGATCAGCCCACTCTTGCAGAACGTAGTCCGGCGTTCGTAAGCTAGTCGTCCAATTGATCGTGGTTCCCCCGCCCAGGGTGCTTCCCGCCAGCAGAACCACGCTGACATCGCGCGTGGTGAGGATGCCTCGCTTTTCATAAAGGCGCTGCAGGGACCTCAATTCAGCCCCGTCAAAGTCGGCCTCATTGTGATAACCGCCTTTTTCCACGACCATGACTTTGTAACCCGCCGCGGCCAATTCGCTTGTGACCACTCCGCCGCCGGCTCCGGAACCGATCACAACCACATCGGCATCCACGACGCTTTCTTTGGTGATAGAAAGCGGCTCGATGGGCTTGGCAACATCGTTTGGTGCGGTTACTGGACCGGGATACTGAATCGCCGACCAGTGCGCATTAGTTCCGCTTGTTTCCTCGAGGCGCGCATAGCAACGGGAAAGGACCAGACGTTTAAATGTTTGAAAACCGGAGCGAAGTTTACCGAACCGACTGGTGGCCCAGGCCCGGAGGACTTGTTCCCGCGCCGGGTTGCTAAGATCGGAGAATCCCTGGAATTTTCCGGCAAGAAACAGATTGAGGAGGCGGCTCTCGAAAAAGGTCAACGCCTTGCGAAAGTCTCGCTGGTCCTGTTCACTGCCAACCGCCGCAACCGGTGCAACGACCAGCGAAGCAATCTCGTGGATCGAATTCGCGTCATCGTTTTTCCTTAAGGGAGTCAGGGTTTGACAAATGGTCTTCAGGGTGTGGAATTGGTCGTCCGATAAAAGACCGGTGGAGTCGAGCATGGCCGCCAGTGCCTCGAATCAGGGTGCCGATAGTCTATCCGCGAGCAAGGGCTGTCGCAACAGAGAATGATCGATCAACTACTAATTGACCGCGCGCGATCATTCGGCATGCTTCCCCTGCCGGGCTGGAAACACTAATCTAACATTCGGACAGGTCCTGGCATCCTCATTGAGTGATAATTCATGCCAATTATTGAGGCGACCGGTTTAAGCAAGACCTATCGTGTATTTCAAAAAACGGAGGGTTTTCTCGGGGCGATGCGGGGCCTGCTTCGCCGCAAATACAAGGAAGTGCGCGCGGTGGCCGGAGTGAATTTTGCCATCGAGCCCGGAGAAATGGTCGCGTTCCTTGGTCCCAACGGCGCGGGGAAAACCACGACGTTGAAAATGCTTTCCGGACTCATTTTTCCGAGCAGCGGCACCGCCCAGGTGCTCGGCTTCACGCCCTGGGACCGCGACGATGCGTTTCGTCGAAGCTTTGCCCTGATCATGGGGCAGAAAAACCAGCTGTGGTGGGATCTTCCCGCGGCGGACAGCTTTCACTTGCACCGTGAGATTTACTCCATTCCCTCCGACCAGTTCGACATCACACTCGGGGAACTCACGGAAATGTTTCAAGTCAAGGAACTGACTCGGCAGCCCGTCCGCGAATTGTCGCTCGGCGAGCGCATGAAGATGGAGTTGATCGCCGCTCTGCTCCACCGGCCGAAGCTTCTCCTGCTTGACGAGCCAACCATCGGCCTTGACATTGTGGCGCAGGTCACGATCCAGAAATGCCTGAAGGATTATAACGCCAATCGCGGCGTGACCATGTTGCTTACGAGCCATTACATGCGCGATGTAGAGGCGTTATGCAAACGGCTGCTGATAATCACACATGGCAAGGTAATCTACGACGGCGCAATTTCCGGAATTATCGAACAGTTCGGGCGGACCAAGCTGGTAAAGCTCCAGTTTGCCGGGGAAACCACGCCCGCCGGCCTGGAACGCTTCGGCGAAATCGTTCAGGAGGAAGGACCCGCCGCGGACTTGAAAGTCGACCGGACCAGGGTCGCGGAGGTCTTGGGAGCCATTCTCGACCGCTATACCGTGATTGACATGAGCGTCCAGGATCCGCCCCTGGATCAAATGATTGCCCGCGTGTTCGAGGAGGGACGCAAATTGCATGAAGCTGGTTGAAGCTACTGCCGTGCCGCCTGCCGGTATCCTGCACTCGATCCGCAAATACATCAACATCTTGCGGGCGTCCCTGATCGAACGCATGACGTATCGAGCGGATTTCATGCTGGGCACCGTGCTGCGCTTTCTGCCGATGCTGACGACTATTTTGCTTTGGCAGGCGATTTACATGAGTGCGCCCGGCGAGGAAATCGCGCACTATCGCGTCAATGACATGATCGCCTATTTGCTCCTGGTGCACATTAGCCGGATGTTCTCGAGCATGCCCGGCTTGGCCGCCGGCATCGCCCGCGACATTCGCGACGGCAACTTGAAGAAATACCTGTTGCAGCCGATTGATATGCTCAGCTATCTCGTGTCGTACCGGATGGCCCACAAGGCGGCCTACGTCACCACCTCGTTTTTGCCTTACGCTTTCTTGTTTTTCCTCTGCCGCGGTTTTTTTGCCGATCTCACCATCTCCTGGACCCAAGCGGCGGCATATGTCGCATCGCTGTTAATGGCGTTTGTGGTCGGTTTCTTTTTCGAGGCCTGCATCGGCATGATCGGTTTTTGGTTCTTGGAAGTCACCTCACTCTTGTACGTGGTTAATACGGTGAACTTTTTTCTTTCCGGACACATGTTTCCGCTCGATCTGCTGCCGGCCTTTTGGGCGGCGTTTTTCAAGAGTCTGCCGTTTCAATACATGGCTTACTTCCCGGCGACGGTGCTTCTCGGCAAGATTCAGGGCGAGGATTTGGCCCGAGAACTGCTTCTGGAGCTAGTCTGGGGAATTGGTTTTGTCGTGATGGCCCGCATCATTTACCGCGTGGGCCTGAAACGTTACAGTGCTTACGGGGGCTGAGTGAAAAATGCCGTCTTCGCGCTACTTTCGTCTATTATTTGCCTTTGCCCGCTACGGCTTGCTGCGCGAACTTGCCTTCCGCACCAATTTCCTGGTCAAGGTCTCCGTGGAAATCCTCTGGCTGTCTATTTTGATCATCTTTTACAAGACGATTTTTTCCAAAACCACCGTGGTCGCCGGCTGGACCGAAGCACAGTATCTATTTTTCGTCGGCTGTTATTTCACGCTGGAAGGTTTTATCGAAGCGTTTTTCCTCGAAAACTGCAGCGCTTTTTCGGACCTCATTCGCAGCGGCGACCTCGATTTCATTTTGCTCAAACCGATTGATGAACAGTTTCTGGTGAGCCTGCGCAACATCGAGTGGTCATCGGTCCCGACCGTCATCATGGGCGCATCGATCATGAGTATTGGCCTTTGGCAAATGCACCTGACTTTCGATTTTGTTCAAGTCGCACTTTTTTTAGCTATGTTCGTATGTGGGTTGATCATTGCCTACAGTTTTCTGTTGTTATTGACCGCAGCGGCTGTTTGGATGGTGCGCAACCAGAGCCTGTATGAACTCTGGTGGCTGTTCACCAGCCTCGTCCGCTATCCCAAGGAAATCTTTTTGAAAAGCTGGGCTTCGCCCATCGGCTTCGTCTTCACCTTTGTCATCCCGATTCTCTTGGTGGTGAATGTGCCTGCCGGGGTGATGGCCAAGCGGATTCTTGATCGGGCGACGCTGGCATTTACCGTATTGACGGCGGCGATTCTGCTGTACGGCAGCCGGCGGTTTTTTCAGTTTGCGCTCAAGCGCTATCGCAGTGCGAGCAGCTAGGAGGTTCGCCGGCGGCGTTGCACCCAAAGAAGTGCTCCGCAACAAGCGAGGCTGATTAACATTGCGGCCGGCCGGAGAATCGTTGAACGAATGTGGACCGATTGCGATTGCCAGGAAACGGGTTTTGTCAAATCCTGATCCGCGAGCGCCCATTCAAAATAGCCGTTGAACATTTCGTCCCAGCTCTGCAAACCGGTCCGCACCGTGGCGTTTGGATCGGGATTGAACGGATTGTTCGTCGAGTTGTCGTAATGGGCGATGCAATACAGTTTCGTTCCAGCAGGCAGGTGCTTTGGCTCGGCCAGTACGTAGCGGTTTTGCCATTGGAAATCGTAGCGGGGGACATCAAGAAGAATTTCCCGGGAACAGTCCGGATAGGTAACTTCGTAGCGGAAAGATTTGCCGCGCAGGTGCATGTGGGGGAAAAAGGCGAAGATCAGGACATTGTCTTTAAATTGATGACTTTTTTCCACGCGGTGATCGGCAACTCCAGGTGGAATGCGCAGGTCTTCATCGAGCAGTACTTTGGTAGCCACTTCCTTTTGCACCGATTTGGGATCGGCGAACATCAGGCCGATGCTGGTCTGATCGGTCTGCAGGGAGCCTATCGGCGTGTAGTGGACCACGAATACAAAATGCCAACCAGCCGGGACCAACTTCGCCATGCCCTCCGGCAACATGAGGGCGGGCGTTCCCGGCGCCATGGCGGCCAGACAAAACGAGCCCAGGGTGCCTTGCTCCACTGGTTCATCGCTGTCCGGAGGTTGCAGGTAGACGTTACAATGATGAACCACCTTTCGGTTGCCCGGCCGGATTTCCGCAGCCCGGATCCATTTGTCCTCATGAAAGCCCGGATCGACTTTGAACACCTGGTATTCGACCGCGCCCTCGGCTGGCACCGTGAAGGGCTTCGGCATCGAGACGACTTGGTCCGGCCCGGGAATGGTCCAGGATTCGGGATAGTGAATCGGGGGCGGCAGAGCAGCCCGGTTTCCCTCGGGATGACCGGCATTGACCCATTCCTCGATGAGTTGCTTTTCCTCATCCATCAAACGGGCGTCATTGGCGAACCGGCCAAACTTCGCGTCGGCATGCCATGGCGGCATCCGCTGCACGCGGACGACTTCCGCGATGGTTTCGGCCCGATTGGCAGCCTGGCGGTAGTTGGTCAGCGCAAAGGGCGCGATTTGCCCCGGCCGGTGACAGCCCACGCAGTGCTTTTGCAAGATGGGAGCAATTTCGCGGGAATAGGTGACGGTAGCTTTGGACTCGACAGAACCCGATCGTTCAATGAGACAGCCCGTCGTTTCGGTCACCGGAGTACTTATCGGTTCCCCGCGCAATAATTCCTCCAGGGCGACGGCCAGATCGCAACGGCTTGGTTGCTGTCGCCGACCGGTGACCGTGTACTGATCATCAATCCGCCCGCGATAGCGAATGATGCGATTTTCATCCAGGATAAAAGCCTCCGGAGTGCGCCGCGCTCCAAATCGTACCGCGATTTTCTGTTCGGGGTCGAGCAATATGGGAAAGTCGATGTGATGGGACTCTGCAAATCGGGAAATCGCATCGGGTCGATCCTGGCGCTGGGAATCGATGGACACAAAGGCCGCTCCGCGGTGTTCGAACGTGCGGTTCAATTCGGCGACGCGCGGTGCGTACAGCTTCGCCAGAGGGCAATCCACGCCGATAAATACAACAACGAGGAGTTTGCGATCGGCCCAATCGCTCAGCTTGCGATGATTGCCGTGATCGTCCCTTAATTCAAAATCGCGGATCAGAGATCCTATTGAAGGGTCCGTAGCCGAGAATGTCGCCGGTCCATTCAGCGAGCTCACGACCAGCCAAATGATTCCCAGGGCGTGCATGCAATTTCTCCAGGGGGGCTGTTAAATTCTAGCATGCTTTCTCCTGACGCATCGTCGCTGAAATCGTGCGAATTCAGATGGGGCATGCGGAATTCTGGCGAAGTCAGCGACTGGGGATTATGGCGGCGAGGTTGGCAGAACCTCTTCGTATTCCGACCAGTCCGGCGAGTCGCGCCGGCCAGCGCGACGGATTAGCAAGTCATCACTCATTTCGGCCCTGGTGAAGGTTTTTCGAAATTTCGTCAGAAACTGGCCATCGTTCAAAATGCCTGACAGGATACGGAGTTGCTTGATATCTTCCGCCGGCGCCTCACGGACGAGATAACCTCGAGGGCGGGCGGCATTCGCCTGAGCTAGCCGCGCCTGGATTACCTTGTAATTCACGGCAGCTATTTTCGGATTGACGAAATCGGCGGGGGTAAAACCTTCATCAATATCGGGCATCGTATCGCTGTAATGGGCCTCACCGCGCACAACCATGAGGTCTTTTGAAGTTAGCCGCTTGGCCCATTCGAGTGTCGTGGGCGTTAGACCCTTATCGTTCGGCTCCGGGCGCTTACCGGCAACGAAACCAAAACCCAGTTTCGCAGACCGCGTCGTCAAATCTTCGATATCGTCCGAGCTGGCTTTGAGCCAGAAGTCTGCTTTGCCGGGTAGCAACTGCCGGCCAAAGGTGCCCTCGCGAAATTGTCCCCTGGCCTGCTGCAACATGGGAAGCCATTGATACTGGTAAGTCAGATCATCCGGCAAATCAACCTTGTACGGCGCTTGCACGTAAAACAGCGCCTCCGTCTTGTCCGTGACGCTGATTTGCGTGATCTTGAGGGGATAGATCAGTTTTTTCGACTTGAATTGAAAACGCGTCGGGCTGACATCGCCGTTAAAGGTTCCATCCGGATTCCGTTTCATCTGCAAGGTATCGATCTTCATGACCGTGAAATACCACTTCTTCTGGATGTAAAAATCCAGTGTGCCTTGATCGCCGGAATAGGCGTACTGGTGATCCTTGAGCCATTTGAATAGGTCTTCCGCCTGCTCCGCTTTGAGGATCTTGTAGTCTAGCGTGCCGACGATACCGGTTTCCAGGATTTTCACGGGAGGCGGTTTGGGAGGAAGTTGGAAACCGCCTCCCGCGAGGCCCAATCCTCCCAAACCTCCGGCAATCCCAAAACCGGCCTGACCGGCAACCATTCCCTGAGGAGCGAGGAACCAGTACTTGGATTGCGGATATTCCCGCCTTTTCAGAATTGTAAAGACTGCCAGTTCCTTGAAGAAATCACGGGGCATGGCGTCCAGCTTCGGCCGTCCGGGCGTCGGGATTACCATGCCGAAATCTTTGGCATTCCCCGCAAAGCGGGGCTGAACCGTAAATGTTTCGATTTGCTGTTTGGGGTCCCAGGTCAGGAATACTTTCTGGCTCGGTTGCAGAATGTCCTTTTCCTTGGCTGAGAAATAGCAACAGGCCGAATCCGCCCGATGGGGCAGGTGCCACAACACTGTCAAAATCGTGCCAAGAACGAGAAGCAACCTGCGAGAACTGGATGGTGACATGGGATGGTTCTTTCGCCGGCCGCGAGACAAGGCGGGCCGGACAACCTGCACCCACTCCGGATGCAAACGTTCAAATGCTGCGAACTTGCGCATCGAAAAAGTGGTCGGTTTAATATAATCCTTCGGGAAGGACCACGGCCCGATCCCGTAACCGGCGGAGGTTCGATAAACAAGGGAAACCCTGATGGTAAGAACGCGGCGGACCCACACTTGCGGCGAATTGCGCGAAGCGCATGTTGGACAAACCGTGATTCTGAACGGCTGGGTAAACACCTACCGGAATCAAGGTTCCCTGGTGTTTATCGACCTGCGCGACCGCTACGGCATCACCCAGGTGGTGTTCGATCCCGAGAGCGGGCGGGAATTGATTGCCTCGGCCCAGGAGCTCCGCAGCGAATACGTCATAGCCGTCAAGGGCGAAGTGGCCCGTCGCCTTCCCGGCAAGGAACGTGCGGACCTGGCTACCGGAACCATTGAGGTCAAGGCCCGGGAGATGGTGATCCTGAATCGCTGCCCCACGCCGCCGTTTGAGATCACCGGGTTTTCCGCGAAAGACCTCGCCAATGAAGACCTGCGCCTGGAGTATCGCTATCTCGATCTCCGCCGGTCAACGGTGCAGCGGACGCTGATCTTGCGGCACCGGATGAACAAGGTGATTCGCGACTACCTGGATAGCCAGGGATTTATCGAGCTGGAGACGCCGCTTTTGGGCCTGAGTACGCCGGAAGGCGCCCGCGACTACCTCGTTCCGAGCCGAGTTTTTCCAGGAAGCTGGTATGCCCTGCCCCAATCGCCCCAGATCTACAAGCAACTGCTCATGGTGAGCGGTTTCGATAAATATTTTCAGATCGCCCGCTGTTTGCGCGACGAGGATCAGCGTGCGAATCGCCAGCCGGAGTTCACGCAGCTTGACCTGGAAATGTCGTTCGTGAAGCAGGACGATGTGCTCCAGGTGATTGAGGGGTTAACCGCCGAGATTTTTGCGCAGTGCATCGGCGTAAACGTTTCGTTGCCGCTCCGCCGCTTGAAGTACACGGATGCGATGCTCCGCTACGGCAGCGACAAACCGGACCTCCGTTACGGACTGGAAATCGTCGAGCTCAGCGATCTGGCGACGCAAACCACCTTCAAGGTCTTTCAGTCGGCGGTCGAAGCGGGCGGCAAGGTCCGGGGCATCAACGCCAAGGGCGCTGCCGCACAGTTCTCGCGCAAGGGACTGGACGACCTGGAACAGTTTGTCAAGGGCTTCGGGGCGAAAGGGATAGCCTGGATCAAAGCGGAGGCGGAGAAGCTCGTCTCGCCCATCGAAAAGTTTTTGCCCGCCGAAGTTCAAAAAACCTTGAGACAGCACTTCGGGGCGGAAGCAGGCGACTTGCTCTTGATCGTTGCGGACACGGAAGAGGTTGTTTGCCAGGCGCTGGGCAGCCTACGCACCCAGCTCGCGGGCCTTCTGAAGCTTTTCGATCCGTGCAAGAAGGACTACCAGATTGCCTGGGTGGTCGATTTCCCGCTGTTTACGTGGGACAAGGAGGAAAACCGGCTGGCTGCCAACCATCATCCCTTCACAGCGCCTATGCCCGAAGATGTGGCCAAGCTGGACACCGACCCGGTCCGCGTGCGCGCCACGGCTTACGACCTGGTCATCAACGGCGATGAATGCGGCGGCGGCAGCATCCGTATCCACAGTCCGGACCTCCAGGCCAAGGTGTTTGCGCTGTTGGGCCTGTCGCCGGAGCAAGCGAAAAGGCGGTTCGGTTTCCTGCTAGACGCCTTGCGCTATGGTGCGCCGCCTCATGGCGGGATTGCTCTCGGTCTCGACCGCTGGGTCATGATGCTTACCGGAACCAACAACATCCGGGACGTCATCGCTTTTCCAAAAAACCAGCGGGCTCGCGACCTGATGACCGGAGCGCCGGCACCGGTGGAGGCGAAGCAGTTGAAGGAATTAGGATTGTAACGTGCTGGTCCTCTCGAGGAACGAGAGGGCTACAAAAAAATTAGGATTGTAGTAACACATCAGTCATTCGCAATGGGAAAAACGTGGAGCGGCCGGTTTTCGAGTGAGACGGATAATCGTGTCGAAGCGTTTACGGAATCGATCCGTATCGATCACCGACTCTATCGGCACGATATCCGGGCGAGCCAGGCCCACGCGCACATGCTGGCGGAAATCGGCGTGCTCACCGTCGACGAAGCGCAGCAGATCGCGACGACGCTCGATGCAATCGCCGGGGAGATCGACCGCGGCGAGTTTGCGTTCGCCATCGAGAGAGAGGACATTCACACTCACATCGAGCAGGCACTGATCACGCGCCTGGGCGATGTCGGCCGGAAGCTTCACGCCGGTCGGAGCCGCAACGACCAGATTGCCACCGATGTCAAATTGTGGCTGCGGGACGCCATCGACTCGCTGGACAGCCAAATTCAGCAATTGCAAGAAGCTCTGCTGGGCGCTGCGCTCCGCGATAAGGATTTGATCCTTCCGGGCTACACGCATTTGCAGCGGGCGCAACCGGTGCTGGCGCCGCATTATTTCCTGGCTTACATCGAGAAATATCAGCGCGATCGGGACCGCCTGGCGGATGGGCGCCACCGGATGAATGTCCTGCCGCTCGGCGCCGGCGCGCTGGCCGGCACATCGCTGCCGATCAATCGGGAGAGTGTCCGCCGGCAGCTCGGCTTCGACAGCATTGCGGCCAATAGCCTCGATGTGTCGAGCGACCGCGACTTCGCGCTGGAGTTCGTGTTCGGTTTGGCGCTGATCGCCGTGCATTTGAGCGGTTGGGCGGAAGAATGGATCCTCTGGGCGACGACGGAATTTGGCTTCCTCGACCTGCCGGATGCGTTCTGCACCGGCTCCAGCATCATGCCGCACAAAAAAAACCCGGACGTTCTGGAGTTGATCCGGGGAAAATCAGCGCGGGTGATTGCCGATTTGCACCAATTGCTGGTGGTGGTGAAGGGCCTGCCGCTGGCCTATAACCGGGACCTGCAAGAGGACAAACGAGCTGTATTCGATGCCTTTGACACGGTTGCCTCGTGCCTGGAGTTGGCCGCGGCCCTGGTCCGGGAGACTCGTTTTCGCCGGGCGGCGATTGCCGCCCGACTGGAAGACGGTTTTCTGGATGCAACGACTTTGATGGAATTTCTGGTCCGGCAAGGCGTGCCGATGCGGTCAGCGCATGAGGCGGTTGGCAAACTGGTGCGGCTGGGGGAAGAACGCCGCTGCCGGCTGGTCCACTTGCCCGCGGAAGTCTTTGAATCGATTCGCCCGGGAATCAGTTCGGAGGTATACAAGGTATTAGGAGTGGAAAACGCCCTGACCTCCTTTCGCAGCGCCGGCTCCACTGCCCCGGCCGAGGTGGAGCAGCAACTCGCTCGTTGGCGCCAGGCGCTGGCTCCTCCCGCGTCCTGAGAGTCAACCATGGATCATTTTCATTACAGGAACCGGGTGCTCCATTGTGAAAAAGTTTCCGTGCCGATCCTGGCCCGGATCTACGGTACGCCATTGTACGTTTACAGCAAGAATACGTTGCTGCATCACCTGGGTGCCTTACAACGGGCGTTCGCGGCGGCCAATCCGCTGATTTGCTACAGCATCAAGACCAACGCCAACATCCATCTCTGCCGGATCATGTCGGCCGCCGGGGCCGGCTTTGATGTTACGAGCGGCGGCGAACTGTACCGCGCACTCCAGGGCGGCGGCGCCGGCCCCAAGATTGTCTTCGCGGGCGCCGGCAAAACGGATGTGGAGATCCGTTACGGACTGGACGCCAACGTCTTGATGTTCAACGTCGAAAGCGAGGCGGAACTGCAAGCCCTCGCCGAAGTCGCGCAGGGATTGGGCCGCCGGGCACTCGTTGCCCTGCGGGTGAATCCGGCGTTGCCTCCGAAGACCCATATCAAGACCGACACCAGCGTCAAAGGGACCAAATTCGGACTCGATATCGACAGCCTGTTGGAATTCGCGAAGGGCATGCTGGGTCATCCGTATGTGCAAGTGGTCGGCCTGCACATGCACCTGGGTTCGCCGATTTTGGATCCGAAACCTTACCGGGAGGGCCTGGAAAAAGGAGTCGCTTTGGTACAGAATCTGCGCCGGCAGGGACACACCATCGAATACATCAACATGGGGGGCGGCTTCGGCATCCATTACCGCAAACAGGAAGCGCCGCCCGCCGATGCTTTCGCGGAAGTAATTGTGCCGCCGGTCAAAACGATGGACTGCAAGCTCATTTTGGAACCAGGGCGGTTCATTGTCGGCAATGCGGGTATTCTGGTCAGCCGGGTCATCTTCACGAAGGATTCGGGCGGCAAGCACTTTATTATCCAGGATGCCGCCATGAACGATCTGATTCGCCCGACGTTGTACGACTCGTTCCATCGGATTTGGCCCGTCGAACCCGCTCCCGGCTTTCCCACGCCGCCGGAGGATTTCGAAGCCGACATACCGGGTACGGGCAAGAACGACGTCGTCGGTCCGGTCTGCGAGTCGGGCGATTTTTTGGCCAAGGATCGGCGACTGCCGCCGGTAAAGCGGGGCGACCTGCTGGCCACCTTCAGCGCCGGGGCCTACGGCATGGCGATGAGTTCCAACTACAACAGCCGTGTTCGCGCGGCCGAGGTGCTGGTGGAGGATACAAACCATCGACTGATTCGACGGCGGGAGACGTATGAGGATTTGGTAAGGACGGAACTTGAAGTATAAGAGTCAATTAGCAATTTCGCGAGCGTGCAGGGAATAAACAGAGAGCGCAAGAGTTCGAGAGGAGGCTACCAAGGTGATTCGTGCATTTCGTGTTTTAATTGGTTTTTCTTGTCTTTGGCTGTTTTTTTTGGCAGTTCAGGCCCAGGAGAAGAAGGATGAACAAAAGACGCCGTTGAAAAAAATTGAGGATGAGTATCGGCAATTCTACAAGAAACCGGAGAAGGCGCTGGAATACTGGGTGGCGTTGAAATTTGAGATCGCGGTCGGCAAATTTGAGCTGGCCGCGGAGGATCTGAAGGGTCTTCTTGCCAAAAACCCCACCAAGGACGAACTCCTGCAAATGGAAGAGCAGGACGGCATCTCGGCGTTCATCAAGTTGCTCACCATCAAGGAACTCCGGGAAGACGGCAAAGTCCTGCTCGATCGCGTTACCCAGGCGGTCAAGGAACATCGCGGCGACCCCGTGCGAATCAAGCACTTCATCGAGAACTTGCGCGGTAGCCCCGAGGAGTTTGCCTATGCCTTGGCGGAACTGCGGAAATCGGGTCCCCTGGCGGTGCCGCACTTGATTGATGCCATGCGCGCGAATCCCTCTCCGGCCGAGCATGCGCCGATTCTCACTGCTCTCTTGCAACTCGGCCCGAACATTGTACCGCCGGTTCTCGCCGCTTTGGACATCAACGAACCGGGGTTGAAGGCCGAGTTGATTGATTTGCTGTATCAACGGAACGACTCATCCGCGGTGCCATACCTCTGGCATATTTCTGCCTCTCCCAAGGAACCGGAAATGGTCCGCACCCGGGCGAGCGAAGTACTCGTACATTTACTCCGCGTGAAAAATGCCGATGCGCTGCCTATGGCGAAGGTAGCGCTCACCCGGGAAGCGGAGAAGTTTTACTACCATCGTGTGCCGTTCATCAGCGCCGAGGCCGTGGATGTCTGGCAATGGCAAAACAACAAGCTGATTTCCCAGACCATGACTGCGAGCCGGGCGGAGGAATACTACGGTCTGCGTTTCGCGGGCCAGGCTCTCGATCTGGATCCCGCCTACGAACCGGCCCAGGTTGTCTTTACCAGCCTGGCCGTGGAAAAGGGCTTCGAACGGGCCGGGATCGATCAACCGCTCGAGAAGGGAGCGCCGGATGTCAAGGAGTTGCTGCGCGTGGTCAGCCCCGACCTTCTTATCGTAACGCTGGAAAGAGCACTGAGCGACCATCGGATTCCCGTAATACTCGGAACGGCGCGAACGCTCGGAGACCTGGGCGAAGTTCGCGCCCTGCGGCCAAGGACCCAGCGAGAACCGGGTCTGCTGCGGGCACTCAATTATCCGGATCGCCGCGTTCAACTGGCCGCCGCCGATGCCCTTTTGCGAATTCCGAATCCGGAGCCCTATCGCATTTCCGCCCGTATTGTGGAGGTCCTCCGTCGTTTCTGTGCAGCCGATGCCAAGGCCCGTGTTCTGGTGGCGGACGGCAACAAAAACCGCGGGGATGAGGTGGCCAAAACCGTGCAAACGGCGGGCTATGATACTGAGGTGCTTACGACGGGAGCGGATGTCTTACGGCGGTTAAGCGAAGCCGCCGATGTTGATGCGTTAATTATCAACGTGGATGCCGGACAGAAATTGTTGCCGCAAAACCCGATTCCTCCCAGCCGGCCGGCCCGGGCGCCGCAAGTGATCGGTCCGGCGAATGCCACCAAGTATTCCCTGCCGGACCTGGGTTTGCCGTCGTTTCTGGCGCAACTCCGGGCGGATATCAACTTCGGCCTGATCCCGGCGATCATTCTGATTGGGCAGGATCAAGCGGGCACGACCCCGGCGGAATTTGAACGGGATTTACGCCGGCTTGCGGAAAGCTACCGGTATGTTGAAATCGCGCCCGCTAAAACGGATGCGGAGGGTCTCAAGAAGATCCTGCAAGCGCGCATTACGGAAGCGGCGGTCAAGCCGTTGTCGGAAGCGGAACGTAAAGCCAACGCCGCCATCGCAACACTGTGGCTCAAGCGCCTGGCGGTGGGCGAGGTCCCCGGCTACGATATTCGACCGGCCGAGAAGGCGATTTTGAACGCGCTCCATTCGCCCGAACTTGCGCCGCTGGCGATTGAAGCCGCCGGCAAGCTGCCGGGCGCCAACGCCCAGCGTGAGTTGGCCAAGGTCGTGCTGGATAGTTCGCAGCTGCCGCAAATCCGATCCGCCGCCGCGCTGGAACTGGCCCACCACATTGAAAGCCATAGCCTCGTACTAACCCAGGAAATCAAGAACATTGACGAACTGTACGCAACCGCGGAAGATGCCAAGCTCAAGAGCAACCTGGCGCTCGTCCTGGGGAGCATGCACCCAGATGCCAAGTTGAGCGGGACGCGCTTGCAGGGGTATAAACCGGCGAGCCCGGCGCCGGTGAAGGAGAAATGAGAATGGGGTTATTAGTTACAAGTTATTAGTTATTCGTCTTAGGACCCTACAGCGCCGAGGTTTACGTGCGGGGGAACTTCCATGAGGATTTTTGGCGTCAAATGGTCCTTAAATGACACCTCGGTGACATTGAAACAGCACAAATGCTCTCCCAAGGCACAGGCGGTCGGCCAATCTTCCTTGGACGCCTGTGCCTCCGGATGACATTTCGTCAACATGAGTACGTCATTCAAACGTCTTTTTTTTCGCGCTGACAGCAGTATTATCAACAACAAGTAGCCCTCTCGCTCCGCGAGAGGACAGGCTGCCCCAAAAGCCAACAGAGCCCCACGCCTGCAAAAGGCCTTCTGACATCGGACGCCGCTGTCCTCTCGCCGAGCGAGAGGGCTACGAAGAAGCATTAAAGCGCAAGTTTCATCGGGGCGGGCGTTTATTAGTGAACCATTAAGAATCTTGAACGCCGAGCCCACGTAGAGGACCGAGCCATGATCGAACTTAACGACTTATTTAGCCAATATTTACAGCGCCAAATTGCTGCGGGGTGGGACGGCTTTCTCGCGCAGCACGCGGGGGAGGTCGTTCCTTTTGAAGCAGCGCCGGTGCAACCCGTGGAAGCCCGTTTGGCCTGGAGTGAGGCTTTAAGCGTGTTAGAGTTTTTCGGCGATCATCAGGCTGCAAAATCGGTTGCCATGCCCGCCGAGTGGCCGACCCTCGTTGCGCAGCAAGATCCGGTCATGGCGCTGGCTTTTTGTGCCGGCAATTTTCCGCAGTCGGTCCGCAATCTTCACGCGCTTTTGCAAGCGGCGGAATTGACCTCCTTGCGGCCCGGGGCACAGCGCCCGCCATCCGCTCCGGCTGTACTTCACTGGGCGGAGCAACAGACCAAGAAGGGCGCGTTTCCGCAAACCCTGGTTGTTTTGGGTGTTCTCCGGCTCGCCAAGCAATTCGGCCCGGCGGAAGATATGACAAAAGCGTTTTCGCCGAAAGTGCCGGCCGAATGGCAAGCGGCCTGGTCGAATGAGCAAGCTGCCCTGGCCTGGCATGACGGCCGGTGCGACGAAGCGATCCGGCTCTGGCATGCCCAGGAGGAAAGCGTACCGGTGCTCTTCAACCGGGGGATGGCGGCATTGTTTTCGGATCAATTGCCGGAAGCCCGCGCGGACTTGAACCGGGCCGTGGACCAGCTGGGCGAGGATAACTCGTGGCACCATCTCGGAAAGCTGTACCTGGCCCTGGCAGAAATGCATCGCCGGTAAGACCATGCCGCGATTCGTCATTCTCGAACATGACTTTCCCCAATTGCATTGGGACTTGATGCTGGAAGCCGGGGATGTGCTGCGCACCTGGAGACTGGCAGCGCCTCCGGCTCTGGACCAGGAAATCCCAGCAAAAAAATCATTCGACCATCGACTGTTGTACCTCGACTTTGAAGGACCGATCAGCGGCGGTAGAGGGAAGGTGAAGCGCTGGGATGCCGGGCAATTTAGCTGGCTGGAAGAGGCACCGGGAAAAAACAGAATAACCTTGGAAGGAAAAACGATCCAGGGTGCCGCGCACATTTCCCAAGACCCGGAAGGGAACTGGATTTTTCGGGTTTGGAAGTCTTAATCGCTTTTTTGCAATTCTTTTGGGGGCTGGCCTTCGACTGGTGCGGCCACGGGGGGCGCTGCAGAGGCCACCAGGGATTTTCCGTGGAAGTCGAGCAGTCCTGCGTGCAGCGTCAGTTGTTCGAGCTGGATCGTCGGCCGGTCCTGATCGGCCTGGAAACGGAGCAAGGCCACAGGATTGCGGCCGTGGCGGTACCAGGTGACATCGATGTTGTTTTGCCGGGCGGCTTCGGATATCTGGTCCAGAAGCGATTGGGCGGAAATCGGCAGCGCGCCGGCGTGCAGTCCTTGCAATTCTAGAACCACCACGTTTGGAGCGCGGGGCGCCAACCACAGACGCAAATCGATCGAGATAATCGTGGAAAAGACGCCCGTGCCGTAGCGAAAACCGACGCGCAACTTGTCCTGCTCGATGGCCACGCGCGGATCGCTCACCCCTTCCGGAAGAATCCGTTCGGCCAGGCCGGTTTGGATGAAATGCTCGGCAAAAAAACCGTTAATGGTTGGTTCATCAAACTGGGCTCCCCACTCGCGCGTTTTGACCTGTCGGTAGAACTCGTTGAATTCCTGCATGAACTTGCCGGAGAGTTGTTTTCGTTCTTTGCCCGCAGGAAGCGCTTTTTTAACATAAAAATCCGGGCGATGCTTTAGCATAAGGGCGAGTACCGCGCACACGGCGAAAACAACCAAAGCCAAGGTAACCCCGACCCATGCGGATTTGCGTTTCATGCAAACGACCCCGGGAAGCAGAAGCCGGCAAGAACGGATTATCGAGATGCCGCACCAGGAGGCGCCGAAGGACTATAGCCGGGATCGGCAACCGATGCAATGCGAAGCGGCAAGGAAGAGGAAAACGAGGGATTATGAGGAAGGGAGAAAGAGAAGGTGGATTAGGTGCTGGCTTGTGGGGCAGGATTCCAATCCTGCCGTGATTGCGGCGGTCGTTTCTTGCTGGGTCGGCAGGATTGGAATCCTGCCCCACAAGCCCCAACAAGCAGATGTTTAGGGATCTTTTTTTAGCGGCCATCACCGCGTGCTGAAGGGCGGATAACGGTCGACGAGGCCCAGCAGCCAAGCGTTTACTCGGGTTTGCCAGCGCAACGAGCCCAAGACGAAATCATACATTCCCCGCGGATATTGTCCCGTGAACAACACCACGATATAGCCCAACAAGGCAACGAGGAAGGCTCCCAATTGGACAAAATAGAGAATGAAGATGTGCGGCAGGAGAAGCAGCAATTTGGGCCACAGGAAGAAAAGTCCGGCCAAGGCGAGCAAACGGGACGAACTCTCGGGATAGTCGGCTTCGATTCTCACGGGGTAGTCTTCGGGGTAACCCGCCATGGAAGCCTCCCAAAAAAGGAACGAGAAGCAATAAAAAACCCGGCGACAGTTTGCCGCCGGGTCATTTCCCGTTGCCGCACTACTTCTTTTCGCCGGGCTTCTTCTCGTCCTTCTTATCCGATTTTCGCATGGGCAATTCGATTTGTTTGACCTTTTTTCCATCCATCATGATCTTGATTTCCGCTCCTGGCGCCAGCCGATCATCCTTCAATCGTTCCGCACTCACCCCGCCTCGCGGCCCGACGATTTTCGTATCCTCATCGATCTTCAGATCCATCTTCTTGCCGTCGTCCGTCGTAACGGATACGGTACTTTTCGCGGCATCCACTTTGGTGACCTTCGCCTTGATTTCCTTGGCATCTTTCTTGGCATCCTTCGCTTGCGCCGCCACAAGGCCGACAGCAATCAACAATGTCAACACTGCAAACACAGGTTTCCGCAACATCGCTGCACCTCCAAAGAGAAAACTTGGCCCTTTCATTCCCGGACCAATTTGGGAACTTCTTCTTTGTTGCCGGAATTCTTGGCAATCAAGGCTCAAGATAATGTATTCGAGAATGGAGGCGAAGAGAATAAGCTCGGCTCAAGATTCCATGGCCCGGACGCGCGTTGGTCCTTCGGACCAGAGCCACAGCAGGTGTTCGAGCACGGCCGAGAGGCGATCGAAGGTCCGCACTTCAGCCGGTGCCAGGGCCTGTTGCCATTCATCTGCCTTGCTGCCGCCGTCGCACGCGGAGTTGTACACGAGATGTAGTTGTGGCCCGGCTTCGAGCAACATCCACGGGCGCCAGCGGTGTTCGGCATCAAGGCTTGCGACGTATAAGCCCCGCACAGGGGTTGCTCCTGCCTCAGCGCGAGGGGGAGGCATGATGCGGAGTCCCGCCGCGGTGGTGATTTCGCCGTCCAGGCCGTGGCACGCCAGGCAGACAAAACGGCCGTGGCGCAGGGCCAGCCGCAGGTGATGCTCATCCAGGGTGCCAACGACCACGTTGCCGGATCCCCACCGCGACTGCGCCGCCAGCGAAACACGGTAGAACGCCAGGTTCATGACCCACCGGGGCACTGCTCCCATGTCGTCGTAGAGGAGGTACACGGCGGCCGGCTCATCGTCGTCGCGTGTCAAGGAAGAGGCGTGCAGGGCCAACGCGGTGGTAAGTGCTGCGGCTGCCAACACGAAGGTGTTTCCCGCGAAAGCTAGCCGGAGCAGGAGGCGCCGGCGTGCGAGGTGGCCGATAATCGGCAACGTGCGCTGTGACCCAAAGAGCGCCCGCAGCAACCCGCTGAGCCAGGTGAGGAACCAAACCAGAAGCAGGGGCGCGAAAAGGAGCACATCGCGCACGGGGGCCGACGAGTCCCCCAAAAGGGGAAGGCGTTCGTAGAGGTCACGCTGATAGACCAACAGGTAGGAAAGGCCCAACCAGTAGATACAGCCGCCAAGGAAGACGATCAGGAGAACCAGGATGGTCGCCAGGGCCTGGTTCGCATGCTGTTGAACAAATGGGTTATCGCGGCGAAAGCGGAAGGGCCGCAGCAAGGGGGCCAGCCCGAAGTAGAAAGCGGCCGCCGCCAGGCGAGCTTTCCAAGGGACAGGAAGGTGGCCGGCACGATCTTCGAGAGGTATTGTCATGGTCGCCACTGCCGGTCACGGCGTTTCTTGAACCATAAGCCGATGCAGGCCCGGCCAAATCGCCGTCATTTAGCAGGCCTTCGGCGCGGTCGCTGTTTCACGGATACGGAGCGGATAATAAGCCTTCCGCGGCCACCGGCTGGCAACGGCGTCTTTGCCCGGGCAACCGCGGCGGCGATGAGCGCTTCAACCTCGGCACGCGCCAAAACATCCGCCGATCCGAGGCGAATAAAGCGTGTCTGATTGCCCGAGCCAAGGAGGAGCCTGTGCGGATCCGGAAGTCTGGCGCCATGGATGAAGCACAAACCTACGCCATTTGCACCGGCAGCCATGGAAACAATGCAATCCGACGGCCGATCGGTCGAGCCGTAGCCGAGCACGAAGAAGTTGTAGTTGTCGTAGGCCAGCTCGTATGCGGTCGGGAGACGCTTGCGGAGCGCCTTGCGCACCGCACGGATCAGGGTTTGATGCCCGGGCTCGAACTTGGCGATGAAGCTCTTGAGCTGCCGTTCCGCCCCGGCAGATGAATGCGTCTTGTTTACTTTCAAGCTGGCTTACTCCTTCTTCAGGGGGATCGTGTACAAGTAGAGGCTCCGCTCGACGTCATCTTCGTCGGACGTCATTTTCACCACCTTGGCCGGCGTCACGCCGGGGATCGGAAAGCAATGTGCCACCACGCGCGTGCCGGGCCGCAGCCTGTCCAGCTTCGGGATCAGTCGCTTGTTCATCTCGGGAAGCAGGTAAAGAGCGACCACGTCGGCGTCGGCGAAGTCAGTCTCGAACAAATCGGCGTGCTGGAACACCACCTTTTTCTCCACCCCCGCCTCCCTGGCCTGTGCCCGAGCGGCTTTCACCAGGTCCTCGTCCAGTTCCACCCCGACCGCCCGGCAGCCGAACGTCCTGGCGGCGGCGATCACGATCCGTCCGTCGCCGCTCCCCAGGTCGTAGACCACATCACTCTCCTTGACTGCGGCAACTTCAAGCATCCTTTTCACCACGTCCATGGGGGTCGGGACAAAGACTGCATCCGACTTCTTCTTCGGCCGGCCGGTGTCTCGCACGTCGTAGCACAAGAGAGTGTCGAAGTCGCGGACGAACAGGTGCCCGTCGGCCACCACGGGGAACGTCCAGGTGGGCTCCTGGGCGTCGCGCTGCGGCGGAGTGAATTCGCCGAACGACCGAAATTCCTTCGGATCGGCCGCGGCCAGGTACATCACCCCCTTCTGCGACCGGATGTAGAGCCGGCCATCGGCCACGGTGTACACACAGCGGCCGAGCCCCTTCTCCCAGGCCTGCTTCCCGGTCTCCCGCTCGATACAGAGCATTCCCTGGGTGGTATTCAGAAAGATGTGGCTGCCGACCTGGGTCGGACTCCCCAGCCACGGCACATACGCGTTATTCCTCAGCCGGTAGACCTCTTTCACAGCCCAGTCGTTGCCGTTCCGAGTGATCTCGAGCAGGACGTGTCCGGCCCCATACCCACTGGCGTAGAACACGGTGTCCCCTTGAACGATCGGAGCGTGCGTCACCGCAGTTCGGGTTGCCATCCCGTCGTACTTCCAGAGTAGCTTGCCGTCTTTCGCCGACACGCCGATCATCGACTTCAACAGATGGTTCACATACTGTCGCACGCCGCCGATCTCGGCCGGTACCAGGACTGCGTGAGCGAAGGTATCTCCGCCCGGCAGCGAGCACACCCACACCGCCTCTCCGGTCCGCTTGTTCAGCGCGGCGACCGTCGCCTTCTCTCCGCCCGGCGTGATGATCAGGTTGTCGCCATCCACCAGCGGATAGTCGCAGAACCCCCAGGTGCCGCGCCTGCCCTCGAAGTCCTTCTGGAAGTCTTTCCGCCATAGCTCCTTGCCGGTGTTGGCAGTCAGGCAGACCCACTCGCCAGAAACTGTGACGACGTAGAGCCGCTCCCCATCCACAGTCGGAGTCCGCTGCGACAGCCAGCGCATGACGAAATGCTCCCGAACCGCAGGGCCTACCTTCGCGGTCCAGAGTCGCTTGCCGTCCTTTGCCGACAGAGCGGTGCAGTATTCTGCATCCTCTTGATATCCCGTGGTGAACACGCGGCCGCCGGCCACGGCCACGGGGGCCACGCCGTCGCCCAGGCCGCTCGCCTTCCAGGCCAATGGTGGACCGTCCCGCGACCACTCCTTGAGTAGGCCGGTCTCCGCCGACAAGTTGGACCGGTCCGGCCCCCGCCACTGCGGCCAGTCCGTGGCCGGGGCTCGTGTGACCAACACTAACAGGCCGAGCGCCGCCAAGGCGGTGCAAATCGGTGGAAACGGTTTCTTTGTTTTCCCTGTTCGCTCGTGTTCAAGTGTGTAAAAGCACATCGGTTTCGATCTCCCATTCTGTGGGTTGGGGAATTTCATGGATGGCTTTGTGCCGGTCAAATGTCTTACGACGAGCTGTTCAGCAGAGCCAACCGACATCTTTGGAATCCAATCGGATTGCCGAAGCAGTGGCGCCAGCGGCACGATCGTCTCCCGTTCAGCGGATGGGTCGGTTCGCTTCTGTTGGATGTCTCGCTGTCCGCTCTCGGCATCGAATCATCTGTGTCTCTCGAATCTCCTCACTTGGCCGGGGTGACGTCCCACAGCTTGATCGTTTTGTCCCGGCCGGCGGTGGCCAGGGTGGTGCCATCCGGGCTGAAGGCAACCGTGAAGACAGCGGTCTTGTGTTGGAGCGACGCCAGCTCCTTGCCGGTCTGCACGTCCCACACCTTGGCCGTGAAGTCGTCGTTGCCGCTGGCGAGGAACTTGCCGTCCGGGCTGAAGCTGAGGGACGTGGTGTAGCTGTTGTGCCCCTTGAGGGACGCCTTCTGCTGCCTGGTCTGCACGTCCCACAGGATCAGCTTGCCGGCCCCGGCGCCCGCGGCGAGGGTCTTGCCGTCCGGGCTGAAGCAGACGGCCCGGGCGAAGTTCGTGTGGCCTTCCAGCTTGGCCAGTTCCCTGCCCGTGTCAAGGCTCCACAGCCGCACCGTGCGATCCTCGCCGGCGCTGGCCACGGTCTTGCTGTCGGGGCTGAAGCACACGTCATGGACGAAAGCCATGTTGCGGCCGGTGTGCCCCTTGAGGGTGGCCAGCTCCTTTGCGGTGCCTGCGTCCCACAGCTTGACCGTGCCGTCGGAGCTGGCGCTGGCCAGGGTCTTGCCGTCCGGACTGAAGGCGACGCGCCTGACGCTCTTGGTGTGGCCCTTGAGGGTGGACGTCTGCTTTCCGGCGCGGACGTCCCACAAGCGGACGGTGCCGTCGCCGCAACCGGCGGCCAGGGTCTTGCTGTCGGGGCTGAAGGCCACGCACGAGGCGCTATTCCTCGCCTCGATCTGAAAGGACGCCTTTTCCTCGCCCGTGGCGGGGTCCCACAGCTTTATCATCCGGTCCATTGCCCCGGGCGAAGTGGACGCCAGGAGCTTGCCGTCGGGACTGAAGGCCAGGGTGCTCACGTCGAAGGTGTGGCCCTTGAGCGTGGCCCGTTCCTTGAGGGTGACCGGTTGTTGACCGGTCATGGGTTCAGGCAGGAATGCCGTTGCTAGCAACGCGAACACAAGGCTGGCACCGAATGGCTTACGCATAACGGATGCTCCTTTCGCCGAATGCTCCGGCTAAGGTGCAGGGGCCTCCATGAGAAGCAGTGACGCTTGGTAAACTATATTTGCGGCCCCGGTCGGTTTTCAGCCGTTGGTTAGCCCGTGCCGCTTAGTTCAAGCACTCCTTGCGCTCGCTCGTTTAGGCCGCGGTAAACTGGGGATCGGTCTGCCGCGACCGGAATTGGGTCATGCATATGAGGCAGAGTAGCGCCGCCGCAAGGCCGACCACGAACAACGTGGTCGAGCTCTGGTGTAGCCCGTTGAACTGCGCGAACAGCGGATCCGTCTTATCTACCTGATGAAATGCCCCATACCGCTCGGCGAGCTGCCCTTTCACATTCTTGATCTGGGGCGCGAACCACCAGTAGTTGACCGCCGCACAGCCGGCAGCGACCCCCACTCCGAACTCCGCAAGGCACAACCGGCAACCGAGCGGGACTTCACCTCGCCGGCGCAGGTATACCAGTGCCGCCACCAATCCTGCTCCCACAACCAGACTGATGACATCCGAACTGTAGAGGAGAGGGCCGATCAGATCAGCAGCCACCGCGGTATTCGGAACCGAGGGACTTTTCCTCGCGGCGAGCGCGAACAGATACGGGGCGACGATGAACCCCAGGCAAAACAGCACTCCGACCCACAGCGAGGCCGCCACGAGGGCAGTAGACTTCACAACTCGGCTCATGATGTTTTCCTCCTTCTTTGGCCTAACGCTCGGCTAAGCTGCCGGGGCCGCCTGCAAGAACGTCGAAGCGCGGAAAACCAGGATGGCGGCCCCGGTCAGCTTGAGCCGCTTGATACTTATCATGGTCTCGATTGGGATGGGCCGGGGCCTGTCCCAATGGTATACGGGCTCGAAGCCGCGAAGCTTCTGCCCAAGCGTGGGATTTTCAGGAAGGGCGTAGCCTTCCAACCACGATGCGGGCTCAGGCTCCCGGACCCATTCCAAAGGAGACCGTGATGCGTTTCTACAATCGCGTCCACAGATTTTACTGCGGAGTCGATCTTCACGCCAGAACAATGTACCTGTGCATCCTCGACCACGGCGGTGCCGTCGTCTTGCATAGGGAAGTGCCCGCCGAGCCGGGGGCTTTCCTGGAGGCGATCGCCCCATTCCGTGAAGGCCTCGTCGTGGCCTGCGAGTGCCTCTTCTGCTGGTACTGGCTGGCCGACCTGTGCCAGGCGGAGAACATCGCCTTCGTGCTCGGCCACGCATTGTACATGAAGGCCATCCACGGCGGCAAGGCTGCGGATGACAAGATCGATTCCAGCAAGATCGCCCACCTCTTGCGTGGCGGCAACCTGCCCTTCGCTTACGCCTATCCCAAGGGGCTGCGTGAAACCCGCGACCTGTTGCGCCGCCGCATGTACCTGGTCCACAAACGCGCCGAGGTCGTGGCCCATGTCGTCAATACCAACAGTCAGTATAACCTGCCGCCCTTCGGCAAGAAGTTGATCTATGCCAGGAATCGGCAAGTGCTCAAGATTGCCCAGCGCTTTGGCGATGCCAGTGTCCGCAAGAATATTGAGCTTGACCTGGCTTTGCTCGACTCTTTGGACGAGCTGATCGGCGACGTCGAGCTCTACCTGGACCGCACCGTCAAAGTGGACGACGCCGACAGCTTCTATCGGCTGCGGTCGATTCCGGGGGTGGGCAAGATCCTGGCCTTGGTCCTGTTCTATGAGATTCACGACATCGGCCGTTTCGCCAGCGAGGGAGAGTTTCTGTCGTACGCCCGGCTGGTACGGCCG
>Ga0306920_100000096_pt1 | contig 110840 bp, 95 predicted proteins | sample flu12Cox44000170_FD_204666 | JGI IMG/M metagenome (GOLD analysis project Ga0306920, IMG submission 204666) | Lab enrichment of tropical soil microbial communities from Luquillo Experimental Forest, Puerto Rico - flux4day.12C.oxic.44.000.170 (v2)... | ecosystem: Environmental > Terrestrial >...
CCCCCAATGATTTCGGCGGTGATTCGCACCGGGCAATCGCAATCTTGCATGAGGTTTCTCCTCCGATACCGGGTTACGAAAAGGTGCCTTCTGGCGCGAGCCAGACTTTAGCCTAATATTCGCGTCGAGACCATCCGTTTCCCGATCCACATGGAAGGGCGAGGAGCGGTCGTGAGCGCCAAAAGGCCTGTCGTACTCTACGGAGCAAGTGGGTTTTCAGGACGTCTCGTGGCTGAATTTCTCCGCGAGTACAACGTGCCCTTCATAGCGGCCGGACGGAATCGCAAGAAGATCGAAGAAGTGATGCATCGCGTTCCGGGAATCGAAACTGCGGACTACGAAGTGGCCGAAATCGGTGACTCAGCCGCCGAACTTGCGGATCTATTCTCTGGCGCCAAGGTTATCTGTAACACCGTTGGGCCGTTCCTCTATCACGGGCCGCGCGTCGTCGAGGCCAGCCTTCACGCGGGCTGCCATTACGTCGATATAAGCGGCGAACAGGCGTGGATTCGCGACGTCGCGGAAAATTGGGGTCCGAAGTTCGCGCAGCGTGGTCTTCTAATCGCTCCCGCCACCGCCTACATGTCCGCGACCAGTGATATCGCCGCTCATTTCTGCATCGAGACAGGCGGAATCGACTCTCTCGAGGTTGTGTCCCTGTTCAAAGGAATTCCGACCTTCGGTTCAACGCAAACAATTTTCGCGGTGATTCAGACGGAAGCCTTCTACCTCGAACAAAACCGCTATAAGCCATGGCAGCGCGCCACCGGACACGAAGCCGTAATTCCGAGCTCAATCGAAACACAGCTTGCTTTGCCCTGGGGCGGATTTCCTCATCCGGTCTGGTTCAAGAACCATCCCCAGATCGCGAACGTGAAAACCATCGGCGGAATTCTCGACCGCGCGCTCATGACCAACGTGCTGGCAACCGAAAAACATTACGAAGACCAGATTCGCCCGCTGCCCAGGGCCGAACAAGAAAAGAGGCTCGCAGAAATGGCCAGCTCGGTGCAGGCCGGGACTCCTCCTCGCGAAAACGCGCGCGAGCAGCGAACGATCGACCTGGTAGTCGGACGAGGCACTACGGCATCCGCACAATGCGTCATTTTCGGCGCATGCTGCTACCGTCAGACAGGCCTCATCCAGGCCTTTGCGGCTCACCACCTGGTCCAGGCGCCGCCGCTCAAAGTGGGTTTCGCTTCGCCGGCCGCCGCTTTCGGATATCGCGAACTCCTGCGTGCGCTTGAGGGCTATGGGCTAGCGAAGCTAAAGATGCTGTCGTAGTTTGTGACTGCTGTGAACCCGCGCAGTATCGCTGAGCAGCTACAGGAAACTGCTTCGAATGCGAGCGATCGACTATTTCGACAAAGGCGCCGAAGCATACGCCGATCGAACCGCCATCATCGATGACGATTCCCGCTACTCCTACCGCGAATTAAAAGCCGCCAGCGAAAGTATTGCCGGAGCGATGGCAGCAGCCGGCTTTGAACCTGAGTCCCCCGTCGCAATCTATTCTCCCAATGACGCCCGCGTCCTCTTCTGCATGCTCGGCCTCTTGCGCGCGGGCGGCGTGTGGGTCCCCATCAATTACAGAAACGCCGCCGACGCCAACATCGAATACCTGAACTACGTCGAAGCTTCCTGGCTTTTCTATCACAGCTCATTTCGCGATTCTGTTCGTGAAATCAAGAGCCTCGTCCCCAGTTTGCAACATTGCATTTGCATTGACGCCGAGTGCGACGGCGACGAATCACTCGAAAAATTTATGCATTGCCCGTCACCGCTTCAGCTGCACAATCCCTCAGATGCTCACGGAAATCCCGACGACCTAATGGGCTTGGTCCCTACTGGCGGCACCACCGGGCCCGCAAAAGGAGTGATGGTCACCAACGTTGCCTGGGGCACAATGGTCGAGCTGGCAGGACACTACTGGAGTATCGGCGATGCGAATCCGGTTTGCCTCAGCACCGCTCCGCTTTCTCACGCTGCCGGCACAGTCGCCTTCGCTATGTTCCCACTTGGCACCACAAACGTGGTTCTGGCGAAGTTCGACGCCCTCGAAGTTCTAAAAAGCATCGAGCGGTTCCGCATAACGCATATATTCCTCCCTCCGACCGCCTTCTATTCCTTACTCGCGCATCCCGATCTCGAAAGATTCGACTACTCAAGCCTGCGCGTCTTCCTTCTCGCCGCCGCGCCAGTCTCGCCCGACAAACTGAAACGCGGCATCGAAGTTTTCGGCCCCTGTATCTGCCAGTGCTACGGACAGACCGAAGCCCCCATGCTCCTCACTTGGCTCGATCAGCGAACCATCGCCTCAGCCGCCGCCGGAGATCATCCCGAGCGCCTGCGAAGCTGTGGACGCGCCAGCGCCGCCGTCCGCCTCGCAATCATGGATGACGAAGGGCGCATTCTGCCGCCGCATCAACCCGGAGAAATCGTTGCCCGAGGCTCGCTCGTCACCCTCGGCTACTACAAATTGCTCGAAGCAACAAAGGAAATTCGCGCCTTCGGCTGGCACCACACCGGCGACATTGGCTATCGGGATGAATTCGGTTTCTTCTACATCGTGGACAGAAAAAAAGACATGATTATCAGCGGCGGCTTCAACGTCTACTGCGCCGAAGTCGAAGCCGCCGTCATGGAACTTCCCGAAGTCCGCGAATGCGCGGTGATCGGCGTTCCCGACGACAAATGGGGCGAAGCGGTAAAAGCCATCGTGGTTCTGCGCGATGGTGAAGCGATGTCCGAAGATCTCATCATTGCGCATTGCAAGACGCGCCTGGGCGGCGTGAAAGCGCCCAAATCAGTCGAGTTTCGCGCGGAGATTCCAAAAACGGCCGCCGCAAAAACAGACAAGAAAGCGCTTCGCCAACCTTACTGGGCCAAGGCCGAGCGAAGCGTGAACTGAGACGAAACGTTACGGCTCTAAATTGCTAAGTCCACTCTTAGGAAGATAATTTGTGACGGAAAAGCGGCTTTGCCCAATCATAGGTCTCACCCTCTTGGCCCTTCCGTTCGCGCTTTCTGCCCAGACCGGCCCGACACAAAAGGAACTCAACGAAGCCGCTCGCAGCAAAGAAAACTGGCTGCACCCTAATCACGATTATGCGGGCCTACGATTCGTAGATGCAAAACAAATTACAACCGCGAACGTAGCGAGCCTTCGCCCGGTCTGCCTGTACCAAACCAAAGAGCGCGTCCCCGCACAATCGAGCCCCCTCGTTTACAACGGCGTCCTATTCTTCACTACCACCCATTACACAATCGCGATCGATGCCACCGATTGCCGTCTCCGCTGGGAACACGTCTGGCAGCCGCGCTCGAAGGAAGTCTTCCCCCCGAATCGCGGCGCCGCCATCAAAGACAGCAAGATCGTCCGCGGCACAGCCGACGGCTATCTTCTCGCGCTCGACTCTCAAACCGGCGCTCTCCTCTGGAGTCAGCAAATCGCCGACTCAAAACAAGGACATTTCCTCAGCATGCCCCCGCTGATCAACGACGATTTAGTCGTCATCGGAGCCGCCGGCGCAGAATGGGCCGCAAAGGGCTGGGTCGGCGCATTTCGGCTCTCGGATGGCGCGCCGATCTGGAAATTCAACACGATTCCCGATCCCGGCCAGCCAGGTTCCGAAACCTGGGGAAAAGATCCTCAAATCCTCGCGCACGGTGGCGGCAACATCTGGACGCCTGTCTCATTCGACTCAGACCGCGGCGAAATCTACGTGCCGGTCGGAAATCCCGCTCCCGATTTCTACGACGAAGCGCGCCCAGGCGCGAATCTCTACACAAGCTCGGTCGTCGCGCTCGATGTTCACACCGGAAAAATGAAGTGGTACCACCAGACAGTCCCGCACGACGTTCACGATTGGGATCTGCCGCAGGTGACTCCTGTATTTTCGACGACGAGCGAAGGAAAGCAGCGCAACGTCATCGCCGCCTCCGGCAAAGACGGCCTCCTCAAGCTGATTGATCGCGACACGCACGAGCAGCTCTATTCAGTTCCATTCGTCACCCGCGAAAATGTCGATGTTCCCCTCGGCGATGCGATTCGCGTTTGCCCCGGCCCTCTCGGCGGCGCGGAATGGAGCAGTCCTCCCTACGATCCCGCTACCAACACGCTCTTCGAACCGGCAAATGATTGGTGCGCTGTCATCCAGAAAGACAAAGAGCCTCCTCATTTCGACGCCGATTTTTATCTCGGCGGCCTCCCGCATTTCGATCCATGGGAGAAAGCCCGCGGCCGCCTCACAGCCTTCGACGCCTCAACAGGAAAAGAACGCTGGCGCTACAACGCATCGAAACCCATGCTCGCCGGACTCACCGTCACCTCCGCCGGCCTTCTCTTCACCGGAGAAAGCTCCGGAGATTTCATCGCCCTCGACGCGGCGAATGGAAAAGTTCTTTACCGTTTCAATGCCGGCAGCCCTATCGCAGGCGGCGTGATTACTTACGAAATTCGCGGCCAGCAATACGTCGCAGCCGTTTCCGGATTCATGTCCAAGTTTTTTGAATTGAATGGCGCCGATCAAGGCGGCACACCAACCGTGATTTTATTTTCGTTGCCTTGACATTTTCTCGAGGCGGCAAGATCGTGTGAGCAGAAAACGCATGCGGACACAAACAGCAAGGGCGGATACTTGGCAGGTGAAATGCAGCCGATATTCGCACAATCGAACGATTAAAGGCTTGACAAAGAACTTTGCTGGCGTTAGACCTTCTCCACAATTGGGGTATTTTCGGACTCTTGTACTCGAATTCGGGGTTAGCTAGCGAATTCAAGTCTCAGAGGGGTGGCTGATGAAGGTACGTTCTGGCTTTATGATTGCTCTCGCAATTATCTCCTTCTTCGCATTTGGTAGCCCCGCTTATCCGCAGGGAACCACAGTAGCCCAGCTCACTGGCACTGTCCTCGACGAGAGCGGCGGCGCTGTCAAGGGCGCCTCTGTTACTCTGCACCAGCCCGAAACGAATCGCTTCTACCAAACCACATCGAACGATTCCGGCTACTACGCCATCCCCAACATTCCACCCGGTAGCTATGAACTCACCGTGTCCTTCAAGGGTTTTGCCACAAGTATTCGCAAAGGCGTGGAACTAACGGTCGGCCAAACGGCCACAATCGACGTCACCCTGAAAATCGCCACCGGCACCGAGCAAGTGATCGTCTCCACCGAAGCTCCCATCATCGAGCCGTCGAAAACCGAGATCAGCCAGGTGATCGGCACCCACGAAATCAATTCCCTCCCCATCAGCGGCCGCCTCTTCACCGATTTCGCGCTGTTGACGCCCGGCGTCGCCACCGGCCGTACCAGCTTGCAATCCACAATCACCGAATTCGAAGTTACCCGCGTTTCCTTTGGAGGCATGCGCGATCTGAGCAACCTCGTCACCGTGGATGGCGCGGACAACATCAATACTGCCACCGGTTCGCAGCGCTCCACGCCGCCCCAAGAAGCTGTCGCCGAATTTCGCGTAGTCAACAGCAGCTTCGGCGCTGAATACGGCCGCGCGCTCGGCGGAATCGTCAACATCGTCACAAAGTCCGGCACCAACGACTTTCACGGCTCCGTGTACGACTACCTTCAAAACAACGCGACCGACGCTCGGTCACTTTTGCAGCCCGCACCGGATGCCAACGTTCTTCGGCAGAATCAATTTGGCGGAACGCTCGGTGGCCCGATCAACAAAGACAAGACGTTCATATTCGTGAACTACGAAGGTCAGCGCCGCGCTGAATCTCCCACCTATCCCACAACCTATCTTCAACCTGTTCAATTGCTCGATGGAACCATGACGACTAACGCGGACCTGATTAACCGCGCCAAAGCTGTGCTCGGACTTGCTCCCGAAGGTTGTACTGTCCCTCTAGCGCAATGCCCCAACTTCTCCGGGCCTCAATTTCTCAATTCAGTTCTCAAAACGAAAGACAACGATTACGGCATCGTCAAACTCGACCACCAGATCAACGCGGACAATCACTTATCACTGCGTTACACCATTGAAGACGGCCGCGACCTCAACCAACTCGTCGGCAGCACCCTTGATGGCGGTGGCATCGGCGCGCCCAGTAGCGGTCACGATGTTTTCCTCCGCGATCAATCGCTGGTGGGTACCGTCGCAACAACAATCAGCCCCGATCTCGTTAACAGCGTGCTCGTTCAATATGCTCGCCGTCATTACAACTTTCCCGGCGTTACTGGCGAGCCTAACCTCGATATCCCTAATACGCTGCTTTTCGGACACAATTTCGGCGTGCTCGATGCGATCTACGAGAGTCGTTTCCAGGTATCCGACTCTATATCGTGGGTCAAAGGCAATCACGTTGCAAAATTTGGGGCTGATTTCAACTACGTCGACAATTTTGTCATTTGGCCGGGATTCACACCGATGCGCATTGTTCTGCCTGGAATTAATTGCTTGGTGGATTTTGCAAACTTTGTGGCCGATTCCGCGATTCCTTCCGCGCCAGCCGACGGTCCATGTCCCCTCGCCAGCCCCCCATTCTTCCCCGCGGTTCCAGGTCCGAACGAGAATGACCCGTTGCAGGGAACCCCGATCGTATTCTGGGGCGCTCCTGTCGGCACTGCACAGCCGGTCAACAACCAGCTGCCGACTCCCCCTCCTATACCAACGAACTGGAAGAATGCCTACCTACCGTCCGAAACCAAGAATTTTTCCGAGACGCTTGCCCACAAGTATTACGGCCTTTTCGCACAGGATCAGTGGCGGCTTCGCCACAATCTGACGCTGAACTATGGCTTGCGCTGGGACTTCGAGCAGGGCTTGTGGAAACAGATCAATCCTCATCACAGGGGTTTTCAGCCACGAATTGGACTGGCCTGGTCGCCTGATAGCAAGACCGTGGTTCGGACGGGATTCGGCATCTTTGATGATCGCTACAATTTGTCGTTCTTGTTTATCACGCAGCCTCAGCGCCCGGTCATCCTCCCGGGGAACCCTCCCGGCGAACTCGTCAACGGGATTCGGAAGCGCTCCGAAACTGCCACCTGGGTCCTCAACCAGCTCACGCCTGGCCCGGGGGGCTTTCCGGCTGCCGCCGCAGCTACGTTGATTAACACCGGTCAGGTTCCTGACCAGTTCATTTCGGGCTCTTGCCCTCCGTTCAATTGCACCGCCGGGGATGGCCTAGTCGATCCCCGCAGCAAGATTCCTTACTCCGAACAGGCCAACCTGGAGATTGACAGAGAAATTGGCCATGGTCTCACCGTCAGCGCCGGTTACATGTGGGTCGTTGCGCATCACCTGGTCCGCGCAGAAAATCTCAACGTCTGTCCGTTCTTCGGTGCTCCCGCGGACACCACGATTCCGGAAGTTACACCCGGAAATCTATTTACCTGCAGTGCAACGCCTGCGCCCCCGGCGAATTACCCGGCAGGAAAGCACTTCTTCGGCTACCCGGCTGCACCCGGCAATCCCGTGGGCGGCGGTCCTGCGTACAACAACGCCGGTCTGCTCTACTTCACGGACAACAGCGGAAATTCTTCCTATAACGGTCTAACCCTTCAGGTGATCGAGCGGTGGGGCAGGCGCTTTAGCCTTGACGCCAACTACACTTTCTCTCATACGATCGATGACGGCACCTTCACCACTTTCGTCAGCACTCCACAGGACCTGTACGACCGCGCGCTGGAGCGCGCCAATTCCAACCAGGACATTCGCCATCGCTTCATCACCAACTTCACGGTGACCGCTCCGGACGATAGTTTCTTGCGCCACTTCGCTCTCAGCAGCATCGTCACCGCCCAATCTGGACGCCCCTTTGCAATGTTCGTGGGATTCGACGCCAACGGTGACACGAATCCCGTTACCGATCGCGTGGGCAACCTCGGTAGAAACACTTATTACGGTGATCACCTCTATTCCTGGGATTTGCGCGTTTCGCGCTACTTCCAAATTCGAGAACACTACCGGCTCGAGCTCATCGTGGACGCGTTCAACCTTCTCAATCGTCCGAATGTTGACGAGGTAACCTCGGTGTACGGCGCGTCTGTGATTTGCGGCAACACTGCCATCCCGAAGAATTACAAAGACGCTGCCAGTCTGGCGACTCAGGCGCAGCAGCTCCAATTCGAAACCACTGGCGTTCCTACGTGTCCAAGCCTGGCGCCGATGCCGAGTCCGCCGGCGCCCAATCCGCTCTTCGGCACGCCGAGAACCATGCTCAACCCGCGTCAGTTCCAATTCGCGGCGAAATTCTCGTTCTAAGTTCGCCGAGGTTCGGCCGCGAAACCGAAAGTCGCGGCCTGAGTTCGGTGAGTGCGGGAGTCGAACCAAAGAGATTTTGTGGCCCGCGTCGTCCTTCCGTCAGAAGAGCGTGGCCGTTGTCCTTCAGCCGTTATCGGGAGTGCGCGAATCCGGCTCTCAGGGCGAGAGTTTTCCCCGGCCTCGCAACCCCTCAGGAGAACCAGGATTGGAAACGTTCGTAGTGGTGCACGGTTCCTGGCATGACGGCTCTGCCTGGGATCCTACGATTCTCGAGTTGGCCAAGGAAGGCCACAGAGCTTTCGCCCCGACCATCGCGGGCCACGGTAAAGGTGCTGACAAGCGTGTAAACCACGCGGACTGCACCAAATCGATTGTCGATTACATCATCAACAGGGATCTCTCGAATTTCGTGCTCGTGGGACACAGCTTCGGCGGCACCGTAATTTCCAAAGTCGCTGAAGCGATTCCGCAGCGCATCAAACGTCTGGTTTTCTTGAACGGCTTCGTCCTCCGCGACGGTCACAGTCTCAACGACGAAATCCGCCGCACTACCAGGCGCTTTTTGACAAACTTGCAGCCGAGTCTTCCGATGATACTGTGATGATTCCCTTTCCCATCTGGCGGGAAGCGTTCATCAACGACGCCGATATTAAAGTCGCGAAGTGGACCCATTCGCAGCTGTCACCTGAACCGTATCAACCCATTAAAGACAAGCTCGACCTGAAAAAGTTCTACTCGCTCTCCATGCCGAAGAGTTATATCAATTGCACCGAGGACAACGCCTTGCCACAAGGCAAATGGGGCTGGCATCCGCGTATGTCGAATCGGCTCGGACTGTATCGCCTCGTGCAAATGCCCGGCAGCCATGAAGTGATTTATACGAATCCGAAAAGCTTGGCCGCAAAAATTATCGAAGCGGGGCGCGATTAGTGGTTCGCATGGTGAAATTAGACGCAAAACCGAATCCGCTCGAGGTCGATTTCAAAAAGTCGGCCGTCGTCGTCGTGGACATGCAGACTGCCTTTGCCAGCAAGGGAGGCATGCTCGACATCGCGGGCGTTGACATCACGGACGCCTCGCGCGTGATCCGCGCCATTCGATCCGTCATCGAAGCAGCTCGCCAAAACGCCGTTGCGGTGGTTTACCTTCGCATGGCCTACAAGCCGGACCTGAGCGACAGCGGCGGCCCGCACTCTCCCAATTTTCACAAAGAGCTGGCCATGACCTTGATGTGCTCGCGTCCCGAACTCAAAGGCAAAGTCCTCACCGAAGGCACTTGGGACGCGGAAATCGCCGCTGACCTCGCGCCGCAAGCCGGCGATCTCGTCATCACCAAGACGCGATACAGTGGCTTCGCCGGCACGCCGCTCGATTCCCAGCTGCGCATGCGCGGCATCCAGTATCTTTTCTTCGCCGGAATCGCGACAAATGTTTGCGTCGAGTCCACTCTGCGCGACGCCTATTTTCACGACTACTGGCCGATCCTGTTGCGCGACGCAGCCATGCCCGCAGGCCCGCCCACCGCACACGACGCAACCCTATTCAACGTAGAATCTTTCTTCGGCTGGACGGCGTCGTCACAAGATCTAATAAGCCACTTAAGGCAAGAGCCGACCCAGACTTCGGTCCAGCCAGAAAGCAAAGCTGCAATTCCGTAACGCCGGCGTCCCGCCGGCTCTTTTGAATTGAGGTTTTAAGTTTTCGCAGTACAACCAGGAACCCATGTGGATTGTTGACATCGACGTCGGCGGCACGCTAACCGACGGAATCTTCACCAGCGGCGAGCAAGTCTTCTCCGCCAAAGTCGACACGACTCCGCACGATCTCACCGTCTGCCTGTTCGATTGCCTCGCTCAAGGCGCCGAAAAACTCGGCTTCGCTGATACGCCCGCCTTCCTCGAGCACATCGATCTGATTCGCTGGTCCACCACGATCACGTCCAACGTTCTCGCCGAGCTGCGCGGCCCGAGAATCGGCCTGCTCGTCTCGAAGAACCATGAGAAAGATCTCTACGGCGCGGACCCACGCAGTTCGATCCTGAACCGGCTCCTCGCGGACAAAGACATCATCGGCCTCAATGGCGCATTCGATGCCGCTCAAGTCACGAACGCAGCCCGCGCTCTCCTCGAAGGCGGCGTCCGCAGAATCTGCGTCAGCCTGAAAGACAGCCATCGCAATCCCGCCGCGGAACTCGAAGTGAAATCCGCCATCGATCTGCAATACCCCGATCATTTTCTCGGCTCGGTTCCGGTCCTCGCGGGCAGCGACATCTCGAAAAGCTCCGACGACCGCACGCGCACCTATTGCGCCGTAATCAACACCTACACGCACGGCACTCTCGCCGCCACTCTGTTCAAAGCCGAAGACGAGCTGCGCCAATCCTCTCAATATGCCGGAACTTTCCTCGTCAGCCACATCAATGGCGGCGTCGCCGGCATCGCCAAGACCAAAGCAATCGACACAATCGAATCCGGTCCGATTCTCGGCATCCAAGCCAGCGTTTTTTTCGCCCAGCTCTACAGCCTGAAGGACGTCGTCGCGATGGACATTGGCGGCACCACCGCAAAAATCAGTGTCTTGAAAAATGGTCTTCCGATCACGCGCAAGCCTTCCGACTTCTTCGGCATCCCCGTTGAAATCTCACTTCCCGATTTGCGCTCGATCGCGCTCGGCGGCGGCAGCGTCGTGAAACCCTCCGGCAGCGACGGAAACCCGGGAATCGAATTGGGACCGGAAAGCATGGGCTCGTTTCCCGGTCCCGCGTGTTACGCGTTAGGTGGTGATCAACCGACACTCACCGATGCGTTCGTTGCAGCCGGACTTCTTAACCCTGACTTCTTTCTCGGAGGTGCGAAACCGCTCGATCGTGAACTCGCGCAGTCCGCCATCGAGAACCAAGTTGCGAAGCCGATGAACGTCTCGCTGGACGAAGCGTGCCGCCTGATTATCAACCGCGCTTTCAAGTTGGTAGCGGATCTCGTTGCCGCCGCTGCCAAAGATTTGAAACAGGATCTCTCGAAGCACGCGCTTTTCGCATACGGCGGCAACGGAAGCCTGTTCGCGTGCGGCGTCGCAGAAAAAGCGGGAATCAAAAACGTGCAACTCTTCGCACTCGGTCCGGTCTTCAGCGCGTTCGGCTCGTCCGTCTCCGATATTTGCCACTTCTATGAACGCGGTCTCACGCACGTCGCACTCGCCGCTGAAAATTCCGGCAGGTTGCGTGCAATCCTCGAAGAAATAAAAGCCGAAGGCACCAAGGACTTGCTGGGCGAAGGAATCAAGCCGGAAAATCTCGCCTACGAGATTGCAATCGAAGCCGCAGGAAAATCGGGAAGCTCGGTCGCAATCCCCTGCAGGGAATCCGATCTCGCCCATCCGGAAGCATTGCAAGCCGCACTCGCCGCTGCGCTCGGAAGCAGCGCAAACACTAGCGCGAAAGATATCTCCCTCGAATTGATGCGCGTGCGCGTGAAGAAGCCGGTGTCAAAACCACATGTCGCCGAGCGCGCGCTGAAATCCGAAGATTCGTCGCACGCGCGAACCGGAACGCGCAAGATTCTTTGGGGCAGTCGCGGCGGCGACGAGCAAGTCTATCGCTGGGAAGCGCTTGAACCGGGCAATCGCGTTTTTGGACCGGCAATTCTTGAGGCAATTAACACAACTTATTTTGTTCCGGAAGATTGGACGCTTTTTGTGGATCGATTCGGCAACGGCGCGTTGACCAAGCGCTGAAAGGCGACTCAAAATTGGAGAGTGAATTTTCCAGTCTTTAGGGTCATTTTATCGCCGATTAGAATTTAGTATGTGCTTGATTCTACTTAGCTTGTAAACCCCGAGGAGAGGAGATCGCACATGTCTTTAGATGCCAAGAACCGGCTGCGGGTCACTGAGTATCTTGACCTCGATCTCGACCGCGAGCAGTGGATGTGCAATCGCTGCGGACACCTGATTGGGCCGGCGCGGGAAAACTACAGGCGGGGGTGCCTGCTGCACGATCGCGACCCGCGAGAGATTCATCCGCCGCTGGTGCCGGGGTCGTTCAGTTTTTCGCCCGACCCGCTCTGGGTGCGCATCGTGGAATTCTATTGCCCCGGCTGCGGGACGCAAATGGAAACCGAGTATCTGCCTCCCGGGCACCCGATCACACACGACATCGAAATTGATCTCGATAGTTTGAAAGAACGCCTTAGCAAAGGTGAATTCGTGATTCGCGATCAGAGAATCGAGGTAGCCGGATGAACTCGATTGATATCGACGTCGGGGGGACCTTCACCGATCTGGTCCTCAATTTCGACGGCAAGGCGCTTATCAAGAAGACGCCCACGACTCCCTACGATCTTTCCGTGTGCTTTTCGCGCGTGATTGAGGAAGGCGCGGGGGCGCTGGGCCTGAAGATCGATCAGCTTCTGCCCGCGATCGACATGATTCGGTATTCGACTACGATCGCGATGAACCGGCTGATCGAAAAGAAAGGGCCGCGCCTGGGATTGATTACGACGGAAGGGCATGAGGATGTGGTTCTAATCGGGCGCGGCGCGCAGTGGATTGACGGAACGCGCGTGCAGGAGCGGCGCAATCTTGCCGTCCAAAAAAAGCCGGAGCCGCTGATCCCACGCGACATGATCGTTGGGGTGAAGGAGCGCGTCGATTCGCGCGGCAAAATCGTGCGGCCGCTGGACGAGAATGATGTTCGCGAAAAAGTTCGCTACTTGGTGAGCCGCGGCACGCGCGGTTTCGTTGTTTCGCTTCTCTGGGGTTTTCTGAATTCCGCGCACGAACGGCGCGTGAAGGAAATCATCCGGGACGAATATAAGGAGTTTCACATCGGCTATCTGCCGGTGGTGCTGGCGGGACAGGTCGTCGGCAAACTCGGCGAATACGAGCGCACCCTTGCCGCGATTCTCGACGCCTATTTGCAGCGGTCCATGCAGATCGAGCTTTCGGCGATGTGGGACAAGCTGCGTGAGCGAGGCTACAAGAAGCCGCTCTTGATGATTCAAAGCTCCGGCGGGATCGCTGAAGTTTTTCGCACGACTGCTTGCCGTACATTCAACAGCGGGCCGGTTTCAGGCCTGATGGGCGCGCACCACGTGGCGAAATCGCTTGGTTGCCAGAACGTGGTGATGACGGACATGGGCGGGACGAGCTTCGATGTCGGGCTAGTAGTGAAAGATAGCGTACGCAGCTACGACTTCCGGCCGATCATCGACCGCTGGATGGTGGGGATCACGATGATCAAGACGCTTTCGGTGGGCGCCGGGGGCGGATCGATCGCGTCCATCAATCCTCTGCTGCAAAACCAGTTGCAGGTAGGCCCGCGAAGCGCTGGATCGATGCCCGGCCCCGTATGCTTCAGCTTGGGCGGCACGGAGCCGACTGTTACAGATGCAGACGTCGTGCTCGGTTACATCAATCCCGCGTACTACTCGGGCGGACGGATGAAGCTGGACAAAAATCGCGCGATCGCCGCCATTCGCGAAAAAATTGCGAAGCCTTTCGGCATTTCGGTGGAAGAAGCCGCGATGCTGATCCGCAAGATCGTGAATGGCAACATGGCGTCGGCGATCATGAAAGAGGTTCATTTGCGCGGCTACAGTCCCGAGGATTTCATTTTATTCGTCGGCGGGGGAGCCGGAGCGACGCATGCGGAAGGCTACAAGGCGGACATAAAGAAGGCAGTAACGTTCCCATTCTCGCCGGTGTTCTGTGCATTCGGATCATCCACGATGGATATCATGCACGTAAATGAAGTGTCGAAGAAATTGACACTGATGTCGCCAGGCACGCAGGAACTCACGCAGGATTTTGCGGCGTTCAACCGCACGGTGGAAGAGCTGCTTGAACAGGCGCGGAGGGACTTGACAGCGGACGGCCTGGAACCGAGCACAGCGACGTTTGTGCTTGAACTCGACATGCTGTACGGCGGGCAATTCCACGTGAAGCGGGCGCTTTCGCCGCGCCTTGCGCTGCATTCAACCGACGACGTGGCTGCAATTTGCGAGGCATTCAAGAAAGAGTTCAGCGAAGCGTTTAGCCCATTCGTGGTGAACCCTGAGGGCGGGGTGTTTGTGGACAGCTTCATTCTCAAGGCGATCGTCCCGGTGCAGCAAATCGAACTGCCTAAGATGCGGCTCGAAGGCCACGATGCTTCGGCGGCGCGGAAGGGCGAGCGGCCTGCGTATTGGGCGGACGCGAATGATTTCCGTCCCACTCCGATTTACGCGTACGAATCCCTGCGTCCGGGAAACCGGCTCAAAGGTCCGGCAATTCTTGAAGGCGAATACACCACGGTGGTGGTGCCTCCGGCGATGAGCTTTTCAATCGATGAGCGAGGGCTCGGTATCCTGGAAAGCTGATAGCGCGGAAGTTTTAGAAGAACGGAGGAGATCGAATGCCGATTCCGAGCACGGTCGAAAAGCTGGCGTGGCTGAAACCCGCGCCCGCCACTGCCTTCGAGAAAGAATGTGCGGCGAAAGTGCAGGCCGGCGACTATGAAATCGGCGTGCAGGTGACGAACGACATTCTCGACGAAGCGATGGAAGTATTCGTGCGGTCGTCGCGAAGCTACTTCGGAGTTTCCGGCGATTCGATGGTAGCCATTTTCACAGCGAACGGCGACCTGGTGAACGCGTCGTGCGGAACGTATCTGCACGCAATCATTCAGCCGATCGTGATCAAATTCATTCAGAAGCATTACGCGGAAAACCCCGGAGTGCGCGAAGGAGACATCTGGTACACGAATGACGCGCTTTACGGCGGCATTCACAACCCCGACCAGGTGGCGCTGATGCCGATTTTCCACCAAGGCAGGCTGATCGCCTGGGCATCAGCTGCTTTGCATACCACTGAAACCGGAGCCATCGAACCGGGCGGGATGCCGGTGAGCGCGAAATCGCGGTTCGATGAAGGACTCAACATGCCGCCGATCAAAATCGGCGAGAATTTCGAGCTGCGCAACGATTTTCTCGAGTTTTACACCGTGTATGGACTGCGCGCGCCCGCGATGTTCATTTCCGATCTGCGCGCGCGCTGCACTACGGCCGACCGCGTGCGAGTGCGATTGCTCGAACTGGCCGACAAGCGCGGGGACGAATTTGTGGTCGGGTTGCTTCGCAAAATGTCCGACACGGCAGAAGCCGGAGCGCGGAAGAAAATCAAGGCGCTGCCCGACGGCAAGTTCCGCGCCGTTGTTTTCAATGACGCGATCGGCTGGACGCCAGCGCTGGTCCGCGCCTGTTATCTGACGCTGATCAAGAAGGGCGAGACGCTGACGTTCGATTTCCAAGGAACATCGCCCGAAAATCCGTCGTCATATAACGTGCATCCGCAAGCGGTGGTGGGCCACATCGCGAATTTCATGTACGAGTATGTGTTTCACAATTTGCCTATTTGCAGCTCCACGTTTGCGCCGATCGATTTTGTTTTCCCCGAAGGAATCATTTTGAACCCTGGTCGAATGGCGGCGACGAGCTGTTGCGTTTATATCGGCATGCAGTGCCGATGTGCGACGCACAATAGTTTTGCGAAGATGACTTTCTCGAGCGCCGGATTGTGGCGACAGGTGGCCGCATCCCCCGGCAGCCAGCACACGGCGCAGATTTGTGCCGGGCATTCGCAATGGAATCTCGCTGTGTCGGATGTGCTTTCGTTTTCGCTGAACACGCAAGGCCAGGGAGGCCGCGCGGCGAACGATGGAATGGATGCGTACGGGTTCGCGTGGTGCGCGTTTGGGCGCGCGCCGGATTCCGAGCAGGTGGAAAGCGAGTTGCCGGTTACCGTGACGCTCTCGCAGCACTGGAAGGATTCATCGGGACACGGGCGGCATCGCGGCGGCTCGGGCGGCGTGCAACAGTGGATGATTCACAAAGTGCCGAACCTTGTGTCGCTGTGCATGGGCAACGGGAGCAAAGTGCCGCTGGGACAGCCTCTTTTCGGCGGCTACGCATCCGCTCCAATTCCAGGCATTAGCGTGCGCAAGGCGGATCTGCTGAAGCAGATGCAGGAGGGCAACGCAAAGCTTTCGATGGACAGCCGCGACATTCTCGAGAATAAAACAGTGCACGGCGACTGGACGTTTGAATTGATCGCGCGCACGCCGAAGCTTTACGAAGAGGGCGATTTGCTGTTCGGCTTCAGCGGAGGCGGGCCTGGTTATGGCGACCCGCTCGAGCGCGACGCCGCGGAGGTGCTGGAGGACCTGAAGAAGAAAATCGTATCCGAGTGGACGGCTCGAAACATTTATCACATCGCGTACGATCCGGAGCGCAACAAGCTCGACGCGGAAGAAACGAAGCGGCTGCGGGAGAATGAGCGCAAGAACCGCCTCGCGCGCGGCAAGAGCTTCGATGAATTTCAGAAGGAATGGAGCAAGCTGAGCCCGCCGCAGGATATTTTGCAGTTTTATGGGCGCTGGCCGGATGCGAAATTGCTCGAGCCGATTTTCCGGCAGTAGTGTGCTGTTGTTTAAGCTTTGCATCCTTCTTCAGAAGGCAAAGCATGAGTCAACCCACGCCGCGCGAGATTCTGAAGTCGCTTTTGCAGGGAAATGGAGCCGAGAGGCCGCTCGTCGTTCCGATTGTGTTTTCTCTGGGTGCACGGGTTGAGAATCTTCCGCTTCGAAATTACCTCGAAAATCCGACTAAAATCACGAATGCACTGCGGCAGATTCGCGGGCAGCTTCGCACGGACGGCGTGAGCTGCTACTTCGATCCAATCCTCGAAGCGGAAGCGCTGGGCGGCACGCGCGAGTGGTATGAGGCGGGGCGCGCGTGCAGCATTCGCTGGCCCGGGTCCGTGCGGAAAGGTGAATTGCCTGGAGGCTTGCGATCTGCTGAAGGGTCTGCGAGCAGCCCGCGTGTGCGAACTGCGGTGGAAGTGATTCGGCGGCTGAAATCTCTTCTGCGCGACGAACCCTTGCTGATGGCGGGAGTGAGCGGACCATTCACGCTGGCGGCCCGGCTTACGGGAATCAATTTCGATGCGATGGGCGAGGGGCAAGAACCGTCTGCATCGGCGCTAGAAGCGGCTGCGGCTGCGATTACAAGGATTGCGTCCGCTTTTGTCGAAGCTGGCGCGAACTTGATTTTCATCCGTGAGGAAAGCCTGCCGTCACTTTCTGTTGAGGCATGTGAACAGTGGGCATCTCTGCTCGCGCCGCTTTTTAACATCGTGCGTTTCTATGAGGCTTTGCCCGTGCTGCAAATCCCGGCTGCATTAGCGACGGCGGAAAATGTTAACGCGATGTGGAAACAATCCTGGGATGCGGTACTATGCGCGGCTTCTGAGGAATTCGTCGCGCGCGCGAGTGATAGGGGCGAGAATCTTATGTTTGGCTGCGCGGTGCCGTGTGATGCTTTGAATGAGAGCGATGCCAGCGGAGCGCGGCCGCCGGAGTTTTCAGGCGTGAAGCCGGCTTTGGTGACGACGGACGGAGACGTGCCGGGGAAAGCTGATTTGAAGCGCCTGATGAGCATTCTTCAATCGATTGGAAGCCGGAGCTAGCGACGACCCTCGCGCGTTTGCGCCACGCACGCTGCGTAATAGAATTGAAGAGATGAAAATCGCGCAAAGCCGAGCCGATCGTGACTGACAGGCAGCGGACGGCGGATGCTTTTGAAAAACCGGCGCGCGGAGCGAGACATGTGCGGCTTCGCACTTCTGGGGCGTCCGTGGAGCATCGCGCGGACGGGGCGATTTTAGTGCGAGCCGAAGAAGCGCTCGCTGAGTATCCACGGGTGCTAACGGATCGGGTGGCGCACTGGGCAGAGGTAGCGCCGGACAGAATTTGCGCGGCGAAGCGAGATGGCGATGGCGGCTGGCGCTCGCTCACTTACTCGCAGGCATTTGCGGCGGTGCGGAGCATCGCGCAGGCGCTGATCGATCGCGGGCTCCGCGCCGAGCGGCCGGTGGCGATACTTTCCGAGAATGACCTCGGGCATTTTCTGCTGATGCTGGCGGGGCAGCACGCGGGGATTCCTACTGCGCATATTTCTCCGGTGTATTCGCTCGTCTCGAAGGACTTTGCTCAGCTGCGGCATTGCCTCGGGCTACTTACGCCGGGAATGGTGTTCGTATCGGACGGCGAGAAATACCGGCGGGCAATAGAGGTTGCGGCGGGAGACGAAGTCGAGCTGGTGGTTGCTGCCGCTGCGTCGTCGGCGCCTGAATTTCGCAGCGCGACACGATTCGCGGAGCTTCTTTCAACGCATCCGACGAGCGCGCTCGACGCACAGCACGAAGCGATCGATCCCGACAGTCCGGCAAAATTTCTTTTCACTTCGGGATCAACGGGGATGCCGAAGGCGGTGATCAACACGCACCGGATGATTTGTTGCAACCAGCAGATGATCGCGCAGGTTTTCACATTTTTGCAGGACGATCCGCCGGTGCTGGTGGACTGGCTGCCGTGGAATCACACGTTTGGAGGAAATCACAATATCGGTGTCGCGCTCTACAATGGCGGGAGTTTTTATATCGATGAAGGCAAGCCCGGCCCGGGACTCATTTCCGAGACGATCCGGAATCTGCGGGAGATTGCGCCGACGGTATATTTCAATGTGCCGAAGGGCTACGAGGATTTGCTGACGGCGCTGCGGGCGGATCGCGAGTTGCGCGAGAAATTTTTCAGCCGGCTGAAATTGTTGTTTTACGCGGGCGCGGGACTTTCGCAGCCGGTGTGGGACGCGTACAGAGAGCTGGCGCGGGAAACTTGCGGCGAGCGCGTGGTGATGGTCACGGGGCTGGGTTCGACGGAAACGGCGCCGATGGCAATCCAGACCACGTGGGAGACGGAGCGGGCGGGAGTGATCGGGATTCCGATTCCCGGCGTGGAGATGAAATTAGTGCCGCACGATGGAAAATTGGAAGCGCGCGTGCGCGGGCCGAATATTACGCCGGGATACTGGCGGCAGCCGGCGCTTACGCAGACGGCTTTCGATGAAGATGGATTCTATAAATTCGGCGACGCGGTGCGATTTGTGGATCCGGCGGATGTGAACAAGGGATTTTTCTTCGATGGGCGCTTCTCGGAGGATTTCAAGCTGGCGACCGGGACATGGGTGAGCGTGGGACCGCTGCGCGCGCGGATTCTGAGTTTTTTTGCGCCGCTGGTGCGGGATGTGGTGATCACCGGGCATGACCGGGATGATGTCGGGATGATGATTTTCGTCGATGTGGAGGCGTGCAGCGCGTTGTGCGATGGCAGCTTCGAGCGCAAGGGCGCGAACCTGGCTTCTACGGAGATTTTGAGTCATGAGGCGGTGCGTCGGCGATTTCGCGATTTGCTGGCGGGGTTTGCGGCGGAGGCGACGGGCAGCTCGAATCGCGTGAGCCGTGCGATACTGCTGGAGGAGCCGCCTTCGCTGGACGCGCGAGAAATTACGGACAAGGGCTCGCTCAATCAGCGGGCGGTGCTGGAACATCGCGCGGCGCTTGTTGAGGAATTATATGGGTCGCAGGATTCCGATTTGATTTTTCGGCTCGAGGGGAAAAATGACGGCACAAGATAAGGGCGGTCTTTTTATCGCGTATGACGATGTGTGGCTGCTGGATGGCGTGCGGACGCCATTCGTGGATTACAACAGCGCGCTGGGGCTGGTGTCGCCGACCGATCTTGGGATCAAAGCTGCGCGGGCGGTTTTTGAGCGGGCGAAAGTTTCGCCTGGCGACGTGGGTTCGGTGATTGCCGGTTGCGTGGCGCAGGCTAGTTTTGATGCTTACTTGCTGCCTCGGCATATTGGACTGTACTCGGGGGTGCCGATCGATCGGCCGGCGATTTTGGTGCAGCGCGTTTGCGGAACCGGGATTGAAGCGATCGGGCAGGCGGCGGATGCGATTACGCTGAAGAAGATTGAGCTGGTGCTTTGTGTCGGGACTGAATCGATGAGCCGAAATCCGATTGCGGCGTATACGCATCGCGGCGGATTCAAGATGGGGCAGGTGGAGTTCAAGGATTTTTTGTGGGAGGCGCTGCTTGATCCTGCGGCTGAAGTGACAATGGGCGACACGGCGGAGAAAACTGCGCGCGAATATAAAATTACGCGAGAGGAAGTGGATCGTTTCGCGGAGCTGAGTTTTTCACGCGCGGTGGCGGCGCAGAAAGCTTGTTTTTTGTCGGGCGAGATTGTTCCGGTTGTGAGCGAGGAATTCCGGCTGGAAGGCTACAAGTCGCGCGGCATCCAGCTGCCGAGGGGCGTGGAACAACTCGCGACTGATACCCATATTCGTCCGTCCACTTACGAGGCGCTGGCAAAAATTCGGCCGGCTTTTGGCGGCGTGCAAACGGGTGGGAACAGTTCGGCGATTGTGGACGGAGCCGCAGCAGCGCTAATTGCTTCGGGCGACTATGCGAAATCTCGGGCCGGCAACCCGCTGGCGCGCGTCGCCGCCGTTGCGGCTGTAGGCGTCCCGCCCGAAATTATGAGCATTGGTCCAGCGCCGGCGATTCGAAAACTTCTCGATGGCGTTGGGCTTTCCCTCGATGCCATCGATCGTTTTGAAATTAACGAGGCCTTCGCAGCGCAGGTGATGGGTGTGGAACGCGAGCTGAAGCTCGATCGCAGCAAGCTCAATGTAAATGGCGGGGCGATTGCCATAGGCCATCCTCTGGCCGCGACCGGCGTGAGGCTTGCGGTAACCCTCGCGCGCGAGTTGCAGCGGTCGCAGAAGAAGTATGGCGTTGCGTCGGCGTGCATTGGTGGCGGGCAAGGCATTGCGATGCTTCTCGAGAATCCGAATTAGGCAGGAGCGGCGGGCGAAACCTCGCGGTAGAAATCAATGGCCGAGATAAATCTCGAAAGGCGCCCAATAAAAGGGCTTCTGATAGACCGTCCCGGAATGCAGGAACTTCAACTTGGCATGGTGCAGAGCCGCGTCTGGGGCTGAGCCTTTCTGAATTTCGGCGTAGAGATCATCCATCAATTCCGGCGTGGAATTGTCGTTCACTTCCCACAACGCAGCGATCACGCCGTGAGCGCCTGCACGCAAGAATGCCCAGGTGAGTCCAACGAGACCCTCACCGGAATAAGTGCGCTCACCGGCACCATGACAGGCTGAAATTGTCACAAGATTCGCGCGCAGCGGCTGCGTGACGATATCGCGGGCATACAGTTTGTAGGAATCACCTTGCTTCGAGAGAATCACCGCCGAATCGAGCGGGCTCGCGCGACTGGCAGTCCCGTGCGCTACGAAATGAATGAACGAATACTGCGCCGGCTTACTTTCGAGGTAGGCGCTTGCTGTAGCCTGTTGTCGTGAAAGCACCGTGCGATCTGGCGCCGCGAAATATCGTTCCACGTCCGCGATCTCTGCGGCCGCTTGCGGTAAGTCTGGAAATTCCGCGCTTGGCGAGATTGGATTGCCCACCAGCAGCAGTTTCTTTGCTTTGGCCGCGGGCTGATTGACAGACGCCGCGAGCAAAACGAGCGAATTCGCATAGGCAATGACGGCGTCCTCAATCCAATAGTGAGGTTGCGGTTTCGGAGCGAGAAGCGTCTCGAAATTCAAACCGTAAAGGGCACCATCAGGAAAAATGATTACGCGCGAGCCAGGTGGGATTAAAGACTGTGCGGGAGCCAGCAATATCTGATAGAGCTTCTTACCATCTTCGTTCGAACTCTCGAGCACATCCCGCGGCCCCATCAGCGCTTGCCGGTAGGCCTTCAGAACCGGCTCGATTTCTGAGGAAGTCGGCGGTGGGAAGAGTGACACACGCGAAGGAGTGATTGCCCAAACGTAGGAATGATTCTCGCCGAACCAGAAAAAAAGCAGGGTGGCGCCAAATCGCTGCGCAATCAGGCGCGGCTGAAAGTTCGGAATCGGAAATGAAATCTTCGACGTGAGCCCCAGGCCCTCTGCGAGGGCCTGCGCCCGGCTGATTTCGGCAACCTCCAATGCATCCTGGATTCTTCCGCTCGAAACCAGAAACTCAATGTAGTCTTCATAAAAAGCTATTGCGCTCGATAGGAATGACAATCGAAATTCTTCTCGCTTAATTTCTGACCGGGCTCGGGCAATCGTTTCGATCGATCGTCGAAATTGACGTTCCGCATCGGATCGCCGGCCTTCTGACGTATAGACTTCAGCGAGCCGAGCCTGCGCCTCCCATTTTAGGGAGGTAGAGGCGTTCTGATCGCGAATGATGCTTTCGAAGGAATTCTCAGCCTGGGTGAATTCGTTCTTCATCGCATCCAGGCGACCCGCAATCAGCCGGGAATTCAGTTCAAGGTAGTGGTCGGAATGTGAGCGTGCGTATTCCGCCATTCCAGTGTTGTAGTCGCGAGCGGAATCTGTTTGCCCTGTTTTCAGAGCGACTAGAGCGAGATTCCCAAGACATTCAGCGATTCCCGGCTCGTAGTCGATGCTCTTTGCCAAATCGAGCGAGGTCCGGTAAGCGCGTTCAGCAGAGCCATAGTCATGCGATTGGTAGTACACATTCCCGATGTTAATTTCCCAATCAACCTGCGCGCTAACCGAACCAAGCTTTGCCGATGCAACATCGGCTTGCTTGAATAAAGCGAGCGAGCGATCATAGTCCCCCATCTCAAAATAGCTCCACCCCATATTGCCCAGAATGAAGGCGACGGAATCTTTCGCACCAACCGATTGTGAGAGCTTGAGCGCGGCCTGATTCCAGTCAATCGATTCGTCATAGTGTTCTTGCTTGGTCGCGACAAGGCCCAGAGAACCGAGCGAAGCGGCTTCCAGGAAGGCATCGCCTTGGGCCCGTGATATTTGCAGTGCCTGCCGGTATTCCGATTGGGCTTTTGCCTGATCGCCTCGCAAAAATGCGAGAGTGCCTTTTCTTAAGAAAATCTCCCCCAATAGTGCGGGTTGGCTTTGCCGGGCGAGTGATTCAGCGTCTGCGAGAAACTTCTCGGAATCCTCAAAACGGCTCAGAAATGAACTCGCGGCGCCTTGCGCCATTTTTCGCCGTATTGCGATGTCCCCTGTTGCAAACTGGGTAGGTGGAGCTGCCTCAAGAATTTCCAGAGATTCCTTGCTCTTGCCCTGCCGCATCAGGATCTCAGCGTTGAGAAACCTAAAGCGCCAGTACCATTCATTGCCGACAGGCAAATCTGCTGTGGAGACCTTTGCAGCGTCTTCGCGAGCCCCGTTCAAATCGCCACGCTTTAGTTTGAACGAGGCATCTCGGTAGACAGTCTCCGGGGTGGAAGCTGATTTTCGCCTGCAGCCAGCGCCGCAGAGAGCGATTGCAAATGCGACAATCCAGATTACGGCCAGGGATGCCCATTGCCGATGCTTTGTGCCGCGACAAATCCTCCCACCACAGGGCAGCCGAGTTCCACGCGTAGCATCGTGACAGTTCGCTTGCGATATTGCGCCAGAACTTCGCCGATATAAATCCTGCCGAGCTCCGGAACGTCGAAGGCGTGCCCTGCCGTCTTCACCCCCGGACAATTGATTTCCATGCGCTTCACCAGCGAGCACAGAAAGACTCCTCGCGGAACCACTGGGATCTTTGGTGGCGTCGTAACAAAGGGATCAGCTGCCATTTTGCGGAATCCCTCATCGTCGTCAAACCTTTTTTTCAATGCTTCAAAGGTATTAAGGGAGACGAGCACATCCTCCTCGAATTCGAGTTGAACGGGGCAGCAGCCAATCCTAAGATTTTCGATTTTGCTACCGAGAAGAGTTATTTGAGGCTCCTCCTGGCCCAGCTTCGGATCCAGGCTGTGGTGCGATGCCAGTCGCGCTACCACGCGATCCGCGGTCACCATGTCCAAAATGTTCAGTTTCTCGACGACAGCTGTGACCAGCGTTGTATAGGTATATTCCCCGCGCCTACTACCGGCAACATAGGTATAGGCCGCCGAAAAGGAGACGTACTCGCGGAAGCGAAAATTCTCAACGCGGGCGTGTCCAATACCTCCGGTTGTCGGAAGCGACATCCCCGCTTGCACTTCGATTTGGTGATCGAACGGATGGGTGACGTGGCCGCTGAGCGCGTGACCATGGCCGTTGAAAATGTAGGTTCTTCGAACGGTTTCGTTCAGCATTGGCGCTGCCTCCTGCGTCAATTATGGGTTACTTGGTGTAGTCGAGAGAGAACGGGTAACTAGCGACGCCTATCTTATCCGCATCGGGCTTTCCTTGCGAGTCCAATCCTCGCACGACAAGCACGTGCTTACCCGATGCCAGGTGTCCGGCAGGAATCAATAATTGAACGGTCCGTTTCGCTTCGTCGGCGGAGATGCTCAAAGACAATTCGGGAATTCCAGATTCGGTTTGAAATTCGCAGACGTAAGAGGCGTAGCCACCCTTGGGCGGAATATCCACAAAAAAGCTGAAAGGCTTGCCGGCTGGAACCGAAATCGCAAGCGGAGCGCCGCCCCGCGAATTCTCAGAGATAAGCGAAAACGATGGCAGCGTTTGAGCCGTGTCGGATTGCGATAGAGCCGTCTTCAAGTGCGGGATCGTCACCGCGTTTTGATATCCAGCCACAAGCAGCATAAGTGCTAGCGCCGGAATCGCAAAGGCCGGGCGCAACAGCGCCGTCCACCACCCACCAGAACGAGCAGGCTGACGCTTGCCTCCTGATTCAGCGACTACGACAGAGCCCGAGCCCAACACATCTCGCGCATTGTCAATGAAGACTGCGCCGGTTCGCACGTCTTGCGCGCATTCCGCGCATCCAAAATAGTGATCCTCATACTGGTCGCGCAGCTCCGCACTCAACTCGCCCAGGAGGTATTTTTCAGCAGCTTTAAGCCGGATGGCTTCGTCGTGATTCATTATTTGCATACACCCCATAGTGACGGGAGTGGGTAAATCGTTTCACACGCGTCGCGGTTACCCCGCACTGACTTGCTTGCGCTGCTCGGCCTGCTCGTAGAGTGTGCGAAAGCTCTGCTTCGCCCGGTGCAGCAGTACGCGCAGGTAATCTCTATCGACTCCGAATTCGCTGCAAATTTCATCTTTATTTTTCTCCTCGAAGAACATGGCTCGCAAGAGCCGCCGATCCTTCTCGGAAAGCATTGAAAGCGTGTGCCTTACCTGCTCGCGAGTCTGTTTTGCCACAAGCATGCCATCCAGGTCGATGCTCGTGTCAGGCGGATCGAGCGGGGCATCATCGTGCGGCACAGAACGAGCGGAGCTACGGTAGTGCTCCTGTAAAACATTGTTACATATAGAGTTAACGAAAGACCCGAGGCCCTCCGCACTTCTCACGCTGCCTGTTCGCACTGCCTTCAACACGCGCACGAAGGTCTCCTGCCGAATATCGTCCACAGTTTGAGAAGAGCGCAGGCGGGAACGCAGCTTTATAAGCAGAAGCTGGCCAAAATAGTCGACAAAATGTTGTTCGGTCGGGAAGTCCCCGCCTCGAAGCCGCTGAAGATAGGAGTCATCAAACGAGAAGAATTCCACATACCCCTCAAGTGGTTGGAAAGTATAACCCCCTAAGAAATCAAGCGCAACGAACGGCCAGCCTGGAAAGGATAAGCCGTCCAAGAGTCCGCCGGAGGCAAGCTATTTGCAGAAGCCCCGACAATTTTTTCCAAAGTGAAACGATTCCTGCCCTCATCTCACTACTCTCCAGCGATGGGGACACGGTGATATATGCAATCTCAAACACTCATTCTAAAAACTGGCATTTCTCGACTCGCCCATGCCCCCCGGCGCATCCCGGGGCGTCCCTACCCCGAACGAACCGGGATGCGCTTCCCCCTATCGCGCGATGAAAGCCAATTCAGGAGAACCAACGAAATGAGGGATTCGATCGAGGCTAAAGGCGTCCAAATCGAAAACGTGGCCTGCAATTCCAGTCCATGGGAACCGAGGGCTGCATTGGCGCCAAACGATGCTTTGGGAGTTCAAACGCTGCATGCACGATCCGTCGAACTGGTAGCTCAACCCGGCAAGATCCGCGAGTTGGGAAGTTGTGTCCGCGGCGTTTTGATGGACCACCTCAAGAATGATTTGTTGATCGGAAATGCAAATGCCAATCGCAACGCACAGCGAGACAAACCGCTCAGCATCACCAACTACCTTGGGGACAATAAGGGCCATGAAGGAAGATTCCGACGAAAAAGTCACGCTGAATGAGGAAACCGAACTCTCCGCCAGGAAGTGGATTCGGTGCGATACGCCGCATTGCGGAAATGCAGCGGTCGGCTTGCTCGCGCTAAAGTTTTATTGCGTCGGTCATTTCATATCGCACTGTTACGAGTACCTCGAGCATTGCAACTGCAATCCACTTAAGGACGCGGACGTCGTCACGTCGTTTTCGGTGGACCGCTTCCTGCAGCAATGCATAAGCCAGGCAGGAGAACTGGTCCGGCCGATTCGAGGATTCGACAATCTGGACCGCGCGCGACTTTTTGACATTTTCCTGTGGGCGTCGGATCTGGTCGCGAAGCGGAGCGTCTTCAAAGGGGAAAATGTTGCAAACTCGCAAAGCGGCCTTTATTCCACGGAACGGTTTAAGAAGATGGGCGCCGACTTGAAGCGGACTAGAGCTTCTTGACCTGTTGTATTGCCTGCTCGATCGGCTGTCTCGTTCGAAAAAAATCACTCCAAGGATCGGCTTTCTTCGCGCGTTCTGCAAAGTTGCCGATATTAAACGTCGACGGAATCAATGAAGTCTTCACTTCCGTCCAGGCAAGCGGAGTTGATACCGGCGCTTTTGGTTTTCGCCGCACCGAATAAGGTGTCACTACAGTCTGCCCGAATCCGTTTCGAAAAGGATCCAGGTAGACGCGCCCTTTCCGTCCCGCAATCGAATGCTCCGTGGTGAGTTCTTTGGGATGAGCGGCGACCAGCCTTGCGGAAAATTCCTGAGCAAACGAACGCACCACATCCACATCCGGACCGGCGCGCATCGGCACGAAAACATGCACGCCGCGGCTGCCCGAAGTTTTTGCGAATGATTCGAGCTTCAGCGTATCCAATCCTTCTTTTACGTAGAGCGCTGCGCGGGACGCATCAGAAAATTCTCCTGAATCAGGATCGAGATCGAAGCAGATCCAGTCTGGCCGCCGCGGCCGCTCCGCGCGCCCGCCCATTGCGTGAATGGCGATGCAGCCGAGATTCACGAGCGCCAGTTGGGTCTCGAGGCTTCCACCTACGACGTAATTCGTGAACGCCCGCTTGCTCTCTTCGTTCTTGATTCGCTTTGTGGGAGTGCTGGCCGGCATTCCCTTGGGCATTTCCTTCTGATAAAAGCACTGGCCCGCCATTCCGTCCGGGCATCGCTCGAGGGTTAGCAAGCGATCTCTTACATACGGTTCGAGCTTCGAAAATATGGATACGTAAAATTCAGCTAGATCGCCCTTCGTATAGCCGTCTTCGGGCCAGAAAACTTTGTCGGGATGGGAAATATTCACCGGCAGATCTTTCGCAGCGGCAGCGGCGACTTTCGCTCGCTTGGTTGCTGTTGTTTTCATTTTTGCGGCTCCGGCAGCGCAACTTCGGTGGCTTTCTTGTCCTCGCGCAAGCCCAGGAATACGGGCTGGCGCAGTTTCATTTCGGCGGTCCATTCTTGAAACGAGATTTGTGCAACGAGCTTAGGTTGTATGTAAGTTACCTCGCGCTCGCGCGGTGGATCGACGAACGGCGGCCTCCGAATCTCCAGCGGTGTGAACTTTCTTGACAAAGAAGCGAGCAAGTCCTCGTCGAATCCGGTTCCCACCTTGCCTACGTAGTGCAACCTCCCGCTCTGATAGGCGCCCAGGAGTAGAGCGCCGAAATGCTTGCGACTTCCCGCAGGCTTTGTAAACCCGGCGATTACGAACTCATCTTCTTGGTGAACTTTTACTTTAAGCCAATTTGTTGAGCGGCCTTCGTAATAGAGTGACGACGCATCCTTCGCAACCAACCCTTCGAAATCGCGCTTCTTCGCTTCGCGGTAGGCTTCGATGCCGTTTGTTGCGAGGCGGCGCGAGGGAATCAAAACTGCCGGCCGGCCCAGAGCTTTCTCCATAGCTGCTCGCCGTTTTGAAAGCGGCTGCCGCCGCAGATCCTTGCCCTGTTGGTACAAGCAATCGAACACCGCGTAGACGGCTTCGCCCTTTCCTTGTTGCAGAAGTTGAAAACGCGAGACTTTCTTGCGATCGAATATCACCAGCTCACCGTCCAACAGCAATGTCGTAGCTTTCAATCTTCGGATTGCGTCTACTACCTCAGGAAAGCCTTTCGTTCGATCGATGTCATTTCGCGTAAGCAGCTTCACGTCCTTGCCTTCTTTATAGGCAAGGATTCGGATGCCGTCATACTTTTCCTCGTAAACCCATCCTCGCCGGTCGAAAGGCTCGCTCACCAGCGTCGCCAGCATGGGGTGGACGCGAAACGGGATTCGATCGCTCATGCCAAGTGCCGGCTCCTTGAAATTTCAACGCGAAAAAAAATCGACGAAGATGTTCCAGCGCCTATGCTCGTCGCTTGCGAGGCACTGCTGCACTTGAAGGCTTTGCCCGTTTGGAAACTGCTTTTCGTGGAATTGCCTTACTGGCGGGATCACCGGTGGCGGCGAGCTCCACGTTGCCGCCGTTATCGCGGGCAATACCCGCTAGTAAGCGCCGGCTCACCGCTGACCTCGGTTGTGTTTCGGTGATGTCTTCCGTCGAGGCATATTGATCGCGGTGTTTGATCATCAGCCAGGAGGGCTTGCTGCCGCCACCGAAGCCGCGTGTGCGGACCAAAACCCACGATCCCCTTAGCTTCTTGCCATGCAGCGTAAATTTCAAATCGCCTTTCTCCAGCTCCGCTTGCGGATCAGGTTGCTCCGGCTCCCAGGTTCCTTTGTCCCAAACCATCACCGTTCCACCGCCGTATTCCCCGGCGGGTATCACACCCTCGAAGTTTGCATATTCGATGGGATGATCTTCCACCTGCATCGCCAGTCGTTTCACTGAAGGATCGAGCGAAGGGCCTTTCGGAACAGCCCAGGAGAGCAACGTCCCTTTCCATTCCAGCCGGAAGTCGTAGTGCAACTGGGTGGCGCGATGTTTCTGCACGACGAAAATCCGCGAAGGGTCCTTGTTACCTTTTTCATCTTTTCCGCCGGCCGGCTCCGGCGTCACACCGAACCGGCGCTTCTTGCGATACTCTTTCAGGCTCATCGGTTCACAATCCTCGCAAACGACACTGAACAATTCTTCGCACTATCGGCAGAATCAAGTCAATCAGATTCTGTTCGCCAAATAGGACGAAAGCAGCGCGTACAGGAAATGCCTTACAGCAATCAGATCGAAGCGGCTTTTCGCAATGTGCTTCTCTTTAACCATTCGAATACCGGCAGGCCCACCAGGGTGATAGAGCTTCCGAATAGCGCCTCTCGCGGGTTGTGCATAGCAAGCAGCGCAAGCATGATGATTGTCAGGAGCAAGTAGCCGAGGGGCGTTACCGGATACCCGGGAGTCTCGACCGCTCCATCCAGAGGCTCGCCTCGCCGGCGCAGCACAAACAATCCCGCCACCGCGAGCCCGATAAATGCGACAGACATGAAAAGAAAATACGACACGATCTGCTGAAAACTCCCTACCGCCACGAGCACGGTCGCCAGAATCCCTTGAATCGTCACGGCCCGCGCTGGAGTCCCGAATCGCGGATGGGTTTTTGCCACCGCGGGAATGAAAAGTCCGTCTTTCGCCATCGCGTAATAGACCCGGGGCGACGACATGATCACCGCCGATAGGCTGCCCAGAACGCACGTCACGACAATCGCCGAAACGATGATTCCGCCCCGTTCCCCGAAAAGTGTTGCGCCAGCCATCGCGACCACTGCCCCATCCGACGTCACTTTGTCAAAAGGAATCAGATACCAGAACACGCCGCTTACGAGAATATAAACGGTGGTCACGGACAAAACGCCGAGCGTCAGCGCGCGCGGAAACGTTTTCTCCGGATCGCGCACTTCCCCAGCGATTTTTGCCGCGTCCCACCATCCGCCAAACGAAAAAAACGCCGACACAATCCCAATTCCCAGCGCCGGAGCCAATGGCAAAGCGCCGGGCCGTTGCGCTGCAAACGGCACAAAATTCGACCACGTACCCAGCCGGAACGCGATGGCCCAAAATATCAGAGTCCCCAGCACAAGAAATTTCAGCCACGTTATCCAGCGCAAGAATCCAGCACTCATCCTCACGCTGACCATGTTCACAGCGCACAATGCCCAAATCGCCGCCATGGCTCCGAGTTTTATTTCCACCGGCGACCAGTGAAAAATATAAGCGGCGTACCCCGCAAGGCCCGTGGCAAAGGCCGCCGTCAATCCCGGCTCCATCACCAGCAAGCACATCCATCCAAACAGGAACGCGATCCTCGCACCGTAACATTCCCACAAGAAAATATATGTTCCGCCCGCGCGCGGAAATCGTCCCACGAGTTCGCCATAGCACAGCGCTCCGCTGAGCGACATCGCGCCCACAGCGACCCACACTAGAAGCAGCCACATCGGCGAACCAAGCGCCTTCGCCATTCCGGCGGGAGTGAGAAAAATTCCCACCGCGATCATTTCGCCCGCCACAGATGCGGTCGCTGACCCCAAGCCCAGCTCGCGCTTCAATTCCTGAGGCGACGTGGGCGCGGCAAGCATTTCGGCTGTTTTCATGGCTGATACCGGTGGCACGAGTCGGCGGATAATACCATCGTCGAACACACTCATGGCTTTGATACTGAAACCGCGCGCGACACAAATCCGTCCCTTAAAGCGAACTGAGGGATGGCAAAAAAAGCAGATTAAAGGTACAGGCAATTCCGTGGCAAGTCTCGCGGTAGTCCCCGATCTCAAATGGATTTGTGCCGGGCTAACATCGAACCAATCCTTGCCATTTCGCTCTGCATCCAATCAAGGGTGGGAGTATTTGATTCGGTTTACTCCGGCAGTTAGAAACCGATGATGATTCATAAGACCATTGAATTCGCCAAGCCCGCTCACGAAGTCTTTCATTGGCTGCACCACCTCGGCGGCCCCGGTTTGATCGTTCTTGGTCTGATTGACAACTCCGTGATTCCAGTGCCCGGCAGCATGGATGCGCTGGTCATCATTCTCTCTGCGAACCAACGCAAGCTGTGGCCTTATTACGCGCTGATGGCCACGATCGGCTCCGTCATCGGCGGTTACGTCACTTACCGCATCGCGTTCCGGCAAGGCAAAGGCGCAATGGAGCGCAGATTTTCCCGGAAACGGATCAATAGCGTAACGAAAGCATTCGAGAAGTGGGGTTTTGGCGCAGTCTTGATTCCTGCGATACTTCCGCCGCCGGCGCCCATGGTTCCATTTCTGATCGCAGCCGGCGCGATGCAATACTCACGCAATAAATTCCTGGCGGCGCTTGCCACTGGCCGCGCAATCCGCTTCACGATCCTCTCTTGTTTAAGCGCTTTTTATGGCCGGAAGATTCTTACGATTATCACCAATCACGCAAAGCCGATCCTTATCACGTTCATCGTCGTGGCGGTATCCCTGGGCCTGTACGCTCTCTATCATTATAGAACGAGCCTGCATTTTAAAAAGAGCAAAGCCCGGCAAGCCGCGTAAGTTCCCCGCGCTAGTTTTTACAGCCCCTTCCAAGCCACGAAAGCTGCGCCCATCAGCGGGCACTTTTCATTCAACACCACCACCACCGGAATCTGCTCCAAATAAGGGCCCATCTTTTCTTTGTGTTTCACCGCTGCGGCAAACCGCCCATTCGTCATCTTCGGCAAGATCTTCAAGGCGATCCCGCCCGCCACAAAGATCCCTCCGCGGGACATCGCTCGCACCGCCAGATTCCCGGCTTCCGATCCGTAGATATCCACCCACAAATCAAGCGTCGCTGCGCACACCGGACACTCGCCCGAAAGCCCGCGCTCCGTGATTCCCGGCGCCGGGTCGACTCCGGGTTCGTCGAAATCATGCCGCACCGAAGGATCGAGAAATTCGTGTACGCGCTTGAATCCTCCGCCCGACAAAATTATTTCGGCGCTCACGAATTCTTCCTTCTGCTGCAAGAATTTCCACAACTCGGCCTGTTGATTCGTGTGTGGCGCGAAATCGGCATGGCCGCTTTCTGTTGCCATCGGCACGTGCTGCGTCCCGTCCCAGAAGAGAATCGCTTCGCCCAGTCCTGTTCCGGCCGCAATCACCGCGCGGTTGGCGCTGGGCACGAACACGCCGGGGTGAATCACTTCCAGATCCAGCGGCTCCATCACGCCGATTCCGTACGCCGCGGCCTCCAAATCGTTCAGCAAACGCACGCGGCTCACTCCCAAGTGCTGCTCGAGCGAAGCGCCGTCCACGATCCACGGGAAATTCGTCGCATGCACCCGATTCTGCACCACAGGCCCCGCGATCCCGAACGACGCCGCCGTCACTTTCTCTTTCGTCTCGTTCAGAAAATCCGTGATCACGTCCTCAAGGCCTTTGTATTCGTGCGTGGCGTAACGTTTGCCGGCAACGGTTGCGAGCTTCCCCGCTCGAACTTCGAATAGACCCAGATTCGCTTTCGTTCCACCCAGGTCGCCCGCAAGAATCATTGACGGTCCTCCGGCTTCAGAAGCGCTCGGAATTGTATCTTTCTAATCGTGGTATTCGATAGAGGTTAGAGCAGCCGCCTTACAACGGCCGCCAGCGGCGGCCATCGGTGGTAATCAAATCATCCGCAGCTTTCGGCCCCTGGCTTCCCGCCGGATAGTTGGGAAACGGGGGTGGAGTGCCCTTCTGCCACGCGCCGAGAATCGGATCCACCAATGACCACGCCGCTTCCACGCTGTCCGCGCGATCGAACAGCGTCGCATCGCCGCGTATGCAGTCGTTGATCAAAGTTGCATACGCATCGCGAGAACCGCCGCCGAACGCCTGCTTATACCGGAAGTCCATTTCCACCGGGCGTATTTGCATGTGGCCACCCGGCGCCTTGGCCCCGAACGAAAGCGAAATCCCCTCATCGGGCTGTATGTTCAGCACCAGCGAATTCGATTCCACGTTTTCGCCTTGAAAAACCATGTGCGGCGCTTTCTTGAACTGAATCGCCACTTCCGTGGTCGGCCGCGCCAGCCGCTTTCCCGTCCGCAAATAGAAAGGCACGCCGCTCCATCGCCAGTTGTCCACGAAAAGTTTCAGCGCAACAAACGTCTCCGTCGCCGAGTTCGGATTCACGCCCGGCTCTTGCCGGTAGCCCGGCACCTGTTTACCGCCCACGCTACCAGGTCCGTACTGCCCGCGTATCACCGTCTTCCATATCGATTCGGCGGAAAACGGCCGCACCGACTGCAGCACTTTGATCTTCTCGTTTCGCACCGCCGTCGCGTCAAACGTCGCCGGCGCCTCCATCGCCACCAGCGACGTCAATTGCAGCACGTGGCTCTGAATCATGTCTCGCAGCGCGCCCGTGTTCTCGTAAAATCCGCCGCGCCGCTCCACTCCCAGTGATTCCGCCGCCGTAATCTGAATGTTGTCGATGTAGTTCCGGTTCCATAGCGGCTCGAAAATCCCGTTGCCGAACCGGAAGACCAGCATGTTCTGCACGGTCTCTTTGCCCAGGTAGTGATCGATCCGGTAGACTTGGCTTTCGTTGAACACGCTCAGCACCTTCACGTTCAAATCCTCCGCCGACGCTTTGTCATGTCCAAACGGCTTCTCGATGATCACGCGCGACCACGATTTTTCGCTCTTCGGTTTCGCCAGCCCCGCCTTTCCAATCTGCTCGATGATTTTCAGATAAACATCCGGCGGCGTCGCCAGATAAAACAACCGGTTCCCGCGCAAGTCCGCTTCGCGATCGATTTCTTCCAGGCGCTCGGTCAGCTTTTGAAACGCAGCGGGATCGTCATAGTTGCCGCTGAAATAGTGCAAGTGCTTCAGAAAATCATCGATCTTCGCTTCGCCTCCCGTAGCGCCTCCGCCGTCGCCCCCTGGTGTCTTGGGCAAAAATTCTCCGGCTTTCTTCCGGAAGTCGTCATCGCTCATTTCCGTCCGGGCATAACCCAGCAAACGGAATCGCGGCGCCAGGCACGCATGCACGGCAAGGTCGTAGAGCGCAGGCAGCAGTTTTCGACGCGCCAAATCGCCTGACGCGCCAAACATCACGATCGTGCAAGGATCATTGGGAACTTCGCAATAATAAGCATCCGTTTGCGGCGCATCTGCCGACACTGTCGTGCGGGTATTCATTCATGGTCTCCGGAAGCCGAGGTTGCGTGGAGAAACGAGTCTATCTTTTCTCTCCACAGCGTGTCCAGACCGCAAGGATCGCAGTAGCTGTCACATCTCATCGGATGTTGCCGGTCGCTCCGCAGCTTCACGCGGCGACGGCTGGAATTCCGCAGGTGAATGCAGTATCTTTGACAAGTAACGCTGAAAAGTAATTCTTCGCTGCGCAACGTAACTTTCGCTGCCAGCTTCAGGAGGGATTCGTGGCCGACGATAAATGCGCGGACAACGTTCCGGCGCCAGCTCCGCAGCAGTCCGCGGGTAATGTCCGCATGGTGCACTGCGTCAAATTCGGACGCGATCTCCCCGGCCTCGACCGCATCCCGTGGAAAGGCGAAATCGGCAAGCGCGTCTACGAAAATGTCTCCAAAGACGCCTGGAAAATGTGGCTCGAGCACTCCAAAATGATCATGAACGAATACCGCCTGAACCCGCTCGACCCCAATTCTCAGAAAATCATGGAAGAACAAATGGAGCAATTTTTTTTCGGCGAAGGCGCCAAACTCCCCGAAGGTTACGTCCCCCAACGCGGCAAAGGTTAACCGCCTCTCGCCGCAAGCCGCGCAAACGGCACACCGTCGACAAGACCGAGCAGCATCCACCAGCAGCCTTGCCATTCCGTAATGCCGGCTTGCCCTGAGCAACGAAGGGCGTCCCGCCGGCTCTCTTGACTTTATTCCTTCGCTCCAACTCAGCTCGCAATCTTCCCGGTCGCCGGATGCTCCACAGGCAATCTCTCAGAAAACCGAAAATTCATCCGCTCGTGCGCAGCGCGCAACGCTCGCTCCACGTCAGGCGCCGAATCCCCCCGCGCAAAAATAAATCCCAGGTAACTCGAACCCTCCGGCCACGCTGCGACGTAATCACGCAGTCGCGCCGTCATCTCAATCTCCGTCACCCCCGCCACGCTGGCGGCCGCCTCGATTCCGTCCACCCCGTCAAAAATTCCGCTCTGCGGCACCGGAATCATCATCACCCCGCTCGCCGCCGCCTCGCGCTCCGCATCGCCGCCGGGCATCCCCAGCGCATCGCGCAGCAGCAACTCTTCCAGTGAAGTTTTGTCCGCGCCAAATCGCAACGCCCGCGCGCACAAGCCGCCAATCGGTCGCGGCGCAATTTCCAGCACCCAAGGCTCGCTTTCGGTCACTCGAAATTCTGCGTGCACCGGACCGGTTGTCAGTCCCAGCGCACGAACCGCGTTCCTTGCGCATTCCTCAATCGCCTTCTGCATCTCCGCCGGCAGCCGCGACGGCGTCACGTAAATCGCCTCTTCGAAATACGGCCCTTCGAGCGGATCGGGCTTGTCGAAGATCGCCAGAACGCGCAGCCGTCCGCCTTCAATCAAACCTTCCACCGCCACCTCGCGCCCAGGAACATACCCTTCCACCAGCAACCGGTCGCGTTCCGGCTCGCGCAGCACTTGAATCTCGGGCGACTCCATCAGCAACCGTATCCGCCGCACTGCTTCGGCAAATTCCTCGCTATTGTTTGCCCGTATCACGCCTTGGCTCGCGGAAAGCGAGAGCGGTTTCACCACGCAAGGAAATTTCACCTGCCGCAACACGCCCGCCAAGTCGCTCTCACCCGCAAACGAAAAAAAATCCGGCACCCGCACGCCCGCCGCTCGCAGCGTTTCTCGCTGTCGCAATTTGCTCCGGCAAATTTCCACCGCTGCCGGCGGATTCCCCGCAATCCTTAACGCCTCGGCCGCATAAGCCGCCGTCACCGTCGGCCGGTCGCCCAGCGCAATCACCGCATTAATCGCTTTTCCGCTCGCCGCCACCCCACCAAGAGTTCTCGCGATTTCTTGCGCCGCCTCCCGCGGATTCTCAAAATGCAGCGCCAGCGCATCATCTCCCCACGGATCATCCAATTTGTGGCAACGGTCCGTCCCAAACCGCACTTCGACTCTCAGCCTCTCAGCCGCCTCCGCAAATCCACGCGTCTGATAACCCAGCTTGCTCGCCAGTATCAGCACCGTCTTATGAGATGGTTGCGTCATCTAATGGCCAGGGAATCGTGACGAATGGCGTTTTTGAGAAGGCGATAGGATAAGTAGAAAAGACCAACAGCAACCGGCCAAAATATAACGAGGAACAATGTGTCCTGCCAACAGAGCGGGCTCACAACTCCGTATTTCTCTTTGGGCCAAAGGTAGTGCTCTTCATAGAACCCGAAACTTTGAAGATACGATTGCCACAGTGTAACAGCGAGCAAAAAAACAGCCTGATAGCGCTGAGACCAAGCGATTCACAGCGATTCGCATCATCAATCCGCGAACTCTCCAGCTTCTGGCAGCTGTCATATTCCTGCTTCCCTGCCTCCTCCTCTCACACAAACGTATCCGCCTGCCGCGTCCTCTTTCTCTCCTCCACGATGGGAACCAACTGGTCCCCCGTCGGCTCCGCTCAACAGTACCAGGGCTCATTCAAGTAAGGCACCGCCGCCCACGACGCCAGCACCGGCAACGCGCTTCGAGTAATTCCCCCGCCGGAAACCGCAAACGCCCCATCCTCGATGCGCTCGAAAATTTGCGCGCGGCTCCGCTTCATCTGCTCGCCCGCATGAACGATTCCCTGAATCTGCTCGCACAGCCGATCCACTCGCGGATCAGAATGCTTCCACGGATACACCAGCCCGGCTTCATCAAAATCGCCCACGCCCCGCCGAATCTGATCCAGCTCCAGCAGCCGCGACCCCGCGGGAATCAACAATCGAATCGCCAGCTGAATCGGCGCCACGTTCTCTACCAGCTCCTCCTCGCGCAACACTTCCAGCAGGTCGCAATAGCCTTCGAGCGTCGTCCATGGTGTAAACGGCACAAACGTCGGCTGGAGCGTCAGGCCCATCTCCCGAAACATTGCAACCACCCGCAGAAAATCCGCGCGTGTGTGATTCTTCGCGAGGCGCTCCAGCACAGCATCATCCACGCTTTCCACCGCGCTCGTCACGAACAAACATCCCGTATCGCGCAGCGTCGCAAGGCAGTCCGAATGCTTCAGCAAATGCTCCACCTTGATCGTCACGTCATAGGTCACGCCCGGAAATTCCCGATGCAGCTCCTCGACCAGCGGAATCGCGTGCCCGATGCCGTTGAAAAAATCCGGATCGCCCAGCGTGATGTGCCGCGCCCCCGCCGCCACTTGCTGCCGTATATCCGCCATCACCACTTCGCGATCCACAATCCGAAACACCCCGTTATAAACCGGCACGATCGGGCAATGCCGGCACAAATGCTTGCACCCGCGACTCGCCTCCGTATATCCCGCCGTCCGCATCTCACCCGAAGGCATCACCACCCGCGCATACTTATCCAGGGCCACCATTCCCGCGCGATCCGGCGTAATGAACGTCTGCCGCGCCAGCGAAATTGTGAGCTTGCCCTGAGACGCGGATAGCGCGTCGAAGGGTTCGTGCTGTCCGTTTTTTCCTGCCCCAGGATTCCCGCTCAGCCTCTCCGCCAGCGAACGCAACCCCTCCTCGAACTCCCCACCAAGAATCGTCTCCACACCCAATCCGCGCAGATATGTTTCGTTCACCGGCGCATACAAACCGTAAGAACAAAGATGCGCTTTCGCATTCAGTCCGCGCACCGCAGGCAAAGCCGCCACCGCCAACCGCGTCGCCGTATGCATCGGCACATAAAACGCCACCAGATCCGCCGCCCTGACTACATCCTCAGGCAAAGGCTCGCGCGACAAATCAACGCAGCTCACGCTCGCGCCCGTAGCGCGCAGCCAAGCCGCCGGCGACGCCAGCCCAAACGGCTGCCGCCCCAGCTCATACGTCGAAATCAGCACAATTCTCATCAACCTGAAATTATCCCACGCCTATATCCACCGACAATACGAAGCCCTGCAACCCGCGCTGGTAACACGCGACAATATCGCCGCCCGTAACCCGCCGCACCTGTAACCCCCAGCGGGTCTAAGAGCGCATTTTGCGTCCGCTGTGGCGGACCCGCCCGCGCAGCCCACACCTCTCCTCAACATTATCCGCCGCAGCGTGTAAGCACCCACCTTCCGCCTAGGCACGACTTTTTATCCTGAGATGCGAAGGGTAATCATGCCGTAAGTCACGCAAAATAAGCCGGCTTGAGCCGCTGAGGCCCTGTCCTGCGAGCTCTCCCGCCCCCCCCGCCCAATCGACCATAACATTTTGTTACTTTTCAACCCGTAATCCTTATGTTAACATCCGGTGCTAGTTTTCAATAACTTCGAATTTTCTAATCGTGACAAAACGCACTTTTCCCCGATCCGTTTTGCAATAACCTCCCTCTCCCGTCACTGTTACCTTCCCGCGGCCCGTGCGATACAATATCCTGCTATTCACACAGGAGATTCCAACCCGGTATGAGCCCCTCGCACAAAAACTCTTTCGACACCCGCGCCGCCCTCAAAGTGGGCAGCGAATCCTTCGAAATCTACCGCCTCGATGCGCTCGAGCGCTCCGGCGTCGGCAAGCCTTCGCGGCTTCCCTTTTCCCTGAAAGTTCTCCTCGAGAATCTTCTGCGCCACGAAGACGGCCGCTTCGTTCATGCCGAAGACATTCGCGCGCTTGCCACCTGGGATCCCACCAGCGCCGAAGGCGCCAGCGAAAAAGAAATCTCCTTCATGCCCGCGCGCGTCCTGCTGCAGGATTTCACGGGCGTTCCGGCGGTGGTCGATCTTGCCGCCATGCGTGACGCGATGCGCCAGCTCGGCGGCGACCCCAAGAAAATTAATCCACTGCTTCCCGCCGAACTCGTAATCGATCATTCCGTGCAAGTGGACCAGTTCGGCGCGGCCGGTGCTTTCCTCTTCAACGCCGATCTCGAAATGAAACGCAATATCGAGCGTTACGCCTTCCTGCGCTGGGGCCAGAAAGGTTTTCAGAATTTTAAAGTCGTTCCGCCGGACACCGGCATCTGCCACCAAGTGAATCTCGAATATCTCGCCCGCGTCGTTTTCAAAAAACAGGAAAACGGCGCCTGGCTCGCCTTCCCCGATTCGCTCGTCGGCACCGATTCGCATACCACGATGGTCAATGGCCTCGGCGTTTTCGGCTGGGGCGTCGGGGGCATCGAAGCAGAAGCGGCCATGCTCGGCCAGCCGCTCTCGATGCTGATTCCGGCGGTTGTCGGATTCAAACTTCACGGGCATTTGCCCGAAGGCGCCACGGCCACCGACCTCGTCCTCACCGTCACCGAAATGCTGCGCAAAAAAGGCGTCGTCGGAAAATTCGTGGAGTTCTATGGCACCGGCCTCTCGAACCTTACTCTTCCCGACCGCGCCACGATCGCCAATATGGCTCCGGAATATGGCGCCACGATGGGCTTCTTCCCCGTCGATGCCGAAACGCTTGCCTATCTCCGCTTCACCAGCCGCAGCGATGAGCAAGTCCGGCTCGTCGAAGCCTACACGAAAGAACAGGGCCTCTTCCGCACCGACCAGACTCCCGACCCGGTTTTCTCCGACCGCATTGAACTCGACCTCGCCAAAGTGGTTCCCACCATGGCCGGCCCGAAACGCCCGCAGGACAGCGTTCCGCTCACACAGGCCAAGACCTCCTTCGAAAAATCCCTGGCGGGCGCCGCGCCCAAGCACATCAGCGTGAAAAACAACGGCGACAATTTCGATCTCGCCGACGGCTCCGTGGTCATCGCCGCCATCACCAGCTGCACAAACACCTCGAACCCGTCGCTCATGCTCGGCGCCGGCCTGCTCGCGAAAAAAGCCGTCGAACGCGGCCTCAGCTCCAAGCCCTGGGTAAAAACCAGTTTTGCCCCCGGATCGAAAGTCGTCACCGACTACATCGAAAAAGCCGGCCTCTGGCCGTATCTCGAAAAGCTCCGCTTCCACCTCGTCGGCTACGGCTGCACCACTTGCATCGGCAATAGCGGCCCGCTGCCCGAGCCCATTGGCAAAGCGATCAAGGACAATAATCTCGTCGCCGTTTCCGTCCTCAGCGGCAATCGCAATTTTGAAGGCCGTATCAACGCTCTCTGCCGCGCCAATTATCTAGCCTCGCCGCCGCTCGTTGTGGCCTACGCGCTCGCCGGCCGCATGGACATCGACATCGTCAACGATTCGCTCGGCAACGACAAGTCCGGCAAGCCTGTATATCTCCGCGATATCTGGCCCACGCCGCAGGAAGTCGAAACCACCATGCGCGATTCCGTCACCAGCGAAATGTTCCGCAAGGAATATGCCGACGTTTTCACCGGTGACGAACACTGGCGCGCGCTGCCGCTTCCCGAAGGCGATCTCTATGCCTGGGACGAAAAATCCACCTACATCAAGAATCCGCCGTATTTTGAAGGCATGCCCAAGAAGCCGGGATCGCTCAGCGATCTACACGGCTTTCGCGCGCTCGCAGTTCTCGGCGATAGCGTTACCACCGACCACATTTCTCCCGCCGGCTCGATTCCCGCCGATACGCCGGCCGGAAAGCATCTGATCGCGCACGGCGTGCAACCGAAAGATTTCAATTCCTACGGCGCGCGGCGCGGCAACCATGAAGTGATGATGCGCGGCACCTTCGCGAACATCCGCCTGAAGAATATGCTCGCCCCCGGCACCGAGGGCGGCTGGACGATTCATCAGCCCAGCGCCGAAAAAATGAGCATCTACGACGCCGCCATGAAATATCGCGATGAGAATGTTCCGCTGATCATCATCGCAGGCAAGGAATACGGCTCGGGCTCCTCTCGCGATTGGGCCGCCAAAGGAACGATCCTGCTCGGCGTCCGCGCTGTTCTCGCGGAAAGTTTCGAACGTATCCACCGCTCGAACCTGGTCGGCATGGGCGTCCTCCCGCTCGAATTCCTGCCGGGCGAAACTCCCAAGACGCTCGGTCTCACCGGCCTTGAAACTTTCGAAATTGAAGGCCTAGCCAGCAATTTCGAGCCCCGCAAAAAAATGAAAGTTCGCGCTCGCGACGCCTCAGGGAAAGAGAAGCACTTCACCGCCATCGCGCGCATCGATACGCCGTTTGAAGTCGCGTACTACAAGCACGGCGGGATCCTGCAGTACGTCCTTCGCCAGATGCTCTAGAATCTTTCTAATTTCGAAATGCGCGAGGCTTTATGCAGACGCACAAGCCAGCAAAGACATCGCGCCACAAATGCAATAGCGCCCTCGCAATAAGATGCCAATCACAAATCAGAAGGGGATGGATGTAAGGAGAGGGATTTTCGCGGAAGCCCGATCGTCGGGCAATGATCCGCATGCCTGAATACGGCTTCGATTACAGTGCATAATTCTCTGCTGCGCGGTAGGGCGTGCCGCAAGAGTTAAAGGCACAACGCGCACGCGGGCGGCGCGAGCCGCTCCGTGCGAGCCTGATACCAGGCGGACGCTGCAAGCGAAGGGAGGAATTCGATCCATCATGGCGGCCTCTCTGGCCTCGTCGTTCATTCCCGACGGTCACACGCTGGCCGCCCTACTCGTGGTGGTTTGTTTTTCAGCGGGATTGAACGTGTACGCGACGGTGGCGATGCTGGGCCTGCTATCGCGCTTTCACGTGGTGCTGCTTGCCCCGTCGCTCGGAATCGTCGAAAACTGGTGGGTGATGGCCGCGTGCGCGGTTCTGTTTCTCGTGGAGTTCGTGGGCGATAAAATTCCGGTTTTCGATTTGCTATGGAACGCGCTGCAAACCTTCGTACGCGTGCCGGTCGCAGCCTTGATCACTTTCGCGGCCACCTCGCGGCTGCCGCAATGGCAGCAACTGCTCGCCACGCTGGCTGGATCGCTGATCGCTCTCGCGGCGCACGGTGGAAAGACGGCCGCGCGCGCAGCGGTGCTGCATTCGCCCGAACCGATTTCGAATGCCGCGTTAAGTCTCAGCGAAGATGCCGCGGTCGTGTTCCTGATCTGGTTTGCGACCAAGCATCCTTACGCCGCAGCCACCATGGTCCTCATCGCGACGGTCGTAATCATATTCATGATTCGCGTGGTCGTGCGCGCATTGCGGAACCTATTCGCGAAAACCGAGCGAGTGCTTACTTCTTAGGTGTTATTTGGAGTGCGGCTCGTTCTGGGCCGAGCCGAAAGGGCGGCTCGCCGCCGCTTTGTTATGCCCGGCTTGCCGGGCGCGGCGCCGACGCGCCGCTTTCTTCACGCTGCGTGCGCAAAAACCAGGCGCGGCCGCGCCCCATGAAAGCGAGAGCAAGCTCTCGCACTCCACATTTTCGGAGCTCTTATTTCTTCTTGCCTAGCAAGCCGCCCAGCGCTCCCGTCGCGCCACCCGTAGCGCCGCCTGCCGCTCCGCCAAGCGCCTTACCGCCGCCGAGCGCCGCGCCCACTCCGCCTTTCGCCAGCCCTCCGGCTACTCCGGCAACGTCCGGAACGAACACTGGATTCGAAGTGGTGCCGGTGACGCGGAACGAAATTCCGCCACCGCTGCTGCCACCCTGGCCTCCGCCGGCCAGTGAGGCCACCGAGGCCACCTGCGATACGCCTCCGAGCGCCCCGCCGCTCACGTGAGCCACCATTTTGCAATCGAGTTTTCCCGCAGCGTCAATATTGGCATCGCCGGTGATCGACCCGATTCCTTGAATCACGACGTTGAGATCCTGCGCGTGCGTGCCGGCGGGTTCCACGCGCACGTTTGTCGTCAGGCTTTCAATCACGGTGTCCGAACTCTTGTTTCCACCCAAGCCCGCGAAAGAACCGAGCGCTCCCAGCTTTGAGCTCACGCTAAAACCCTTAATCGTGCCATTGGCCAGCTTGATCGGGCCCGTAATCACCAGCTTGTCCGACGGACCTGCAATCGCCAGATTGGCATCGAGCGTTCCGGTAGTCAGCGCCGAGCCGGATGGCAGCGTGACGCCCACGGCGGGCAACACGCCTTCGAGGTCCGGCACAGACATCGCCTGCCCGTTGAGTTTCAATTGCAACGTCGGCGTTTCACCCGCGATGTTGTAAGTTCCGGTCAATCTCGCCAGCGCCTTGCCCACGTGAATATCGCCCTGTTTAAGCACGCCTGATTGCGATTTCAATTGATAATCCGTGTCGTAGTCCACGTTCACCGGAACCGTGGAAGGGCTTCCTGAGGTGGACAGCTTGAGCTTGGTAGTCTTCACCGTGCCCTTCGAGCTCATCTGCTTCCCGTCCGACGTGAGCGAGCCATTGAAATCAACCAGGCCTGCGATTCCGGCGGACGGACTGGCAAAACCTCCGAAAGTGGCGATATCGAGATGCTGCACGTCGATGGTGGCATTCAGCGGCGTAAGCGACGCATCGTTCTGATCGATCGGTCCGGCTTTGCCCTCTACCTTCAATGCGCCATTGCCTGGATCCTTGGCCGAAAGCTTGAAGGGAAATTGCGACGTGTAGGAAAGGTCTGTTACGGTGAGGTTCACGTCTTGATAGATGAGGGGCTTCGCTTTCGAGCCCACGTTGCCCACGGAAATTTTTCCGTTGGTGATTTCGATCTCTCCGACGGAAAGAGATTTGGCGCTCGACGGAGAGCTGGGCGTTTTTGCCTCTGTCTTCGAGGCGCCGCCGCCCATGCTCGAATAGTTCCATACGCCGGCATTATTGCGGAGCAGCGTCACCTGCGGATCCTTGATGGTGAGCGACTCGATCTCAAGCTGCTTCGAAAAGATCAGAGGAATCAGGTGAACGCCAACGGTGAGCTCTTTCGCGGCCAGAAACTGCGAGTGGCTGAAGGCGGGATCGTCGGAAATCGCCACGTCGTCCACCACCACGCCGCCGGAAAAAATGGATAGTTTGATGTTGCCGATCTGCACGTTGCGCCCGAGAGCGGTTCCCAGCTTTGCCTGGATCTCCGGCTTGTAACGGTTCGCGTCGATCAACGACGGAAGAATCAGAATCACGAGGAGCAGAATGGCGACAATAACGCCAACAATAGTGAGAATCTTCTTGTTCATTGCGTGCCTCCGAGGGGGACCGCGAGCTGCGAGGCGGGTCGCTGCTCGAAAGAGAAGAAGTATCACATTTCAGGGTGAATTACTCGTTGAAAGAGTGGGCGAAGCGGAACGACGCGCGCCTGCGTCACAACCGCGTCGCCAGGCTCCCTGCGTCACTCGGACTCAGATTTTGCTAGGCGAACAAGCCAAAACATGCTATGTTGAGCTTGCGTTTGTTGCTCTTGTAACACCTTTAGATTCGATTGAAGGGGCTGCAAGTTCACACTTGCGGCCTCTTTTGCTTTACGGCTGGAGGCGGTCGAGAAGCACAAATAGCTTAAGAAAAAGGAAGTACATCAGTGAGAGAACAAGGAACAGTGAAGTGGTTTAATGCCAGCAAGGGTTTCGGGTTCATCCAGCGCCAGTCAGGCGAGGACGTTTTCGTCCACTTTTCGGCCATCCAGGCGGAAGGTTACAAGTCGCTGAACGAAGGCCAGGCGGTTGAATTCGAAGTTACCCGCGGCCCCAAGGGTCTGCAGGCAGCCAACGTCACGAGCCTCTAGTCGAAAAGGGCGGGTCAGTTCACGCTGGCCCGCTCTTTTTTTGTCTGCGCGCGAACCGAAATCCCTCCGCTAGCTCTGCCAGATTCGTTTCCAAGAGCGAAACAAAGCAAACTCCCGCGAAAGTGCTGACCCTGGCGTGAAGGTACGCGTGTGCGGATTCAGCTTTCGAGAATTTTTTCGAGGCCGGTTCGGTCGCGGATCAGAAGCGTCGAACCTTTAATCTGCAGCAGCTGCTTTTTCTTGAAGTCCGTAAGCAGGCGGGTCACCGTCTCGCGCGACGCGCCGATCATCTGCGCGATTTCTTCATGGGTCAAAGTGAGCTTCACTTTGATCTCGCCGTTTCCAGTGTGATGCTCCGCAATCCAGTCCAGCAGGAATCGCGCCAGTTTCTCGCCGGCCGAATGCGAGAGGCCAATCGTCCGCATTTCACTGAGGGCGTGATGGTAGTTTTCTGCCAGATGTTGCGCCACGCGCACTGCCGCTTCCCCATGCTCGCGCAGAAACTGAAGAAACTCATTGCGACTGATGAAGTTGGCCTGCGTCGGCTCGATCACTTCGGCCGTCGCCTGATAGGCCTTGCCGGAAACCACCGCCGCTAATCCCAGCACTTCTCCGAGTTCGGATATGCGCAGGATCAAAGTCTTTCCGTCTGACGACGAAGTGGAGAGCTTCACCTTGCCGCTGCATAGAATAAAAACGCCTCGCGGCGACTGCCCTTCCACGAACAACATGGCGCCCTTTGGATAACTGGCGGGAGACGTAATCGCCGATAATTTCTGCACGGATGCCGCAGGAAGATTGCAGAAGAGCCGCTCTTCCCGATGGGGGCAGTTCATGCAGCTCTCGATAATCTCGAGTCCGTACGGCGCACGCATTGGCTTTCCGGGGATTATAGCCTTCTCGTGCCGTTGCGTGTACCAAAAGGATTTAGGAGACATATCCAGGCCTGCGAGCGGATGCATCCGCTGGTGAATATGCTCCCTGAAACAAAACATGAAAGCTGTAGCCGCCGTCACCGCACCTCGTGACCTTCGTCACAGAAAGTTAGCAGCGCTCGACGTGTCTGTGCTCGAGGTTTAGCACTGCGACAATCACGCTCGCGTCGGGGTTCGGGCGGATAGTGAATTGGTAGCGCCTGGCCAACGCCATCATTCCGTAGTTTTCGGGCAGAATCACAGCGACGATTCGTTCCAGCTTTTCGTCCCGCGCCACTTCAATCAGGCGCCCAAGCAACGCCACACCCAAGCCCTGCTTCTGCGCTTTATCGCTCACCAGGACTGCGACCTCCGCCTCGGGTGAACCGCGTTCTTTCGTAAGCCGTCCTACCGCCAGTATTTCGTGCTCGCCAGTCGAGGGATTTTGGCGGTCGGCTACCAGAGCCATCTCGCGCTCATAGTCAATGAAACACTTGCGCAGCAGCCGATCGTGCGCCACTCGGGAATCCAGTTTCTCCATGTGGAAATATCGCAGGTATACGGACTGCTCGGACAGCGTTCCATGAAATTTCACCATCAAAGGCTCGTCTTCCGGCCTGATCGGACGAATCGTCACTGGCGTATCGTCCTTGCTCGTCCACCGGCCGATATATCGAGCCGGGTAGGGACGAATGGCAGGCCTGGGTAGCTTTGCAGCATCCGTGTCGCGGGGATACGTCACCACCCGCGCATCCAGCGCAACCATCTTTCCCGGCGCGGCCAGCAACGGATTGATGTCAATCTCTTTGATCCATGGCTGGTCAACCACCAATTGGCTGAAGCGCACTAAAATTCGCTGTAACTCCGCGATATCAATAGCGGCGCGTCCCCGCACCCCTTTCAACGCCGCAAAAATCTTGGTTTGCTCCATCAACCGCTCCACAAGCGTGGCATTGAGCGGCGGCAGGGCGAGTGCGCGATCTTTGTAAACCTCCACCAGTTGGCCGCCCGAACCAAATAAAATCACCGGCCCGAACTGCGCGTCCACGCTGCTGCCGAGGATCAGCTCGTATCCCTCCCTGCTCACCATCGGCTGCACCGTCACTCCCCGAACCTTTCCTTCGCCCGCATTTTCCCGCACCGCCGCGTCGATTTTTCGATACGCTTCCGCAACGGCTTCTGCGCCGGCCAGGTTTAGAACCACTCCGCCGACGTCTGTTTTGTGCGTGATCGTGTCGCTGAATACTTTTAGCACCACCGGGAAACCGAGAACTCGCGCGATCTCAGTCGCCTCTCTTTCCGAGGAAGCCACGCGCGTTTCTACTACCGGAATTCCATAGCCGGCGAGAACCTGCTTCGACTCCACTTCGTTCAAGAGCGTGCGCCCGCTTCGTCGCGCACCGGCCAGAATCTCCTCGACCTTCGCGCGCGCGCTGTTGCCTTCCTCCACTTCCATCACCAGGCTCGGCGTTTCATATAGGCCGCGCAGGTTGTAGGTATATCGCCACATGTAGTCGAATACGCGGGCAGCCGTATCGGGATAAGAATAAGTAGGAATTCCGGCTGCATTCAGCGCCTCGATCCCGGCCGCAACCGTTTTCCCGCCCATCCAGCTCGCCAATACCGGCTTTCCATATCCGCGCGCGTAAGGCTTCAGCCTTTCCGCCACGCGCGCCGGGTCCGTCATTCCTTGCGGAGCCAAAATGACCAGCAAGCCGTCGCTCTGGGGGTCGCGAATCGCAATTTCCACCGTTCGCTTAAACTCATCGGGACCCGAATCGCCCAGAATGTCGATCGGATTGGAATGGCTCCAATGCGGCGAAAGGAGTTGGCTCAAAGTGTCCATCGTCACTGCGGATAGAGGCGCCAGCTCGCCGCCGTGCGCAATCAGGGCGTCTGTCGCCAAGACACCCGGCCCGCCAGCATTCGTAATGATTGTCAGCCTCGGTCCGTGCGGCCTGGGCTGGCGCGCCAGCGTCTCCGCCATATAAAAAAGGTCGGCAATATTCTGCACGCGCAACACTCCGCAACGGCGCAGCGCGGCGTCAAAAACTTCATCGCTGCCCGTCATCGCGCCGGTGTGAGAGGTGGCTGCTTTGGAAGCCTCCTCGGAACGTCCTGCTTTGATCACGATGATTGGCTTCCTGAGCGCCACTTCCCGCGCCGCGGATAAAAACGATCGCGCCTCGCCCACCGACTCCATGTAAATCAAAATGCTGTGCGTATCCGGATCTTCTCCGTAATAGTCGATCAGGTCTCCCCACCCCACATTCAGCATGGAGCCTGTCGAAATAATCGCGGAGAAACCCACCTGTTCCTCGATGCTCCAATCCAGGATTGCTGTTTCGAGCGCGCCGCTCTGGCTCAGAAAGGCCACATTTCCGGGGCGCGCTATGTCGTGAGCGAAGGTTGCGTTGAGCCCTGCCAGGGGATTCATAATTCCCAGGCAATTCGGGCCGATGAGCCGCATCGTTCCTCGGCTCAACTGCTCTTGAATCTCCATTTCCAGTTTCGCGCCCGCGGCGCCCATCTCCCTGAATCCGGCGGAAATCACGATCGCAGCTCGCACCCCTGCCGCCACGCACTCGCCCACCACTGCCGGAACAGTGGGCGCCGGCGTGATAATCACCGCTAGGTCAATTTTTTCAGGAACGCTGCCGATGTCCTTGTAGCAACGCAGGCCGAGAACTTCATCGCGCTTCGGATTTATCGCGAACACCTCTCCTTGATACAAGCCATTCAATAGATTCGCCAGCAGCGTCCGCCCCACGCTGGATTCGCGATCCGTCGCTCCGATTACCGCCACGGATTTCGGCACGAACATGCACTCGAACGCGGATCTTCGGCTCATATCATCTGCATCGGCATCTGAATCGGCTTGCTGAGGATTCTACGGGCAGCGCAGCGCCTGCGCCATCTAGAAGTCGGTGAGCTTCTTGGTGGGAAGCGCCACGCGCACCGCGTTGAGCACTGCGACAAGATCGATAATCTCTTGCGCAATCGCTCCTCCTATCGGTGGCAAGTGCCCGAAAGCTGCCGCGGCCATGCCCAGAATGCTCAAAGCCATCCCGCCCACCGCGCTCTCCAGAGCAATCGATCTCATTCGCCGGCCAATGTGAATGAGCTCGTCCACCTTGCTGAGGGAGGGCTGGAGAATCACAGCGTCAGCCGCTTCGGCCGCGATGTCGTTTGCCTGCCCAAACGCCACGCCCACTGTGGCAGCCTGCATGGCGGGTGCGTCGTTGATTCCATCCCCGAGGAAGAGCGTCTTTTGCTGTTTCGTTTCGGAACGGACAATCTCCACCTTTTCTTCCGGACTCTTGCTGAAGTGCAGGTCGTTGATTCCAACCTCCCTGGCGATGTAGCGGACTTCTGATTCGCGGTCGCCAGAGACAAGCATCATCTTGCGTACCGCATGGCGTGGGGCCAAATGTGCGAGAAACAGGCGGCCGTCAATTCGAGGCGCGTCATGAAATCGGATGGCCGCAGCGAATACGCTGTCGATAAAAACCAGGCATTCGAGACCCCCCACTGCAGGTGGGAGGTTCCACTGCTTCTCGTTCACCTTGCCCCGGCCCGTGAGGAAGACGTTTCTGCCGGCGATGATGCCTTGTAGTCCTTCGCCAGGCCGCTCGCTGATTTCCGAAGCCGCTTCCATCGGCAGAAAAGCCTTCTGCGCAGCCTCAATCACCGCCCCGGCCAGAGGGTGCTTGGAATAGAGTTCGAGGCTGGCCGCCAGCATTAAGACCTCTTTTTGCTGAAATGCAGGCGAACAGATAATCTCAGTGAGGGTGGGCTTGCCGTAGGTAAGCGTGCCGGTTTTGTCGAAGATGAGGGCGCGGCAGCGGTCGATCTGCTCGAGCACCGCTGGATTTTTGATGATGATGCCCCTGCGCGCGGCCAGAGAAATGGCGCCGATGACGGCGACGGGAATCGCCAGGAGCAGCGGACACGGCGTGGCAATAACCAGTACTGCCAAAAAGCGCCCGGACTGTCCGCTACAGACGACGGCAAGAATGGCGATGCCAACCGCGAGAGGTTTGTACCAGGCGCCAAGCGTGTCCCCCAGGCGCCGCAGTTGGGGCCGGCGCTGCTCGGTTTCCCGCATTACTTGCATAACGCGAGCGTAACGGGAATCCACCGGCAGCCTTTCCGTTCGTATGGTGAGCGCTGTTTCACCGTTGATGGCGCCGGAAAGCACCGCTGAACCGGGAGTCTTGGAAATTTCAAACGGCTCGCCGGTCAAATACGCTTCATTCATCTTCCCGTGGCCTTCCACCACGATTCCATCCACCGCGCAGATCTCGTGCGGGAGTATCACCAGCGAGTCCCCCACTGCAATTTCGGAAAGAGGGATGTCTTCGAGACGATTTTCCGATTTGCGGTGCGAGCTGCTCGGAACCCTTTTGGCCAGTGCTTCGAGCGCGGATGAAGCGCGCCGGGTGGCATATTTCTCGAGTGCAGTGCCGCCCGACAACATGAGCACGACGATCACGCCCACGAGAAATTCGCCCAGAAGCACCGCTGTGACGATCGAAATTCCGGCAAGAAGGTCCGAACCGAATTCACCGCGCAAGAGCTTGCGAGCGAGTGTAAGCAACAATGGAACGCCGCCCGCCAGAAGCGCGAGCCAGAGCGGCGCGAGAGTCAGGTTTGAAGATACATCCAGCCCAAACCGCAACAGCAGATGGAGTCCGATTCCGAAAAGAGCGATAAGCGCTATCCACGTCTCGTCTCTCAACCATTCCCGTATGTTCGGCTTTCGAGTGGCTGCAACGGGCAGAGGGAGGCAAGGCCCTTGGGCCGTGTCTTGGTACTGGCGAAACGGATAGCTTGTCTCGCCGTACGCCATGGGTCGCGCCTCCCACTTTCGACAGGATTCGTGCAGCCGCCGTCAGCTTCGAACCGTGAAGACCGGGCAACACGCTTGCGCGATGACCTTGTGCGCAATCGTCCACGGAATGTGCGTCACTCCCAGTGCTCTGTAAACCCGCTTCACTCCCAGCACAAGTAAGTCAGCTTTGCTCCGTTCGGCCACCTGCAGGATTTTCTGCGCCGGCTCCCCCACCTCGGTCAGAAAATGGGGCTTGCACCACGCTTCCGCTTCGATAGGAACAAGCTGCTTCATCAGCCTCACCGCCGCGGCCGTGAGCTCGCTCGGGCTAACCAGCTCTCCATTCTTATGCGGCGGGACTACCCGCAAAATATCCAGCTCCGCCGGATTCTCTTCTGCCAGCGAGATGGCGTAAGGAAGGGCGGCGAGAGACGATTCCGAAAAATCCGTGGCGAAAAGAATGCGCTTCATGCGCGTCGCCTTCTCCGGCCCGATCCGGACGTGCGGTCCCACCACCAGAACCGGCACGGTTGAGTGGCGCAGAATATTTTCCGCGTGGGATCCCATTACCATTTTTCCCAACCCTTCGCGGCCATGCGTTCCGGTCACCACCAGATCTGCTTCCTTTTCTTCGATGGTTCTGGAAATCACATCCCAGATCGCGCCCTGGGTAACTTCCACCTCATTTTCGACTCCCCGAAAGAGTGTCTTCAGGTGCGCGGCTTGCTGCTTCGCTTGCAATTCATTGGCCTCGTGAAGGGCTGCCCATGCCTCCGGTGGAACCATCCCGTTCGATTCCACATGTCGAACGTGCAGTGCCATTACTTTCGCGCCGTACCGTTTGGCGAGCTCCCAAGCGTACGGGGCGGCCGCTTCCGCACTCGGTGAAAAATCAGTTGTGTAGAGAATATTCTTGAGAGAAATGCGGGCGACAGTTTCAAGTGCTTTCACGGCTCACCTCCTTTTCCTTCCTGTTTCATATGTAAACCTGGCCTCTGGCGCTCGCGGTACCCGGCATCACCTGGTGATGTGACCTGTGTCACAACTTCCGATCGCTCCACACCCCCAGGCGCTATGGCATGGTATGTTTATTGAACGAAAGGCTTTGCCAACGGCTTGATTTGATTCGCTCCCACGTGCTCAGCTCGACTCCTCATAAACCACAGGAATCATTGATCGAAGTCCCGCCGGGAAATCGTGTCTTGCCGGCGGCCGGCAGGTTTCTAGCCGGCTTCTGGATGCCCCTGCTCGCGATCTCGGCGCTGATTCTGGTTCCCTGCTTCTGGCATCGCCACATCGAAGCCGGCGATCTTGGCAGCCACGTCTATAGCGCCTGGCTCGCTCAATTGATTGAGCACGGGCAGGCGCCCGGATTGCGGATCAAGTACCCGTCCACCAATATTCTGTTCGACTCGCTGCTCAGCGGACTCGCGCGAATGTTTGGCCTGTATGCCGCCGAGAAAATTTCGGTGGCAATCGCAGTTCTGATCTTTTTCTGGGGAGCTTTTGCCCTCGTTGCGGCGGCAACAAAGCGCGCGCCGTGTTTTCTTGCACCGGCCATCGCCATGGTGGCCTACGGCTGGACCTTCGAGATGGGTTTCTTCAACTATTACATCTCGCTGGGGCTTTCCTTCCTCGCCCTTGCGATTCTTTGGCGGGGGACACTGCGGGAATGCACAGTGGCAATCGTTCTAGTCCCATTTATCTATGTGGCGCATCCGCTCGGGGTCCCTTGGCTGATGGCCGCAGCTGCGTATGTTCGCGTTGCGTCCTTGATTTCGCCGCGGGTTCAGCTGCTGCTGGCAGCCGCCGCGGCCGCCACCTTGTACGTGGTGAGCCTGTATCTTTCGCGCCATTTCGTGGTTGGGGCGGCGTTTGATCCCTTGCAACTGTTCAACGGCGGCGACCAACTCGTGCTGTTCGGCGACCGTTACAAAATTGTCGAGGCACTGTGCGGAATTTTTGTCGCGGCCGCACTTGCAATCGACGTGATCGCGCGCCGGCGCGAGCGCAATTTCTGGCACGCCTACCTGATTCCTCTCGAGCTTTACGTGATCGCAGAATTCGCCGTGTTCCTGCTGCCCGACGGTGTGCGCGCGCCGGGCCAGCCCGCAGCGCTCGCGTTGATCACGGAGCGGCTTACCTCCATTTCGGCCGTCCTCGCCTGCTGCGTGCTGGGGGCGATGCTGCCGCGCAAATGGCACCTCATCGCTCTCGCAACCATCGCGCTCGTTTTTTTTGTGTTCCTCTACCAGGACACGGCGAGGATCAATCGCATGGAAGCGGAAGTCGCAGCTCTGGTGAAAACTCTGCCGCCGGATCAGCGAGTGCTCGCAACGATTCTCAAGCCCGACGAATCGCGCGTCCTGATGCAACACATCGTGGATCGCGAATGCATCGGCCACTGCTTCAGCTACGGAAATTATGAACCGGCTTCGACCCTGTTTCGAATTCATGCGCTGCCGGGAAACAGCTACGCGATGACGGACTTCGAAGATGTGGCCTCCATGGAGGCGGGAGACTACCAGGTGCAGCCTGAGGATTTGCCGGCTTACCAGATCTACCAGTGCAGCGAAGATTGGACCAAGCTGTGCATTCGCCCACTCGCAGTCGGCGAGTTAAACGACCGGCTCGGAGTACATCCGCAGAACTGAGCGCTCCGAAACGGCGCGGAATTTACGGCAGTTGACCAAGAACGATCACGCGCGTGGGAGTGCCCACGAAGACTTTGCCATTGGCGATCATCGGGGTGATGAATTTGTTGCCAGCAAAATGGTCACGTCCGCTGGCCGCCTGATTGCTGCTGTAGAGTTCAGTGGCGAGATTTCCTGCATCGTAGGCGTGCAGCACCGCTGTTCCGCCGTTCTGCACGGCCCAGACGATTCCGTTGGCCCTGGCTTGTTCCCAGGGACTTACGCAAATTTCTGCAAATCGACCGTTGCGATTAGACCGTATTTGCTGGCGGCTGCGGATGGAGGCTTGAAGAGCAAAAGCTCTGCGATGCGGTCCCGCGTCAAGTTTTGTCGTGAGCTTGAGATGATTGACCGTCTGGCATCTATTGTAGAGGAAAGGCGCTCGCAGCAAACCTGCACATAAGACTAGTTGCTGGCCAGCCAACATTTTAGCGGCGAAAGCGTAACGAGGATTGGAAAATTAAATTCACAAACAACAGGCCAAGCCGAATGCCTATTGCTACTGAAAGGCGTTTTCGGCGGTGGCCGGTTCTTCGCGGTGGATGGTACTTGTTGCGCGAGCGCCGTGGCGGCGGTCGTTGAACCAGGAGCCGATTCGCCACGCGAGCAGGACGGCAACTACGGCAGCGTATTGCAGCGGTTTGCGAACGTCGGATTTCACGAGCCAGTAGTAGTGAACCACGCCCGCGATGGCGCTGAGGTAGATGGCGCGATGGAGCAATTGCCAGCGGCGGCCGCCGAGACGGCGAATCCAGCCAGCCGTTGAGGTGATGGCCAGCGGAATCATCAGGACAAAACCAGTGAAGCCGACGGTGATGAAGGGGCGCTTGCCAATGTCCTTGAGCATTTCGGGCCAATTGAAGTAGCGATCCAACCAGAGCCAGGTGGTGAAGTGGAGGCAGGCGTAGAAAAAGGCGAAAAGGCCGAGCATGCGGCGAAAGCGAATCAGTTGCGGGAGCTTGAGGATCTGGCGAAGCGGCGTGACGGCGAGGGCGAAAATCAAAAAGCGCAGCGTCCAGTCGCCGGTCCAGTGCTCGACGAATTCAACGGCGTTGGCGGAGAGATTATTGTGCAGCCCACGCCAGATGAGAATTGCGAGCGGCAGAAGGCAGAGCAGAAATACGACGACCTTTGTCCACTTGCTTGTGAGAATCGACATTCAAAAAACGCTCCCGCGGATGGAGTTCAAGGCCTCAGGTCAATTCCGGCTGAAAAGCGCCGGAATGGGGCCTGAGCTACGGGAAAAACTAAGCGAACTGCAAAGTCTCCAGCAATAGGATCCCGCTGAACTGCAGCGCCCTAGTAGTACTTGCGCAGGTCCATGCCGGTGTACAGGCTGGCGACCTGATCGCCGTAGCCATTAAACATCAGAGTGGGGATCGGCTTATCGAATAATCCGAGACCGCCCTTCAATCGGTGCTCGTGGGCCTGGCTCCAGCGCGGATGATCTACGGTCGGGTTCACGTTGGAGTAGAAACCGTATTCGCGCGGATTAGCGATGTTCCAGGTGGTGGGGGGCTGATCTTTCACGAAGCGGATTTTCACCAGCGACTTGATGCTCTTAAAACCGTACTTCCAGGGGATCACCATGCGCACCGGAGCGCCGTCCTGATTCGGAAGGGTTTCGCCGTACATGCCGACGGTGAGGAGAGTGAGCGGATTCATCGCTTCGTCGATTCGCAAGCCTTCGACATAGGGCAATTGGATGCCTGCCATGGGGCCTTCGGGCATCTGCTTCACGTCGTAGTAACTCTGGAACCCGACGTATTTCGCCGCGGCGGTAGGCTCGACCAGCTTGGCGAGCGCGCTGAAGGAATATCCAATCCACGGAACCACAATCGACCACGCTTCCACGCAACGGTGGCGATAGATGCGTTCTTCGAGCGGCGCGAGTTTCATGATTTCGTCCATCGAAAACTTGCGCGGCTTTTTCACTTCGCCTTCCACCGAGACGGTCCACGGCATGGTGACGAAATTCTTCGAGTTATCGGCAGGATCGCCTTTGCCGGTGCCGAATTCGTAGTAGTTGTTGTAGTGAGTGGTTTTTTCGATCGGCGTCTGCTCTTCGGAGGTGCTGCCCGGCCACTTTGTGAAGCCCGTCAATTTCACCGGGGTATTTCCGGCCGCGGACGCAGAAGGAAGATGAGACAACTTTTTGTAGCCTTCCACGACACCAGCCGTGGCTATCAGTCCCAGTAGGAAATTGCGCCGCCCCATGTAAACGCCCTTCGGCGTCACATCGGCATAGGTCAAATCCTGGGCTTTCTTATTCGGCATGAAAGATTCCTGACTGCATTCTATATCGAGACATTGTGAGTACGCATTCGCTACAGAGATTGGATGCGCATTTCAGGCCACTTGGAACGTTTCTATTCCCCTGCAAGGCACTGCCTCCATGGGGCTTACGGCAACCCCCTTCAGCCCGCGCAACTTTGCCGGCAAGACGGTGTTTCATCCGCATACGGCGTAGAAGACCAAAGCCAAATAACGCACTTATACACGGGGAGGATGAGATGAAAGTGATGAATGCAGTTTTGACCGGTGCAGCGCTCTTCGTTCTTTCGACGCCAGCCATGTTCGCGCAATCGGCAACGACGAACGATCCGCCGCAAACCATCCAGCAGCGCAAGGAAAACCAGCAGGACCGGATCGCGCAGGGCGTGCAGAGCGGTCAACTCACGGCTGGAGAAACGAAGAATCTGGAAACCAAGGAAGCAGGCTTGAACAAGGAAGAGCGCACGATGCGCTCGGAAGACGGCGGTCATCTCACCGCTGCTGACCGAGCGAAGCTGAACAACCAGCAGAATCGCCTGTCGAACCAGATCTACGACGACAAGCACAATGGCGCCGTGCAACATGATGGGCCGGGCGAAGTGGGCCAGCGCAAAGAAAATCAGCAGGACCGCATCGCGCAAGGAATCAAGAGCGGCCAGCTGACGCCGGGAGAAACCGCCAAGCTCGAAAAGCAGCAACAGGGCATCAACCGCGAAGAGGCAGGAATGCGCGAGGCCAACGGCGGCAAGTTGACGGGCGCGGACAAGAAAGCATTGAACCAGCAGCAGAATCGCGCGTCACGCAACATCTACAACAAGAAGCACAACGGCCGCCGGCAGTAAGGCCGATTGCACAAGCGAACGGCGAAAGGCCCCGGCTTCACCGCCGGAGCTTTTTGTTTTTGAAGCGAAAACTTATCTCGTAGTAGCAAGCGATTTGTAGCCGTGAGGAAATTTTCTTCGCCAGTCCCAGGCCGATTGGATGATCGAGGATAAATCGGACTGGTCCGGAGACCAACCGAGGATGGATTTTGCGCGCGAGGGATCGGCGACGAGACGCGGAGGATCGCCCGCCCGCGGAGCTTCGATTCGCGTGCGTACGGGCAGGCCAGTGACGCGACGCACGGTTTCGACAACCTCGAGGACGGAATGTCCGCGGCCGGTACCAAGATTGAGCGCCTGGGATTGGGCGCTGCGGCCGAGATGCTCGAGAGCGCGAATGTGCGCATCGGCCAGATCGGCCACGTGAATGTAATCGCGAATGGGAGTGCCGTCGGGCGTCGGATACTGGTTGCCGAATATGCGGACTTCTTTATGAGGATCGGCGGCCGCGGCGAGAACGTTGGGGATCAGGTGGGTTTCAGGATCATGATCTTCGCCGCAACGTTCCGTGGCGCCGGAGGCGTTGAAATAGCGGAGGCACATGGATTTCAGGCCGTAGGCTGCGTCATAGGTTTCAAGAAGGCGCTCGAGAGCAAACTTCGTCCAGCCATAGGGATTTTTTGGCCACTGCGGCGAGTCTTCCCTAATCGGCATTTTCTCGGGTTCGCCGTAGACCGCCGCGGTGGAGGAGAGCACAAAACAGCGGACGCCGGCGCGCAGCAAAGCGCCCAGGAGAGAAATTCCCTGGCCCACATTGTTCTCGAAATATTCAGCGGGATTTTTTTCGGATTCGCCGACGCTGATGAGCGAAGCGAAATGGATACAGGATTCGACGGCGTGTTCTTTGATAATCCGCGCGACGAGGGCGCGATCACCGGCGGAGCCTTGATAGAACGGGATGGCGGCGTCAAAGGCTTCGCGGTGGCCGTGGGTAAGATCGTCGAGAATGACGACGCTTTCATTTTTACTTGTTAACCGCTCTACAGTGACGCTGCCGATGTAACCGGCGCCACCGGTCACGAGAATCGCCATGAGCTCCTTGCCCGCTTCTTCTAAGCTGTAAATTACTGTAGCACAGAGTTTTTCTTCATTTGGGTGGCCGACCGTGTGTGTGCGGTGATGTAAACATTAGGAATGAGCGCTACCCAAGCAACGACTTGATAAGTTCGTTCCACCGGATCCGACGGAGCAAGCTCCGTTGTCAGAAAGTGGCGGCGAGCCGTCCTTCGGCTCCGCTCAGGACAAGCCGCACTCCATACTCTTTGTACTAAGGCTACGCGTTGACGTTGATCACCACGCGGCCGCGGATTTTGCCCGCCAGGATCTTCTCGGCTAGATCAAAGATGGCGGAGAGCGGCTCCGTGGTTGTAAGCGAATCGAGCTTGTCGAGCGGCAATTCGCGAGCAAGGCGTTCCCAGGTCTGAATGCTCAGCGCCCTGGGAGTGAGCACGGAATTGATGCCGAGAAGCGCGACGTTGCGCAGGATGAACGGAAAAACCGTGGTGGAAAATTCCGCGCCGCCGGCCAGGCCGCAGGCTGCGATCGCGCCGTAAGACTGAGTGGCTGCGAGCAGCGAAGCGAGAGTTTGCCCGCCGACCGTATCCACGCCGCCGGCCCAGCGTTCGGATGCGAGCGGAGCGGTTTTTTGCGCGAGTTCGGCACGCTCGACGATGGTGGTGGCGCCAAGTTCGCGAAGGAACGCGTGCAATTCCGGCCGCCCGGTGGACGCCGCCACTTTGTATCCCTTCGCAACGAAGAGGGCCACTGCCGTGGAGCCGACGCCACCGCCCGCACCGCTGATGATGATTTCTTTTTCGCCAGGCTTTATGCCGGCGTGCTCGAGAGCGATGAGGCAGAGCATCGAGGTGAAACCGGCGCTGCCGATGGCCATCGTTTGCTGAAGGGTGAGACCTTTGGGGATGTGAACCAGCGCTGCGGAAGGGACGCGCTGGCGCTGAGAATAGCCGCCCCAGCGCGTTTCGCTGAATCCGTTGCCCACAGCAAGCACTTGATCCCCTGCGCGGAATTCGGGCGAATTCGATTCGACGACGCGGCCCGCCATGTCGATCCCCAGCACCATGGGAAATTTCCGGATGATTCTGCCACGGCCGGTGACGGCCAGGCCGTCTTTGTAATTGAGCGATGAATATTGCACTTCAATCAGGACATCTTCCCCGGGAAGTTCGTCGTTGCTGAGTTCCTTGAAAGCGACTTTGTAGGCGCTGCTCTTCCCTTCCGCGATGAGAACTTTGAATTTGTCAGAAGGCATCTGATCCTCGCGAATATTTATGAACGGGAAGATCTGGCGAGTATTGTTTCAATCTGCTTCAGGTGGTTAAGGTCGTGGCAGGCGAAATGTTTCGTAATCGCCGCGATACTTTCGACGCCTCGTTGGGCGTGGACGCCGTGCTGATTCCACTGCTTCTTTTCGAGCGACTTCAGAAGCGCGAGGTTCGCTTCGCGCAGCGTGCGGAATAGTGCTAAAGATTGCGCCGGATCGGATTGGGCGTATTTGCCGGTCGCCGCCCATTTGGTCTGGTCAAACGATTGAATCGCTGTGCCCGGCTCTTCCAATATCTTGCGGATGCGATAGGCGCCCACGAGTTCGTCATCGGCAAGGTGCGCGACGATTTCGCCGATCGACCATTTTCCGGGAGCCGGCCGCCGCATCAGCTTCCGTCGCGGCACGCGCTTGATCAATTGCGCGAGTTTCTTCGCCGTCGCAGCCTGCACCTTCAGCGGATCACGATCGCCCAGGTAGCTTTCTAATCTCTGGAGGTATTCCTGCAACGTCTCAGGCATGCCTGAATCCTCTCGGTTGCGAATTACTTTAACCCGTCTCTATGCTGAGTCTCTATACTGATCCTGGCGAACTTCTTTCCTTGCCGGCATGAATCGCGATTGATTTTGCCACAGCGCAGGAAGCGGAGTAAAATCAGCGAGTCAGCTTACCATTTGCGTTCGCGAAGGCCTTCGCGGCGCAACCTGCGCGCCCGTAGCTCAGATGGATAGAGCGTGTGCCTCCGGAGCACAAGGTCAGAGGTTCGAATCCTCCCGGGCGCGCCATTTTCACCCAATGTTTATGCGGCTTACAGCGATTACACGAAATCGAGCGCAGTAAACTTTCCGGACAAGTAGACTAAGGAGTAGACTTCCGGCCAGCGCGAGTATCCCGTGCGTAGGCTCATGGCCTACGCATCCCATCTGTCGAGGTAGCCTCGACGCATAGTAACTGCGACCTCTCCGCCGGGCTACAATCATTAAACAAGTACATCTTGACTCGAAATCGAACCTAAAAGTAATCTCGCCGCCAACATGTCGCTCAAGTTTGGTTAAATCAGCGTTCTAATCTGCGCAGCACTCTTTGTGGCGCAAGCCGCTTATGTAATTTGGAAAATCCACAAGAACGATATGAAGGGTTGGACATCTCTCGTACTTAGTGACCATGTTGCTCTCGCATCACTGTGGGTAAATCTCGTCCTTCTGATAATCTACGTCGTCGCGTTGAAAATCTCCCTGAACGCATATGAGGATGCGAATAAATTTGGCGCGAACCAACTCAGGGCTTGGGTAGGACCAGTTGAAGTCGCGAAGCCTCAATTCATTGTCAACGGTAAGCCGAGTTACTGGAAAGACGGCGAAAAAACTACATTCGGAGTATTCATTACGAATTCCGGAAGAAGTCCTGCAAAAAACATGCACCTCAAGAATAGCGTGAAGACTATGAAGTCGGACGAACCATTTTTTGCCGACTACCCGCCAAGCACCACCAAACCAATCGAGAGTCTTTCGGTGCTGCAGCCAGGGATGAGGATGGAACTGGACAGCTTGATCGAGCTTGGCGTCGCGGCATCGGCGCCGAGTCTGCGCTTTTCGAACGCCTCGATTCCCGTTACAATCCGTCGCGTTTCCCGTCGCTCAAAAATTTCGTTGCAGAAGCAGGTGGACTGAATGGCTGAAGATTTTCGCGAACTCGAAGAGCAAGCCGAAGAAGCTGCCCAACACAATCTTGCGCCCGTCACGGTGACCATGGCGATTCTCGCGGTGCTCATCGCCGCCGTATCGCTCCTCGGCCACCGCGCGCACACCGAAGAAATGTTGATGCAGACGAAAGCGACCGATCATTGGGCTTACTACCAGGCCAAAGAAATCCGCCGCCGCAATTACGAGCTTTTCGTGGACGAGATGTCCGTCTTCGCGCTGCAGAAATCCGAACAGGCCGACAAAATCAAAGAGAAATACCAAAAGGAAATCGAGCGATACAAGGAAGAGGGCCAGGACATCCAGGCCGAAGCCCGGAAGGCGGAGGAAGAAGTGGCCGCCGAGCGGCGCCACGCCAACTATTTTGATTTAGGTGAAGTTCTTCTCGAAGCGGCGCTGGTGATCTGCTCGATCACGGTGCTTACGCGCAAGCGGTTCTTCTGGTATCTCGGCACTGCCCTCGGACTTATCGGACTCGGAATCGGCATCACCGGGTTGCTGGTCCACTAACGATCCGAAGTTAACTATTCCGACTCCAGCTACCCGGCGCCAGCTATCCCACTGCCAGGCTCGCGATCTGCTTCGCGAGTTTTTCCACTTCTTTCGCTTTCTGAATCATCGGCAGCGAAAGCGTAACGGTCGAATCCGTTTTTTCCACCTCGTCCTTCAATTCGCCCGCCAGCTTGTACAGCCTCTGGATGTCCTGGACGATCGTCTTCTGGTTGTGCTCCTGAATTTTCTTGGGGTCGAAAGGCGCGGGCTGGTTCATCGGGTCCGATAGCGGGTCAGGCGGCCCCGTCCTTCGGCCCTGCTGCGCGAAAGCGCCGCGCGCGAGTAAGGCGACCGGCGCCACCGCCGCCGCCCCAAACAGCAACCCTAGAAAATCGCGTTTTTGATGGTCCATATTCTTCATTCCTCCCGCCAAAAACCCCGGCCACATCTTGCGCCGGGCCCTCGCAGCTCGAATGGTATAATTCCGCCGCCCATTCTACCGCCTATGACCGAATCGTTTAAGAGCTGGACACAGATCGCGGAAACGCGCGGCCTGCGAGTGGTCGCGATCATCGTTGTCGCGGTTATCGTGGCGCGCCTCCTCAAAGCGCTTACCAATCGCCTGGTGGAGGCTGCGAAATCGTCCACGCGCATCGCCCAAATGCGCGAACAACAGACTCGCACGATGGCCGGCATCCTTTACAGCGCCGGAATCTTCATCATTGTCGCGGTTTCTATTTTAACCGCCCTTCCCGAATTTGGCTTCAACGTGACTCCCATCGAGGCGGCCGCAGCCGTCGCCAGCCTCGCCTTCGGATTCGGCGCGCAGCATCTCGTGAAAGATCTTATCAACGGCTTCTTTATCGTCTTCGAGGACCAGTTCGTCGTCGGCGATCTCATCCAGGTGAATTCCGAACTCGGCCGCGTGGAATATCTCACGCTGCGCCGCACCATGATTCGAAATGCCGCCGGCGCTCTGGTTACGATTTCCAACGGCCTCATCGGCCAGGTCGCCAATTTCAGCCGCGATTGGTCGCAGGTGTTTGTGGACGTCACCATCCCATCCGAAGAACACGTGGGGCGCGCTCTCGCCACGCTCGAAAAAGTCACCGGTGATTTGCGCAATGATCCGGATTGGTCGCCCGCCCTTGTCGATGGGCCTCGCGTGCTCGGCATCGAATCGCTCTCGCTCGACGGCAACGTGCTGCGTACCCAGGTGCGCACCGTGCTCAATCGCAAGGAGGACGTCGCCCGCGAGCTTCGCCGGCGCATCAAACTCGGATTCGAGCAATCGCGCATCCCGACCAGCCAGCTCCAGAGAGTCACGTTACAGGGAGAATTGCCGCAGCCGGCGCCACAATCCAGTGAGATGCCGTCCAGTCGGATAGGCTGACCGGCGGAAAATCGGCGCGATCTTCATATTCGAACCAAAATGTAAATCAAATAACAGGAGGCTTCAAAATGTCTGACGTTACTCACGAGCAGGTAAATCTGATGCTGCGGCTCTACGACATTCGCCGCGAACCGCGCCTTCGCGAAGCCCGCGATTGGTACATGTCGCATTTCAATCCAAAGACGCCGGAAGAAGTGATGACCCAGTGCCCTCCCGGCAGCCAGGAAAACGCCTTCATGCGCATGGTCTTCAGCTACTGGGACATGGTGGCGAGCATCGTGAATCGCGGCCTGATTGACGAGGATTTCTTCTTCGAAAACACCGGAGAGCAATGGGTCGTGTGGGAACGCCTCAAGCCCGTGGCTCCTGCCTTCCGCGCAATGTTCAAGAATCCGCTGGTGTTCTCCAATCTTGAAAAGCATGTCGAAGCGATGGATCGCTGGCGCGAAAAGCGCGCTCCCGGTTCCACCGAGGCCATGCGCGCCATGAGCGCCCAGATGCAGCAGCAAGCCGCGCAGAGAAAAACCGGCGCCGGCTTCTAGGCTGTGTTTTCGAGGGGCGGCCTCGCGCCGCCTCTCAACTTCGCCTCACAACGCTATTCGGTCGAGCACCAAGTCTGCTCCTTTCTTCTCTTCGCGGATTTTTTATAGCCGCTTCGCCCGTACTGTGATAGCTTTTCGCCCAGTCCCCACGCAGGAGTTTCCATCGGATTTATAAGCACTGGGGTTGGGTCGAACTCGACCGCCGCCAGCGCCGCACGAAATCCGCGGAGGAAAGCACAATGAACGCGCGTCGCCCAGCCACAACCGTGATCGCAATACTAGTTTGTCTGCTTCTAGCCGTTCCTGTTGAAGTTTCGGCGCAAGTGGCGCAAAGCGCCGGAAAAATCACAGCTGTCGTGCCCATCGTCAACGTCGTGCGCGGCACCCAGCAAGTGGCCGCCTCCACCTCGCAACAGGTTTTCTGGGGCGATGTGATCAATACCGGCCATCTGGCCCGCGCTCGCGTCGCGCTCGATGATGGCTCCGTTCTCAGCGTCGGCTCCGATTCCAATCTCACCATCGCCAAGCACGATACCGGCGAGCAGCAAACCGATCTCGACCTGGCCTATGGCCAGGTTCGCGCCCGCGCCGTGAAGCTCGTCAAGCCCAACGCCCGCTTCCAGATTCGCACACCCGTCGGCGTCGCCGGCGTTGTGGGAACCGAAATGGTTGTCCTCTTCGACGCGGCCGGCAACATGAACGTCATCTGCATGGAAGGCGCGTGCAAAGTTTGCGACCTTGCCGGAGTTTGCGTGCTGATGAAGGGTGGCGAGGAAACGGGCATCCACGGCAATTCTTCGCCGTCGACTCCCGCTCCCATCAGTCCCGCAACCCTCACCTCCGCCGTTAGCGCAACGAATACCACCGGTGCAGGCGCTGGTGCAGGCGCGGCAGGAGCCGGAGCCGCGGGAGGTGGCGTCGGCGCAGGCACGGCTACGGCAGTGGGCGTTGGCGCGGCGGTAGCTGCCGGCGTTGCCACCGCAGTGGTCCGCAGCGTCAGCAAGACTCAAACCTGCCCGACCCCGCCGCCAGCCGGAGTCGCCAGACCACAGGCCACCTGCAATCACATTACTGCCGGCACGCAGGTCAACGGCCAGCGCCAGTAGAAAGCCCGCTGCCTTCCTGAGGGGCGGTGTCGTCCTGAGCGGTGTCGTCGTTCTCAGTGAAGCCTCGCTCAATCGCAACGCGTAACCCCGGCTGCGCAAAGCCCTCGCGACCACACCAATGCGCTATCGCGCCGAAGTGACGCGCCGCGCCACCGACCTGGCCTTCTCACCTGAAATCGCCGGCGAGTGCTTCCTCAGATTTTTCGAGTTGCACCAAACTTCCTAGAAGCGGATCGTTGGGCCAAACGTCACGCGCAAATTGTGGTGAGCGCGGTCGTTGAAATAAATCTCGTCGCCCACATCGAGCGGGAATCCGATCGGCCCGAGAAACGCTTCCGCTCCGCCACCCGGATAAAACACCCCGCTCACGTCTTGGCTCCGGATGCTTCCCACGTTGCTGAAAAATTCGCCGATCGTGGCCGCCCCGGGATCGAGATGGAAGCCGACCGCTCCGCCCTTCGCGGTCAGGAACAAGCGCACCGGTCCCTTGTTGGTCTCCAGCTTCGGCCCGAACAATCCGTGGATCGCCCGCAGATTGGCGCGTTGGATAAACGCGCTGGTTGGATCGGTCTCCGTAAACACCTGGTTGAAGTCGTAAGCCGTTTCCGCTTCAAACTGAAAAAGCGGCAGAACGTTGAACGACAATCGCGCGCCCACGCCCACCAGGTTCGTATCCGACTGGTTAATTCTGAACAGTTCTCCGAAAACTCCAATCTCGACGTGGTCGAGTCCGCCGGATGCTTTGTACTGCGCGAATGCTTGTGGCGTACAGATTGCAGATATGAGCAAACCAAGAAGCACGATGGATGCGTGTTTCATATGATTGATCGCCAGACGTAGGATTAAATTTCAAGCGCGGTCGGTGGAACTTATGATTCGTGGCTATAACTCCAACCGCTATGCGACTCTAGGAAAGCGCCGGGCCAGGCCACCACACATCCTTGCCATTGTGTAGTTTTTGCCGTGATTCCCTTTAGAAGCGAATAGCCACACCCCCCTCGCACGAACCAACACCGTCCTCAGCATTCAGTTGCGTACTAGCCCTAAAAAATGCAGGGGTTTGTGTATGGAGACACTCTTGGAACCTGCGCGAAAATGGAGGGAAGAGAACCCCAAATTGCAGCGCTTTTGGAGGATGATAATGGCACGCCATAAAACAAATCGCGTGGTTTGTGCTTTGTGCGGGAAGGAGTTCGGCACAAGCGCAGAACATGAAGAGCACAAGAAAATCGTCCATAACGTGATGGACAGGAAAGCAACCCTGAGCCCGCAGAAAACGAATCCGCACGACCTGGAGCCCGCGGACGATACTCCGACGACGGAGCTTCCCCCCGGTGCCGAAAGCACCGTCAACCAGGACGGCCCATCCGCCACGCGCCCCGCGGGCAAATCGAAGGGCGCAGGCAGATAAACACGGCTGCGTTTTCACACCCTGCGCCTTCTCATCCCGCACCAACAGAACCGCAGTAGGGGCGGGTCTAAGACCCGCCCGCCACAAGTGCTTGGCAAATCGTCACCCGTCCAATCGTGGTTAGTCTCAGCGGTCAGTTGTGTCACCGCGAATCAACGTGAGTACTTGACTGCAGCCACCGCTCCGCCCGATTGACTTGACCTCAGGTCTTGGTATTCTTCTCCCCAGTGGCGAAGGAGTTCGCCCTTTAACCGCTGTCCCCGAAGCCGGGACAGATGATGACTCCTGACAGGGTTGTTGTCGCGGAGTCAGGTCCCCGGCCGAAATCCTGAAAAAAGAACCTGCAAGAAAAATGAGCGAGCGAAGGCCTGTTCCGGCATCGGACTCGCCTTGCGTGATCTCAAAAAAGGAGGGCCGCGACTCTCATGAACAAGTACTTGATTGTCGGCATCGGCGGCTTCATCGGCGCGATTGCCCGATTTTGGCTCGGCGCGTACGTGGGCGATCGCATGGGGACGCGATTCCCCTACGGCACGTTCCTCATCAATTGCACCGGCTCATTCCTCGTCGGATTCATCATCACCGTGCTCGCCGAAAGAACCCACTGGAGCCCCATTCAGATGAGTAGTGCTACGACCAAGCCTATCCAATTTCCAAATGAGCAGGGTCTGGAATTTACCCCGCTTAGCATCCGCCAGCATCGCATCAAGCGCTGGACGCGAACTCTTCGTACCGCTCTGCCCTTCGTCACAATATTCCTTCACGACCTGAAAGCCACGCTGTTCAGCGAGCCTACGCAAATCATTGAGCTGCAAATCCACGCTCTGCCCATGGTTGAGGGTCGAAACTCGGCAATATAGCGCTGCTTTCTTCACTTCAGTTCCTTCTTCCTAGTTAACAAGTACACATCAATAGCGCGACGCACCAATTCCGCTAGCGGCGCGCCTGTTCGGTCGGAAAGCCTTTGTAGCTTCTCAAGTTGTTTTTCCCTCAAGAACAGGGCTGTGCGCTTCATGAGCATGTAGTATCATATAGGCATATATATGTCCACCTCAACCGAAGTCGTTTTAAGAGTGATGACGCCCAATTATTGGGGTTAGAATTTATGCAGGATGCCGCGCCTACATTTCGTGCTACTGATTGGTCTGACCGTATGCCTTACCTGCCTGAGTTGCAGGCACAAGTCTCATCTTCACGAGCAGATAGTAGCAGCAGATACTTCAAAGTACTGCCACCTTCCTGATGCGTGCTTCAATCCGCATGTTCTGGCCGTTGAGAATGGCTACGACGTGACAACATTCCTTGGTTCTCAGCCTCAACATGCGCACGTCTCATCCAGAGACCTCGCTGAATATCTCGAATCTCTTCCGATGGAAGTGTGGCCGCGCGGCGCGTTGATTGCTATCAGCCCAACCGATGACGTTACAGACCAGCGTGCCCTTGCGCGAAACTTTTATGCTGCTCAACAGATTTGCCGCTCTTTGGGGCTTCAGGTTCAAGTTCTTCCTGGTGGCTGACATACGGCACTTTGAAGGAAAAGGTCACATATATCTCGTTCGGATGTATCATCACCCGACATGCCCCCCAAAGCGTCCGTCCCACGGTTGCTAATAAGTCAGATAAGCTTGACATGTCCTCTGTGTAAAGCGAAGCGTGGTCAAAATTGCACAACAAGTAGGGGCGGATTCTCCGTCGTTCACGTGCAGCGAATTGCGATGGCGGCTCTTGCTGACAAAATGGGTGTCCTTCGAGACAAGGCCACGAAGCGCGCCAAGAGGCCTTTCTGAAACGTTCAACAAGGTTGGTCTGTTTCGTCCGCCGTAAAGTTCGGTAGAGTCCCGCCAACGCTTGCTTTGCTTCGCCCCACAAATCGTAGGCATATAATCCACGCAGCAGAATGAAATCTACTTTCGAACGGACACTCGTCGAAGTCTGGCGGCAGACGCTAGTGGAGAACGCCAAGACCGTCATTCTGGGAGAAGAGCTATTCCGTGTTCAACGTACTCCCAAGCAGGGTCTGCGGCAGGTGGACTTCACGTTCGAAGGAAACGAAATTCGCGGGCTGGAACAAAACCCGAATACGAAATCGCGTTGGGCACAACTGGCGCGGTCGGGCAAGAACGTGATGCAGTTCCTAAGTAACGGGCGTTATGTGGCGAACGTCATGGATGGAAAGGTGACGATGTATGGCGAATGAGCCGGAACGGCGACGTCATTGCCACGTTTGAGTGCGCATGCAGCCTATAATGGGTGGTAAGTGCTAGCTCATTCCTGGCGTAATCGGCTTACCGCAAGTGAAGGCGCTCGAACTAACCCAAACAGAGACTGGCAAGTGATGCATGAGCTGCACCGCCAGTCTTGTCAGGCACGATAATCAATTCAAGTACCGTCACGTCGGAGAGTTCAACAGCGTAGTCCTCTACCTCTCGTACTGAATCGGGTAGGCTGAAATTCCACTGCTGGCGGACGATTTCTCGAAAAGAATCTCCACCATCAGGAGACCACCGCAGAACGAACTCCTGCGTGCGCTTATTCTCACTATCCTCGAATTCCAGCCAAATACGTCTGAGGTACTGTGGCTTGTCGAAGATGAGACGAACAGTCTGCGTACCTGGATACGCCGCGCGCCAGCCCTGGTTTTCTCCCCCTAACAACGCGGATTCAATCGGAAAGCCGTTTTCTTCTGATGTGACTTCCACCGGCGCTGTAGTTTCGATATCCAGCCAAGTCGGAGCTGAAGGTTGAACGCTCAGCTGGTTCGGGGGAATTTGGCGCTTACGCATCTCAATTCTTATTTTACCGCTAGCTCTGTTCCTGTTGCCCAGCAATTCAAACAACGGACTCAATTACAGAACCAATTTGCATTTGCGAGGATGCCGCCAGAGAAATGGGCATCGTCCGATAGCTTGGCTATCGTGTTCTATTGGCTGCTGAGGATTCTAGTGCTTGCCGCTATCGCTGGCTGCTTGGAGTTCCCATGGGTCGGCGCGGGAACTTCGATAACACCGAGCGCTGCCGTGCATCCCCGTCAGTGAATATGCTCTCCTGAGTTCCTGGAAATTCGCACGGAGAACGAGTTCCACGATGCCGCTTTCCTCAGAATAAACGAAGCAATCTCGTTGCGGCGCGATGCGGGCCACTTCCCTTAAACGCTCTCTTGCGTCTTCAAGGTTCTGAGTTGATTCTATCCACATTGGTTGGGCATCTGGAGAGTCGGTAAAAATATCAAAGTGAGTTCCGCTGTTCATGGTCAGCCCGAAATCACAATTTCCAACCACAATCGCTGCACTTAAATTGCTGTTCAGGCTTCGCCTTAGATGCGGTGCCGCCACAATGTGGACACTTCATCGTGCAAATGTGAGTCATGGTATCTCTTCCAGAAATTCTTGTGTCTGTTTCGCGATGACGCCTTCTTCCTGTGAATGAATAAAATATTCTCCAGGAGAACTCAGTGCGAGGCGAGCCATCCGTTCCTTAGCTCTATCCAAACCTGGCACTGCCTCTACCCACAAGGGTCCGTCCGACATTACTTTGAAGATATCGAAGATAGAATCCATCCTGGCAAACCTCTACCAGTCTGTTTGCATGTCCGATGCCACAAGACTTGTGGATGAGTTAGCCCCGTAGAATCAATCGGTTGAACCTGCAATCGGTCATCTCGAATGCGGTGATGACGGCCACAAGTGGGTAATTTGTTCAGCAACATTTGCCGCTCGTAGTACCAAAATCAAGTAAACGTGGTATTCCGCCATCGTACACAGTTCTCGTGTCGCATTTGCCTGTGGGGATTTGGCGGCGATTTCAGCCCCTGAAGACAATGTTAAGCAGTCAATTTCTCCAGACCATACGTAGTAAACAGAATTCAAAGCAGAAGGCATCGTCTCTTACATTAAAAACGGTATCGTCTTCGGGTTTGGCATAAGGGATTCTGTCGCCGATGACAGCAAGCGCATCCGTCCAGGAACGTAACGTGCCGAGAACTGTATTAATCGCCGACGACAACCGATTGATACGCGACGCGCTGTGCAAGATTTTCGAAGTGGAACACGACTATGAACTCTGCGCTCAAGCCACCAACGGCGAGGAAGCGGTTGCGCTAGCCATCGAACATAAGCCTGACTTAGTCATTCTGGATTTTGCCATGCCCGTAATGAATGGCCTTGAAGCTGCGCGTAAGTTGAAGCAGATAGTGCCAAAAGCTCGAATCATTTTATTTACAGTCCACGCGGGTTTGTTTAACTCTCGGCTAGAGGATTTACCTGTGGAGTTGGTGGTCGAAAAAGGCGACCCGAATTTAATGCAGCACGTCCGCTCGATGATTCCTGCATGAAGTCAAGCCGTATCGCTCGAAGGCCCGCAATGTACGCTGTTTAAGCAGTCTCCTCAAATATATCCACGAATTTCTGCTCTGCGGAATTCCACAATCGGTATTCGGTCGGTTCGACAGAAGCCAGGCTAATCAACCGCTTTTTGCGGTAACTACCGCGAGCGTTCAACGCTCTGCAAATCGCTCCTGGCCGATTTGGTCAACAATGGCAAGCCACCTTCGGTCTAGCCTCTGAAGATGGCATGAGCATACGAAAATCTTTGTGCAGACAAAGCCTTTCGCCAGGTGTTTGCGTGACAGCGAAATACGACATTTTCAAAAAGATACCCGCAGAATGATTTCGTATGGGTTGAGGCCGCTGAAGATATAGATAGCGCCCTGCAAGCGCCAAAGAGATTCATTTTGAGCGGAACTTCCAGCAGGAGTTGCTGACATCTGTTCAAAAAAGCACGCCGCACGCTCCCACGAGCCTATGTTGTCCTTGAGAAAATCAACCACATCCTTAGTTGTTATTTTCATAGAGCCGCCCAGTTAAACAAAACTGTTTGAAAGAAAGGAACTTGGCGGAGGCGTGCGGGAGTCGAACCCAACCCACCTGCATCCTAAGTCACTGAATCCACTGCTCCGACTCATTCGTTTTAGGTCCACTTGGGTCCAAAATGTTGGCAACCCTGTCGACCGCTTCGCGCTGACTTTCTCCAACGACGTGGCCATAAACCTCGAGCGTGATGCGCGGATCGGAATGCCGCATCTGCGCTTGTGCGACCTGCGGCGCCGCTCCCAACTCGAGCAACATGCTCGCGTGGAAGTGTCGGAATGCATGGAGACCGCAACGCGGGATCTTCAAAACGTCGAGTAGCGGCCACAATTTCTGCATCACGACTTTGTCAGCACTGAACGGCCGACTCCTACTATTCACGAAAAGCCATCGTTCCGGATTTTCTCGCCAGGTCAGCAAATAATTTTTGAGGACGCCGGCGAGTGCATTTGGCAGAGGCAACGGCTTCTGACTCGCTTTGCTTTTCACGCTCTGAACGCGGCCGCGAATCGTCGACCGTCGAATATGCAAGAGCCGTCGGTCGAAATCGACGTCGTCGACCTTCAACCCGAGCAGTTCGCCGGCACGTATCCCAGTCATCGCCAGAACGCGGAACATCGTTCGAAATGGTTCTTCCGCCAGCTTGATGATCTGACGGACCTCCTCCAGGTTGAAACACCTCGCCTCCACCTGTGCGCCGGCGTCAGGCATCGTGAGATTGCCGACCTTCAGAGTCGAAGCGAAGTACTGCTGTTTTCGCGCGCGGGTCAGAAGCGAAGAGAGTGTGCCGATCACGTTACGCACAGTCTTGCTCGAAACCGTTTGCGAAAGTTGGGTAACGAAGACTTGCTGCCGCTCGAGTGTCACTTCGTCGAGATTCAGTTTTCCCAGCTGCGGCACGATGTGGCACCTAAGATGAGCTTGAGCGGCTCGAACCGTTGAGGGTTTCAGTTGAACAAGCACCTGGCTCTTCCACCACTCAGAAAATTCTTTGACGGTGGAGATTCGGCCTGGTCGATATTCCGGCGAGTTGACGCGAGAGAGAATCTCGTCGAGACGTCGACGCGCCAGCCGCTCAGTTGGCAGCTCGGCTTTTGTTCCGAGGATAACCGAGTGCCGCATTCGCTTTATCGATCCATCTGCTTTGACTACGTCCTCGCGATATCTGCCGATCCACTTCTGTTTTTTCCGTTTGCCTCGCAAAAACAGCGAGCCTTCCTGATAGCGACGACGGGCCATGCATTCTCCTTGCCCGTCGAATCGCTGCCCTTGGGCGCGGAGAGTAGTCGTTTGGCAGCCGGCGTTCAAGTCGATTTGTGCCGCGCTCACCATTTAGCGCAGAGGCTCCAGGACGAGCGCGATAGCCGCCCTGCTAGGGGTATAGCACGAGCTCAAAATCACGTCCGTAACTCCTTCTGTTCCGGTAGCCTGCGGACAGTTTTTGATTACACCGAGCCGATGGCGCTGCACAGCTTCACGCACCAGCTTGCGCCGGTGAGAAATGCGGGCTTTGGCGGACAGCTTCAGACGCGGTCTGCCTCCGCGCCTGCGCTCCGTTCTGACGCCATCTCGACAACGCTCCGAGCACCATTCGCCTGCTTCGCCGCGGCGAGTCGAACGGACCGCGCCGAGAGGATTCCCGCACTCGTCGCATGCGGCCGTGATCCAGATCCCGTGCTGTTCGAGAAGCTGCTCGCTTTGTGCTTTCGTCAGCCTCATGCCGGCGTTCCAGAAACAAGTGTTTTTGCCCGACCCAGAATCACCTGCAGTGGGTGCGTCCTTTCACTTACTTGCAAGGCGCCCGAACAGGGTTTTTGCCACACTCATAGCCTCGATTGTGAGTTCGGAATGGCTCTGCAACTCAGCCAGTCTTGTGTTGCCATTTTCGAGCTGCTCATGCAGTGCTTGGAAATCTTGAGGTGTGATTTCGAGTCCGCAGTGAAAAGTAAACTCCTCCAGCCAGAGCAAACGCTTGAGAGGCCGAGCTACTTCAGCGGGATCTGTTGTCTTGGTCCAGAATCTGTTCCACCTCTCGACTTGCGTTGCGAGGTTCACGGCGTGCGCTCTTCGAATGCCATGCATTGGCCAAAGAACTCGAAGCGAACAGTCCCAGTCGGACCGTTCCGCGATTTCGCAATTTCGAGTTGTTTTTCGGCCGGATCAAACTGTCCCGGGAGAGTGTTTGCCGTATCACAAAGAAACCAAACTGAGTCGGCGTCCTGCTCGATCGCTCCTGAATCGCGAAGATTGCTAAGCCGCGGACGCTCGCCATCTGCCAAGCGGTTTAGTTGCGAAAGCACCAGCAATGCGCCGCCATTGATGTGGCCGAGCTCGCGAGCGGCAGCTTGGAGTTCGCCTGAAACAGAGGTTACTTCGTCGTTTCGAGTGTCGCCCTTGCAATCGCTCTGACGCGAGGCCTGTCGTCCACATAAATCGGGAGCGTACTGACCTCCGCGATGGCCCGGGCCAGCGCTCTCCAGGTCCCGGCATCAGCATGCCCAGAGGTGAGCGACGCGAGATTGATGCGTCTCTGTCGGCACACCAGTCGCAGCTGCAGCATGTCGCGCGGGGTCTCAAGGGAAAACACCGCAACTGGAATGTCTGTCTGCGACACGCGCAGCGCTATATCCAAGCCGAATGCCGTTTTTCCGACAGAGGGCCGCGCCGCAAGAATAGTCAAACTGCCAGATGGAAACCCGGACGACAGCCTATCAAGGCTCCGGAATCCCGTCGAGAAGCCCAGCATTTCACCGGGATGGTCGCTCAATCGCGTAAGAATCGGCTGAAGCTCGCGCGTAATCTCGGCGACGTGAATCATCGCCCGTTGGGAGTTCTCGACGTCGTCTTCGATCTGCGTAACCTTCTCGCGAAGCGAGATGATCGTTTCTCCAATCGGCCGCAGTGGGTTCTCCGCATCCTGTTCGGTTGATCGGGCGATTCCTTGAACCTGGCGGCGCTGGTACGTCTTCTGCACCGACTCAGCCAAGCCCTCAATTGCGTTCTGCGGCGAAAACAAAACAGCCGACGAACTAAGTTCGATGACAAATTGGAGGCCGCCCGCTGATGTGTACTCGGACTCCCCGGACAGCCTGTTGTCGAGCGCAAACTCATCGGGCTTCTTGCCCTCCGCCAATATTTGCTCGATCGCACTGAACAATTTCGCATGCAAGGAAACCGAGAACCGATCCGCGGAGATTTTTTCAAGAGCGAGCGGTGCCAACGCTGGATTTGCAATGCAGGTCCCAAGCAATTCCCGTTCTGCTTGTGGGTCCATCAGTGATCTGGGGTGGTCGGTCATGACGCTTGCGCCCCCACAATTCCGTATTCTGCAACTCGACGTTTGCCTTCGTCCGTTGGGGTTGAAGAAATGGAAAGAGACTTTGGTTGTGCAAGGTTCGCGGAGCCGACTTGAGTAGCGGACCTCGTTGGTACTTGCTCTCGTGAGCCAGAAATTCACGCAGCCGGAAACCGGGCTTCAGCGGGTACGGGTCGGTCGACGCGAAAGCGTTCGCGACGCTAGCTAGGATGCCCTCCAGGGTGCGGTTGGGGTTGCTGCTGAGCCAGATTCGGAGTTTGCCGAAATCCGATTTATCACACCCAGGTTCAATTCCAAGTTTCCGTGTTCTCTCATAGTACAAATCTAGGATCGGTTTAAACCGGGGGTCAGCATCGCGCTTTTTGCGATGCGGGTTTTTTTCTCTATTCTCTATTCTCATCTGAGAGGCACTATGCTCGCCCTTATGCTCGCCTGTTTGCTCGCACTCCTGCTCGCTGCGAACGTACCGTAAATCGGCAGGACTGGTTGACTCTAAGGCGTTTAGGTGCTCGCCCTTATGCTCACCGTCAGTTACCAGGAACTTGTTTATCAAAATCGGGTAGCAAACGTGCCGGCCAGGGACCGGAAACCGCCTCACATAGTTCCCCTCAGACAGCCGTTCCACGAGCCTTCGAGCGTTCCGGGGGGACAGAGATAGTTCCCCGGCGAGGGCGCTTGCACTACCGTTCCAAACGCCCGTGCGCGTATCGGCCTGCGAGGTGATGTAGATAAAAGCGATCGCATCCATGTGAGACATGCGACCGTCCTTTATGTGCTCCCACACACCCCGACGCAGTTGTAAGAAGCCGCTGGCCTTAGACACGGACGCCCCCTGACGGGAGATCGAACAGCGGTAGCTTGGTTGGGCGTGGCCTATCCTGCCAGGCGGAAGGGTGAAATGTTTCGGGCGGAATGAGCTTGTGGCGCCATATTCTGCCGCCTTCAGACTTAGCGGTGATTTTGTGGCCACGCTTGCGGAGGTCTGAAATCCGCGAATTAACCGCGTGACAAACAGCCCAGAGTTGGGAATTCGTGCAGCCGCGGGCGCCGGCAGTCACCAGCATTTCGAGGATCTTGCTTGATTGGGCGTCAGCTCTCGAGCGATCTTCGGGATCTCGACGGGAGGTTCTCATGCGGCTTTTTCCACATCGCTCTCGGCAAAATCAGCCAAGCGGAGGAGATCGTCGCGTCGAACGGCAAAGCCATGGTTTAGGCGCCGTAGGAAAAGCCTGAATGACGCGGCAAGCAACAGTCTGCGATCACTGGAAGAGATACTTCCGGCGAGCCTTAAAGTTTGGGGAACTGAAGGTCCCGAAAATTCGCTCGGGTTCTTGACTGTACTGTGCTCTTCTGCGATGCTCTGCATAGTTTTGCTCCTGTGACTCGCCTCTCTGAACAGTCGGCGAGTTAAAGATCGCGACGCTCAGGCTCCTGCAGCCTGGGCGTTCGCATTTAAGGCCGAAAATCACGCCCTTACCCCCATTACCTCATGTGCCGACACTGCCTGTTCTGGCTTCGGCGTCCTGCACACGCGCTGCGCATTCCAACGCTCCAACGATTCCTTCGAGATCAGCCAGTGGCCGTTCGGGTTTTTGCGAGCAGCCAATTTGCCCATCAAGATCAAGCGATGAAGCGCACTCGGAAAGACTCCGTACAAGCGCGCGGCATCTGACGTTGTTAATTCCATTGCCCCTCCAGATCGGTTGTATCCGAGACAACATCAGCGTAACCGACAAAAACCAGGGAGATTGCCGGGGAGATTTGCAGGGAGAATCAGGCAGAATCAGGGAGAACCGAGGGAAAGCCTATTTCATGGCCCTTTTGAAGGGCTTGTTGCGGTGGCTCCAATCCGTTGCCAGCGTATCTTTGGATTTCTTGAAATGTCGCGCGGCGATTTCCTGTGCGAGCTTGACTAGATCGCGCCTTTCCTGAATGTTTTCAATCCACCGCTTCACATCCCCATCGGTACGCGCGATTTTGAAGATCGAAAACTCCGAATGATTGGCCGCCACTTGCTCGAAGCAGCTTTCGTTGTGCATTTGTGGATGAATGGTTTTCAGTTCATTTAGGACTTTCTCGACAAACTTTGCCCGTGCGATTGTCGCGGGCTCTGCCTTTTTCCACGCTTGTGGCTCCGCGGTCCCAGTCTTCGATGCGATCTCAGCTCTGAGATGGGCGTACAGCTCGGGCAAGCCACCCTCCGCGCCTGGGATTCCAACCACCCAAATGCACTCCATCCCGTCCATCCCGCAGGACCAATATGCGCCCCACACCACTGGGCCACCCGCCCAAACCTCCCGGACCATCTCGTTCTGCTGAGCAGCGATTTGCTCAGCGGATGCGCCTGGGGCGAACGGACGAGTCTGCATCCTCCAGTCGGCCGCGTTCTTTAAATCTTCCAACGATGACGCGGCAATGATCACGATCAGATCGGGGTCTTGCCACCACTGACGCCTCACTGTGTTGGACAGCGGGGCGTTGATATCGGCCAATGAAGACGGCAACGCGGCGGAATCCGAGCGGGTGTCTGTTGTGCGCCGTGACTGGCGCGGTGTGCTACTCTTCGATTGATCTGACAAATCGAATCACCCTGGCCCCCGGTTGCAACCGGGGCTTTTTCTTGCCGGCGAGATTCTCCCACACCGAGCTTGACAGGGCAATATAAATACGCTAATGGTAATTAGCGATGACCAGCTACTCCACGTCGGAAGCAGCAAAGAAATGCAAAGTTCACCACATAACGCTTCAGCGTTGGGTGTCAGAGGGGAAAGTTCCCGCTCCTCGAAAGACTCGCGTGGGAGGCGTCATTGTGAGGCTCTGGACCGATTCTGACGTGGAGCGCGTTCGGAAGTTCAAGCAGGAAAACTACCGTAAAGGCCGAGGCCGCAAACCGAGGCCAAAGAAGTAAGCGGGACGCGCCGGTGCTTGTAACACCCGCGCGCCCCTAACCACCAAAGGAGGGTTAGCTCCCATGCTAGCTACGCAAATCGTTTCACAAATTGTTCCGTTCCCGCAATCCGTTCCCGCAGCTCGTCACACTCGCCAGGTCCGCTCTCGGATCTCGTACATGGACAACGATCAGCTCGAACGCTTCCTGCAGGCGGCGAAGGTCCATGGACCACGCGAGCACGCAATGTTTCTCTTTGCTGTCGCTCACGGCGCGCGCGTCTCGGAGATTTGCAATCTGCGGATTACCGATCTCAATTTCAAGAGTGAACAAGTCCACATCGCTCGACTGAAGGGCTCGCTCGATTCCACGCAAACGCTTCTCCGAGTCAAAGGCTGCAGCCTGTTCAACGAGACGGCTGCGCTCAAGGCGTGGTTGGACGTGCGGAAGTCCGATGCCGATGACTTCGTGTTCAACTCGCAGAAAGCTACCCGGTTGAGCCGAATCACGGTTTACAAGCTATTCCGGGCGATCGCTCGCGCCGCGGGTCTGCCCGAAACGCTACAGCACCCGCACGTGCTCAAACACACGGCTGCTATGCTCATGGTCCGCGCAGGCGCCAATGCCTTTCTCATCAGGCAACACTTAGGCCATCGTTCGTTCGATTCGACGTTAGCCTACGTCAACCCTTCGGATGGCGATGCTTCCGCGGCGGCGGCCAAAGCCTTCAGCGTTGCGTTTTAGGGGCATTACGCCCGTTTGAAATTCAGTCGCCTTAAAAGGCGGTGCGGATGGCAGCCGATGCGAGAGTTCGTGGGCCGGAACTGACGCAAACTCAAACGATTTTCGTATCCCTGTAACGTGCCAATTTGAGATAGGCGGTGATAAGGATTTCGCAACAGTTATACGGAGAACGAATAGTGCTGAGTTGAGTTCCGCTGAAATATCAACAGCATCCACATGCCCTGCCACGTATCGCTTCTTTGCCCTCCCAAACGATTAGAGGCGTAATTGCTAGTGCAGCAACCGGATCAGCCCAAGTCACATGCCAAACTGCATTCACGACGAGTCCCAGTAGGGCAATTACGGAAAGATATGCACACAAGCCTGACTGCGCGGCATCCGCTCGCATCGCAGCACTGCCTGTGGTAACCGACAGTTTCCGTTTTTCTTTGGCAAGCCATGGCATGACCGCAGCCGCAGCTATAAGGATTCCGATTCCTAAGTAGGTTGGCCTGGGTACATTGTGACCGAGTAGACTCATCATTGAAACGACGGTCACATATACGGCCAGCGCAAAAAGCAAAGCACCTGCAATGCGCGACGCGATCCTTTCGGTGTGGTCGGTTACGGCGTGGGCACGAAACCGCCACAGTACAACCGCTGCCGACAGGAGTTCAACCGCACTGTCACCGCCAAATGCGAGCAGCGCGGGACTGCGAGCCATCCAGGCCGATAAGAGTGAGATACCAGTCTCAACACTCATCCAAACGATTGTAATAGTCTGAATCTGTTCAACCCGGCGGCGCGTGTCGTGTGCGGCGATTTGGAATGTGGAAGCCATATCCCCGGCATTATCGCATCGCAAAATTAAGCAATCCAATTTCTCCAAGAGTAGGGTTCTATTGGTTGTTGAGAGTACCGCTCCGCAAGGCTCGTTCCTTCATCAATGCAAAGAATACAGGCACGAGAATCAAAACGTGGATCGTGGAGGTAACCATCCCGCCAACGAGGGGCGCAGCGATTGGCTTCATCACGTCCGAACCGATTCCGCTTTCCCAAAGAATTGGAACAAGGCTGGCCAGAACGACGCTCACCGTCATTAGTTTTGGCCGCAGCCTGTGGACGGCTCCTTCGATAATGGCTTCCTCGATGTCCTCATGCCGGATTGGTTTTCCACTCGCCAATCGCTTATTCAGGGATTCGTGGAGATAGACGACCATCACCACTCCGGTCTCGACAGCAATTCCGAAGAGAGCGATATAGCCGACCCACACGGCAACGCTGAAGTTGTAGCCAAGGAGTTTTTGCAGAATGAGTCCACCGGTCAGCGCGTAGAGCGTCGGAAAAATGAGCACTGCAGACTCAGCAACCGAATGGAACACCATGTAGAGGATCACGAAGATGACGAAGAAAACGACGGGCAGAATGACTTGCAATCGTTTCTTCGCACGCAACTCGAATTCGTACTCGCCCGCCCATTTGAAATTATAACCGGGAGGCAAAAGGAGCTTTTTTTGGAAAATCGCTTCTGCGTTCGGCACGAAGTCGCCGTAGTCCCTCGATTTCAGGTCGATGTAGACGTACCCGGTCAGGGCGCCGTCTTCATCGCGGACCATGGAAGGGCCGCGAGAGAAGGATATGCGGGCTACCTGTTGGATGGGGATTTGCGCACCCGCCGGCGTGGCAATCAGCACTCGGCGGAGTTCATCCACGTTGTCGCGGAAGTCACGGCTGTACCGCACGTTGACGGGATACCGCTCGCGGCCTTCAATGTTCTCGGTGACCATCGCGCCACCGATTCCAGAGGTGATGGCCTGCTGCACGTCGGCGATCGTAAGCCCGTAGCGAGAAGCCTCTTCGCGGTTCACTTCGATATTCAGATAGAAGCCTTGCGAGACGCGCTCTGCAAAAACGGAACGAATCTCGGGAAGACTCGATAGCACTTGCTGGATTTGCGCGCCTGCCTGCTGGATTCCTTCGAGCGTGGGTCCCTGGATTTTCATACCGAGCGGCGTCTTGATTCCGGTCAGTTCCATGTCCAAACGATTTTCGACCGGCATGGTCCACGTGTTTGAAAGACCCGGAAATTGCAGCTTCGCGTCCATCTCCTGAATCAGCTTTTCGTATGTCATTCCTGCGCGCCACTTTTCCCGTGGCTTCAGCATTATGGTTGTGTCGTACATGTCGAGTGGAGCGTTGTCCGTCGCACTGTCGGACCTTCCGATTGTTCCAAAGACAGTCTCCACCTCGGGGAACGAGCGGATGATACGGTCCTGCTCCTGCAACAGTTGCGACGCCTGGCCGATGGAGATTCCCGGAAGGGCTGTGGGCATGTATAGAGCCGAGCCTTCAAAAAGCGGCGGCATGAACTGGCTGCCAATTTTCAGCGCCAAAGGAAGTGTGACCACGAGGAAAACCAGGTTGAGCAACAAGGTCGTCTTTCGGAATCGGAGGCATAACCGCAAGATGGGGAGGTACAGCGCTTGAGTGAAGCGGGAAATCGGATTGCGAGACTCGGGCCGCAGCCTTCCGCGAATGAAAAGAAGCATCAAGATGGGTACGAGGCTGATCGCGAGAACCGACGAGAAACCGACGGCAAGCGTCTTCGTCCACGCCAGCGGCCGGAACATGCGTCCCTCCTGCGCTTCGAGCAGGAACACAGGAAGAAACGAAACCACGATGATCAAGAGAGAAAAGAAAATTGCTGGCGCGACCTGTTTGGCGGAGTCGAGAAGAATTCTTCTTCTCTCGGGTTCGGTAATCGAAGCCGATGCATTTTCCTGATGCTCGGAGAGTTGCCGGTAGCCGTTTTCAACCACAACAATAGCGGCGTCCACGAGAACGCCGATGGCCAAAGCCAATCCACCAAGCGACATGATGTTGGAGCTCACATGCAGGTAGTACATAGGTATGAACGAAGCGACGACAGCGATCGGTAAGGTGAGAATCGGGATCAGCGCCGAGCGAAAGTGAAACAGGAAGACGATGATGACGACGCTGACGATGATAGCTTCTTCGAGCAGATCGCGTTGGAGCGTTTCAATAGATGCACGGATCAATCCCGATCGATCGTAGCCAGAAACGACTTGGACGCCCTGCGGCAGTGAAGATTTGATGTCTGCGAGCTTTTTCTTCACTCCATTGATGACATTCAGCGCGTTCATGCCGTCGCGCATCACGACGATACCGGCAACGGTTTCTCCCTCGCCTTGCCATTCCGCGACGCCTTCGCGGATGTCCGGGCCGAAGCTGACCGTTCCAAGGTCGCGAATTCGGACAGGCGTTCCATTTTTCGTGGCGACAGGAACGGCTTCTAGATCATTGAGAGACCGCAGATAGCCAACGCCCCGAACCATATATTCCGCGCCGCCCATCTCCAGGATTCGTCCGCCGACCTCGTTGGTGCTCGCGCGAACTTTTTCAATGACGGTGGAAAGCGGGATTCCATAGGCGCGAAGCCTGTTGGGATCGACATTCACCTGGTATTGCTTCACAAACCCCCCGATGGTCGCGACTTCGGCGACGCCGGGAACGGTTTCGAGCTGATAGCGCAGATACCAGTCCTGAATGCTGCGGAGTTCGGCGAGACTTCGTTGATGTGTGCGGTCAACGAGCGCGTACTCGTACACCCAGCCCGCGCCGGTAGCATCCGGTCCGAGTACCGGCTGGACGTTTGCCGGAAGGTTTCCTTGAATTTGCTGCATGTATTCAAGGACGCGCGAGCGGGCCCAATACAGATCCGTTCCGTCTTCGAAAACAACGAACACGTAGGAATCACCAAGCATGGTTTGTGCGCGGACCGCCTTGACGTGAGGCGCCGCAAGCAGCTTGGTGACGATGGGATAGGTGACTTGGTCTTCGATGAGACTAGGCGGTTGGCCGGCCCAGCTCGTGTGCACGATGACTTGCACGTCGGAGATATCCGGCAGTGCGTCGAGAGGGATATTCCGCAACGACCAGATTCCTGCCAGCACGAGCAGGAGTGTCGCTACGAAAACGAGAAAGCGGTTTTCCGCACACCAATCAATCCAACGGGCAATCACGTTACATCCCCCCCGTAACATTCAGGCTGAGTTGTTTTGCCGCGACCGTCTGTCCATTCTTTTTCGCCAGAACAGTGACTTGCCACGTTCCTCCGCTATCGAGTTGTGCGAAGCCCTCGTAGATTCCGTTTCCTTTTTCGGCGAGAGTGACCGGCGTACGCATGGCGGCCATGCCCATCGCCGGCATTGCAGGCATGGAGAACGTGACAGAGACGTCCGCGCCAGAAAGAGGAGCGCCGCTTGCATCAGCAAGCTTCACTCGAACAACGTTACTCCCACGCCGTGGAGGAGTCGGGTCGGTCGTGAGTTCGGCGCTTGCTTGAGGCGCGTTCGTTGCGCCGGCAGAACCTGCGCCGGGATGCGGCGGAACGAAAGAACCGAGTGCCGCTTGTAGCTGGCTTTCGGAGTCGATGAGGAAATTCGCCGAAGTGACGATTTCCTCCCCTTCTTTTAATCCCTTCAATACGATGAAGTCGTCCCCACTGCGCGCGCCGAGTTCGACTTCGCGTGGTTCGAGATAGCCGTCGCTACGATTCACAAAAACCACCTGGCGCGTTCCAGACTGCAAGACGCCGGTTGCGGGAATGACGAGTTGTTTTCCTTGAGGCACTTCGAGAGCGACATTTACAAACATCCCGGGTGTGAGTTTCAGTCCGGGATTCGGAAAGGCAATGCGGGCGCGCACCGTGCGCGTGGTCATGTCCACTTGCGGATAGAGGAAGTTCACGCGCCCCTCGAACGTGCGTCCGGGGTAAGCGTCCACAGTAAGCTGTGCACGATCGCCGGGCTTGATCCTCCCCAATTCGTTCTGGAAGACTTCGGCGAAAACCCACACGGTCGAAAGATCGGCGACGGTGTAAAGTTTCGTGTCAGGTTGAACGGTCAGATTCCGCAGCGCATTGCGCTCGGTGATGAAGCCGGAAACCGGCGAGTCCACTGTGAGTTCCTCCTGCACCTGGGCCGTAGATTCGAGGCGCTCGATTTCCCTTTGAGGCACACCCCACTGCTTCAATCGTTCCGTAGCTGCTTCGAGGAGCGAAGCTGCACCTTCCGTCACTCCCGGAACCGTGCTTCCCGCCACGCGCTGCTGGTTCTGCTTCGCGACTAGATACTCGCGCTCGGTGGCCGCAAGATCAGGGCTGTAAATGGTGAAGAGCGGTTGCCCCTTCCGCAGGTATTGGTACGTAGCGTCGGCATAGACTTTCTGGATGTAGCCCGTGTAACGGGTCTGGATGTAGGCAAGTCTCGTCTCGTCAACCGCAACATTTCCGGTAACGCGGATTTCATCACCGACGCTCTTGCGTTCAACGCGGCCCATCCGCACGCCGATGCTTTGGAGCCGTTCCGGCGATAGCTGCACTGGCACGAGCGCGACGTCGTGCGGCGCTGTCTCGGTATCGTTCGGCGAAGTTCCCGTCGCTTCGTTTGTCGCGGTCCGCATCGTCATTTCCGTCTTCTTCTGGTGCGACGAGTGCCACCAAAACCCAGCGAGAGTCGCAGCAAGAATGAGATTTCCTGCGAGGGCAAGTACAAAGGCTTTTCGATAGTTCTGCATGTTCATTTCCTCTCTAGCGCAGGCTTAGTCCGGTGATTTGTTCAATGCGGCCCATGGCGGTCTCGTATTCGGCGAGGTTCTGCCAGTACTCTTCGTCGAGATGCAGAACATCGAGAAATGCGGTGAGGACTGCCTGGAAGTCCTGTTTGTTCGATTGATAGGAAGCCAAGCCCGCCTGGAATTCGGAGCGCGCCTGCGGAGCCAAGCCTTCGCGATGAATCTTCAGAATTTCGGCAGTCTGTTGCGTGATGACATATTGTTCGCGGAGCTCGGATGCGACTCGTTGAGATTGCGCCTCAAGCGCGCTCCTGTCGCGAAGCTCCTCCGTCTGCGCCTGGGCCAGTTCTGGCTTCTGCTTGCGGCTCCGATAAATGGGCACGCGCACACCTACCGATAGCATGTAATAGGCGCGGAATTGTGCCGGATCGGTCCGTTGCCACATGTATTGCACGTTGAAGTCGGGATAAAAATCTTTGCGGGCAAGTTCGACTTGCAGCGACTGCTTGTCGATCATCTTTTGCGACGCGGCAAGCTCCGGGTTCTGCGCTTTGGCTGCCACGAGAAGTTCATCGTAGGACTGCAAAATAGGTGTTTCGGAAAGGCCGAGCGGTTCGATGTCTGGTGATCCTTGTTGTCGGTTCAGCCGCTCCTTCAACTTGGCTTGCAGTTTTCCGACCTCAAGATGGTGCATGGCAATTTCGCGGACGAGCTTCGTCTTCTGGAGTTGCGCCTGGAGAATATCTTGCTGTGTTCCCATGCCCGAACGGTAGCGGGCGTCAGCGGCTTGTTCGACCTGCTTCAGGAGTTCGCCGTCGCTTTCAAGAATGGCCAGCGTCTTTGAAAGATAGGCCAGTTGAAAGTACGCAGCTTTGATTTCGACAAGGACCGCGCGCCGGATGGATTCGACCTGCTGCTGCGACACATCTGCTTCTCGCGCTGCAATCTCGCCGCGCAGTTTCAACTTTCCTGGGTAAGGAATGTCCTGTGACACTCCGAGTCCAATGTAGGCGAAGTCGCTGTTCGTGTAGCCCGCGAAAGGTCTCGGGCTTCCAACGCTCAAATGTTGCAGCGTGAATTGCGGGTCCGGCAGTGTCGAAACTTGTGTCGGAACTTGCTTGGCTGCCTGCCAGTTCTGCCGTGCGGCTTCGATCTGCGGATTGCTCTTCTCCGCTTCCGCGAGCAGCTCTGACAGGGCGGTAGGTGCAGCGACGTGTCCGCGCTCTGTTTCCTGGGCGGCCATTCCTTCTTGAAGGGTAGGAATAAAAAGAACCGCGGATACTGCCAGAAAAATTTGGGCCCCGAAACGGCGCGGGGACGGCGTGCTCTTGCATTGAAACAAAGACATGGTTTTCTCCTGAAATGGGCGCAGTGACTATGCCCAGTCGCGCTCGTACGGCGTATTGCCAGAGCGACGCGAGCATCCATACGTCAATCGAAACAAAATGGAGACACCCGTGCGGCTCGGCACGGTTCAGGAGCGAATCAGATCAGGAAGGAAGAATGAAGCGTGTAAAGCTCAGGAGGGGAATGCTGTGAAGCCGCCAAAGCTGCGCTGGTCGACTCGGAAAGTTGGGGGATGAAAGGCGAAGGCAAAAGACCCGCGACAAAGCCCACCGGTGCATGCAATGAAACGCACGTTGTCGGCATGGCGCTAGGCGACTGCGAAGAACCCATCGACTTGCAGCAATCGTGGCTTTGGTTCGAGGGATCGCAAGGCATCGAACCGTAGCACTGCATGCTCCCTTGGTCCCGCGTAGCCGCGAAGACGCAGTCGGCGAAGGGCACGATAAGAACCCCGAATAGCGCCACCAAGGCGAACGTAGCTTTCCGATACATTGATCTACTCTAGGGTGATTAGACGTTCGGAGTCAAGAATCGACGCGCTCTTGTGCAAAATACTTGCAGATGAAATCACCAATAAGAGCCGGCAGGCAGGATCCTTAGGTGCCAGAGTAGACGCTGCGTTGACTTGCCATTTAGTCCCAACGCGCTCTTCAAAAGGAACTTATCTGCTGATGATCTTGAGTCCTACATATGGGGCACGATTCAAAGCTTTGAATGAACGGCGAACGCCTGCTCATCGGACCACGTTGTCGTGCGGGTGGCACACCGTCCCGCACCACTCAACCAAACGTACGAAGAATTTCCGTGTACCGCCCCTTCGTTTTTTGAGTGGCGCGGGCTTAGACGCTCCCACGCCGACCATCACAACGAAGTATAATCCTCCAACTTTTCCCACCTAATGCTGGTTGACAAAGAAAGTGATCGGCTTCCTGTAGATACGAGCAAATTCTTGGAGTTCGACCGCATCTACGCGACGCTCGCCAGATTCGCACTTGGAAACAAAAGATTGTGGGCGCCTCAATTGCCCGGCGACCTGAAGTTGGCTGAGTCCGGCTTGCCGGCGGGCTTCCCTCAGCCGTCCGCGAAACTGCCGGTACCGTTGACGATAGGTGGCATCCTTCAATGTGGCTGGGATTATTCCGATCCAGCCTTAGGTATCCCAAATTAGGATATAGTGACGGAGCCCTCCGAAACACGAGGGACGCGCCGGTCATTCCGGGTCGTAAAGCTGAAACAACCCGATTGGGCTCGCGCCCGCTTCTCGTCGAGAAGTTCAAGGAAATCAACGCGTATTTAACGGATGAACTGGTAGTGAATCGGGTTCGCGACAATTGCGCCCGAGACGGGTCCAGTGAACAACGGCAATCTATTTTTAGGGAGAATCAGACGATGAGAATAAGAGCAATCGTCGTCGTCGGCTTGTTTGCAGCAATCTGCGCAAATGCACAAGCACCGACGCAGGAGCAAATCAACCAAGCTCTGATAGCGCAACACGACTTCTTCGATAACAAAACCAATCAGACTCTGAGCAGGTGTTCGGATAAAGCATGGGCGTTGATGCGTTATGAAGGTGAACTTACCCTACTGGGTAAGAAAGGGCCGCAAACGACTGCGCAGGAGGTGATGGAAAAACAAAGCAGCATCGACAAGTGCAAAGACCAAGCGGCAGAAGGATCCGGCGACCTTTGGAGCACGATTGCTTCAATGCTTAAGATGCAGGAACAGGGCGGGGATTTTGTGAACGAACTCCGAGAACAGTTGAAATGCCTTGAGAAATTGAGCCTCATCCAAACGCTCGCGGGAAGGGCGTCGGAGAAAATCTTTCGAGACCACCTTTACGATTCGCAGGACCAATTGCAGGCCCGCTACGACAAACTTGTAGCTCGCTACAACGCGATCGCCGACAGTCTTGCAGCGGTACCTCTGCCGTCAACCTACGAGCGTCCGAGACGGCTTCATTGCGAGACCACGAATAATCGTCTCGGCGAATGGTCAACAATCACTACGGACTGCCAATGACCCAAGAACCCGCCGCGCAGCCTGACAGAAACTTCGATGAGATGAACAGAACGCGGCGGCCGATCCCCTGGACGCGGCTCGCCGGGCAGCGGCGGAGAGCGAGTCGACGGACAGCAGAAATCTAAGATAGAAAAGTAGAGCTCGGGCATGAAATTGGATGGATGGAAAAGAATCGGCATCCTCGCATCAGTCGTGTGGATTGTAGGCGCGGGCCTTTACACGCACGGCACCACAGAGGAATCTGATATCAAGACGGCCAGTGCAATAGGCTTAAACTGTGAGAACTAGATTCCGAAGGGTACTACCACCCTCGCTGAATGTGACAAACGAAGTGCGGACTACCTTGCGGAAGCACACTCAGGCGAATGGATAGGGGCAGCAGTTGTCGCGTTCGTCCCGGTGCCTTTCGGTTGGGGTCTTGTATATCTCGTTCTCTTCTTGGTGCGCTGGGTCAAGAGCGGTTTTGCGAAATAACAGTTGCTCGCCTGGCAAGCCGCTCGAAGCGGGCAGCCCTCCGTCACGGGTCGCGTGCAATTCAAACGGCAATGGTGCCAGGTACTACCGGCTATTGTATGACCAACCGCTTGGGGCGACCACGCCCCGGCCGGAAGCTCGGAAAAACAGTCCCTTTTTTTCCTGCTTCGGTGAGCGGCGCGCAGGAACAGAATTCCCGTTTTGTTGCATTCGTCACCAGCAAGTTCTTTAATCGCTGGGTGAAAAGCCGGCGCGGAACGCTCGAAGCGCCCCCGCCCCTGACCGCGCGAAATAATTCTTTTGGGAGCCCGGTTACAGTATTCATTGGCGCGAAACCGCCTCAAGAGCGGCCGTTTCCGCGTCTGTACCGTCGCCGGACTGAGCCGTTCCCGCTCGCCTGGCACCAAAAGAACCTACTCGATACTTCGCGGTGAGGAAGACTCTCATGGTTGCGTGATCCCCACGAGGTGACCATCCGGGTCGCGAACAAGAAAACCTTGAGCAAAGCCCAGGTTTGAGTTGGGGAGGGTGACGATTCCCGAAGAAACGAAATCGGCTCTGGCAGGGCGCAACGCGTTTTGGGTACAGGCTGCATCCGTCTCGGACACGGTCGTTTCCCAAGCCCACAGGTCGTCAGTGCGCGAATCGGCCGGCATCGGGCGGCCGTCGCGCGGGGCGAGATATTCGAGCAGTTCAATGCCGGGCCCGGCGGCGCCACGGAGCGCTGTAATACGAAGGCGAGCGCCGAAAACGTTGTTCAAGTGCTCCTGTTCGGGGCCGTAATTCTCGCTTTCGCCTGCGATGTGCATGCCGAGAGCGTCTCTATAGAACTTCACGCTGGCGTCCGTATCGCCGATGACGATCGCGGTGTGATCGATTCCGAGAAACAACTTACTGCTCGCGACGTGCCACTTCGAATCACCCTTGTCATTGGGAAACTGCAGGATTTCGAGAAAGTGATTATCGGGATCGCGGAAGTAGAACGCGCGGATTCCGGCTGCGTTCTTGATGTAAGCGGGCAAGAGCTGCGGCGCGGTGGAAGCGTGCCGTACTTTGTGCTCGCGCAGAACGCGATATGCCGCGTCCATGTCGCTGGTGATGATCGCGATGTGCTGAAACCAGCGATCATTACTTCGCGAGTCAACCGGGATCGGCCGTCCTTGGGGCGTGAGATACTCCTTGAGTTCCAGGATTTCTTCGCCGAGCTGCATGCGCACCACGCGCATTCTGACGCCGAAGAGGCCTTCCAGATGCTCGACTTCGGATCCGTAGACTTCCACGTCCGAAACTTTCTCGAATGAAAGCACCTGCGAATAGAAATCGATCGCTCGATCCATGTCGGAGACGACCATTCCGATTTCGAGCACTCTGGCCGCTTGCGATCTAGATGGCTGCTGCTGCGTCTGGGCGAACGGGCCCGCGATAGTTAGCGCCAGAACGAAGATTAAGCCAACAGACGAGAACCTGCTGAAGGTTTGGTTGATTGTAATTGGTTGCTTATGACTTCTCAGCGCGGTCGCCATCTGTTAGTTGTGGCCGTTCATTCGCGAAAGTAGATGGTCGCCAACGCGCAAGGCGTTGGCCATGATCGTGAGCGCCGGGTTGACCGCGCCACTCGATGGGAAAAAACTGCCGTCCACAACATAGAGGTTATCGAGATCGTGCGCCTTGCAGTTCACATCGAGCGCCGAAGTCTTGGGATCGCTGCCAAATCGAATCGTGCCATTCTGATGGGCGACGCCTGCAAGTGGAATGCGTTGACCTACGAACATGCTGCGTGCAAAAAGCCCCGTGTGGCAATCGTGTCCGTGGTCCGGACACTTCGTCTGTTGCTGCAATACCCTTTCGAGCTTGGCGATCAGCCGCTTGTGGCCTTCTTCATTATTGGGCTTATAGGAAAGAGTGATACGGCCGTCGCCGTTGACGGTAACCTGGTTGTTTGGGTCAGGCAAATCCTCGGAGGTGAGCCAGAAATCGAGAGAATGCTTGGCCATCAAATCGAGCGTCCAGTTCGGAGCGATCGCGGGCGCACCAGCAGAAAGTGCGATGGCATCGAGCTTGCCGACGAATGAAATGTGTCCCATCGGAAACTTCCATTCCTCTGACCCGAAGTAGAAATCGTTCACCGCCAGCGTTTTTTGGAAGACCGTCGGGTTGGGGCACTTTGAAATTGCCATCAGCACCGAATTGACGTGGCCCATGTAGTGGCGTCCGACGACATCTGAGCTATTAGCGAGACCGCGCGGATGTTTGTTGTTTGCTGAGCGGAGCAGCAACGCCGCAGAATTGATGGCGCCGCAAGAAACGACGACGATATTTGCGGACAATTCTTCGACTGTCCCGTGATGCTCAACAACCACCTTGCTTACCTGGCGGCCCGATTCATCGGTTTCGAGCCGTAGCACTTTGGCATTCGTCATCAGTGATACATTGGGATGGGCAAGCGCAGGATCGACGGCGCAGGTTTGCGCGTCAGACTTGGCGTTCACGAGGCACGGGTAGCCGTCGCAGGTGCCGCAACGGATACATTTGCTCTCGCGGCTATTCTTTTCGTCGAGCATGATGCCAAGCGGCACGTGAAACGGTTTGAGTCCCTGGCGCGCGAAATCATCGCTCAACTGTTGCATGCGAGGTTCATGGCTCACCGCCGGAAATGGATACGGCGATTTTGAACCAGGATCCGTGGGATCTTCGCCGCGCGTGCCGTGGACGTGATACATGTTTTCGGCGTGTGTGTAGTAAGGCTCCAGTTCGTCGTAGGTGATCGGCCAGGCCGGTGAAATGCCGCCAGCATGTCTCAGTTCGCCGAAATCCTCGCGGCGCAGGCGGAACAGCGCAGAACCATAGAACTTCGTGTTTCCACCCACGTTGTAATTCGTGTGGGGATGGAGTTCTTTGCCATCTTTGTCCTGCCACTTTTCCTTGGCCTGATATTTGCCTACCACGTTTACCGCGTGGCTGTCCCAATTCTCTTTCTCGCGATTCACGTAGTCACCGCGCTCGATGAGAAGAATTCGTTTGCCGGATGGAGCAAGCCTGTAAGCAAGCGTTCCGCCGCCTGCTCCGCTGCCGATGATGATCACGTCGTACTGTCTCGCTGATTCCATTGTTGATCTCCTGCGTTCCTTGAACTCGAGATTGGATTACGGGCGAATCCCAGGCACGTTCAAACGAATGCGATAGAGCCCCGTTTTTGCGCACAGATAAAGCGTCTTGCCGTCTTCGTCGCCCCAAGCAATGTTGTGCGGGTGCTCGGGTCCCACGATCGTGCCGAGATGCTTTCCTTCCGGAGAAATGACCCAAAGACCGCCTGGACCGGAGGCGTAGATGTTTCCTTCTTGATCGATCTTCATTCCATCCCATGCGTCTTCACCGCCTTCACTCGTGGCGTCGAGAAATACTTCGCCGTTTGCGAGAGACCCGTCGGGACGGACTTCGTAACGCATGATCACTTTCCGCTTGTCGTCCCAGTCGTCGACGTAGAGGTACTTTTCGCCAGGTGAGAAGGCCAAGCCGTTTGGGCCGGAGAGATCCTTGCTAACAACCTTCAGCTCGCCGTTGACCAGGCAGAACACGCCGCTGAATGAAAGCTCCTTGCGTGGATCGTCGAAGAATTTCGGCAAGCCGAATGGCGGGTCAGTGAAATAGAGCGCGCCATCGGAGCGATAAACCAAATCGTTCGGGCTATTCAGACGTTTTCCTTCGTAGCGGTCCGCCAGAATCGTCAATTGCCCGTTCTTTTCGAGCCGCGTGACGCGCCGGTTGCCGTGCTCGTTGATGGTTACGCGTCCTTGCGTGTCAAGCGTCAAGCCATTCGATCCGGGCTGGCCGTATTCCCCGATGTCCATGCCGGTGTAGCCGCTGTGAGTGCGATAGATGGATACGCCGTCGTTGGGCGACCAGCGGTAGATCAGATTGTTGTTCGGGTCGCTGAACAACAAGTAGCCGCCGTCGCGAACCCAGACCGGCCCTTCAGTGAAGAGGAAACCGCCCGCAAGCTTTTCGATCTTGGTTCCTGGCGAAACAAGGCCATCGAGCGAAGGATCGAGGCGGTTGATTTTCGTTTCTACTTCCTGCGCCCCAGTTCCGTGGCCAGGCAGGTAGAAATCCAGCGTTGCCGATTTCACCCAGATGAAGTTCTCTGGCGCCCGAGAGATCGGCCCGTTGAATCCAAATACGGCGATTTCGAATCGTTCGCCGGGCTGCGCGTTGCGGGTTAGGACTACGCGATTGGGCGCGTTGAATCCTTTCACCACGGAGCCGCCGCTTTGTCCTAACACCACCGGCAATTTGCCGCTGACCCAAATCTCCGCGTAGTCGTCAATCACGATCTCGAACGCGACCGTCGTTCCCTTGGTTGAAATCGCAGCCACTTTCTCGGGAATCTCGACTGTAATGCGATACCAGTTGAAACAGACTTTGCCGCCGCCGCGCCGCGCATCGAGCGTGGCCGGAGCGATCGCTTCCCACTTCGAATCATCGAAGCCTGGGGCTCCCGCGTGCGGCGCGTAGTCGTATGTCTTATTCGGAGCACCGGAAGGCTTCAGATCGGCGCCCGGCGCACGGGAATCCACTTCGATGATTCTTGCGTCGCTGTACCGCCATTGTCCCTTGACGAGCGCAACGCCATCATTCGTGCGCAGATCGATGGTTGCGTCGGGCCTGCCATAGGGCGGCTGTTGAGCTGCCCAGTTCTGCGCGTTCGCGTCTTGTGGCGCCGCGGTAAGGATTGCGGCGGCTGCCAATACCGCTGTGTGAAGGAAACACCGATTCATCGCCATGTCCTCGCCTACCGAACCTTGACCACGAAATACAGAAAGGGGCCATTGACTGTCTTGAACCAGTGCGGAACGCCGTTAGGGATAATCATTGCGTCGCCGGGAACGAGCTCGCGAGTTTCGCCGCCGGTGATTTCTTTACCGCGAATCTCGCCGGCAGCCGTCGGCCTGCCATCAACCATCGTTCCGCCGGTCACTACCGTCGCTGAACCTTTCAGCACGTAAAGAATGTCCGTGTCCTGGGTATGTACCTCGACAAGCCCGGGACCTTCGCGGCGGCTGGAATGAACCATGTAATTGCGCCCCTCATTCTCACCATCAAAAAGCACGGAGCCTTTCTCAAAACCCGCTGCGATCTGCTCTTTAGTGAAGTAGCTGACGGGCAGATTCGTTGTTGTCGCCACTGGATCGCAGCCGAAACCTTTCGCAGCGTCTGCGCCGGCGATCGCGAGTTGCTCGTCTTGCGCCGCGCTCATCGCTCCGCTCACGCCTACTCCGCCGATAATCTGCCCGTCGAGAACCACCGGAATTCCTCCCTGGAGCGGCGTAAAGAACGAATCGGGCAGCGCGGCCATCGCCGTGCGGCCTTTGCTGATGATGTCTTCGAACACCTTAGTCGGCTTCTGGAAAAGCACGGCGGTTCGCGCCTTGCCGATCGAAATGTTTGCGCCGGCCGCAAACGTGCCGTCCAGCCTCTCGAGGGCCATCAGGTTGCCGCCCGCATCCACGACGGCGATCACTCCGCCGGGCGCTTTGTTTTCCTTGGCATATTGCTCCGCCGCGGCGATTACTTTCTTCGCGCCGTCAAGCGTCAGCGTCTTCTTTTCAGCTACCTGGGCCTGCGCGGGAACTGCAAGAGCTATTCCTGCTGCCGCCGCTATGATTGCCAGGATCTTTTTCGAGTTCATTTCCATTTTCCTTGTTGCGCTTCACCCGCCGGCTGAAGGATTGCGTCGATCCGCCAGCGGATCGAATGCGCGATTTACATCACTGGAGATTCGAAGCTGGTCTCGCCGAGCACCGTTTCGGCAAATGCGCACCAGATTTGAACCTTTACAACGTTAGGCACGTACGCCGGCACAACGATGCTCTTGTTGTACTTACCATTCTTGGCCTGCAGGCGATCGAGGGTGTAAACCGTCCCGTTGGAGTCAACCACTTGCCAGTGTGGATCGGGGGTCCCGGGCACCACGAAGTCGTCGGACAGCGTGAGCACGTTCTTGCCATCGACCTTCGAGTGCGTCACGGTTCCGGCGTTCACTTTCACGCCGGTGAAAACCTTCGTTGTGTGGGTGTTGTGATCCGTCGTCTGGCCGCCGCTCGCAGCCAGACCCACCGATGTCACCGCTGCGAGAACCGCTGCCAGAGCGAATCGAGACACACGTACTGCTTGCATTCTGAAATTCTCCTTTTTATTTGGTTTTTGGCGGCTTGGGGTCTTGGTAGCCGTTCCTAGCCGCTTATTGCTGTAGTCCGCTTTGCCGATACTTCGTTACAAGCCCAGGACGCAATTTATTGGTCTGGCTCAGGCGCTCGAGCCCGCAGGCGGATTCGCTTTCATCGCATAGCCGCAGCGAAAAATGCAGCGCTGGTCGTTCTGGTGATGCAGCTTGGCGCAGATGACGGCCCGCGCGCCCCTCCAGCGGACAAACACTTCTGCGGCCAGCAACATTCCGATCGGCGGCGCCGTAAAGTAGATCCACAGCGCCGTCCAGACGTGAGCCGAAAGAGCGGATCCAAGCGTCCGTGCAGGATTCATGCTCATCCCCGAGATGGGCGACTCGAACGTGATGTAAGTCGCAACGAGCACACCCGCGAAAAGCCCCGTATATCGAGCGAGTCTCTTGGTGTTTGAGATCGTAAGGATGACCGACATCAGGATGAAGGAAATCAGAATTTCCGCAAAGAAGGCAGCACCTGGTCCTCGTCCGCCCGGGCGTGTAACCGCATAGTTCACCGAAGGATGGGAAACCCAGGAGCGCAGGGCGGCGTGCACGACTATCACTCCACTGGCCCCGCCGATGAACTGAAAAAGAACGTAGAAAAGTGCATCCCAGGAGTCCACTTTACCGAGCCGCCAGAATGTCAACGTAACAGCCGGATTCATGTGAGCCCCGGAGCGCTGCCCCCAGGGCGAGTAGATGATCGCAATCGCCGTGAGCCCCATCGCTGCGCCCATCAGCATGCGCATGGGCGTGCCCATCAGCATCCAGCTCTGTACGGGAGATTCGGGATGAGCCAAGAGGGCTGCGAAAGAGCAGGCGGAAACCATGAACGTCCCGAGGCATACGGCTTCGATTAGATATTCCGGCCAGTGTTTACGCAGCGATTCGAGCATGGACGCGCTCCACTCGTTCAATCGGCGCCAGCTGCGGCTTTCGCGGGGGGATCCATATTCGCCATGTCGGGCGAGGCCGGCATCGCGCGCCCGCGGATATCCAGAAACTGGACGAGATCCTTCGAGAAAATAAGGTCCAGTGTCCAGTCGAGAGCCACTCGAACTTTCTTTTCAAATCGCGGAAGTTTGCTCAAGTAGATCGTTCGCCACATCCACCAGGCGATGAACCCCGAGAAATTCACGCCGAAAATGTTGGCGACGCCAGTTCGGCGTCCGATCGCGGCAAGCTGCCCGATAGTTGAGAACGTGAACGGTTTTCGTTCGCCGCCGCGAATCGCTGCGATGATGTTTCTCGCGAGGATCTTCCCCTCACGAAGAGCGTGCTGTGCGGTCGGTGGATGAAAGCCCCCATTTGCATTCGGAATCGCGGCGCAATCGCCGAGAGCCCACACATTCGACCAACCCCGCACTTCCAAATACTCATTCACAACCAGGCGGCCGCGCTCCTTTGCGCACGGCATCTCTTGGAGCAAAGGGTTCGGTGATGTGCCTGCCGTCCACACCAACGTGTTCGTCTTTATGACGGTTCCATCGCTAAGAGTGACGCTTTGCGGCGTCACCGCGACCACCTTCGTGTTCACCAGAATTTCCACTTTTCTCTTGGAGAGCATGCTCTGCGTGTAAGCTCCGAGTTTTTCCCCGAGTTCCGGCAAAATAAATTTTCCGGGATGCACCAGCACCACGCGAACCATGTCCTCGGAAATGTTGGGATAGGAACGCAGCGCTCCTCGCACGAAGTCGTTGATTCCCGCAATCGTCTCTACGCCCGCAAAGCCTCCGCCGGCCACTACGAAAGTGAGCAGCGGATTTTTTTCTTCCACGCATTCGCTGTCCGCTTCCTCCAGGTGCGCGATCAAATGATTTCGCAGCCGCATCGCATCGCTCAACGACTTCATCGTCAACGCGCGTTCCTTGAGGCCCGGCAAGCCGTAAAAATTCGTCGTCGAGCCAAGGCCCAACACCAGATAGTCGTAGTCGAGCGTGTGCTCATGATGGTCGAACCCATGCGCTACCACAACCTCCCGGCTCGCCAAATCCACGCGCTTCACTTCACCGGCAAAGAAGCTCACGCGACGCAACATCTTGCGCGCCGGATTGACGATTGTCGTCAAATCCAGATCGCTTGCCGCCACCTCATGCAGCATGGGCGTGAACAGAAAGAAATTCTCCCGATTCACCATCGTCACGGAGACATCCGTATTCGCGCCGAGCTGCTTCTCCAGTTCCATCGCGGTGGAAAGCCCCGCAAATCCTCCGCCCAGAATCAAAACCCGCTTTCGTTCGGTATTTGCCATTGTTCCTTTTCCCGGTTCAACACCCGCTTCTCTTCTTGAATTACGCCTAATGCATATCTCCGTTCACTTCGCAGAACACTTTGATGGCGCCTTTTGCGCTCGTCAGCTTCTCGATCAATTCCGCGTAATTCTCCAAACCCTCCACGGGGTGCGTGAGCAGCTTGGCCAGCCATCTGGGAAACGAAAGCTCGGCAGCGGAAAGGTCCAGCACGGCGCGCTCGAAATCCTCCCGGCTCGCATTCACGCTACCGAGCGCGACCTTGTTGCCAAGCACGAACCCTTGATTGATTCGGTCCGCCGGCACTTCGAGCTTCCGGTCCGCTCCCGTAATGCTCACCATTGCCAGCACGCCGTCTTTCGCTAGCACTTCCATCGCTTCGAAAACAAGTGGTGAGAATCCGGTGCCCTCAAGAATGAAATCGAACGGTCCATACTTCGTGGATGCGTCCTTCAGGCTCGCTTGTTTCGTGGAGATGTAGCGCACGCCGATTTCGCCGAGCAGATCGGAATTGAGATACGGCGCTTCGGCCAACCCGAATGTGGTCACCTGAATCCCGCGCAAGCGGAGGAACAGCGACGCTAGCAGTCCCAGCGTTCCGGCGCCGAGCACGGCGGCGCGCTTCGGCTTCCAAACTCGCAGCCGGCGCTGTACTTCGTAAGCCTGGCCGATCGCTTTTTCGGCCACGCTGCTCGGTTCGAGCAGCACGCCCACCTGGTTCAACCCCTTCGGGACGCGCACCAGGAAATCGGCGGAGTCCGCGTAGTATTCGGCAAGGTATCCGTGCAATTGGCTGATGCCCCGTTCGAAATACGTGTCATCAGTCGTCATGTCCTGCAGGCCGATCTTGTCGTAGATGCTCATTCCGGGACGCCTCACCGACGCAACCACGTAATCGCCCGGCTCGAACTCAGTCACGTTCGGCCCCACCGCCTCGACGCGGCCAAAGCTCTCGTGTCCCAAAATCAGGAATTCGTCGCCGGCCGGTGCCGAGCCGTATTCGGCGGCGTTGATTTCCTTGTCGGTCCCATCCACGCCCACGCGCGTCAACTTCACAAGCACTCCGCGGCCGCCGGGAATGTGTCCCAACTGTGGTTTTGGGACATCTCGCAGGTGAATGCTGTTCGGCTTGCCTGGTATAACGGCGATTGCTTTCATTTTGATCTCCTGCCGGTTAGTCCAGGTTTGTGGTTAAGCGTTACAGCCTTTGGCAAAGGAAAGGGTTGTCCTGCGGGCTGCGGCGACTGCTGTCCACGCTCGCAACACTTCAGCCACCGACCAGGCCTGCGCGACACAGCCCCGAGGGGTAAATGGCGCGTCCCCGTCAAGAATCTCGCTGATCGAGCCTACCCCGTGGACCCTCAGGTGGTTGGCGATCGGTTCGAGGAATCCAGCAGCCTGTCCAGGGTCGTTGTAAACGCGAAGGTGAGCCAATGCGAAGGGCCCGAGCAGCCAAGCCCACACCGTACCTTGGTGATAGGCGCCGTCGCGCTCTGATGGTCCTCCGCCATAACGCCCGAGGTACTGCGGGTCGACCGGGGAAAGACTCCTGAGGCCGTGCGAGGTTAGCAGGTGCCGTCCGCAAGTATCCACCACGGCCTTCTGTTGCTCGCTTGAAAGCGCGCTTTCCGGCAGTGAAACCGCAAGAATCTGATTTGGGCGTATCGATGCATCATTACCGTTCGGCCCGTCCAGCACATCGAAGCAACACTGCGTCGCTTCGTTCCAAAACCGCGAGAAACCTTTACGCGCGCGTTTCACGAGACATGCGTGTCCCGCCGTCGGCCGGCCCAGAAGGCGCGCGAATTCCGTCATCGTGCTGACGGCGTTGAGCCACAGAGCATTAATCTCCACCGGCTTTCCGATTCGCGGCGTCACCACCCGGTCGCCCACCTTCGCATCCATCCATGTCAGCTGTACACCAGCCTCGCCCGCATACAGCAACCCATCTTCCGGGTCGGCATGAATCTGGTAGCGCGTGCCGCGAAGGTGTGCATCAACCATGTCCACCAATACCGGATACAGTTCGCGAAGCAGTTCCAGATCGTGCGTCGCCGCCACATACTGGCGTACCGCTTCGAAATACCAGAGCCCTGCGTCCACCGTGTTGTATTCCGGAGCTTGTCGCGCATCCGGAAAAACATTGGGCAGCATGCCCCCGTCAACAAAACGAGCGAACGTGCGCAGGATACGCTCCGCGATTTCGTGGCGGCACGTTGTTAGGGTGATTCCCGGAAGCGAAATCATCGTGTCTCGCCCCCAATCCCCAAACCAGTGGTAACCGGCGAGAATCGTCTGTCCATCCGGCTCATCGCTGAGCGGGCGTTGCGCGACGAACTGATCCGCAGCCAGCACAAGTTGGCGGATCCAAGCCGGCGCGCCGTCTCCTTCGAGTTGATTGCGCCCCTCGAAGCGCTCGATCAGTAACTCTTCGTGTGCCTTGCGCTCCCGATGCGCTTCTGTCCCGTCAAGTTCCGCCTCGGCATCCGTGCTCGCGGCAATGGTCACGGTTTTCTTGGCGTTCAGGATGGCGCGGAACGTCGCCGCATGCAGGTGATCCTCGTGATCATCCAGCCCGCGGTCACGTTCCGCAGCGAGATCGAAATCGCGATACCATTCGTGAGCCAACTCCGCGTCGGCAGTTGCACTGAGCAGGTAGAACGGCACGGCCCCGTCAAACGCAACGATGCGCACCCCACGTTCCGCCCGCTCGATTCGCATCTGCCAATCGCCGGCGTGCGTGCTGGAGTGATAATCGCGATAGTTCACCATGGCCTTGATCTCAATCCGAATCGGTCCGCTGCCGCGCACCAGTTTGTAAGACACGTATGTCGTGTTTTCGCCCTGCCGCATCCAGATTCGCTTCTCAATCAGGGCGTCGTCGCAGGCAAACGTCCACACCGGAATCGTCCCGTCGAGAAAAAAACTCTCAATATTGCGGTAGCCTTCCGGCGATACCGCTCCACTCTTCCACCGGCACGTGCTCAGCTCGAATTTGCGTCCGTCATATTCCACGCTCTCCTCGAAGTGCGAGACGAGCAGTGTCCGCCCCAGCGGCGGTTTCAGGGACGCAACAAGCAGTCCGTGATAACGCCGCGTGGGCAAGCCGCCGATCGTTCCTGAAGCGAAGCCACCAATCCCGTTCGTCGCCAGCCACTCGCGCGTTTCAGCCGCAGCCAGATCGCCAAGGACATCGCGTCCGAACTCGATCCGATTCGCCTCGGCGCTCTCCCGCCGCGCATAATTCTCAGCCTTCGCCACTTGCAGTCTCGGCCCCATCTCATTCACCACTCTGTTCGATCAATTTAGCCACGAGCCCGGTCCAACCTGTCTGGTGGCTTGCTCCCACTCCGCGGCCCGTGTCGCCGTGAAAATATTCATGGAACGGAACGTAATCCCGCCAGTGTTCGTCTTTTTGAAATTTCTCGTTCTCGCCGAACACTGCACGCTGGCCCTCGCGATCTCGCAGAAAAAGACGGCTCAACCGTCTCGAAATCTCTGCCGATACTTCCCACAGCGTCTTCTGCCGCCCCGATCCAGCCGGGCACTCCACCCGCATCTTCTCGCCGAAAAAGTAGTGGAACTTCTGCAGCGACTCGATCAACAGGAAATTCACCGGAAACCAGATCGGCCCGCGCCAGTTGGAATTGCCGCCGAACAGTCCCGTTGACGATTCTGCCGGCTCGTAGTCCACCCGGTGCGTCATTCCGTTCGCTTCGAGCAAGAAGGGATTGGTGTGGTGCACCCGCGAGAGCGCACGGATTCCGTAATCCGACAGAAATTCCGACTCGTCCAGCATGTAGCGCAATACTTTCGGCAGCCGGTCGGCGTTCACGATGGACAGCAATCGCCGTGTGCCTTGCGGCGTTTCCACTTCGCAAATGTGCTCCCTCAGTTCCGGTTTGTTGTCAATGAACCATTGCATCCGGCGTTTGAACCCTGGAAGCTGATCTACGATATCCGGCTCCAGCGTTTCCACGGCGTACAGCGGAATCAGCCCCACCATCGACCTCACCCGCAACGGAAAGTGCTCTTCGTTGGGAAGGTGAAGCACGTCGTAGTAGAAGCCGTCCTCTTCGTCCCACAGTGAAATCCCTTCGCCGCCCCGGTCGTTCATGGCGTGCGCGATGTAGACAAAGTGCTCCAGAAACTTGCTGGCCATCCCCTCGTACGCGGCATTCTCCCGGGCGAGTTCGAGCGCGATCGCAAGCATATTCAGGCAATACATTCCCATCCAGCTGGTGCCATCCGATTGTTCCATGTGCCCGCCGGTCGGAAGCGGTGCCGAACGGTCGAACACGCCGATGTTGTCGAGACCAAGAAAGCCACCCTGGAACACGTTCATTCCTTCAGCGTCTTTTCGGTTCACCCACCACGTGAAGTTCAGCAGCAGCTTATGAAAGGCGTGTTCAAGGAATGCCCGGTCGGCGACTCCACGTATCCTTTTTTCTATTTTGTACACGCGCCAGCACGCCCACGCGTGCACTGGCGGATTCACATCGCCAAACGCCCATTCATAGGCGGGAAGTTGCCCGTTCGGATGCATATACCATTCGCGCAGCAGGAGGGTCAGCTGTTCCTTCGCAAACTCCGGATCGATCTGCGCAAGCGGTATGCAATGAAACGCGAGATCCCACGCCGCGTACCACGGGTATTCCCATTTGTCGGGCATGGAAATGATGTCTGCGTTGTAGAGGTGCCCCCATTCTTTGTTTCGTCCGTGCAGCCGGCTCGACGAGGGCTGCGGTCCGGCCGGATCGCCTCCGAGCCACGCGTTTACGTCGTAGTGGTAGAATTGCTTCGACCACAACAATCCCGCAAACGCCTGCCGCTGAACAGCCTGTGCATCCTTCGATAAACTCTTCGGCGTGCGTCGCGAATAGAATTCGTCAGCTTCCGTGATCCGTTTCGAAAAAATCTGGTCGAACGAGGTCCCGAAGGCGGATTCCTGCAAGCTGCTCGCTGCCATCGCCGCCGCGGCGCCGAGAGATTTTCTCACGGGGCCGTTTGACACTCTTCGCAGCCCCCCTGGCGCGCCTCCGGCCTGATCCGTCAGCCGCAAGCGCAACGTGACGCTCGCTCCTGCTTCCACGCGCGTCCGGTAAAGTGCCGCGGCCTTCGTCCCCGTCTGCTCGGGGTTCACTGCTCCGGCTTCTCCATTGACCACATAGTTGTTGATGCCGTCTTTCACGTACGGACTGCCGTTTGGCACGCCAAACAATTTCTGGTTATTCGATTCGTTCTCCGTGAAAAGCAGCTCCGGTGCCTCATCGCAAGCGAGCCACCGCTTGCCGTATATCGTTTCTTCGATGCGAATCAGTGCGCCGTCGTCAGCCGCTTCCTTCACCATAACAGGACGCTTTGCGCCTGGGTCCCAGGACCACGTATTTCGAAACCAGACGGTCGGCAGAATGACCAGTTGCGCCGCTTCCGGCCCACGGTTGTGCGCCGTGATTCGAATCAAAATATCTTCCGGCGTCGCTTTCGCGTATTCCACAACCACGTCGAAGTAACGGTCCTCGTTGAAAATGCCCGTGTCAATCAGCTCCAGTTCCGGTTCGTTCTTTCCTCGCCGGTTTCCTTCCACCAGTTCCCCGTAGGGAAAAGCGCGTTGCGGGTATTTGTAGAGAAATTTCATGTAGGAGTGCGTGGGCGTCGAATCAAGGTAGAAGTAATACTCCTTCACGTCTTCGCCGTGATTTCCTTCGCTGCCTGTCAATCCGAAGAGCCGCTCTTTCAATATCGGGTCTTGTCCGTTCCAAAGCGCGATTGCAAAACAGATCTTCTGGTGGCGGTCGCTGATTCCCCCCAGTCCATCTTCGCCCCAGCGATAGGCTCGAGAGCGCGCCTGATCGTGAGGAAAATAATCCCACGCAGTGCCTCCGTCGCTGTAATCCTCCCGCACCGTGCCCCACTGCCTTTCGCTCAGATATGGGCCCCAGCGCTTCCAGTGCTTCTTTCGCTCGCGTGATTCGTCGAGGCGCTTCTCTTCGGCTGTGCGTACGGGCTGTTTTGCTTCGCGCATTACGATGCCCTTTTAACTTGCAGCTCGCGTGCTGCCCAGTGCAGAGCCAGCGACGGCCGTGCACCGGCAGGTGTTGCTGGCGCTGTCGCGATTTCCGGTTGCGTGGCAACGATCGTCGCTGCCACATCCAGCATCATTTCTTGGTCCGCCAGCTTCCAGCACGATTCCAAAAGTTGATCTGGCGTATTCATCGTCTTTCTCTCACCATCTCCTACGACGGAAGCCACCTTCATGGATTGCTCTCCTGAAACTCTTTTCGCGTCGGGATCGGAATTCCGTAGCACACCGCGAGATAAGCGAATCCCAATCCCATAACGAAAGACGCTCCTTCGAACAGCATTGCTTGCGCTTTCTCTGCAATTCCACCGAATATCTCGGAGCCCTCTGCCGCGTGCATCACTACGGTTTGATCTCGCATGCCCTGTAGTCCGGCGTACCGGACGTTCGTTACAACTGCGCTGTGGAAGTTGCAGGATGTGTCGGAATTTTCGCCTGAAGAAGCGAGGAAATCCGGGCCGAGTAGTGGGAGATGCCAAACGATGAGCTGCTACGGACTTACGGCAAATCTGGCACAGGGGGATCTCAATGCTGGAGCCGGGCGGTCAGGCCTTTTCGGCGCGGGCACTCCGAATCTTCGCCATCACTCGGTCTACAATCTCTTCTGAAACGTCGGAAGGCAAATCGAAGGATCTGCTGTCCGTTACGATTTTCAAAGTCTTCAACGTGGAATCGTAGAGTACCTGGCATGTTCGGCATTGGCTTAAATGCAGGTTGAGTTGCTCCCGCACTTCGGGCGAAACCCGGTTGGAGAGAAAATCTCCGAATTCAGCCAGAAATTCGTCGCAGCTGATCATAGAGCGGCCTTTCCCGTGCTTGCCGCAAAGTGCGGGGTCAGCGTCTCCCGTAACATCAGCCGCCCCCTCAGTAACCGCGCTTTCACTGCGGGAACGCTCATTCCCAGATCTTCCGCCACTACTTCGGTGGGAAGCTGCTCCAGATCACGAAGCATCAGCACCACACGGTACTTCGCCGGGAGTTGCATGATGCTTTTCTCCACCAACTGCCTCGTTTCTGAAGATGAATACTGCTGCTCAGGATCGTCCTGCCAGGCCCGCAGCTGCCGGGGCCGGAATTCCTCGTCCGGATCCCCGCCCTCATCCAAACTCTCGAAATTTTTCCGGTCGCGCAACCGCTGCACCGCCGTATTTCTCGCGATGCTCAGCAGCCACGTGGAAAATCGTGAGCGGCCCTGGAAGGCTGCGAGGTGCTTGAATGCGCTCAGAAACACATCCTGTAGCGCGTCCTTCGCCTCCTCCACATCTCCCAGAATTGCCATCAGCGTCCTGTAAACCCGCCGGTTGTGGTTCCGCACCAGAGATTCAAATGCGTCCAGATTTCCGCCCTGCGCGTCCCGGACCAGTCCGGCGTCAGGGTCTTCCGCGGCTACAGCCGCAAACGAGGCCGCAAACCGCTCGCCAGTAGGACGCGCCTCACCGGGAACTAGATACAATTTGTTTTTCTCAAATGCTCTTGGCGGTTCGAAGTCCGGCTCGATGCCCAATCCCAGCTGCACCGTGTTTGCAAAATTGTTGAGCGCCGTCGATGCTACGCACTCCAGCACCTGTTCCTCGCTGAATCCGTGGGCTCGCATCGTATCAACGTCATTCCGGCAAACTTCCAAGGGCCGCTGCGCAATCTTCAGGCAGAATTCGATCAGCGCCCGGTCAGCCGCCGGCAGGTTCGCTTCCCGGTAGTCGAGCGCTATCTGATCTCCTTCTTCCGGCGAAATCCCCATACCACGCAGCAGGTTGCAGTGAACCGCCACGCAGTAGGAATTCAGGTTGGCCGCCGAGACGACCAACAAAATGTATTCCTTGTGCTTCCGGTTCAGCACGTCTTCGGGATACAAAATTCCCACAATGGCTTCTGCTTCTGCCCCGATTAGGTCGGCGCGTGACGTCTGCGCCCGGAAGAAGTTGGGAATGTACCCATGCGTGCGTTGAATCAGTTCAAACGGCGGGAATGTCCGGGGGCTTTGATAAACGGAGTGCAAATACGACACTTTTTCGCGAATCGGGTGAGAGTAGAGCGGATTCTTCGGCGGCGGAGGTATGGACTTAGTATTTGGAATCCCCTGCATCTCAAATTCCGGTGCCACACCCAGGCCCGCCGCAAGCGCCGAAAGATAAGAAACCATTCCCGTTACCAGCACCGCCTCGTGGATCGAATCCTCATCGAAGCCGGCCTCTCGCAGCTTCGTCCAATCGCTTGGCTGAACCCACGGGCCCCAATGGCTCAGTTTCAAACAAAACTCAATCAAACTTATTTCCGCTGGTCGCAGGCTGGCTTGCCGGTAGTCTGTAAGCAGCCGGTTGATCTCAGCCTCTGAAACTCCCAGCCCTCGCAGAACCTTGTAATGTGCCACGACACCGGGGGAATCCCCGCGCGAGGCTGCAACCACCAGGAAAATCCGCTCCTTTAGTGTGCGACGAAGGGCTCTTTCCTCGAAGAGTATGGCGTTTTCCAGCTTCGCCTGTGCCTCGATTAGGCGCGGCATTAGGGTTTGTGCCTGGATGGTCCTCGGCACATAGCCCAGTTTTTCGCGGTACATCGCGAAAATGCCCAAGTCACCGCCCAGATCGACTTCGCGGAAAAAGCTCAATTGACCACCGGTTGCCCTGATTGGAGGTTGCCAGAGTGTACTTCTTGTCTTTCCTGCCCCGCAACAAATACACAATCCTCCCTGCGTGGATATTTTGCATCTTTTCCCCGGTTACTCCGTCGCATTGCTAGAGGCGAAGTCCCAATCAATTTCTGTTGTGGTTAAACGGCGGTCCAATCGCTCCGCCGCCGCTAAATCCGGGGAGGTCGTTCACATGCCCACCGAGCGTACCGGCGAAGCGGGACCTCAGCCCCGCTCAAACCTGTCCCCGGCTGCTTTCCGCGCCACGGTTGAGGAGCTGGAGCTGGTAGCGGCCTTGCGCCGCCGTGACGAATCGGCCTTTGCCGATCTCGTCACTGCCCATCACCCATCTCTTGTTCGTCTTGCGCGAATGTACGTCGGAAACAGCCAGGCGGTTGCCGAGGAAGTGGTTCAAGAGACATGGCTGGGCGTGCTGAAGGGTCTCGACCGGTTCGAAGGCCGTTGCTCCCTAAAAACCTGGATCTTTCAGATACTGGTGAACCGCGCCAAGACGCGCGGCGAACGAGAAGGCCGCATGACACCGTTCTCTGCGATGTTCGATTCCGAATCTGACGCGGGCGAGCCAGCTGTTGACCCCAGCCAATTCAACGAGCACGACCCCGAATGGCCGGGCGGGTGGGTTACGCAGCCCCGCAATTGGGGTAACTCCACGCCCGAGCAGTCGCTCCTATCCCGCGAATTCCGCGCTTTGGTTCAGGCGGCCATTGATGCCCTTCCTCCAAACCAAAAGGAAGTCATCACCCTTCGCGATGTCCAAGGCTGGACATCCGAAGAAGTTTGTAACATTCTTGGCGTTAGCGAGACTAATCAGCGAGTTCTCCTGCACCGCGCGCGGTCCAAGGTGCGGCAGGTGCTCGATCAGTATTTCGCGGCAATATAGGCCGCCCATGGACATCAATCCCAACGACATGTCGTGCAAGGAGTTAGTTGAGCTGGTTACCGACTATCTCGAGGGCGCTCTCGCACCCGCCGATCAGCGCCGCTTCGAACTGCATATCGGTAAGTGTGATTGGTGCAAGCTCTACATCGATCAGATCCGCATGACCATCAAAGCCGCGGGAAAACTCACCGAAGAGAACATCAATCCGCGCGCCCGCGAAGAACTTCTCGCCGTCTTCCGCACCTGGAAGCATTCCTGATTATTCTGGCTTTGCCACCCTATTGGTACGGTCAGGCAGGCCAATTATTGCGATTAGACTTGCGCGCTTCTAATCGCAACATTCGCCCGATTATAATTTTGCTCAAGTATTTAGAAACGCAGACGTTAGCAAATTTCTAACCGCGACAAAAACGCCCCTTGTAACACCCGCCTCCTTTCCGAGACTCATTCTCAGTCGCTCAAATTGCGAATCGAAAAGGAGATTTTCAATGCGAAATATTTTTTTCTTTGGAAGAAAGATCTACGACAAATTCGTTGCCGCCGTCTCCCACACTCAATCGCTCTTCCTTCTCTTCGTGCGCGTCTACTGGGGCTGGCAGCTTGCGCAGAATGGTTGGGGGAAGCTGCACAACCTCGACAACGTCACTCAATTTTTCGCCAGCCTCGGTTTGCCGGCGCCCGGCCCTACGGCTTTCTTCGTCGCGTCCTTCGAGTTGGTCGGAGGAATTCTGCTCGCGCTCGGATTGTTTTCCCGCATCGCGGCGCTCGGCATCGCCGTGGACATGCTCGTCGCCTACGTGACCGCCGACCGCGAAGCTCTCTTTGCAATCTTCTCCAACCCCGGGAAGTTCTACGTCGCCGACCCCTATACCTTTCTCTTTGCCGGTCTCTTGATTCTGATTTTTGGTCCCGGCAAAATCGCCCTCGACACGCTCGCGGATCGCATCTCCAGCCGCGTCCCCCAGGGGCTGGCCTTGCAAGTGTGCCCCGGTGGGCAGGCCGCGGACCGCGTTCACGTTCCCGCGGCTCAGATCTAGCATTTCAGTCGAATCGATGCGACGAGGAGTATTTCAGAACCAGGCGTTGAGGTTCCCTCTTGGTGACGCGACCATAGGCAAATGGTTCGGGGTGGTGGGCGTTCGACCCACTGCTCTAAAGCCTCCCCCTTTTCAGCTCCCTTCAATCACAGAGTGCTCGAAAGATTTCGGTGGTAAGTCTTCGGAAGGCAGGCCAGCAGATCCTCCAGACCGGGTTCTGCTGAGCCGGAATGCCTTTAACAGAACCTTACGGAACGGCCTGTATGTAAGAAGAGTGCGACGTCAATCCGGCCAGGTACTACCGACGGGCCGATCAATACCCCCTTTGGGGCGACCACCCCGCCGGCTGGAATCAAAAATAGGGGTCCCAAAATATCCGCTCGGCATGCGCCGGCTAGCGGGTCTTTGATAACGGTATTCCGGTATTGTTGCATTCGTCACCAGCAAGTCGTTTAGTCACGGGCCATAACTGCCGCGAAACCACTGGAAATGCGGCTATTTTGTTGCATTTTCCATACTCGCCGCGGGACGGCGCCCGATAAGCGGAACGCTATGTGATCTGCATGTTTCAGCCACACCTCGCGGCCATCAACCATCCATCCGGCGCGAACTTTCACCGCCAAGATCCCCGAACGACCGCGCGGAGCAGCGACAGCTTACGCACTAAAAATGGGCGGACCGCGTGGATAAGCCAACATTGAAAAGATTGGTACTTAGCAGTAGATTAGGGCTGATAAGACTCGACACGCGCGGTTACAGATCAAGCCGAACTAAAGAATGTCTAGCCTTAGGAGTTGAGGGAGGGATTGTATTGATTCTAGGCAGGTTATGACGTCAAACAAGTATAGGCTAGGCCAGAAGAATAGCCTTGACCAGGATTTCAGGTTTCAGGGCGTTCTCGACTCGTTCACGGGGCGACTTTTCTACTGGAGGCAACAGGCAAGAATGCCTGCTGTTCTCCACCCGTCTTCCGAAATCAGGTTGTTCTTGGTCCGACCGGAGCGTCCTGTTCTGAGATTGCTAATGAGAAACGGATTTCGGGTAGTGGGTCAGTTCGCAAACTGACCCCATTGCCGACGAGTTCATTCAACTTGACGGGCAGCACTCAACGCAGGATCGCGGTGTAGTTCACGCCACCCGCTCCGCGTAGTTCGGGAACGACACTCGCTGCTATAATCCCCGCCATTCGACCTGTCTTTGAGATTCTATGCCATTCGTCAAATCAAAGCTGGCGATGAGCGGAACAGCGGATTATCGGACATACAGCGAGAACGAGGTGTAGAGCCTACCCTGGAGAATGGTGCCATCTATGGGTGATTTATATTCGGACAACATCGAGGACGGACACCGTTACCCGGATCATGAGATTCTGAAGGACATCCGGTCTCTCATCGCTGCCGGGCAGCGCGAGGGGACGGTGATCGACTATAAAAAGGATGTCTCGGAGAAAGACAATTGGCCGGAGGCAGCGGCTTCCTTCGCCAATACTTTTGGGGGATTGATCATTTTTGGTGTCGACGAACGTCAAGGAAAGCCGACTCTGCTGGCGGGGTTCGATCCTCGAGGAACAGAGACGAAGACGAGGCTCGTCAGCATTCTGCTGTCCCGTATACAACCACGTCCCGAGTTCCAGATTCGCGTGGTCAATCTAGATACTGACAAGACGAAGGAGGTTGCGGTTTTCCGGATCCAGGAGGGCGAAGTTCCACCTTATCTCCATTCAAAACAGGGAGAGCACCGGGTGTTCATCCGTGCCGGGGCGCAAAAAGCCGAGGCAGATTACCTCCAACTATCGGCTTTGTTCAATAAGCGCCGACAGTCGGCGTCTGAGGCGAGCTCATCGCTGGAGGACTTGTCAGGGCCTAAGTCGCCGCTTCGCGTTCATGACCCACCTGGGTCTAATCAGATCAGCCGACATTCGTACAGGTTCATCCTGGCGCCGGAGGATAGTCGTGCCGGTCGACGAGTGACGCTGGAGGTCGAACGGGAATTTGGGTTAGTTGTCGGCAGGAGCCTCGGCGCAAACGCAAATCCAAAAGCGTACTCGCGAACGAGGAGCACCACGTGTTTCATACATACACCGGCAAATCCCATAGAACAACGATGCACGATATCGTCGAACGGCTCCATCGGTTTTATGAGTCACGCGTGTTTAAGAACCGACAAAGGTCTTTACTTCGCTCCGTCTTGGTTGTGTCGAGACTTGATCAATTTCTTGATTCTTGGCGCTCTATATTACGGGAGAATGAGGTACTACGGGAGTTGCATGCTCGACGTCAATCTTTCCACGCTAGACGGCGCGAAGATATATTCGAACCAGCCACCCTTTGAGGCCAATGAATTCTTTGAACCGGCGCTCGATGCAATTCCGCCAGGAGAAATCAGCGTGCAGGCTCGCATTCTTGAACGGCCGATGACCGACGAGTTGATGCAGGAGCAGCTCAATATAGTTTTCAATGACATTGCGCGTGATCTTGGCCGTGTTTTGAGTGCCAGCTTCCAAGCGATGACGCGCAAGTTCGTCTCGGAGCGAGTCCAACAACTGCGGACACCGTGAGAGTGAGTATGGCCAGAGAGCAACACAGACTTGGAACACAGCCTCGATGTTTTGCTAAACCGCCTTCGGGCTACTCTGGGCGACAGTGGTAAGAGCCCACGCTTCATTGAAACGGTCCCAAGGAGAGGCTATCGATTTCTCGCCCCTGTTGGCTGCGAGAGCAATCCTTCGGAGCGGAAGCCACTCCGCAACCCCGTCCGTGCAGTTTTGACTTATGTAGCTGTTGGCTTTTTGGCGGCCACGATTGCTCTGCTCATCGCACATACACGCTACCAAAAGTTTATTCCGCCGGAGCACATTCCGGAATTGACGGGTTCATCGCCTCGGGCCAAATGATGCAGGCACTGTTGAATTCCAACCTCAACCGACAGGGTGTCACGGTAGCACGGTAGGCGCCCCTCGCTGCTGATAGATGTCGGTAACAAGGATTATCACCAGCTATCTCACTCTGAGATTGGTGGTAACCGATTGATTCGACACGATGTTCTTAGACTAGCGGGTTCCTGTCTTGCCGGCCTTCTGGCGTACCATGCTGATGTGCGACCTCAGGTCATAAAGGAGGGGTCTGTAGGACCTTGGCAAAGACAAGCGGCTCGCTCGATCTTCAAGCCCATCCAGTCGTTCGATCACGTTCTCGGTTTCCGGGCGGGCGCTGCCAGATGTCAGGCCGTCTTCCAGCGTTTTCAATTCGGAGTAGAGGCTGTATATGCGGCGGCGCTGGGCCCAGCCATATATCGCTGGCGAGAATCGCAACAAGGGGTACACGAACCCTAGCACAGGAATTAATAACACAAGCATTTGCTGCACAAGCACTGCGAGCCAAAAAGGTAGGTGTCGCTGGAGAAACGGCGCTCCCGCCTTGTAGAACTGACGCGCATCGGTGCTGAGGGGAAGGCCCATTGACTCGGGAGCAGGAAACTGGCCCGCGGAGCGAAACACACCGGGCTCGGAGTGGATCTGTGTTGCGGCTTCAAGTAGCAAATATTGGATGGCAGGATGAAGATCGCTGCGCACCACCAGGCTGGCCTTCGGTGCTAGCAGTACGACATCTGTCGGCGGCCGGTTTTCAATCATGCTAGCCAAGCCGGCCGGTAGGACCAGCTTGCTCAGGAATGGGTACAAGGCAACGAAGGCATCAGCCCTCCGAATGTTCGCGAGCTTAGCATCCCTGATGGCGAAGAAATCGTGCACAACTGAGGATTCCCAAGCGTCGAGAAGAACTGCAGCATCGATCTCTCCGTGAAGCAGCTTCTCGGCTGATTCCTGCGGCGTGAGCGGAAGCAGAGTTGTGGATTTCTGGTCAATGATTCCTACGCGTGCGAGAAATTCGATGGCCAGCTTGCGGGCGCCACTGCCCTCTGGGCCGCTCGCGATTCGAAGGCCCTGCAGGCTATTGGCCTTTTCCGGAAGATCTCCACGTAAAAAGAGCCAAAGCGGTTCGTAGAATAGCGTTCCTAGCGAGACCAGACGGGGCGAGTCCTGCCGGTTGGTGATGCCCCCCGAAATAATGGCTATACTAACATCCGATTTTGAGTCGTTCAGACGAGCTACACTTTCAACCGCGCCCGCCGTCGGTGTCAACCTGAGGTCAATCCCATCTCGTGCGAAAATTTCGCGATAGCGTTTCCCTAATTCGGCGTTGAAACTGCCGTCAGGACCTGTCGCCATGGTAACCGAATGCGGTGGTGTCGGGCGCAGGATTGCGAAGGTCAGCCAGATCGCCAAGGCGGTGAACGCCGCCACGACCATTGACACGATCACAAGATATCGTTGAAGTCTGGGCTCGCGGTTAGGAATAGCCATCTACTATCAAAGTTCTTGAGATATTCCCCTTAGTTCTTGTGACAACGCTAACCTCTCAGGTCAATCTGGCGCAAGTCCTCATAAACGTGGTCACCGGAAAGTTTGTATCTGCAGGATAACTGTTGCGAACAGGGATTATCACCACCTATCTCAGAATGCGACGTCGTACAGTCTAAGCGGGCTGTCCACGAAAATTGGCCGCTGGCTCCAAACCTTTCAGGGGTTTCCCTAACAGATTCCAGCGAACAAGACAGTTGAAATCACCCATACTTCCCTTACGCGCGTCAGACCCAGTAATGTGTACCAGATACAGATATAGTCCTAGCATAAAATCCCAGATAAGATACTCCTGCACCTTCCCGCTATATTGAACTGAGAAACGCCAATTCGGCCGTGACGCTGAAATGCGAGTGGGACGTAGACGTCACTGGTCATACGGCAACGCCGAGAAACGAACAGGCCCGTTACTACTGGACGAGAGCAGTACCGGGGTGGAACAAGTAGGTCGCTGCTGAGCGTTTACGCATTCGCGCAGAGCCCGCATCCGCGCATCCGCGTATAGGGGCGACGGAAAAGGGGACGTGGGCACCTACCGCAGCTCTCTACGCCCCGTTGGCCTTGGCTCCCGCCAATTCGGCCATGTGGGACGCCAACGAGCGGCTAGAACGTGGCATTGGTCCCGTATTGCCCACGCGATGCGGCAAATCGTCGCATTCTGAGATAGGTGGTTCTATAAGAGGGGATGTCAACAGAAAAACTTCTCCTCTGAGCGTGACCGAGAAAAAACTTTGTCTCGAGATCCAGCCCACTGTCTGCTGATGGCT